>MTKZ01000713.1_pt1 | contig 12791 bp, 12 predicted proteins | sample 1042781 | NCBI WGS metagenome assembly MTKZ01 (sample SAMN06212207, study PRJNA360539) | anaerobic digester metagenome | biome: Wastewater treatment plant; material: sludge; isolation source: anaerobic digester fed with sludge from wastewater treatment plant | place: Denmark: WWTP Viborg ...
CGGGCAAAATACGTATCCGAGGGCAAGATCCAGGGGATATGGCTGGAAGCGGATAAAAACGATGCCATGAACGTCCAGCACTTCTTCGGAGATATGACCGAAGGCTGCTATCCCTGCTTTTATATACCGCACGATGCCCTGGCCGATGGTTGTGAGGTGCATCGAATGGTGCGGGAGAGGTATGGCTATGATGTAAAAAAGCAGGGCTTTGTGAGAGATGCCCAGTACCTAAAAGCCATATTCGAGATCTTTGATACCGATACTCAAATACAGGATGCTGTGGCCCGGACCATGCCCGGGGAGATGGTTGAGCTAAAAGGAGACCTTCCCTCCGCTAACGGCTCATCTTCCACTCAAGTTCCCAATCCCATATTCGACAGCGCCTGGAATGCCATAAGGGGTTTCACCACCTTGGGAGAGGGCGAGTGCGATGGCATCCTATTCGTCGTCTCCTTGGGAGGAGGGACGGGAACGGGCTTTATCAATCCCATTATAAACCATATCAGAAATGAGGGCAAAGCCGACTATCCCGTCTTTGTTTTGGGCATATTGACTGAGATGGGTGAATTCGCCGATAGAGCCCAGTTCTCCAGGGAGGGTAGAAGGAACCTGGCGGCCATAAGCGCCATATACGACCTCATGACCAAAGGCAGCGGCGCTAATGGCGTAATACTCATAGACAATGAGATCCTGCTCAAGAGATTCGGGAACGATTACACCTCCGCCAACCGCTTCATTCATAAGATCATGGAGCCTGTGGTCGCTGGCCGGGATTACCCCGATGAGATCCCACCCAGCCAGGCCATAGCCCAGCATTTCTCAGGAGGACTCTCTCGACCTCCCTTATTCGTTCCCCTCTATGCATCCCTTCCCCAAGCTATGAATCAGGAGGAAGCTCTGGTCAGAGAGGCTCTGAGCGAGAGGGGAAAGCTCTTTGGATGCAATCCGGAAAAAGCTGATTTCGCCATGGTCTTCTGCCGGGGATATATCGATTCAGAGAAGATCAGAGAGGCTATCTCTAAGCAGATCAAAATCCTGCCGGAGAACATCTGGCCCCTCCGAAAGATGGGTGAGAGAGACAACGAGGTCCTGATCCTTCTCCGAAATCCCTATGGAGGAGACACCAGAGCTTATCTCCAAGAGGGCACATTGGAGAAGAGGTTCTGCCAGGTCATTTCACTGGCCCTGCAGTATATCCAGCAGAGGCCGGAGGATCTGTTTTACGAGGGCAAAGAGGAAGGGGACGGGGAGAAGAACGGCAGCTCGGAGCAGGTCAGGCTGACTGAGAGAACTAAGGAGGCTCTAAATGCTTTCTTCTACGGCCCGGATGGCACCGGCAATAAGCCCAGCAACAAGAGTGGCTTCGTCTTTGAGCTAAAGGAAGCCAGAAAGAGGCTGAGGGACGGAGAAAAGCCCTTTTTAATCAATCCCATGCGCATCTTCCTTAGGGAGTCATCGGAGAGCGAGGAGACAGTGAAATCCAATGGTCAGCTCATGGACCAGGATGAGATTGTCAGAGTGGTTGATGCCAGGATCAATGAGCTGATAAGCAAGGGCATATTGAAGAAGCCCTGAGAGAGCAAGGGGGATTTGCCATATTGCATCTCCCTCCTCTCTCCGTCCCTAACACCATATCCAGCACAGGATCAGGTGCAATTATGGCAGCCCTTGACCTAGAGCGATACTGATCACCGGAATTCCCCTGGTCTTCTCCTCCAGCTCCTGATCAGATGCCTTTGCCGGATCAAATCCGTACATGGATCGGCTCAGGCCGCTGCTCTGCAATAGCATCCTTAGGGCCTTCAGCCGCTCCGGACCATCGGGGAGCTCTTCTGCCCGGCCGGAGAAGCGCCCCTGGGGCAGGAGCACCTCTACTTGGGGATGGGCCAATATGTTGAGATACCACTGTCCGCGGGTCTCCCTTCCCTGATAGCAGTAGACCTTACTATCCCGCCGGGCGAAGCTAACCGGGGCGTAGCGCATCTTTCCCGTCTTTTTTCCCCGGATCCCCAGGACCATGATATTCCCGGTGAGGGGATTGGATATGATCTTTCCCAGGCCCATCCGAAACCCGGGAACGACGATCAGGCGGTTAACCGCCCGGAAAACCGCTCTAAGAAGATCTCTCCTGTCCAATTCCCTCAAGCTCCTATCTTGTCTGGCCGCCTGTTATGCGGATGCCATTATTTATCTTTCACCTGTGGCCATAGAAATCTGCGGCTGAAAAGGAAAGCTCAAAGAATAGTTATATTTGGATGCAAAGGCAATTGCAGAGATCATGAGACCCTTCCTGGGCAAGCATCAGGCATCAAAAATGGCATTGTTGATGGCTTTGTTATCTTTCATCTTTCTGTCCAATCCCTGCGCAGGAGCTGTGGATGCTTCTGCTGAGGACGATGCCTATCACTATATGAAAAACGGCATAGACGACCAGCTCTACCAGGAATGGTGGCGCTTTTATGTGCAGGACAATGAGACCCAGCTGATGCTCATCTACCTGCTCAGCGATCCGGACAACATCTCCCAGAATAGAAAGATAGAGGTACAGGCCCTGGCAATGCCAGTGGGCCTGCCGGCTGCCTTTGGAGCGCATCAGAGCGGCGGCTTTGGCGGGGACAGGCGCTCCCCTATGCTGGAGATAGACGGCAGCGGCTTCTCCCCTCAGGGAGAGTCAGATCTGCATGTATGGGGCTCGGTGGAGGGCAGCGCTCCAGGAGGCGAGGATATCTCCTGGGATCTGACCTTCCAGCCCCTGGCCAGCCCCTGGTTTGCCATCCCGGTACAGGCTCACCTCGGCTACACTTCCGGCGATTGGATCAAGTGGCTGGTCTATATGCCCTCCGCCCAGGTGCGGGGCAGCATGACTATGGGAAACAAGACCGTGGATGTCATGGGCAAAGGCTACCACGACCACGCCTGGGGCCGCTTTAACTTGGGCGATCTGCGGATGACCACCGCCTGGGTGGCAGAGCCCCTGGACGGCTTCAGCCTCTCCTTGGGTGAGATCGCCGCCGAGCAGAGGCTGGCTTTCCTGGGCGTGGAAAAGGAGGGCAAAAGCATAGTCTTTCCCCAAAATAGGATTAAGCTGACGGAGATCTCTCCCCACTCCGGCAACGAAACCGGCCTCGGCTATCCCTCCACCTACCGGGTCGAGGCGGAGAGCGGCGAGCATAAGCTCAATTTCACCGTAGATGTGCTGCAGGCCGAGTCCACCAGCCTGGACTTCAAACCTCCCCAGCCCAGCCGGACCATCATCCACCAGAGATCCCTGCTCCAGGGAAATCTGACCTCCCGGTCCGGCGAGGCCTATGAATTCAAGGAGGAGGGGATCTCAACTTTTTGGGCTGCCCCGCCCCTCCTCTCATAGCCAGAGTGGATGGCCTCAGCATTGAATCCGGAAACATCAGTAGGAATCTATCCGCCCAAATGATCCGGTCGCTCCTTCTCCACCTGGTTTGCCCGCAGATATCCGCATGCTTTTGGGTTTTAGCCTGCTTAATGGATAGCGGAGTTGAAGCAGATCGAGCATGGTCTATCCCTTACCGTGTCTACAAAGAAGCTGGAACATTTGAGATTTCTGAATTACATAAAATTGGAAAGAAGAAATACGAGGATATGTTCGGCAACGGCAAGAAAAGCTGGCATAGATATCCGGCTAAGAAAGCAGAGGTTTTTTGCAATGCAGTAGATAAAATAATTAAGTCAGAGTTCATGAAGGGCGATGCTTCAAGGATATGGGCCAACAAGCCAAGTAGCTATGATGTTGTGATGCGTTTCATAGATTTCAAGGGTTGTGGATTCAAAATTGCCAACATGGCCCCGAATATTCTCTTTAGGTACTTTGGAGTGGAGTTTTCAGACTACAGATCCATCGATATCGCTCCAGATATTCATGTCATGAGGGTATTTCAGCGCTTGGGATTGACGCCTTATGTAGAGAATCCAGATATTGCTAGGATATATACAATAATCAAAGCAAGAGAGCTGAATCCTGATTTCCCTGGATTGATTGACGGTCTATGCTGGGAGGTTGGCAGAGAATTTTGTAGCCCACACGAGCCAAAGTGCGGAACCTGTCATTTTAAATCATTCTGCGAAAAAAAGATCGAAAGCAGCATAGGTGTATGGAAGCTAAAATCACCCTGAATCCGCAGATCTGGGCGGGAAGTGAGGCTATCGATATGTTCTGCCTCAATCCAGGCGGATAAATGAATTACAAGGAAATGTCTTTTGCTGCTAGATCCATATTATGCAGACACATTCATGACCGCTCCAGAGAATCTTGTTGTCATCGATCCAGAAAAGGTGAGATTTGACCTCGGCCTGCCCAAGGCCTTCGCCCTTACCAGCGTGCGATCGCCGGAAGAGTATTATCGCCTCAAGAAGAGCCTGCCCAGCCTGCGGGGCCAGTCCTACCTCTTTGTCAATATTCTGAACGGCAAGGCCAGGCTGATTTTAACCGTTATCACCGCGGAAGAGCAGGAGACCACCGCCACCTATGAGCTGGACCCCCGCCCCCTGGGAATAGATCCCCTTGATCTGACCTCCGCGGCAGAAGGCTGCGGCAACCATCCCCTGCCGCGCCATCTGGAAGAGAAGATCAGAAGGGCGATAGAAAGCGATAGCCTCCTGCTGCGGATGGTGGAAAAGCATTAGACCAGAGCCCCGCCGGCCCGCTACCTTCTCTTGGTGATGATGGAAAGTATATCGCAGTCCTCGAGCTCATGCTCCAGGCCCACGGATTGGCCGGGGAACTTGGCGCTCTCGCCCCAGACCAGCGCGTACCGGAAAAGGTTGACAAAATCGCGGTGCAGGTGCTCGCAGACCGACTTTACTGTGCTGCCGTTTAAAAGCACCAGGGGCTCCTCCAGATCGGCCTTGCCTCCCTTGGGCTTGAGATAGACCCTGATGAATCCCAGCTTCTCGTAGATGAGATCCTTGAGCTCCTCCAGGCCCATGGTAGTGGCGCAGGATATGGGAAGATAGTCCCTGCCCCAGGTCCTGGCTGATCCGGCTCTCCACATCGCCGTACTTCAGGTCGAACTTGTTTATGGCCACCACGGAGGGGATATAAACCCGGTTTCCGGCTAGAAAGTCAACCAGGCTGTCGGTATCGATATCCTCGCGAATGGTGACGCTGGCATTGACAATGCCATAGGCCCGGATGATCTCGGCGATCTCAAACTCGGTCATCTTGGTGAGGGTCACGGTGCTGCGCACGATTATGCCCCCCTTCCTCTCCTGGGTGATGTGGATGTTGGGGGGCTGCTTGTCCAGCCTTATCCCGGCATCGTATAGCTCCCGCTCCAGAATGTCCAGCCGGTAATTGAAGACATCTCCCAGTAGCAAAATTATGTCTGCCGCCCGGGCAGCGGTGATGACCTCTCTGCCCCGGCCTTTGCCCCTGGCTGCTCCCTTGATGATGCCGGGCATATCCAGGATCTGGATCTCGGCGCCTTTATATTTCATCACCCCGGGTATGACCTCCAGGGTGGTAAACTGATAGGCAGCCACCTCCGATTTGGAGCCGGTGAGATAGTTGAGCAGGCTAGACTTTCCCACGGAGGGAAAGCCGACCAGGGCTACAGTGGCGTCTCCCGATTTCTTGATATAGTATCTTCTGCCGCCCCCGCCGCCCTTGATCTTCTGCAGCTCCTGCTGAGCCCTCAATTTGGCGATCTTGGCCTTGATCTTGCCCAGATGATGCTCAGTGGCCTTGTTCTTCTGGGTGTTGAAGATCTCCTCTTCCAGCTCCTTGATCTGCTCCTCAATGGTTGCCATCTGCTGTCCTCTCATCCGGCACAGGCCGCATCCCGAATGAGATCGCCTGCCGCAAGACTGAATTGCTCCAGATTATGCCGCACGCAAATAAGGCTTCCCCTTTATAAGATGTGGCTTGGAATCTTATTGCTGCAGCTGGCGGGGCTATTGTGGCTATCCTCTCCTGCTCCACTCACCTTATTAAAAAGCGGAAAGGATCTAGTTCAAAAGAATTTGGAGGCCAGGCTATGCCTGGTTTGGCAGATCTCCTCCGCCTGGCATCTTCTGCAGGGAGCCTCATCCGGTCGGTCCGGAAGCCTGCCCTCTTTTATGAGCCGGATGCGATCCCGGATGCGTAGCGCCCTGGCCCGGTCTGTGCCGTGGATCTCCACCCGCCGAATCAAACCCTGCCGGGCGTACTCCACCATGCCCAAGGGGATATGCCTCTTCTCTTTCTCCCCCAGCAGCAGAGCATAGCCGGAGAGCATGATTCTATCCTTTTTCCAGACACCTTCTTCCGGCGCTCTCCCGGTGCGAATGATAGAGGGAACTCCTCCATGAGCCAGCCGATCCAGACGTCCCGATAGCCCCAGCTTTTCAGAATACAGATCGACCTCCACCTCGCAAGGAAGGAGGAGGTCCAGACTTCCCGCCAGCCCCTGAGATATGCTCTCGATATCCAGTTGCAGAGCCCGGCAGGCGGACTCGACCAATGCAGAATCGATCTCATAAATGACAGGCAACTCCTGCTCCAGACGGCAGAGATTCTCCTGGAGCAGGCTATAGAGATCGCTCGCCGAAAGCTGGGAAGATTGCAGGGCGGAGAGGCTGAACATCAGAGCTCGCATGAGCATTGAAGCCGCATCTTCCGGAGGGGCAATGCTTCCCAGGTTCTGAAAATATACCAGACGGGGGCAGCGAAGGTATAGACCTATCTCAGAGATCCGGACGGGAGGGGACATTATTAATACTACTATGAGCGGTGCAAGGCTAAAAATTTTTCTAAAAGATAAATTGCAGATTTAGGGTTTGAGTTATTTTTCCAATCTATGGCGGCCCAGCAAACCAAGATGCCCTTATGATCCGGCAGAATTTATTGATGCAGAATTCTGGGGCATAGCAGAGGATAAGGGGTATAAGGAAAAAGAGAGGTTGGATTTTGTCTCTCTCTCCAGAGCAGCATCCTCTCCCAGCTTGGCCAGCCAGGCATCCTCCCTTCCCTGGCCAAAGGAGCTGGTGATTCCAGCCAGGAGGAAGGAGCCATCTCTGCTTTGCAGGGCATAGGTTCCAATGTCCTCACCCCTGCCGCCCAGCCTCATGGACCACTGCTCGGCTCCGCCGGAATCGGCCTTTATCAGCAGAGCATCCCTTTTGCCTTCATTGCTGTCGACTCTTCCGGCCATGATATAGCCGCCGTCATATGTGGGCTGCAAAGATGCCACCGACCCGCCCGGATAGGAATTTTCCCAGATGAGCCCTCCTTCCGGATCTACTCTGATCAGAAGTATCCTCTTATCCGCCTCTCCCGACTCTGTTCTTCCCACCAGGGCATAGCCGTCATCTCTCTCCACCACCTGGAATCCAGTATCATCCCCCCTTCCCCCGTAGGTCTGATTCCACATCTCCTTACCCAGGGAATCGGTCTTGAGCAGCCAGATGTCGTCTCCACCTGCCCCGAAGGATGCCGTCCTGCCGGCCACGATGTATTCCCCGTCATTGCTTTGCAGAACGGACATTCCCACATCATCTTCCTGTCCGCCGTAGCTCTTCTCCCAGATCAGGCCGCCCAATGCATCGGTCTTTATCAGCCAGAGGTCCTTTCTGCCCGCTCCCGAAGATTGGGTGTAGCCGGCTGCTATGTAGCCCCCATCTGCGGTCTGCTCTGCCGACCAGCCCCCATCACCCGCCGAGGAGACGAAGCCGCCAAAGGTTTTGTCCCAGCTCAGGCTTCCGTTCTCGTCTGTCTTGACCAGCCAGAGCAGCTCCTCCCCCATGGCATATGAGTTCGAGCTGCCCACCACCACATATCCCCCGTCATCTGTCTGCTGGACAAAGTATCCCACATCCTCTCCCGATCCGCCATAGGCCCGGCTCCAGGTGCAATTTCCGCTCTCATCTGTCTTGACCAGGAAGAGATCGCTGCCTTCGCCCCGGCTGGCGGTGTTTCCGGCCAGGATGAAGCCGCCGTCATCTGTCTGCTGCAAGCACCAGGCCCCATCGCCATAGCCTCCCCCGAAGGTGCGATTCCATTGCTCTTGGGGAGCAGCCGAGGCCAGAGCAGAAAATGCGGCTGAGAGGATGAGAATAGCGCACAGCAGGGCCCTGAATGGGGCAGCCAAAAAGTTTGATCCGCTGCCGCGTAAGAGGCTGGAGAGTTTCCTCATTTAGAATCCCCTATCCTGAAACATGACGCTTTTGTCCATCTCGAACTTTCCATTCAGGGAGATGCTGGAGTCCACTCCGCCTTTGCCCACCTCATGCCTGGAAGCCCGGCTGGCATAGGTGCCCTGGAAGCGGCTGGAAGGGAAGGATAGGGGATCCTGGATGCCTGTTTTGGCAACTGCCTTCTGGCCAGAAAGGCTGGCGTCGCCCTTGCCGCTCTGGCTGATATTATTAAGGCTGCCATTTTGGGGCAGGCTGGAGTTTATGGTGCTGTTTTCACTGGAATTTGCTCCAGGCTCGATCGCTTCCGGACTTCTTCCGAGATCGCCCCCGACTTGGCTTCCTGCATGGTTGGGAAGAGCCGCCAGGGCTGTAGCCATCCTCTCCTCCATCTTTTTGATCTCACTGCTGCAGGGAGAATAAGAGGACTCGTCTGTGATGGGGCTCCCAATGGGATCAGATTCATCCAGGGCTACAGCCTGCTGCCAGAGAGAGATCATAAACATCATCATCAGAATTACCGCTGCTCGCTTCATCAATCCCCCACCTTCATCTGCTGACATTATAATCATCTTCATTCCTATAATTTTAACCTTGCCATTCAGATTCCCATCAATACTCTGGCGAGGTTTTATCAATCTCCTGGCATCATTGAGGATATCGTGTATCTGGACTACTTCCCCTATCCCTCCCTGCGGCCCCATCAAGATCGGATGCTGGACGCGGTCTATGACACCGTCAGCAGCGGCGATCATGGAATTGTCATGATCGATGCCCCCACCGGGACGGGGAAGACCAGCTCCATAAGCGCTGCTCTGGCGGCAAGGCCGGGCAAGATCGTAGTGGCAGTGCGAACCGTCTCCCAGATCGATATCTACATCGATGAGATCAACCGGATCTGGTCCAAGACCCGCCATAAGCCGGAGATAGCCTATATGGTGGGCAAACAGAAGATCTGTCCCCTGGAAGGCGAATTTCGCGGCGAGAGCGTCTACGCCGGCTGCTCCAGGTTGCGGGAATGGAGCCGCAATTATGTATCTGCCAGGATGGGAAAGGGGAACAGCAGCATCTATGATCCGGCTTCGGACAGCATGCCTGAGGAGGAGCCGGGATACAGGACCTTTTGCCCCCATTATCTCAAGAGCAGAGAGGGCTTCGAGCTGAACGGCGCCGTCCACTTCCGAAGATCCGGCCGGGCTCTGGATGTGGTAGAGTCGTTGAAAAAGCGGCCCATCTCCCCATCTCAGCTCGCCGAGGCCTGCCAGGGGATTTGCCCTTATGAGATAATGAGTTTGTATGCCAAAGACAGTGACATTGTGATTATGAACTACTCGCACCTTTTCTCTCCCGACTTTCAAGATGTCATCTTCCAGTGGCTGGAGATGGATTCGGAAAAGGTGACGCTGATCATAGATGAGGCCCATAACCTGGGAGATGCTGTCAGGGACATGAACTGCCGGATTCTGACCATGCGCATGATAGACCTGGCGGAGACAGAGGTGGAGAAGTTCGAGGGGACTTTAGGCCAGGCCAGGCTGGATGAGAGCAGGGAGAAGGCTTCCTGGAGGCGGGAGGGGATAAGGATCATCCGACTGCTGCTGCCCAGGCTGAAGAGGTTTTTGGAGAGCAAGCAGCAGAGGATGGCCGAGGGTGAGGCTCTGCTGGATGCAGATCTATTCCGCTCCTTCATTTATGCCGGCTTGGAGGATATCGATGAGGCCCTCTCTAATTTCTCCGACGTAGCTGTGGCCGTGGCCGATCTGAACCTGGCTGAGGGAGACAGGGAGAACCTGCAGGGAGAGATCCAGCCCAGCCTGGCACTGGTGCTGCTGTTTCTTAATGATCTAGAAAAGGCACAGAAGGATGACTGCTATCAGAGCAAAATAGCCGTATCCGGCTCGGGGGGCAGGAGGCAGGCCCGCTTGGAGGTCAACAACATTGATCCCGCCGCCAATATTCGGCGCATCACCGACAACATCAATGCCACCATAATGCTCTCCGGCACATTCTCTCCTCTGGAGGCTTATGAGCTGTACCTTTTAGGAGAGGAGGGAAGGGCGAAAAAGCTCTGCCTGCCCAATCCATTTCCCAGAGAGAACCGGCTGATATTGGGAGCCCGGAAGGCCACCAGCCAGCTGGAGGTGAGAGAGGATTCCGACAACCGGGAGGAGATATCCGGGCATATCAGATCATTGATCGAGTGCGTTCCCGGAAATGTGGCAGTGTTCTTCACCTCTTATCCCATGATGAGCGCTTACAGAGAGGTCTGCCAGAGCTCATGCCGGCGGACGGGAAAGAAGCTGTGTGTCGAGCCCCGCAGCGCCGAAGATGTCCCTCAAGTGCTGGCCGAGTTCTTCCGCCTGGCTGGAAGGGGAGGCGGCGTTCTGACCGGAGTATGCGGGGGAAAGCTGGCGGAGGGAATAGACTACAAGGGGGAGGCTCTGAATGGTGTGGCGGTGATAGGCCTGCCCCTGGCTGCCTTTAATGAGATACAGCGGGAGATCAACGGCTACTACACCAGAAAATATGGTCCGGCCAAGGGAATGCTCATCGCCTACACCCTGCCCGCCATCAACCGGGCACTTCAGGCAGCAGGAAGGGTCATAAGGGCGGAATCGGAGAGAGGGGTCCTGCTGTTCTGCGATCGCAGGTTCTCCGAGCAGGGAGCGGGCGGGGTAGGAGGCTTTCTGCCCGGCTGGGTTAGAGAAGAGATGAAGCTCGCCGATGCAGCAGAGGGAAGGGAGACTATCCTGGAAAAGGTGGCCCAATGGAAGTTAGAGATCCCACCCAGGAATGTCTCCCTCGAGCCGGATGCCTCCGCTCGGCCTGAAATGCCTGCCGCCGGTCGCAGGAGATCGGGCAAGCGGGACCTGCGGGAGCTGGCCAGGTCACTGGGACTGGGCGGGCCATCTGGCAGCAGCTCCTCGGCAGAGGCATCTAAAAGATCCAGGAAAAAAGCAGTTTAATCTATCGGGTTTGTCTCCAGGACCCGCAGGGGTATGGCTCCCAGGGCTTTTCCAATGGTGGACTTGGCTATGCGCCCGGCATGCTCTTCGCTCTCGGCATTGAAGATCTTGATCTCGAAGAGCAGAGCCACCAGGGCGGTGCTGGCCACCAGAAAGACCCCGGCCAGGGGCTCGCCGCATTCCGGACAGTCCCACTGGCCCATCTCTACCTCTACGAAGTCCATCTTTCTCTGATTCAGCCTCTTTCCTGCCTCAGATATGGCTACGCCGATGGCATCATCCTCGGTTTTAACATCCCTGACCAGCCAGGCACCTTCCAGAAGAACATTGAAATCAGGCATCTTCCCATCTCTCTGGATGATGTAGGATATCTATCTTGCCATGAAGCCTTATCCGCAGTCAAGGCAAAAGAGTGCACCAGTGGCTGAAGGTCGGATTCAGAGATTTTTGATTCCTCTTCAGTCCTCCATATCTTCCTGCCAGACCAGCTCGCTGCTTCGGCTGTCGTCTATATCCTGGCTGTCGAATAAAACCAGATAGTAGATCAGCCGGTCCTCTCCCACCTCGGCCTGGATGCCATAAGTCTCCTCCATATCCACCAGGATCTCCTCCCTCATATTCAGGCCGTGCTCCAGCTCAAAAGCCTGCAACTCCTCCAGGGGAAAGCCCCTTTCTTCTGCCGCATCAGCCATGAGCTCTGCCAAGAGCTCCTGGGGCTCCTCTGCAGCCAGAAAGATGATAAAGCCCTCTATCTCGTCCTGGACCAAATCGATAACCAGCTTGAAATCTTCCTCGCCGGGCAGAGCCAGCTCTTCCTGGCGCTTCAGCTCCTCGATCAGGGCAGTGGTAAGTTCCAGATCATCTGCTGCCTGGTGCATGGCCTCGAAAAGCGGCTGGTGGAAGACGACCACATCCTCAACTATCTCCCTCCACAGATCATAGGTCAGGGCAAACAATAGATAAACTCCTATGGGTGCTGCTTTTTTAAGCAGCTTCAACACAGGATCATTTATCCTGCAAGCTATTCAACCTTTCGAGATCGGAGACGAAATCGGCCATGAGATTTTTGTTTCTCAGCACCGCGGCGGGATGGTAGGTGACGGCAAAGCGCTCCTGCCAGATTCTGCCCCGCAGAGCCTGGATGCCCTGCCGACCCAAAACCGCCGCGGCAGCGGTGTTTCCCAGCAGGCATACCACATTGGGTCGGACGATCTCCATTTGAGCCTCCAAATAGGGCAGACAAGAGACCGTCTCTTTCTTGAGAGGCTTGCGGTTCTTTGGTGGCCTGCATTTGATCACGCTGGTGATGAAGATCTCCGAGCGATCCAGGCCGGCCTGCTGCAGGGCAGCGTCCAAAAGCCTGCCCCCTCGGCCCACGAAGGGCATTCCGGAGAGATCCTCCTCCCGACCGGGGGCCTCGCCCACCAGCATCAACCGGGCCGGGGCAGGGCCGGCTCCGGGGACGGCGAGAGTTCTGCCCTGCCAGAGAGGGCAGAGGCGGCAGGCGGAGATTCTATCTTCAAGGCGGCGGAGGGATTCCTGGCTCATGGAAGGGGAATCTGGGTCCAGGGTATTCTTAAGTTTTCTTTTCTCTGGACGGGTGGTAATTGGGATAATGGAGGAATGGTGAACATGGGGCCATCAAGGCTCCCGAGGAAAAGCCCGAGAGGGACCATGAAAAAC
>MTKZ01002082.1_pt1 | contig 12789 bp, 11 predicted proteins | sample 1042781 | NCBI WGS metagenome assembly MTKZ01 (sample SAMN06212207, study PRJNA360539) | anaerobic digester metagenome | biome: Wastewater treatment plant; material: sludge; isolation source: anaerobic digester fed with sludge from wastewater treatment plant | place: Denmark: WWTP Viborg ...
TTTCTGGGATTTCGCATCAAGACGCCGGGCGCAATCTACCACGGCCTCGGAAGATTGGAAAAATTAGCGGGCATAAGATGCCTTAAGTTTTAAAAAGGGAAAAAGGGGCCAGCAATATTTTGCTAACCCCTTGATTTTTAAATGGTGCCGAAGACTGGATTTGAACCAGCACAGGCATACACCCACTAGACCCTGAATGCAAAATTTGGGTTACCTCGGGACAGTGAGGGATACCCCAAAGTACCTAATATATAAAGCAATCTTTGGTTTTTAGGTGGGTAAGTATCTCTAGGGAAACAGGGGGTTATTTTCTGTAAAGTGTTGACCAAGTGTTGACCAAAATAGTGCTACTCCACAGCAGCTACCCATTCATTCAGCAACCCAACAACCCAGAACACCAGTATCGGACAGTTAGGACACTTAGAATAATTCCCGATTCCGAACCGAGCAGATGTAGCAGATAACAACGTCGGACTCATCACTTAGCAAAATTATCACCCATGATTCATACAATCAGTTGTAGCAGATGTAGCAGTGAATCAGATAATTATCCGGGGTCATCACAGCTCTGGTTTAGCAACTATTACGCGACTTACAGAAGCTGGGATGGACTGCTAAAAGTTTTATTTTGGTCATAGCTGATTCAACAGTTGCTATACTGCATTAAGCTTTTTCAGAACAGGATCATCAGCTAGGAATATGTTGGTGGTTTCAGTCTCGTCATCAAAAACAAGAACTGCCGATCCGTCTTTAAGTTTAGCCTTCACCTGCATGAAACTGGTTTCCAGGGAAGCTTCAATTGCGCCATAATCAGTCCCGTTTCTGGAAATAAATTCTTCGATGACTCCCTTGAGGGCATGAGAGCTGAGTTTATTGACGGGAATGATGTGGATAGGCATTTAGTTTGCTCCGAGCAAAAGGACACCATGAATACGCCACTACTACCGTTTCTTCTTATAACATTCAGTCCTATTTTAATGTCTTCCTTCTCCGGAATAGAAATATTCCCTTCCGTTGACACAATGATAATGGTTTTGCCTGATGCTGACGTAGAACCTTCACAATATGTTTATAAAGTGGCTTGGATAATGTTAAATTATTTATTTAAGAAAATATGGTTGTTTACGGCAAATTGTGGTCCATGGACTTATTGTTTTAAAGCAAAAGCGCGTAAATCATTCTTGATATAGTATTTAGCGCCGTAATTCTTTAGAAGTGTTTCGACATCATATAGAAATTTTTGCCAGTTGATTGATTGTTCGTATTCTTTCATGTGGTTCAATTTGCCTACTTTCCAGAATTGAACATATTTGTGGGCTTTACGTATCAGACTAAGCGCCTGGTCTGGGTCAATAACCGGCTCAAGGCTGACCCATGTATAAATTCCAGCCTTATGTGCACGTTTGAGAATTTCCAACCGATCATTTACCGTGGATGCGTTAGGCTCCCATTCCTGCCGTTTCTCATCATCAATAAAGCTGAGCGTTATGCCAAGATGCGTATCTGCCTTTTTCATAAGCTCTATGTCATCTTGAACAAGATCGGCGCAGCCTTTTGTAAGGATCTGACTTTTCAAACCATACGCTTGGACAATTCCTAACGCTTGTCTGGTTAGACGCTCATCACGTTCAAGCGGCTGATAGGGATCACTCAGAAAGCAAAACAGAATGCGTCTTTGATCACCGCGTAATTTCCTTGCATCTTTTTCAAAAAGCTCTATGACCTTTTGGCGTGGCCTAACAACAGAGTGCCATTTTTCACCGGTTGTCCGCATGCAGGCTGGCGCGTAGCAGTACCGACAACCGTGGGTACAGCCAAGATATAGATTGCACGCCAACTCGGAGTATTCCCTGGCTCGTCCTTTGGGTTCATAGACGACATTCATTTTTTCTCTCCTGCAAAAAGTTGAATACTTTCTGCATCCAACTTTTTCCATGCATCGTATGAAACGCGAAACTTTTGTTTTGGCAACTTCGCGTTATCGACCAACAAGTTCAAGGCATCTTTTGCATGTGCTGCAAGCATACCATTTCGTAATGCAAAAAGGTATATGTCTTTATTTGTCTTTAAATGACGAGCAAGCAGCTCTTTTTCCACTGCCTTTTCAAATTCTGAAATCTTAGTTGGTTTGTCATATTCCGAGAATAATGACGGTTGCTCCGGATCAATGCCATCGTTATCTATATCAAAATTTGCATCACCGCCGTGTTTCCAGGCAACCTTTAAAAATTTATCCATGCCAAGGGGATGACCGGAACCGAATACAAGACCGTAAACATTAGCACCCTTTTTAATGGAGAACGATCCCAAAAAATATTGTTCCCCATCTGGTATCCAACGGGGATAGGAATTCGCCAATATCCGATGAACATTTTGGCCGTTCATTGAAGCAAAATCTTCCTTTTTTATGGGCAAGTGGCCGCATATTTCCGGACTCTTTTTAAATCTGTTCACCATCGCTGATGAAATAAAAAAGATAAAATCTGTCCTTGGAATTTTAACAATATTTTGAAAGATAGATTTTGTGATTTGGTCCACACCGTTCTGATCAAGAAACAGAAGGTTTGCTACTTTACCCTGCATCAGAGGGTTCCATTGATTGAAAGCGTCACGAAAATCATTCTGTTTCGTAGTAAATACTACATCTGTTAAATGCTGTTTCTGTAAGTTAAGGCATTCTAATAATTTCTTATATTTATCTGCGGCATACTCATTGAAATACATACGAACTTTTATATGTCGTTCATTACATTGGCCTAACACATTTCGGATTTCATCACATGCGATAACTGGACTACCGGGATTGCCATCAATATCAATTCCTGGCCCGGCAAAAAAATCAAATATTTGCAATGTATCTACAAATGGAGAATTGATAAATACAGGCAGCCATTCTCGGAGGTATTCTCGGTAGAGTTCCAGTTTGTCTTTTGTTCCCTCATCAAAAGGTTTCTTATGTAAATTTCGTTTGGGCATAGCAAGAACCCTCATTTTTTTTATTGTCCACTATTTTGATTTCTTCAGGCGTGAGGTCGTATAGTTTATAGACCATCTGGTCGATTTCGGCTTCGAGCTTGGGGACATTTTGGCTTTCAGGGGCGGCAAGGATTTTCTGGACACACATGATAATTGGCGCTTTCTGGATTTCAGTACCGTCGGGTATTGGTATTTCACCAACATACATTGGTTTGTATTCAAGAAAACCGCCAGATCGAGTAGCAGCTTGAAGACTGATCCACCACTTGCTGATTGGTGAATTTAAAATTGCCAAAAGACAAAGGTCGTTTGTTGGTATGATATTGGCTGGTGCACTGATGTAGCTTCCTGAATCATCAAATGCAAATTTTGGTTCCGTTGCCAAATTACCCCAAGTTATTTTAGGTTTAACGAATTCTTGATAATAATCAGCGGCATATCTCTGCAAGGCGTACCATTCATAACGATCCCGTTCTGATTCGTTTCTATTTTCCAGTTTGTTTCTGTATCTCGTTAGGTGCCCAATTACTGCTTGGTATTTATCAAGCTTGAAATGCCAAGGGATGTATAAAATATATAGTTGCGCCCATTCGGTTTTCCATTTTTTAATATCCCGCCCCCGCAGCCAAGGTTTGATAAGCTCGGCGCTTTTGGGATCTTCGTCGATCAATTTCTTTCGAGTAGCTTCATCAATGACAAAGGCTTCATTTAAGCCGGTTAAGATGCCACGATAAAACCTGCCATTGACATACTCACCCAGCGGCTTCCCAGCCTTGCGGAGTTTGTCCATCAGTGCCAATATTTCCGGTTTCTCCAATGTCCAACCTTCAGATTTCAGTGCGGCGCAAGAAAGCTTAAATCCGATTTCTGTCAAGGTCTGCTCTGGCTTTTCAATCTGGGCTATATTGGTAAAGGTCGCGGCATTGACCACTTCATTAGTGTCGGGTGTGCGTTTCTCTAACAAAATAATAGATGGATAAGTTGTGGCATCAAAAATTGGCAGATCACCGAAATCAATGATCTGCAGAGGGGTAACATCTTGCGCCAACAGTTGGCGGGTGTTTTTGCCGTAAGAGGCACGCATGAATTTATTGGGTGCAATAAAACATAAATGCGCACCACTATTCAGCAGGTCAATACCACGCTTATAAAAGTATGTATAAAGATCAGCGGTGCCGCAATAAAACTTGGTAAAGGTTTTAGCCAGATCAGGCTTCAAGGCCTTAATGGATTCCTGGCGAACATATGGCGGATTGGCGATTACCACGTCAAATCCTTTCTTTTCATGAAATACTTCGGAGAAATGGGTGTGAAAATCAAAGGTAACGTTCGTTGCCTCTGCATCATAATTTTTGATATTTTCCATCATCTTTGAAAATAAACCGTCAATCTCTGATCGAATTTTATTCTTTTCCGACGGAATGGTTGTTCCAAAATACTGTTTTTTCTTTTCCTCAAGTTGTGTACTGATTTCGTCGTCGAGCAGCATATCATGCGGTAAACCCAACAGCGAATTTCCGCATACAATTTTATAATCCAGGTTGGGCAAAGGCTTGATCTGTTTTATGTCGTCTTCGTCCACAACGAGTGAAAGCCAAAGGCGAAGCTTGGCAATTTCGACCGCACCGGAGTCGATATCCACGCCATAGAGACTCTTCTCAATACATTGTCGCTTAAAATGATATGCTGACCGGGAATTATCTTGAATGAAGGTATTTAAAACACCACGCGCCCGGACAATTTCGCTCATCATGCCGACGGGAAAAGCACCGCTGCCGATGGCCGGATCACAAACTTTTATGGAAGATAACTTTTCGTCTATTTCTTTGGCATTTTTGCGGATACTTTCCGGCAACTGAAAATAATATGTGCTTGTCTCCCTACCTTCCTTTAGCACGCGGGCTTCATTCTCCGTTATTCTCTCACCGGAATGAATGAATGTTTCAATATCCTTTTCCGGGATAGCGGTTGTTTCTGAATGTTCGATGGTCAAATCAAGCTGGCCCTTTTTACCGGCATTGCCAAGTAAATCTGTTTGCATGACGCCGGGCTTCTCATATGTAGCCATACCGCCATTGAACTGTTGCAAAAGATAGTGGATCAGACTTTGCCTGCACATGTAATGGACGATTTCGCGCGGTGTGTAGTAAGTGCCTTTCGATTTGCGGTCTTTAATCTCCAGCAAATTCTCAAATACTTTACCCAGCATCTCTGGATCGATAGCCACTTCTTTTTCCAGCGGCTCGTCTTCCTTGACAGTGAAATTATAACGGTCAAAGACATCAAGAATGCCGCTTCCGGCGTCGCCTTCTTTTGTTTTTTGTGTATTGGAAAATAAGTCATTGGAAATTAAAAGGTCCGTGCGCACCCAATCGTAGTTATTTATGGGATCGAAAAGACCACCGTTAAGAAAGGGAATTTTGCAGTTAAAACTGCTATAATAATGGTCTTCATGACTACGGTCGATGCGCAATGCTTCGTAAAACAGCGGCTCCAGTATATCGTTAAAGAAATTTTTGTAACCGCCATGCTTTTTTTGGAAGAGTTCTCTTAAAAACTGTTTGGAACCCGTTCCCCAGTCTGAATCTCTTGCAACGCCAAACCAGCCTTTCTTTTGCAGGAAATAAAGAAAGACAATCTGTCCTAACAACTTTTTGGCAAAGTCAATGGTATTGACGCCCTTAACAGCAAAATCCGCCTGAATTTTGTCATCTTTCACTACAACAGCATCGAGTTCTTCTTTAGTCCAAAGAAAAAGTTCGCGATATTTTTCAAAGAACTCTTTTGTGACTTTTTCGATGTTGAAGGCCTCTTCCAGTTCAGCCAATGTTGGTGGATGACCGTCATCGGCCATAATGGGCAGTAAACGCATTTGGGCCGTATGGCTGTTTTCATTTTGCCCCACCAGAAAAGACCAGCGTCTTGCAGGTGTGAATTCTTCTCTAACCTTTATCTTACCGTTTTTAGCTTCTTCAAAGCGGTAATCCATTTTGACCAGTGAAAAGCGCCAGTCTTCATTATCCGGTGATACAAAAGCGACAAGCGCTGCGTCTTTTAGTTCGCCGCCCCGGCTGCCGTTTAAGTAGCGGGCAATGAAATTTCTCTGCATTGTGCGTGCACGCTCAATGGACGTTTCTTTTTTTAGTTTAACAATGAGGATGTCAATTTTATGGTCGCCTGAAGAGTATTTTCCTATTCGCTCCAGGGAACTGATATATTGTTTATAGGCATCGGGAATATAGTTGCCCTGATTAACAAAGCGGGCTTTTTCAGATTCATCAATTTCGTTTAATAAATTCCTAACAAAATGAATAAAGCTGCCTTTATCAAATGATGTTTCCAGCGTACCTTTTACAATATTCCTTGCCTGTTGTTTATCCATTTTGAGAATCGCCTGCCAGATACATGGACAAGATGACTTCGCGTTTGCCGGTTACTTGCGGATTTTGTTCCGCGTAATGAGCCTCCAGAAGCCGATCCGGTATGTGCATTTGGAGCGTGGCCAGCACTTTGAAAGGATTGGTCAGTTCCGAATTCAATTTATTAAGTGCGGCTAGCGTTTCCTTTGTTGTCTGTTTGTACAACCCGCCTTCTTTGAGTTGATTTAAGACCTTTTTGACATACAGTTCCTGATCATCCGTAAACTGTTTGGTATTCTTTAGCGTCGCTTTAAGAATTACCAAAATCTGAACAGCGCTGTCTCTGCCGCGTTTGCTTTGCAGTTCTGCCATTTCTTCAGTTGTGGCAAAAATAAACGCCTCTTTATTTTTGTCCAGCATTTCATAGAACATTTCGGACAGTTTTTCCCGATTATCGCTAAGATGACTTTCAATGATTGCAGCGGCGGATAGAAAATCAAGCTCTTGTGCTTCTCCATCCGTCGTCGCGGTAAAGAATTTCTGGAGTTTACCCCGCCGAAAATACGTAATCAGCGATTCTTTATGTTCTTGATCAATTTTGGCTGTTCGGGCCTTTTTAGGTAGGCGTTTTATGGATGCAAACAAATCGGGCTGGGCATCCCGGATATCTTTGATCAATTGTAGATACTTGAGTTCGCTCGCTTCGTTTTCATCTTCACCAGTGAGTGTTTTCTTCGATACCAAGCGGTTAAACAGTTCATGCGAACCGACAGGCTCGCCTTCGGTCAAGAGCGCAGCATCCCCACCAAGCAACGTTAGAAATGCATTAATTTTGGCTTCCGCTGATTCCCGCAGTTTGATTTCATCATTACCCTGTTGCGAGGGAAAGAAATTAAAAGTGTAAATCTTGTCATATTTTGTATCCAAACGGTTAATACGTCCAACACGCTGCATCATCCGTGTCGGGTTCCAGGGGATGTCATAGTTGATGACAACATTGGAGCGGTGCAGGTTAACGCCTTCGGAAAGGACTTCGGTGGAAACCAGAATACGATAATCATCTTCCGGATGACGCGCTTTGTCGTCAAAGTTTCTGATAACGATATCCCGCGTTGCTTCGCTTGACCCGCCTGTATAGCAAAGCGCGGTCGAGGGAAACTTTTCATTGATATTTTCAGCTAAATATTCGGCTGTTTCTTTTGATTCAGTAAAAATAATGAGTTTATTCTCTTTGAGAATATCATTGTGTGCAAGTTGGTATATGAACTTGACTAACTTCGGGTCTCTGTCTATTTTTTGCCAAAGCAGCTTAATCCTGCGCAATATTTCCAGGTCGCTTTTCAAATCAGCGAAGAAGTTCTTTTCATCATCAGCCCGGAATTCTTCAGCGCCGTACTTTACGGCCTTTTCTTCATCGATGAGTTTTTGAATGGCTGTATCGTCATCATTTTCCAGCAACTCAAATATCTTGTTAGTGTGCTTTTTACTGACATACACATTGCCCTTTTCAAATTCCCGAATAAACATCTCATAAGAATATATGAATCTGTCCACGGAATTTTTAAAGGCAAAGAAGCTACTCTCCAGCCTCTTGACCAGCAAAATCTTCATGAACTTGCCCATGTTCTTTTGGGATTGTTCTTCAAGCTGATCGACCTTGCCTTTGTAATAAAGCATGGGCATGTATCGGGCATATTGGAATTGCTTTGAGATCAGTTCAATAGTTTTATTGAAAACATCATCTTCTACTTCGTTTAATTCATAAAATAAAGGTTCAGGATTTTCGACATCAGGAAATTTCAAGTTTTGTTTTTTTAAATCAGAATCAAAGTATTTGGCAATTTCTGTCCTGGTTCGCCGCACCATTAAATATTTAAGAACTTTTTCCCTGATTTCCAATGCATTATCTTTTACTGTCTGGATATATTGGCCATGGTCACGCTGGCGGTCGAGATTTTTTAGTTTCCGATCCAGACCATTAAAAAATGCCTCTAGATCAGGCAAGTTGGGAATAGTGCTTTTCTTTGACTTCTGAAATAGTTTGATCTGACTTAAAATATCCTTCGGTGAATTATTATACGGTGTTGCTGTAACGAGAATGATTCTTTTTCCGCGACATATTTCTGCCAACTTTTCATAAGTCATGTTTGTTTCTGTACGGAAGCGATGGGCTTCATCAATGATAATGTTCTGGTACTTATCTGTACCCTTGTCCAGAATATCGTCAAGTTTACCTATGGATTCAAAATCGGCATGTATTCTGAAATCAGAAAAGGCATTTCTCCACGAGCCCGGATTGTCTTTTTCCAGGAGCATTGGCGGAGCTATGACTAAAGTCCGGCCATCTATTTGTCCAGCCAGTAATGTTGCAATGTATGTTTTTCCGAGTCCAACAACATCAGATACAAAGACACCACCATATTCTTCAAGTATCTTTTTGGCGTTTAATACCGCCTGCTCCTGATATTCCAGTCTCTTAAATTCCACCGGCAGATATTTGGCAAATACTTCATCGGACTGGCTTAACTCATCCTTAAAGTATTCATATAAGAGTTTTAAATAGAGCTGATAGGGTGTTATATTTTGATTGTGCCAGGTTTTATCTTCAATGGTCTGAATATATTTTTCGCTGACATCAACGGAATCTTTCCAGAGCTCCTCAAACTTTTTTCTGGCAAATTCATGATCGGCGCTATTTTTTAATTCAACGTTGAATTCGAGATTATCCACTAACCCTGCTTTAGTTAAGTTGCTGGACCCCGTAATGACTCTGCCGACATCTCTATCACCGTCTTTAAAACTCATGATGTAGAGCTTGGCGTGTATGTTTTGGGAAGGATATGCTCTGATCTCTAATTTATTGCTATGAATCCATTCGATAAACTTTGTAATGCCCCGTTCGACGTTCCGATTATCTTCGGATTCCTCCATCTCCTTTTCAATCAGGCCTTCGATTTCTTTTTTTGTTTCAGCATGGGAAAATTGCAGGGATTGCTGTTGTTCTTGTCTGGCAGTATTTAACAGATCATGTGTTTGCTTGTCTGTACTGATACCGATAAGGATTCTTATTTTTTCAGTGTTTTCGAGCGAATTATAAATTGCATGAAAGCCACTGGTATAAAAATAACCGACCAGGCAATCGAATAGTTTCGAGTCTTTTATCAATACCTCAAAGCGTTCTTTTAAATGCTTCCCTTTTTCATTGGTAATGAATGTCAGGTCTGTAGTCACGTAATGCCTTCCGCAGACATCTTCTTAAATTGGCATTGTACTGATTAATTTTGATTTAAGACATTAAAGCATTAACTCTCGAAAATCAATGTAAAAAACCAGTTGTAAGCAAACCCAAAGATTAACGGTGAATCATCGAATTATTTGTGTTATTAATTCTATTACGGTGCCTATTATTATACCTGGGGTTTATCGATGACAGACGATATTGACGATATTAGCCAAGCAAGCGTGGGCAAGGTAGTGGAGTTTAAACTGAAAGATGCCGCTGCCTATTATAACAGAGGCATTGCTTATATACAGTTTGGCAACTATGATCAGGCGATTGGGGATTTTGACAAAGCTATCGAGATCGACCGCGAGTTTGCGGAGGCATATAATAATCGTGGAATTGCCTACAATGATCTTGGAAATTATAATCAGGCAATTGAGAATTTTGACAAGGCCATCAAGTTCGATTCGAAAGATGCTGCTGAATATAACAACAGAGGAGTTGCCTACGCTAATCTTGGCAACTACAAGCAGGCTATTGATGATTATGACAAAGCCATAGAGCTCCAATCGGAATATGCAAAGGCCTACACTAACAGGGGACATGCCTATTATCATCTCGGAAACTTCAATCGGGCGATTGCGGATTTCGATAGAGCCATCGAACTCGATTCGCAGTATGTAAATGCCTATAATAATAGGGGTGCTGTATACGGTAAACTTAACAACTTCAATCAGGCAATAGTTGATTTTGATAAAGCTGTTGAACTGGACCCACAAAATGCGCAAGCTTATTGTCACCTGGGAATTATTTATGCTAGTGTTGGTAACTACGATCATGCAATGGAGAATTTTGACAAAGCCATCAGACTCGACCCGAAATATGCAAAAGCCTATTTTCACAGAGGATGGACCTATGTTAAGTTACGTAACTTGCCACAAGCATTTAATGATATAAAAATACTTGCGCAATTAGGCGATAAATCTGCACAGAAATTTTTAAGTAAAAAAGGAATTGATTGGTAAATTATTAGCCATATTTTGATCACAATAAATCTACCTAATATTTTAAAAAGTATTTTTTAGTGGTTCATAAATAAAGGAGGCAGTTTGCAAAAATTTGTATTTTTAAGAAAATATGCATTATCTTTAAAATACTCCAAGAGCTCTTTCCATAACGAGTAAATCGTCCCGATCCAACAAAAAAAGTCAGCACAGATCCCTCTCGGAAACCCATGCTGACCATAATTGTCCTTCTCAATTTACAGTCTACTTCACCATCTCCAATATCATTCCACCCACCTTCTGGAGCTTATACCCGCTGTCCGCCGGCAAATCCGGATACTGTGCCGCCTTGGTATAGACATTGATGACATGAAACATCGTCTGGCCAAATTCAAGCGGCATTGCCCAGTCCACAGCTTCTTTCTCTTCCTTGTTCAACTGAAACTGGTTATTGAAACTGCTGATGGTCATCTCCGGATGCTCGACTTTACTTTCAATGGACAACCTGAACTGATCCTTCTTTTTAGCCAGTTCTCCGGAAATGTCAGTCAAGACTCCCGGGAGTTCACTCAGGATCTTGCCCGATATATGACGCTAGGAAGCACTTACCTGTGTTTTGGAAATCATCCCGTTGGTGCAGACCAGCCTTAAAACAAACGCCGCTATGGACAATGAAGCCAGTCCCACTTCAGAATTAGAGACGGATATACCTGGTGTCATCCTTTCCCCATTGATTGTAAAACTCTGTCTTCCATCCGGAATATTGACCATCATAAACTCATCATCAATGGAACTCTGCACCCTGGTATCAAGGGGGTAATCCAAAGATTTCAGCTTGTCCAGCACTTCAATATTATCCGTGGGAATGTATCTCGGAGTAAAGATTGCCCTGACATCATCACCATTGAATCGGAAAAACAGTTCCTCGTTCCTTTCATATTGCAGCCAGTGGTTGAGATTCAATCTCTGTATATCCGATGGACACTTTCTCAGGTAATGAAACGGNNCTCAGGTAATTGAACGGGATTCCCAGCCTGTTGGAGATGGACATCTGTGCTATGGGTTTCAATCTGTGCAATTCATCGCTGATGGAGATTGTTTCCAGGCTCCTGAATTCTATTTCTTTTACTTCAATAAATTTATCGTGATAATTTTGTGACATTTCATGGACCCTGTTAAAGACATTGCCCAGTGTGGTCATGTTGCTCATAAGATTATTTCTCCTTTCTTCATAATGGTGTTAATTCACCTCAGCCCACAATAGCGCCTCCATAGAAGCATCAGAATTCCTACTGACAGCATGGACAGGGTATTTCCAAAGATGAACACCAGGTCCCGGATATAAACGGAGTAAACCGTCAGCAGGATGATCCCCGTCATCAAGGTCATGAGATAGGTAATGCTCAGATCTCGGGCGCTCTTGGTTCTGTATGTCCTGATCAACTGGGGGATAATGCTTCCGCATATGATCAGGGAACCCGCTATTCCCAGAAATTCAAATACAATTTGAATGGACATGAAGCCTCCTTGTTTTTATAAGTTTGGGAGATGCGTCTTTCACCGCCGACGCATTATTTTTTTTATCCATAAAGGATTTGCGGCTCCCAAAGGGTTTATTGAAAGACCTGATTGCAGGACTTGTGATTCTGTTCGCTGAAGATGCATTTCTGGCAGATGGAATGGTCTCTGCATTTGTCGCATATCTTCTTCGGATCAATGAACATTGTAATATTCTTCATGACAAAACCGAGTGTCTGGGTCATGGGCTTATCCAGCGCCCAGGCGATTCTTCTTAAGGTCTGGGATGCCTCCAGGGACATTTCAGGGGTATAGGCCATATTGCTACCTCCTATGCCGCCGCCTGTTGTTCCGGAAGGACTTCTTTCCTGACCCTGGAACGAGGTTTCTTCTTGTTCTTTTGGGCTTCATGAAAAGCTTTTTCCTCAGCATTGGAATAGGCTTCTTCTTTATTCTCATCTCCATCAGGTTTGTCACCATGAAGATAGGTGTCGGACAATTTCGGATCGATGACCGGATGATTCGGGAGTTCTTCCGCCTGCTGTTCATTTTCAGGATAGATTTGCCCAGGTCTCCCCAGGTCAAACAGGATTATGGTGACCGGAAGGCTGATGGTGGGTTGGAGCATCTCAATTTCCCTGATCACCAGCTCCTTTGTCGTGCCGAGCTTGCTCTTTTCGCTTCTCTGTGCCGTGACCATGACGATGCC
>MTKZ01004007.1_pt1 | contig 12786 bp, 12 predicted proteins | sample 1042781 | NCBI WGS metagenome assembly MTKZ01 (sample SAMN06212207, study PRJNA360539) | anaerobic digester metagenome | biome: Wastewater treatment plant; material: sludge; isolation source: anaerobic digester fed with sludge from wastewater treatment plant | place: Denmark: WWTP Viborg ...
TGCAGATTACAAATCAGCTGCTCTGGCCAACTGAGCTACATCGGCAATTTAAAGAACGTCCCGGAAGGTCAAAATATACCCTCAAAAATCGGTCTGCAAATGTATGAATTAAAATTTCATTTATCAAAATAATTCAAATTATTTTTAAACCATCAGGGATCAGTCTCCCCTTTTCTTTTGGTTATATTTGGTAATCTGCTTTTTAAGGGCATCAATAGCCAGGTCGGTTGCCTCTTCAAATGTTTTGCTCTGCTTTCTTGCAAATAAAGGTCCACCCCTCAGATCAAGCTTGATTTCGCTGATCTTATTCTTACGCTCCTGATCCTTGTCAAGCCTCAGGTACACTTCAGCATTTACTATTCCCTCCCCTAAAAGAGTGAGTTTATCCAGTTTCTGATGCACAAAGTCAAGCAACTTCTTGTCAGCATCAAACCTTACTGAGTGAATCTGAACGTTCATAGTAGCACCTCCTGTTTAAATGATTAATAATTAAGCTCTTGGATGAGCCTGTCTGTATATTTTAATAAGCTTTTCAAATGAATTGTGAGTGTATATCTGAGTGGCTGAAAGGTTGGCGTGACCCAGCAACTCCTTGATGGAATTGAGGTCTGCTCCATGATTCAGCATGTGCGTTGCAAATGAATGCCTGAGGACGTGCGGGCTTTTCTTCTCCATAGTGGTAACCATCGAAAGATATTTCCTCACCACATTATAAACATATTTGTCATACAACTTGTTTCCCCTGTTGCTTACAAAAAACCACTCCTGCCCTTTTCCCGGAAACATCTCGTCCCTTGCCTTAAGATATCTTTCGATTTTTAATGTAAACGGATTAAGGAGCGGAATTATTCGCTGCTTGTTTCTTTTTCCGGTAACTTTTAGTGACCCGGAACTCATATCGACATCTGCATCCCTCAGTCCGGTAAGCTCTGCCCTCCTGATGCCGGTCAGATAAAGCATTTCTATTATCAGACTGTTCCTTAATCCGGCAAAGTCATTTCCGAAATCATATTCATCAAGGAGCCTGTCGATTATGTCTTCCTCCACAAAAACCGGCAGTTTCTTTCTTATTTTGGGCAATACCACCTTTTCAAGGGGATCTGACCCCGTTATTCCTTCTTTTCTTAGATACCGGTAGAAAACACGCAGCGAGGAAATCTTACGGTGAATGCTTTTTGCTGTGAGACCCTTCTCCATAAGGGATACGATCCATGACCTCACATCATGAGAAGTCACAAAGGCAGGATCGCATGCAAACCCATCCTGGCCCAGATGATTATAAAACTGATCGAGATCGTTCAAATAAGATCGTGCAGTTAGAGGCGAGTAACGCTTTTCTGCCTGCAGATACTTTAAGAATGATTCCTTATGATCCATAAAGGAACCTCCTTAATTAAATATTTAAAAGTGATACAGCCTGAGGATTATTCCTCGCTTGTCTGCATCTTCTGAACGTACTTAGCCTTCTTAATTTCTTCCCTGCGTCGTACTGAAGGCTTAACATAGGCCTGACGTGAACGTAATTCGCGGATTACGCCGGTCTTTTCAAATTTCCTTTTGAACTTTTTCAGAGCTCTTTCAATATTTTCGCCTTCTTTTAATGGTACAATGATCATAATAAAAATTTCTGTTTTAAAACGAGGCGCAAATTTAGGTAGAGAAAAAATCTTTTCAAAACTTTTAAGGCAATAATTTTAACATATCAACTTAATTTAATGATTTATAATTGTATTACACGCATAATTCGTGACAGAGCGATTTATTAAATATACAGCTTTTTTATCTGGTTTCAAAAAAAACTGATGTTAATTATAAATTAAAAACATTACTTCCAGCCTGACAGGGCCTGTGCCAGAGGCTGTCAAACCTGCGAGCATTCAGAAAAAAATGCTGTCCAGACAAATTTCCTGTCCTAACAACAAAATCCGGTATTGTATATTCTCCTTTCCCGCAAGGCTTTTCAATGACTTTACTTGAACCATCACTGGTCTGCTGCAGACAGTCCGACGGTAGGGTCATTTTCTCCGAAATCAAGATATCTGCCTATTCTGGTCAGTGTTTCAGAAGAAAGAATCCTGTTAACAGCCAATTCCGATAAACTTCCGATCCTTCCTTTTTCCTCCCTGTAACGGATCACTGCACCCGCTTCTCCTTTCTGAAAATAAGGATGCCTTGCAAGCTCGCCGTACCCGGCTTCATTTATCCTGATCTTTCTTATCCTGGAAGTATCGGCATAAAGACCGGATCTTATCCTGGCAAAAGTCTCATCAGAGAGTCCGTAAACTTCCCTGAGCTGGTCGGGTGAAAGATAACCTCCGATAAGGTTCCTGTATTTTATTATCCTTACCGACAGGACAGGACCGATACCAGGAAGCTCAACAAGCGATGAGGAATCGCAGGAATTGATGTCCAGCAGTTTCCTCCCTTTCTCCGGGGATGCTCTTTGCAGACCTGCCTTCGGATTGCCATTACGCCGTAAACTGTCCACTTTAGGACCCTGCCCGGTAAGCCGCATGTCAACAGGAATATCCCTGAGTTCATTTTTTCCGGAAGGGGCCAGGTATCGCAGAATAAAAACAGCTACGATAACAGCAAGCAGGATGGAAGAAGACCTCCTTTCCCGTCGTGAATAGCCGAACCATTCTTTCAGGATATCCTTCAGCATTTGCATCAGGTCATATGCAGTGAGACAACATGCAAGATACTAAATAAAAGTCAGATAAACCGGAATTAAGGAATGGTTTGTTCCGCTCAGCAAACAGGAAGGTCTCAGAATGGGTAACCTATACCAAGGACAAATGTAAAGTCGTTGCTGAAACTGTAGGGCCGGCTGGAAATGATCCATTCCGGCTTGCCTTCAATGGAAGGATCGCGCAGCTTAACACCCATATCCACACGGGCTGTCACAAAACTGAAATCAAACCTCAGGCCTGTGCCCGTTCCAACGGCAATCTCATTCAGAAAGCTGTCGAACCTGAACCTGCCACCCGGCCGGGATGTGTCCTCATTAAAAGTCCATATATTTCCCGCATCCAGAAACAATGCACCTTCGAGGATCCAGAAGAGTTTGAATCTGTATTCAACGTTTGCCTCCAGTTTTATATCTGCAGTCTGATTTATGAATTCGTCTTCCTCAGGGACATACGAGCCGGGGCCGAGCGATCTCACCTGCCATGCTCTTATTCCGTTCGCTCCTCCTCCGAAGTACTGCTTTTCAAAAGGTAGGGCTTTCGAGTTACCGTATGGTATTCCAAGTCCGACAAATCCCCTGTAAACAACCGAGCTGACATCGTTCAGAACTACGTTATATCTGAGATCCAGGTCAGTCCTGAGGTACTGGGCAAAAGGCTGGCCAAATATCATGTAGATTCCGTCGGTCTTTTCCGCACCTGCCAGACTGCTCCCGAGCGACAGCATATTGCCCGCTATCTCAGCGTTCACCCTCAGGAACCAGTAGTCCCTCGAGCGTTGTATCTGCTGATTGTTAAAAATAAAGGAGTAGTTTCCCCCAAGGATCATGACATCACGATAACTGTAAGCCAGATATGAGGATGATTCTATTTTCTGCCTGAAGGCGGTGTCGATCTTAAGAAGCTTGACCAGGTTGAGCTGCGCAGGGTTCACAATGTGCGATCTGTATTTATGGCCCGACCAGCTGTAACCGAAAGTTGCATTCGCAATTGTCCTTGTATAGAACGGCATATTCTGGTAGTTATACGCAGCCACAATTGTAGTTGTGGGATTATAGTTCTTAACGAATTCCTCGCTTTTCAGAAAAGGGACAAGGAATCTTGGCAGGCGCATGCTGGTCTCAAATCCGTATTCCTGAGTGCTTCGAAGCTTTGTATTTTTCTGTGTCATCGCTTCAAAAGCTCCTTTAAGCTTGATATTGAACTGTTCTGCGCCACGCAGGAGGTTCTTGTTCTGGTAAATAAAATTAAGGGCTCCTCCCAGATCTCCGGCCGTGTTTGTCCCCTCTATCTCAACATTGAACGACTGCTGACTCAGTAGTGTAAGCTGGATATGACAATCAAGAAACATTCCCTGGTTCCCGTATTCACCGGGTGATTCTGCATCGGTAAAGAATATGTTGACCAGGCGGTATACTTTCAGTGACATCAGGTGGTTCTGTGTCTGCTCGGTGTTGGTGATATTATATAAGGTGCCGGGTTTGATATAAAGCGATTGAAGGATAAGGTCATATTTCAGTCTCGACTTTTCCGAGTCCGATATAAAATAATATCCCCGGTAGCTTACTGTATCCAGATTGCTTAGATAGCTGTCTCCGCCTTCGATAACATTTTTCGGCACAAAATCGGGATATATGTAAATGTCTTTTACCTGGTAGAGCGAATGCGGCTCGTTCATCATCCGGTTGTAGTTGTCAATTTTAACGGCATCCCTGATATCATAGTAGATATTTACCTGCCTGCTGCCGACTGTGCTGTCGATCCTGAAAGAGACGTGATCAGCTGAAAATCCATAGAAACCATGATTCCGTATAAAACGTTCTATCCTGGTCCTCTCGGCCTGAAGCACATCAACATCGTAGGGTTTGCCTCTCTGGATCAGACAATTGATCGAATCAAAATAGAAAAGTTTCTGAATTGTGGTATCAGGAATATCGTAATAAAGGTTTCTAACAACATAGGGTGACTTGAGGTTAACACTGTAGAAGACATCGGATTTCCTTTTTACGGTTCTTACCGAATCTGAAACCCTCCCGTCGAAAAAACCTTTGGTACTTACGTATGATTCCAGCTGTTGCCTGCTTTTTTCAGTTTCAAGACTATCATATATCACAGGTTCTTCACCTATGTTTCTCAGCCATCCGTGCGGCCATTTCAGTTTGTTTATGTCAGAGAGATTATAGAGTCCCAGATGAAAGCGTGAACCAAAGATCTTTTTATTCGGTTTTTGCTTAATGAATGGTTCCAGATCAGAAGCATTTACATCGCTCCTGTTAACTGAAACATGATTACTATTCAGAAGAGTTTTTCCCTGGGGAACATATTTTGTCGGGTTGCAGGAGTATAAAAAAAGAATTAATGGAAGAATAAAAGCCAGAACTCCCGGAGAATTACTATTTTTATTTAAGAAGCTTTTTTTCAAAATTTGTACCTGCTTGCGAGAAGCAAATATATCAATAATAAAAATCAAGTCGAACCAGTATCAATTAATAAAGACGACGGGGTTTTGTCCGCCGTCCTGATAACCAGGGAAAAAGGATGCTCAGTAAAAACAGGATTAAGTATCTTGCCGGGCTGCAGAAAAAAAAGGAGCGTGATGAAGCCCGTCAGTTTGTTATCGAAGGCGACAAGATGGTCAGGGAATTCCTCCGGTCAGGGACAAGGATTTCATTTCTTGCTGCAAAGCCGGAATTCATTACCTCTCTTAAACAGGGGGAAAGGTCGCTTATCGGAGAGATTGAAGCCTGCTCATATGATGAACTGAAGAAGATCAGCACGCTGAAGACTCCCCATAACGCTCTGGCTGTTGTTCCCTTCCCCGAAAATAAGGAACTACCTGGTTTTATATCAGATGAACTCTGCGCCGTACTTGATTTTGTCCAGGATCCGGGAAACCTGGGTACTATTATCCGGTCCGCATCATGGTTTGGAATAAAGAACATTGTCTGTTCGGAGAACTGTGTCGATCTTTATAATCCGAAAGTGATACAGGCAACTATGGGGGCGATCCTGAATGTCAGCGTACATTATGCTGATCTTGCAGATTTTCTTTCCTTTGCCCGCAGCAAGGGGGCTCCGGTATACGGAACAGTTCTCGAAGGTGATCCTGTCTACTCCCATCCGCTCGGAGACAGAGGGGTGATCCTTCTGGGTAATGAATCGAGAGGCATTTCGGCCGGATTAATGCCTTTTGTAACTCACAGGATCATGATCCCGAGATCAGGTCATGCTGAATACGGTTCCGAATCACTGAACGTCAGCATGGCAGCTTCGGTTGTATTTTCGGAATTTGCACGGCGAAGGAGTTGATCAGAATATTATTACAGGGAATTGAAGTAATTTCCGGGGTTCAACCCTTTAACTTTTCCGCAACAGCCTCGGCAGCTTTCATTCCATCGACTGCGGAAGATACTATACCTCCGGCGTAGCCTGATCCCTCCCCGCACGGAAACAACCCCCGGACAGCTATATGTTCCATTGTCTCCGCATTGCGCGGTATCCTGAGGGGAGAAGAAGTCCTTGATTCAACCGCGACTACAACAGCTTCTTCGGTAAGAAATCCTTTCATCATCATCCCGAATTGCCTGAATCCTTCCTGCAGCCTGACAGCTAGATCAGCAGGGAACCACCTGTCAATTGATGAGGGCGTGACCCCCGGAAAATAGGAGACATCAGGCAAAGAGGAAGATTCTTTTCCACGGATGAAATCCGTGAGCCTCTGGGCAGGAGCTCTCTGCGTCATTCCTCCGTTTTCCCAGGCATGCCGTTCAACTTCCTTCTGGAATTCAAGTCCTGCAAATTCCCCATATTGACTGTGAACTTTAAGTTCAGCCGCGTTCACTTCCGTTACTATTCCCGAGTTAGCCCACCGCGAATTCCTTGATGAAGGAGACATCCCGTTGACTACTATTTCATCCTGTGATGTTGCCGCCGGTACAATAAAGCCTCCCGGGCACATACAGAAAGAGTACACCCCCCTTCCTTCAACCTGTCTGACGAGGTTATAGGAAGCCGCAGGAAGAAAGCGCCCTCTGGGTTTTCCATGATACTGGATCATGTCGATCAGTTCCTGGGGATGCTCCACCCTCACCCCCATTGCAAAGGATTTTGCCTGCAACTCTATTTCATGATGCGATAATACCGAGTAAATATCTCTTGCAGAATGACCTGTGGCAAGAATAACATAAGGGCTGTTAAAATTTTCTTTGCCATTAATTACAAGTCCCCTTACCGAACGCCTGTTCATTATAAGATCGGTTACCCGGCTTTCGAACAGAAAAACCCCTCCTGAACCTGTAATCGAATTCCTTATACTCGTAATTATCCCTGGCAGTTTGTCAGTGCCAAGATGCGGGTGGGCTTCGTAAAGAATGCTTTCATCAGCACCATGAAGGCACAGCAGTTCGAGAACTCTTCTGTTGTTACCCCTTTTCTTTGATCTTGTGTAGAGTTTCCCGTCCGAAAAAGTACCGGCTCCTCCCTCTCCGAAGCAATAATTGCTGTCGGGATTAACCTTGTGCTCCCTGCTTATAAGAGCAATGTCTCTTTTCCGTGCTTTAACTTCCTTTCCCCGTTCGATAACAACAGGCTTCAGTCCAAGTTCAATAAGCCTAAGGGCAGCAAAAAGGCCGGCAGGCCCTCCTCCAACTATCAGAACTTCAGGCTTTAAGGAAACATCTGTCTGCAAGAATGGTGATATCTCCCCGTCCACCGGTTCATCACCGCGAAAGATTTCGACTTCGAGGTTTATCCTTATGTCTTTCCTGCGTGCATCCACTGAACGCCTGCAAATTCTCAGCACCTTGATTTCCCGGGGATCAATACGGCAGTATCTTGCTGCGACACGACGGACCGTCAGCTCATCGGAAGCTTCTTCGGGGTCGAGGTTAAAATTAATCAGTAAAGGCATTCTTACTCAAAATGGAAAGCGATTATCCATAACTGGGAACGCATCTTTTCAATCGCATTCGCGAACTGCTGATTCCCGGGTGCTCCTCCGTCATGCACGATTATGTCCCGCAGACCATTCGACATTTTAAGCTCGACCGACAGTTTGAAATAGGGAAGATAGAAATCAAGTCCGGTGCCTACCTCGTAATAGAGATCAGATCGTCTGAGTCTAACAAAAACTGGTTTCTCGTCATCATACTCTTTCTTCCCGGCAAGATCATACCTGTAATTAAGACCTCCGATAATATAGGGCCTGACATTATTCAGCCTGTCACCCTTGTATTTTACAAGAAATGGGAACTCAAGAAAGGAAGATTCGACCCTCTGATTCTCATTAAGGATCTCACCTGTCTCATCATTATAATACCTTATGTTACGCTGTCCGAACGAAACTCCCGGGAGGAATCTCAGGTCGAAATATTTTGCCGGCCTGTAGTTGGTGACAATCTGTATATTGATACCAGGATTAAGAATGCTCACCTCAGGATAATACCCGTCTGCATTCAGGTATTCCTGGGAAGGAGTGATGTTAAAATCCATCAGGTTCATACCAAGGCTGAAACCGAAATGAAGAGGTTTATCATCATACCACGAATCATTCTTCGGTTTCTGCTTCTGGCCGTACAAGCCAATATTCAGCAGAAGCATCAGGCCTGCCAGAACAATATGAAGAAGTCTGAATTTCAAATAATTCTCCTGTGTAAATTTATTTCCTTCTCAAATAAGCAGATAATGTGTAAAACATTTACGGTCGATAATTCTTTTCTTAAAAAATTCCGTTTGCCGGTATCTTTCTATAAAAACTCCATCGAAAAGCAATTATTGTATCGCATTTTTAACACCGCTGTAAATTGTAACGATACCTGCTGAAAGTCTTTCCTGTTTTATTTCAGAAAAACCTGCCCCTTTCATGATCTGCATAAATTTTTCATTGTCAGCAAACTCCATAACGGACTGATTAAGATATCTATATGCCTTACGGTCTCTCGAAATCAGGCCTCCGGCAAAGGGAAGCAAAAGTGCAAAATATATGTTATAAAGATGTTTAAAAATTAATCCAACGGGTTTGGAGAACTCCAGGATAACAACCATTCCGCCGGGTGTCAGTACCCTTCTCATTTCGGAAAGGCCTTTCAGGGTATCCGAAAAATTTCTTACTCCGAAAGCTACCATAGCAACATCAAATGAGTTGTCTGGAAAACAGATGTTCTCCGAATCGCATTCAAGGAGTTCGATAATCTCCCCCAGGTTTTTTTCAGAGATTTTCTTACGTCCTATTTCAAGCATTTTAGGGGAAATATCTATTCCCGATATCTTACCGGGACCATACCTTGCAGCTTCAATAGCCAAATCTGCTGTCCCTGTGGCAACATCAAGTATTGAAGGACGGGTATACCTTTCGAAGATTTTTTTTACAGCCCTTCTCCTCCACCTGCGGTCTGTCCCGAAGGAAAGAAAATGATTGAGGAAGTCATAGCGCCTTGCAACAGAATCGAACATTCCGCTAATAACATGCCTGTCCTTGCTGATATTTCCTGATTGATTACTCATCCTGCGGAGATATGAGGCAAAGATAAAATATTTGTCAGAGCATACAGATCAGTACTCTTATACATTTAAAATATTACATTTGCATGCCGCAGCCATTGAAGACAATGACCGAATGGCGAAAAAAAAATAATCGTTAGTCTTTAAAAATCACTTAAATGAAAAAATTTTCTATCTATTTCACTGGGATGGTGCTTCTTCTTTTCGCAGCGTCATTGTCCCTTTCCGCTCTCGAAAGTTCCAAAAAGAGGCTTGGTATCGCGACCTATTCCGTTAAAGGGCTTGAGTCAGACATTGAAGGTTCGTTCGGAGCACTTGCAGATGCAGGATATAAAACTGTAGAGATATCCAACTACAATGCAGGCAGCGGGACTATTGCAGGATACAAGCCGGCCGATTACGCAGCTGTTGCAAAGAAGTACGGACTTGAAATCATCTCGAGCCATGCAAGGGCAAAATTTGATGTCAAGGATGTGGAAGGAACAGTGGCAGCCTGGGGCAAGCTTTTCGATGATCATAAATCGATGGGTTGCAGGTATGTCGTTTTTCCAATGAACATGTGGTCACCAACCGTAGAAGCTTTGAAAGCTGAATGCGACCTCATGAACAGAATCGGAGAAGAGGCAAACAAGAGGGGAATCAAATTCGGTTATCACAATCACAGTTTCGAATTTGCCACTGTGGCAACAACAGACCAGACTTTTGAGGATTTTCTTATCAATAACACTGATCCTGCTAAAGTATTCTTTCAGATGGATGTATACTGGATCACGGTCGGAGGGAAAGATCCTGTTGCCTATCTTCAGAAATACCCTGACCGCTTCAAAGTTCTTCACATCAAGGATGACTATGTTATAGGAGAAAGCGGAACAATTGACTTCAAGGCAATCTTTGAACAGTTTTATCTGAACGGCTATGAGGACTGGTTCGTTGAAATGGAAGCAAAGATGACTCCTGAACAGAAGGCGCAGTCGATGGCTATGATGGAGATGATGAAACAGAGGATGTCGCAGGGAGGAGCTAACGCCCAGCCCGGTCCACAGGCAGGTCAGGGACAGGCAGGTGGTCCTCCTCGCGGGAATGCTCCCGGACAGGGTGGCCAGGCACGCCAGGGTGGAGGCCAGCCATCCCAGGGATTCGGACAGCGAGATCCCAAAGCCATTGCTGAACAGCTTCAGACATCGCTGGAAGGTATAAGGCAGAGCGCTGAATTCCTTCTGAAATCAGATTTCGTTAAATAATCATTAAAGGCAGAGCCTTAGAAATTGCAAGTAAAAATAAAAGGCCATCCGGGGGCAGGTGCGATTTCCCGGGTGGCTTTTTTCATATGGATAGGCCCGAAAACGGCATCCGTCTCTGCTGTTCTTATTATATTTGAGGTTAACCCGGAGTTTTTTAATTTTGTCTTCAAATAAAGAAAAATGGAAAAAATAATAATGATAACAGGCGCCACGGCTGGTTTCGGAAAGGCGATAGCAATGAAATTCGCATCCGGGGGATACAACATCATTATCACCGGACGAAGGAAAGAAAGGCTTGACGAGCTTGAAAAAGAAGTATCCTCCCATGGCGTTAAAGCTCTTTCCCTGAATTTTGATGTCAGAAGCAATACTGAGACTATTGAAGCAATCAAGAATCTTCCTCCCTCCTGGAAGAACATTGATATTCTTGTAAACAACGCCGGTCTGGCTGTCGGATTATCCCATATCGATGACGGGGATACTGACGACTGGGACAGGATGATCGATACAAATGTAAAAGGCCTGCTCTATGTAACGCGCGCTGTTGCCCCGCTCATGACTGCCAGGGGGAAGGGCCATATTTTCAACATATCCTCCATAGCCGGAAAGGATGTATATGAAAACGGGAATGTTTACTGTGCATCAAAACATGCTGTTGATGCATTGTCGAAGGCTATGAGAATAGACCTTTTGAAGCATAACATCAGGGTTACGAACATTGCTCCCGGAATGGCTGATACCGAGTTTTCCATCGTCCGGTTCAAGGGCGACAGGGAAAAGGCAGATTCGGTTTACAGGGGAGTCGATCCGCTTACCGCTGAAGATATCGCGGAAGTCATTTATTTCTGTGCCAATCTTCCCGGACATGTCTGTATTAATGATCTCGTGATAACTCCGACACAGCAGGCCGGAGTCAACAATGTAATAAGAAAGTCCTGACAATAAAGGCCGCTGGAAATTATTTCCCACCAGTGATTTCGGAGTTGAAAGAAGCAACGAACCATTAAAACCATTCTTATGTTCACTTACAAATATCTGCTTGGCTTCACTAAAAGTGCCTTTATGAAAATGGGCTGCAGCGTTGAAGATTCGGATGTGATTGCAGAAGTCTTTCTTGCGGCAGAGCTGAGAGGTCACTCTTCTCACGGAATGCTGAGGTTAAAGGATTATTATGAGCTGTGGAAGTCCGGCAGGATAAACGTCAGTCCGGCTGTAAAGGTGGTTTATGAATCACCCGGGACGGCGGTGGTGGATGGTGATAATGCAGTAGGAATGGTTGCAGCCAGAAGATCGATGCAGATTGCTATTGAAAAGGCAAAAACGGCAGGTACCGGTTGGGTGGCAACACGTAACTCAAATCATTTCGGTATAGCGGGCTATTACGCGATGATGGCGCTGCGGGAGAAAATGATAGGGATTTGTCTCACGAATGCCAATCCACTGGTTGCACCCACTTTTTCCATAAGCCGCATGATGGGAACAAATCCGATCGCAGTTGCAATACCTGCCAGGGAACAGCCTCCTCTGGTAGCCGATTTTGCAACCACTCCGATAGCCAGGGGAAAGCTTGCCGTATCGGAGAAGAAGGGTGAAAAGGTAGCATTCGGGTTTGTTCAGGACAAAAACGGGCAGCCTTCGGATGATCCTTCAATTCTTAAGTCGGGAGGATCGATGCTTACCCTTGGAGGCGACAGATTGCATGGCAGCCATAAAGGATACTGTCTTTCGGCTCTTGTCGACATATTTTCAGCCGTTCTGAGCGGAGCCAATTTCGGACCATTCGTGCCTCCCAGCGTTGCATACCTTCCGGTTCTGGATAAGAAAACAGGCGAAGGCACAGGACATTTTTTCGGAGCCATGAGGATTGACGCCTTCCAGCCCGCGGATGAGTTCCTTGAAAGGATGGATCAGTGGATCGGGACATTCAGGGCTGCAAAACCTGCCCCGGGTCAGGAGAAAGTGCTTATACCTGGTGATCCTGAGCGAGAAGCCGAGGAAATGATAAGGAAAAACGGAATATCACTGGTCCCTGCAGTAATAAGTGACCTTGAAGAAATTGCAAAAGCCCTGGAAATCCGGTTTGATAAATTCTGAAGGCTTCCCTGCCGGTCGGGCCGGGCTTTTATCCGGGATTTAGGGCCCCCAGACTATTGATTCATAAAACCCTGCTCTTTAAGGGCCTTAAGCAGCATCTCAGAGAAGGCGACATTATCATCCTTCCTGTATCTGACATCGGTAAACACCTGTGCAAGGGTGGTTTTATTGTTCTCCTTTATAAATTGTGCAGAATCGGGTCTTCCCTCTTTTTCCATGTAAAGATTTTCAATGCCGGTATCAGTATAATCAGTGTAAACCTC
>MTKZ01026446.1_pt2 | contig 12785 bp, 14 predicted proteins | sample 1042781 | NCBI WGS metagenome assembly MTKZ01 (sample SAMN06212207, study PRJNA360539) | anaerobic digester metagenome | biome: Wastewater treatment plant; material: sludge; isolation source: anaerobic digester fed with sludge from wastewater treatment plant | place: Denmark: WWTP Viborg ...
GGCGGATGATGGGCACCTGTGCCAAGCATCAGCGCCAGCTGTCCGAGGCCATCAAGCGCGCCCGTGCCATCGCGCTGATGCCCTATTCAGCGGACTGACGTCATAAGGCTTCCGATGACAAAACCGGCTTCGCGGCCGGTTTTTTGACGTCCTTTTTTAGCTCTGCCGCTTATTGCCTGAGCAGCTGTTTGGTTAGGTCTGAAGCGGCAGCTTTGACCGGCGGCGACATCTGGATCAGACTTTCGATTTTGGCGCAGCCATGCAGTACTGTTGAGTGGTCACGCCCTCCAAGCATCATGCCGATCCTCGGCAGGCTGGAGTCGGTGATTTTCCGCGACAGATACATGACCATCTGCCGGGGTACCGTCACCCCACGGCTCCGCCTTGGCCCGGTCAGGTCCTCAAGGCTTACGCCGTAATAAGCGCAAACCGCCTGCAGGACGTCTTCGCAGTTCACGCTTCTGGGCTGGTGCTCGGAGATGATCTCTTTCAGCGCTTCCTGCGCAAGCGCAAGGCTGATCTCCTTCCCAGTCAGCGACGAATATGCAGCCAGCCTGGTCAGGCTGCCCTCCAGTTCCCTGATGTTGCTGTCAACATTCTGGGCGATCATCTGGATGATGTCTTCCGATACCTCAATGTTCTCTTCCCTGGCTTTGGACCGGAGAATGGCGCAGCGCGTGTCCATGTCCGGCCGTGCGATGTCGGCGATGAGCCCCGACAGAAAACGGCTGCACAGCCTCTCCTCCAGGCGCGCGATCTCCTTGGGCGGGCGGTCCGATGAAATCACGATCTGCTTCCCGGCATTGAACAGGGCGTTGAAGGTATGGAAAAACTCTTCCTGGGTGGAGTCGCGTCCGGCGATGAACTGGATGTCATCGATCAGCAATACGTCAACGCTGCGGTATTTCTCCCTGAACTGCACGTTGCGGTTGGTCTGGATCGCCGAAACAAGCTCAATGGTAAAGGTTTCGCTCGTCACATACTCCAGCCGGGCCTCCGGCCGCTGCTGAAGGATATAGTGCCCGATGGCATNNGATGGCATGCATCAGGTGCGTTTTCCCCAGGCCGACACCGCCGTAGATGAACAGGGGGTTGTACGCGTCCGCCGGGGCTTCCGCCACGGCAAGCGAGGCCGCATGGGCGAATCGGTTTCCGGAACCCACGACAAAGGACTCGAAGGTATAGCGGCTGTTGAGTTTCGGCGTCGGTTTCCTCAGCGTGATGGACCCGTTTTGGTACTCCGTCGCCTGTTTGGGCGTGAGGATGCTCAGCCGCAGGTCTTTCCCCGACGCCTGCTTGAGCGCGGATGAAATCAGGGCCGAGTAGCGCGGCACCACAAACTGGTGATAAAAATCCGTTTCAGCCTTTACAAAGTACTGGTCGCCGCTGACGTCCAGCGGACGAAGCGCCCGCTCGATCCACGTGGAATACGTCACGTCGGACATCTCAGCATGCATGAGCTGACAGGCCCTTTGCCAAATCGATTGGTAATCCAACACTTCGTCTCCCGTATAATAATTTATGCATGATGTATACACAGCTCAAGGCAACCTGCGACCCGTATGTGCGCCCCTTGATGAACAGTGGATAACCGCTTGTGGATAAATCCGCGTCCATCGCCATCCACCCCGGCATTCTACCACGAAGCAAGCGTGGAATCAAACCTGCCGCTGTCTCCGAAACCTGCATGAAAGCCCGACTGTTGATAAGTCGCGCAACTATCCCTTGTGGTCGGCTGTTCCTCCTTACCCAACAAGTGGTGAACGCTTTGCATAATTATGCAATTATCCCGGATTGTTTCTACAATATTTCTTTTTCTGTATTTTTGTTAAGCGATTGTCACATTGCGACTCCTCCACCGAAATGTATTTTGTCCAAGGTGTTCTTTTCTTTGCAGAAAAAAGAGGATATACTCGAAAGCCAAGCGGACATAAAGGAGGACAAGCGGATGCAGGCAGCCGACCACGGCCGGTTCAATCAGAAGGAACGCAGCTGGATCCTGTATGACTGGGCCAATTCAGTGTACGCGACCAATATCATGGCCGCCATATTCCCGACGATCTTCGTTTCCTTTGCCGGCAGCAGGGGCGATGTCTGGTGGGGCTACGGAACCAGCATCGCGACCCTGATCGTAGCGCTTCTGGCGCCGATCCTGGGTTCGATCGCAGATTACAAGGGAATGAAAAAGAAGCTGTTCACAGCGTTCATGCTGCTGGGGGTCGTCAGCACCGCGTCCATAGCGCTGACCGGCGACTGGCGGGTGATGCTGGTCGGCTACATCGTCTCGAAAATCGGGTTCTCCGGATCAAACCTGTTTTATGACAGTTTCCTGACAGATGTTACGACCAATGAACGAATGGATAAAGTATCGTCCTGGGGATATGCCATGGGGTACATCGGCGGCAGCACCATCCCCTTTGTCATCTCCATCGTCGTGTTGATGACCATGGGCTACTCAAGCCCCTTCGCCCAGAAATTCTCAATTCTCATCACCTCTGTTTGGTGGCTCCTGTTCTCCTTGCCGTTCCTGAAGAATGTCGATCAGGTCCACTACATTGAGAAAGCCGGCCGTCCAACGCTGAAGGACGCGGTCGGCAACATCCTGATTACCGCCCGCGACATCGCCAAAAGCCGCGGCCTTCTGCTGTTCATTCTCGCGTACTTCTTCTATATCGACGGGGTCGGCACGGTCATCAGCATATCGACTGCCTATGGTTCCGCACTCGGCCTGGGGGCGACCGGCATGATCCTGGCCCTGCTGGTCACCCAGATCGTCGCGATGCCCAGCTCGATCCTGTTTGCCAAGCTCTCCAAACGCATTTCGACGCGCAAAGCTTTGTTGCTGGCGATCTCGGTCTACATGCTGATCTGCCTTGTCGGTTTCTACATGGGTTTTTCATTGGAGCCGCACCAGGCCGCCTATCAGGATGCATATGCTGCTGAACGTCGAGCGATCGAGACGGGGTTCCCGTTCGAATCCTTTGATGATCCGGAAGGCGTTCGAAGTGCCCTGAAAACCTATCTGGATCAAACGGAGAAAGCGATCACCGGGTCAAATCAGGGCCTGCTTCATCAACTGGCGCTGGAATCAAAGGACGTATCCGTTGGGGATGCGGCCTTGTTGGCCCTGGCACAGCAGGAGCTTGCCATGAGGCTGACTGCGTTCAAGGACGGCAACATCCAGACAGTCCGTGACTATACTGATGCGATCAGTTTTTCAACCAGGCTTTTCTGGGCAATGGCAGCGCTGGTCGGCACGATGCAGGGCGGCATCCAGGCGGTCAGCCGCAGCTATTTCGGAAGGCTTGTCCCCAAGAAACGCTCAAACGAGTATTTTGGTTTCTTTGATATTTTCGGCAAGTTTGCCACTGTCGTCGGCCCCTTGCTCTATGCCGTGGTCGGAAGCCTGACAGGCCGGTCATCCTTCGGCGCGCTCTGTCTGCTGCTGCTGTTCCTCGCGGGGTTCATCATCCTGTTCCTTGCAGGAAAACCGCTGGAAGAGCTTGAAGCCGCCAGGACGCTCCAGGCAGCGACCGAAGCAGAGGGATAACCGGTCCTGTCAGCCCAAGTAAAAAGCACGTGCCTTGCCGGCGCGTGCTTTATAACGCTTAAGGATGATCAGTCAACCAGGCTGAACTGGTCCTTGCTGGCGCCGCACATCGGGCATTCGAAATCCTCAGGCAGGTCTTCCCATTTGGTGCCGGCGGCGATCCCGGCATCCGGGTCGCCCTCAGCCTCGTCATAGATATACCCGCAGACGTCACACACGTACTTTTTCACTTGTTGTCCCTCCTAAAATTATGCTTCAGCCTTCCAAAGGCCGTGCAGGTTGCAGAACTCCCATGCGGCGACAGGCGCGTCGTCAGGGGCAAGCGCAAACTCAGCCATGGGTTTCTGACCGGGCTTGAGCGCTTTGTACTGGTAACCGCCTTGGGTCTGAAGGACGATGAACGCGATGTAGTGCTTTTCCTCCATCGGGTGCTCGACAGACCCGACCCTGACGGTCAGCAGGTTCCCATCGGCGGAGATCACCGGGACGTGTTTCTCCCTGGATGCGTCGATCGTGCCGGGCACCATTTCCTGCATCTCTTCCCCGCAGCAAACGACCGGAACCTTTGAATCATAGGCGTACACGACGATGTTGCCACAATGTTTGCAGTGATAGAACCTCATATGCACAGCCTCGCTTTCTAGAAAATCCATCTGCGCATATTATAGAAAATCAGGCACGCAGCTGTCAAGGACAAACAGCGGGCCGCAGGATCGGCCGGGCCTGGCCCCGCGTTTCTTGACATTGAATCCGGGTGTATCTACAATCAGGCCATCATCTGGAGGTGAGAAGAGGCTTTGCGCCGAAGCGTACGCAACGGTACCGTCCAGCACCATTCCCGGCAGGTGCGGCGCGCCGCGTTCCTTCCGGACAAGGAGACGCCTGTCCCTATCAATCATCAGGCACAGCCGGAACAGGGATCGGACTGGGTTCCTCTATCCCCGGCAGCCTCCGGGCAGGATGATCCATGGGAAATGCCTTTTACGGCGCAGTCTCAGGACTGGTACTATCAGGAACAGGCGCAGACCGCGCCGGTCAGGACATATCAGGCCGAAGACATACAACAAAGAAGGTTCCCACTCCTCTGGGCGGGGACCGCTGTCGTTTCCCTGCTTCTGATCCTGTTTTCCCTTTATTCAATCTATACCGCTTACCAGAACTATCCATCCTTCATACGGAAAGCCAAAGCGCTTGGAAGCGGCGTCTTCTTCGATGGGATCCTCATTGACGGCGTTCCCGTCGGCGGGATGGGCAAAAACCAGGTGCTGTCGATGTTCAGCCAATCGGCGGAGAATAGGGACCCCCGGCTCAACATCCGGCTGATGATCGATGAAGCAGTTTATACCGTCACGGACAGAGAGATCCCTTTTTCGCGGAATACAGCCTCTGTCGCGGAGGAAGCGTGGTCCATCGGAAGACAGAACTTTCACGCGGGCCTCGGCTCTTCCCTCACGCCGTTTGAAATACGGTGGCAGCATACCCGCCAGACAGCCAGGGACAAGGCGTATTTTAAAACACGCGTATCCTACGACCGGGCAGCCGTCGTTTCCCTTTCGCTGAGCATCTGCAGCCAGCTCGCCCGGGATCCCGTGAACGCCGTGATACAGGAGTTCAATTTTTCTACAAAGGAGTTCAAGGTCAGCCAGGACATTCAGGGCAGGAGGGTGTCTGAGGTGGACGTCACAAACGCGCTGACGCAAGCACTGGACAGCGGCAATTACAGCGCTTCGGTCCTCCTTCACTCAACGCCGATCCTGCCCGCGGTCAGCAGCGTCCAACTCAGGAACAGTTTCACTCAGCTGGCCTCGTTCAGCACAAAAACCACCTCCGATGAAGACAGGAACAACAACATCGCCCTGGCCGCAAAAGCGATCAGCGGCAGGACGATCATGCCCGGCGAGGTGTTTTCATTCAATGAGGCAACAGGTCGGCGTACCATCGAAAAAGGCTACCGCGGCGCGCCGGCGATCCTTGGCGGCGTACTGATCGACGACGTAGGCGGTGGCGTCTGCCAGGTCTCCTCCACGCTGTTCAACACGGCTGCGCTGTCCGGAATGACCATCGTCGCCCGTTCCCCTCATGCCTGGCCGGTGAGTTACCTTGACAAAGGGTTTGACGCCGCGGTCAATTGGCCGGACCTTGATTTCAAGTTCAGAAATGACAAGGGCACCCCGGTCTTCCTGATCTCCTATTACAGCAAGCGCACTCTGACCGTTGAAATGTACGGCATGCTTGGAGCGCCCGGGGAGAGCATCAGGCTTGAAACACAGCTGATCTCAACCACACAGCCGCCAAGTGAACCGCTGATGCAGCCCAATCCCAGTCTTCCGCCCAACACGACCAGGGAGCTGAAGCAGGCCCGGACAGGGTACGTGGTCGACACCTACCGCATCTACCTGCAAAACGGTGCGGAAATCCGCCGGGAGAAGCTTTTCACGTCGAAATACAACATGGTGCAGCAGGTCATCGAATACAACTGACACCTTCCGGTACACAGGGAGGCAGGCAAACATGCGAAAGGGCGAAAAGAGGCGGCAGGAGATTCTTGACGTTGCCGAGAACCTGTTCTTTACACATGGGTATGAGGAAACCACCGTTCAGGATATCCTGGATGCCCTGAATGGCAGCAAGGGCAGTTTCTACCACCATTTTGGCACGAAGTTTGACTTGATGAGGGACATCGCTTCACGTCACGCGGTGATCAGCCGCTGTCAGTATTTTTTGAACAAGAGCAGAAACCCGCCTGAAGACTTTCAGCTGCTGCTGCGTCACGCAGGCTTGCTCAGAAAAGAGGAAACAGGGCTATTGAGGAATCTCAGATCCCTGATAGTAAGGCAGGAAGGCCCCGTACTGCTGGACGCCATGAAAAAAGCAGCAGCAAGAGAGTTTTATCCGGAGTTCTCTGAAGTGATGAATGAACTGAAGAAACTGGACCTTGCCAGTTTTCCGGGCGAGCATGCCCTTCGCGTATCGTTCTATTCGCTTATTGGCGGCTGTGCCCTGATCCTTGAGGAAACGGCTGCCCTGCGAAAGGATGAAGCCGTTGCCAGAGGCATCCTGCTTCTTCGGGCCATGCGTGCGCAGATGGAGGCGACCCTCGGCCTGCGCGCCGGAAGCGCGGTCATCGCGGAAACGGACGATCTTGCGGAGATCCTGTCGTCCCTTTCAACGCGTTAAGGCGCTTCAGGCGGCATTGCTTGCCAGCGATAGTCACTGCATGTATAATCAAAAAATCGCGTAATTTGGGGGAGAATGATGCTCAAGCGCCTGGTTCTGATGTTGTTTGTCCCGCTGCTGCTGATCGCATCGGCAGCCGGAGAAAGCATTCAGGATTTGGACGTCATCCCTCCAAAATACCCGGTTCCCGATGACGTCGTTTTGATCCTTGACATCGCGGCCGGAGAGCTTGGGGTGACGGAGGATGCATCCGGGCGAACCAAGTACGGAGAGTGGTATGGGGATCCGCAGGCGGAATGGTGCGCGGAGTTTCTTTGCTGGTGTGTCGACAGGGCGGAGAAAGAGCTGGACGTTGGCCTGCTGAACATCAGGTACCCTCTTTACGGCGCGACCAACGTCGGGCGCGACTGGTTCCTCAGGCAGGGCAGGTACATTGCCCGGACAGGATTCGTCACAGGCTGGGGAAGTCAGTGGTATGCAGGAGAAGTCACCCAGATGGAGAAGAACAGCTATATCCCTCAGCCCGGTGACTGGGTCTTCTTCTCCTACACGCGCAGCGGAGATACGACCCACGCGGCGGTTGTGGAGGCTTCGCTTCAGGACGGCAGCGGAAAGGTCTACATTCAGGTCATTGAAGGAAACAATCCGGACAGGGTGCAGCGGGTGCTGTACAGGCTTGATGACTGGCGGATCCAGGGCTACGGCACCGTTCATGAGCTTGCCGATATCGTGCTGCGGGGCGGAGCCAGGAGCAAAAAGGTCACAGACCTTCAAAACCATCTGATCATCCTCGGCCTGCTCAGTCCCGGCGCGCAGAACGGAGTATATGATCGCAGCACGCAGGAAGCCGTCAGGGCCTTTCAGTCCCTGAACGGGTTGACCCAGACCGGTATTGCAAACCAGCAGACACAGATCGTCCTTGCCGAAAAGTCGTATCAATGGATCATGGAACACACCGAGTTCTGGACGGTAGACGGCGCAATATAGACGGAAGGAAGCCAACATGCGGGATCAGATACTGATACTCAACTTCAACAGCATATATGCCGCGGCCATCGCCATGCGGCTTCGCGCGGAGAAAATCAGCTGCAGGATCGTTCCCGGTGACATCCCTGTCGAAGACGTCATCAACGAGGAAGCACTTGGCATGGTTCTGGCAGGCGGATTGACCGGAGAACTGCCCGGCATGCTTGACGGACAGCTGCTCAGGACAGGGATGCCGGTGCTTGCCCTTGGTGATACAGCCGCGGCGGTCATTGCCCTGCTCGGAGGGTCCGTCGGTGAAAGATACGCGATCAACATGGTGGACACCATCAGGCTGAATCCTTCCAGGATCACAGGGGATCTGGAGCAGTCTGAACGCATGCTGGGATACGTCTACTCCCTCGGCCTGACGGATGATCTGGCCCCGCTGGCGCAAAACGATGACGATCTGATCCTGGGCGTCATGCACAGGACGCTTGACATCTATGCACTGCAAACGCAACTTGAGCCAAACGATCCTGACATGATGGGGATCCTGCTCCGTTTCTCCCAGGATGTCTGCGGCTGCACCAAGTGGTGGAGCGAAGACGCCTTCATCTCGATGGCAAAAGCATCACTCAGCGAAGCCGCGGGAGAAGGAAATGCCGTATGTTTGATGAGCGGGGGACTTAACAGCGGCGTGTCTGCCCTGATCGCGCACCGCGCGCTGGGCGACAGGCTCCAGTGCGTCTTTGTCGATACCGGGCTCCTGCGTGAAAACGAGGCGGACAATTTTATCGCGTATTATCGGAATGCCGGGCTCAACCTGAAAGTCCTCCGTTCCGGCCAGCGCTTTCTGGATGCGCTGAAGGGGGTCACGGAGCAGGATGAGAAACGAAAGGCGATCGCTGATATCCTGCTGTCGGAACTGAAAAATACGCTCCTTGAGCTCCCGTTTGACCTTGTGATAGAATCCTATTCCGGCTCAGCCGTGATCAGCTCTCAGGAGTCCTCCTCAGGCACGCCGCGCATGAAGACGGGAAAACCATCTATCGCGCCGCTGAGCGAGCTGTTCAAGGATGAGATCCGCCTGGTCGGCGAGGCGCTGGGGATGCCACAGGAGCTGACAAAAATGCAGCCCTTCCCGTGGACGGGCCTGGCGCTTCGTATCATGGGGGAGTGCACGCAGGAAAAACTGAACATCCTGCGCCGTGCGGACGCGGAGTTCAGCGAGGAGATCCGTCTCGCCGGGCTGAGCAGAAAGCTCTGGAAGTATTTTGCGATGCTGTACCAAGCCCCATACAATGACGAAACGGACACAATGGTCATCGCGCTCCGCGCCGTCAGCGCCAATCATCAGGGAAGCGGCGTACGGGCAATCCCTGCGCGTCTGCCCTATGATTTGCTGGAGAGGTACACGCAGCACGTCATGTCTGCCAACCCGCTGATCGGGAAAGTCGTCTATGACCTGACCCCGGGAAGCAGCCTGCAGCAAGCCGAATGGCAGTGACAGGCTAAGGGATATGAGTGAAGGACGAGGAGCATCTATGCGCTTATCACACCCCGGCGCCCCTTTTCAAGGGATCCCGCCTGAAGACGTTTTTTTTGCCGCCAATGACCAGTACGTCCAGCTCGGCATCGGATACGTCATCCTGAATATGCAGGAGGAGATGTATCCGGAGCGTCCGCTCCAGCTCTTTATCGACATCCAGTCGCAGATATCCGCGCGCCATCTCCTCCTGGGCGCCGTCCTTGGCCGCTCGGAACAGCTCCGCGCGCAGTATCCACAATTGAAGGGCCGTATCTATACTGAGATTTCTCCTGCGCAGTTTGACCTGACGACCTTCTATACCATGAACGGATTTGTGATGAACGATGCGCGGGAAGAACACATCTTCCCTCTGCCCTCCGGTCCGGCGCAGCCGCCGATGGGCTGTGAGTTCGCTTCCGTGCCGCTGCAGACCGTCCAGGATCAGATGGCATTCCTCGCAAGGCTGAACCGTCACCGGCTTTCACCGATTTTACATGACTACCTCACCGTGCAAATGCAGCAGCCCTACTTCCTTGCGCTTGGCTTTTACCGGGCGGGCCATCCTGTCGCGGAGCTGCTGATGACAGGCGCAAGCAGCGATACCTCGGCGCTCGTCATGCTCTATGTTCAGCGGGATATGCGCGGCAAGGGCGTTGGAAAATCGCTCCTGCAGGCCGCGTCAGAACTGCTGCGCCAGCGGGGCGTCCGCTCTGCGCTGACCCAGGTGTTCAGCGCGAACGCACCCCAAATGGGGCTGATGCGTTCATTGGGCTCCAGCAGGCGCAGAATCATCAACACACTGCCGCATATCGATTTCGGTTGAGCGGTTTCGTACTGCCTGTCCCTTCCCGTACCGGGCGGCTGCTTGATGGCGTCCTTCCCCTGTTCCAAGATGTGGTAAAATGAAATGCGGTATGTCGACCTGCCGGGCCAGGTCTTGATTCGGAGGCTGCGTGTGGATAAATGGGATCACCGGTTTATGGAAATGGCGCATTTGGTTTCGACATGGAGCAGCTGCATCAACGAAGGCCGTTCCATTGGAGCGGTCATTGTCAGGGACAAGCGTGTGATGACCACCGGATACAACGGCGCGGCCGCCGGCACGAAAACCTGTAAGGAACGGGGCTTCTGCCTTCGCCGGAAGCTCAACATCCCCTCGGGCACGCATGCTGAAACCTGCTACGCCATCCACGCTGAGCAGAATGCCGTGATCCAGGCCGCGAAGCTGGGCATCTCCATCGACGGAGGCACTGTATACTGCACCCATCAGCCCTGCTCCGTCTGCGCGAAGATCCTGGTCAACGCAGGCATCAGGCGCATCGTTTATGAGCAGGGATATCCGGATGCCTTTGCGCTTGAAGTGCTGGGCGAAGCGGGGGTTTCACTGGAACGATATGACAGGGAAGCTGTATGAAACGACTCTTTACAATCCTCGCATCGCTTTTCATCCTCCTGTCGGCACTCCCGGTCCAGGCAAGCAGCGGGAACGACCGCGAATACCTTCTTGAACACATTTCAGTCCTTCAGAACGAAGAGATCCCCAGAACCCCTGAAGGGGTCCACCATTATCTGCTTGTCAGCATGGACAAGTGGCAGCACAATCCGGAAAACCCCGGTTACAATGACGGCATCGTCCTTCTGACCCTGGATGAGCTGTCAGGCAGGGTCATCGTCACATCCTTCATCAGGGATATGCTGGTCATCCGTCCCGACGGCAATCCAGGTCGGATCAACCGCATCGTCAGACGTTACGGCATCCAGGCTCTCCTTGACACGATCAACCGCCATTTCGGTCTTCAGGTCGACAAGTATATCCTGATGGACTGGCGTCATATCATGGAGATCGTTGACGCGGCGGGCGGCGTTGACGTGCATCTGACATCGGATGAGATCCACTACCTGAAGAACTGGGCAGTTCCGGTCGGCAGCACGGAACCTGTATTGAACAAACCCGGCGAATACCACCTCAATGGTTTCGCGGCGGTGATTTATATGCGCATCAGGAGGTACAGGGCGTCCAACGACCTGGACACCAATGATTTCGGGAGAACGTTCAGGGTGCGCAACGTCCTCAGCAGCATGGCGAGCAATCTTGGCGATTCGCTTGATGTCAACAAGGCACAGGATCTGCTCAGCAGGATCCTGACCATCCTGGACCAGCCTTTCGATAAAAGCTACACGTATGAAGGGATCCGCAACAACAATATTTTCACAGTCGGCTCAGTCCCGAAGGACTCCTCAAGAAGGCGCTATGATACCAACATCACCATGCTGGATTTCATCGAAGCACTTCAAACCGCGTTCATGCTGCGCCACAGCGAGGTCGAGCAGTGCAGGCTGCCGTTTGACGGAACGGTCAGGCCCTATGAATATGGCGGCGCCGGGCAGCTGATGGATTTTGAAAAAAACCGGAAATTGCTGCATGAGTTCATGTTCCCGGAGATCTTCATCGTGTCAGAAGAACCCAGTCGATGAAGATTCCAGACCACGCCGCATATACGGCAGACAATGGAGCGCCATCGATGACAAGCGCCGCATCAAAGGCAGGGGGCATCCTTAAGAAACTGGTCATTCTTTCCCTGCTGACCGCGATATCCATCATCCTTGAACGGCTGCTGGGATATAACGACAAGCTGATCAGCGTTTCCTTCTCATATCTGCCCGTCGCGCTCGCCGGTATGCTGTTCGGCCCCATTCCCGGCGCCATCGTCTGCGCAGGGGCGGATTTTCTGGGAGCGCTTCTTTTCCCTGTCGGTCCGCTTGACCTGCGGTTCACGCTGATCGCAGCCGTCAAAGGCGGACTGTACGGCCTGCTGCTTCATCAAGCGAAGCCATCCAGGGCCCATGCGATCATCGCGCAGGTCCTGGTGACGCTGATCGCCCACCTGACGCTGAACACCCTGGTGATATCGACCATCGTCGGGAAAGGCTTTTTTGCCCTGCTCCCGCTGAGGCTTGTCAAAAACGTCCTGTTCTTCCCGGTGGAGCTGATCACGCTGATGAAGATCATTGAATACAGAACGAGCTTTGAACGACTGGCAAGATGAACAGCAAGCAAAAAAACCTGCAGATCCTTCAAACGCTTGAAGTCATGTACCCAGACGCCGGTCCTGAACTGCATTTTACCAACCCCTTTGAAACGCTGGTCGCGACGATGCTGTCCGCCCAGTCCACAGACGTTCAGGTCAACAAGGTGACGCCCGCCCTGTTCCGGGATTTCCCGACGGCGCATGCCATGGCGGCCGCTGCGCCTGAAGCGGTTTTCCCCTATGTGCGTTCCTGCGGCTTTAAGTCAAAGGCCGTCAACATCGTTCTGGCCGCCAGGGACATCGTTCAGCGGTTTGACGGAAAAGTGCCCGGTACGCTGGAGGAGCTGACCAGCCTGAAGGGCGTGGGCCGCAAGACCGCAAACGTCGTCCTCGCCAATGCCTTCGGCATCCCGGCCATGGCGGTGGATACGCATGTCTTCAGGGTTTCCAACCGTTTGGGCCTGGCGGAGGCAAAAACGGCTGAAACAGCCGAGCAGCAGCTGATGAAGAGCATCCCGGAAAACCTGTGGATCAT
>MTKZ01126194.1_pt1 | contig 12776 bp, 15 predicted proteins | sample 1042781 | NCBI WGS metagenome assembly MTKZ01 (sample SAMN06212207, study PRJNA360539) | anaerobic digester metagenome | biome: Wastewater treatment plant; material: sludge; isolation source: anaerobic digester fed with sludge from wastewater treatment plant | place: Denmark: WWTP Viborg ...
GCCGAGCGGGAAGAGGAGCTGTGCCGAAAAGGCCTTCAGGGAGCTTTGAGGAAAGGAGGGAGGCGAAAGGCGATCACCCACAGCCCTGCAGCCCCTGCCGCAAGCGCTCCCGCACGCGGTCGCGGAGCTCTCGCGGGGCCACGACTTTGACGTGCGGCATCCAGGAGAGAATCCCCCGTCAGTTCTTTGCGGCTGGAGGTTTGGAGGCGGAGTTCCACGCCCCCGTCCCGACGGTTGCGCCATTGCTGGCTGGCGTGCCAGACACGCTCGCGCATGTAGGTGGCCACCTCTTGGTCAAAACGGAGACGCACTGCCCAGGGCTTGTCGGCCTGGCTGATGCCCAAAGCGTCCCGGAAAAACCTGCGCGCATCCCTGGTAATCAGCCGCGAAAAGGCGCAAGCAACGCAAGAATGGACAGCAGCGCGGAGGCAAACCCACCAGTGCCAGCATCCTTCCCAGGCTGGGTCAGAGCGTATTTCTTTATCTCGAACTTCGGCGCGCCGAAGTTGATTAACAGGCCGTGTTCGACGCGCGAGGCGCGCAAATAGCCAAGAATTTGGGCCACGTGCTCGTCCGCCAGCGCCTTGGCTGCCTTCAGCTCGATGATCAGGCGGTTGTCCACAAACAGATCGGCATTGTAATCGCCAATGAGTGTGCCGTCCTCGTCATAGACCTGCAGCGGGTGCTGCTGTTTCGCGTCGAGGCCCAGCTTCCTGAGCCGATGCGCCAGCGCGTTTTCATAGACCTTTTCCAGGTGCCCATGCTTGTGGCAGCGGTGAATGGCGAACGCGGTTTCGCGAACCACGTCGCAGAGTTCCATGATTTCTCTCATAGTGTTTGCAGTTCCTGCTTGCGTCTTCTGCGCCTTTTCGCGGCAGAATTGATCTTTGGACCTGTGCCGTTAGATGGCACGCGTCCTTCCTATATTGGGGCGTGGACTCATGCAAGCCGATGGCGCCAGAAATCCGAAGAGGAAGCTGCCGCGAAAAGGCGCAAGAGACGCAAAACGGCAGGCCTCGGGCGAGTTGCTCACCCGGCGCGGCCGACTCGTGGTTGCTCACCCCCCTGATTCTCTTCGTGCGACTGTCCTGTGTGCTTTTCTCCCTCTGCGCCTCTTGTGCTTCTTTGCGGCTCAGCCGGCGTTCACAAGCTCCTGGAAACACAGCGGCTTCAACCTGCATGCCGGTGAGCAGGTGCCGCCCGAGGCCAAGGCCGACCTCGAAGACCTCGCCCAACACATCCTCCGCAACCCCTTTTCCGTGGAGAAGATGACGCTGGAGTCCCCGACCGACATGGTCATCTACCGCTCCCGGCTCAACGCCAAGATCAACCGCAACTTCGAGGTCTTCACCCCCACCGACTTCCTGGCCGCCATTACCCAGCACATTCCCGACAAAGGCGCCCAGATGGTCCGTTACTACGGCTGGTACTCCAACAAGATGCGCGGCGTGCGCCAGCGGGGGTTGCTCCCGGAACTGGTGTTCCACCGCCTTGGCGTCTCCCCGCCCCCGCCGCTCAAGCTGCCCTCCAAACGCTTATGCCTTCTGCCTTCTGCCTTCTCCCTTCCCCCGCTGCCCGCTCCGCATTCAACTCACGCCGCCGCCTGCCTCACCCGCGCAGCGTTCAGTACAGGCGGGCGCGCTAAAGGCAAATTCAGCAGTAACACGCGGCACGCAGCACGCACCACCCGCCGCTGACTTTAGTTCAGTAAAGACGTTGTCCCACCCCGGCCTATCAGTATCAGTTACTTGAAGAGGTGAACCTGTGTCAACCCGGCAAGGCGGGCGAGCGCGGCCTGCGCGGCATCGCAGGTAATAAATGCCTGGGCGCGGGCGTGCTGGGCGGCGGCGACATGAACAAAATCCCAAGTGCCCGCAGAAGAACGTTGGGCGTGACGCGCGCTCAGTTCATCGCCCCAGTCCAGGAGTTCAGGGAGGCGGTGCGACCCCAACCGTAACCGGNNCCAACCGTAACCGGAGCGCTGTTTCACTGGCGCGGTAGGCGTGCCACGCGACCGCGGCGTAGTTCCCCGAAAGCCGGCGGAGGTTGTGGCGCAACTCGATCCGCAGCAGGGGATTCCAGCAAAATTCCGGTGTGCGCTCGCGGCACCAGGCCGTGACCGCCGGGGCAAACTCATCCGCGGGGTGAAACCAGGCGATTAGCGCGGAAGTGTCGGCGTAGAGGCTCATCGCCGGCGGCGTTGGCGCTCTTCCAGGACGGGATTCGGCACGCGCTGGCTGCGCTTGACATCTCTTTGTGCGCGCCACACCTCACCCATGATCTCGTCCCACCCGGCCGGCGCGGTGGCGGCCAACGGTTCGATCTTCCCAATCCTGCGTCCATTGCGGGTGATGACCAGGGACTCGCCTTGCTCAAGGTGGTTCAAGACCGCCCGCGTCTCCTGATGGAGTTGTTTTGCCGTGACGGTACTCATGCCCCAAAAGTAACACCCTGGAAGTGTCACCGCAAGCGCCAAGACGCGCTCGTGCAAGTATCCGTCCGCATCCACCCGCGCAGCGTCCAGTACGAGCGGGCGCGCCCAAAGCAAATTCCATCAGTAACGACCGAGCGACAACCGTCAGGGGCCAGAAACTCATCAACCTCAGAACACCTATCAAACGCATAACCCACCCTCAGAACCTCCTTCTCGCTATGCTCCTCAGCAGCACCCCCGTTGCCGGCGCGCCCTACGGCGAAGGCGGCGCTCGGGCCTTAAGATCGGGCTTGGCAGTGCCCCGGCAGAGGCGCATAGTAGCCCCCTGCTTGGTGAGCCCGAAGACCAATTCTCCGTCACCCGCGCACCGCTCAGTACGGGGCGGCGCGCAAAGAGCAATTTCTATCAGTATTCAATGGACACTATCTACCGGAAACTTGTCGGGTTCGGCAGCTCCAATGGCCTGCGATTCAACGTCTGGAAACTGTTCATAGTTCTCCTGCTCCTGCTCTCATCAGAAGCAGTGATGAGCCAGCATCTGCAAAACGGCGGATTCGAGGAACCAGAGTTCACATCGCCTCCCTTCCACAAGTATATTCCCTCAGACACTGTTTTGCCATCATGGACTCTCTCGAGCACTGGTTCAGGTGAGCCGAGCTACGTCATGGACTTTGTCTCGCCAGACAGTCCATACGCGGATATCGAAGGAGCGACCGGAGCCCACGCGCTTCGGCTAAGCTATGGGGATTCAATAAGCCAGACGATCAGCAATTTGACTCCCGGAGCGAGATATGAACTCTCGCTGGCAGTTCATGGCGAGACAAACCTGGGCCCTCTTCAGGTGGTAGTTTATGGCACGACAAACGAGGTTCCGATTGCGCCGTCGGGCCGCCGCAGCATCCTGTTCCAAGCCGCAGCGCCAATCGCGCCGCTTTCCATCAGAGCTGTGGCCGCCAGCCCTGAAATCGATTTCAATGTGATGGGCATTACTGTGGACAGCCTTGAAGTGGAGCGATCCCATGCTCCTGCTTCCCTGGAAGTTGCGCTCCACCCGGGCTTGACCATTGCCGGTGATATTGGAGCCACATATCGAATTGAGTATGCCTCCTCAATCGCGCCTACCAATTGGAACCTTTTGACCACTGTCGTCCTTACATCTTCGCCCGCGCTTTTCTATGATTCCACTCCGGTCCAGGAGCAGAAGAGGTTCTACCGAGCTGTAAGCGTCCCTGCGCCTTGATGCAGATGAAGACTGTGAACTTGGCTGATTAAGCGTGGACGGGACGCGGTCAGCCCAAAGTCTGGTGCGGTCGGTAAACGCCGCGCGGCTGGTATGAATGGCAAAATGGCGAATGATCCCGGTGAAGATTGGGAGAAAATGGTGCCGATTCTTGGGGCCTCACCCGTGCAGCGCTGAGTTCTTCCGCGCTGTTCGACCCATCGCCTGAAAGCAAAGGTGTACCGCTGGGATAGGCTTTCGGGCGAGGGAAGGAATGGCTGCTGATTCCAGTGCCCCGGTACATGCTCGGCACGCAATCGCGCCTCTTCAGCGGCTGAGCAACAGCGAACGCGCGTGGGATCGGATCCTGACGTGTCTCGCCCGGTCCTCACATCGTCAGTGGGTAGGTCACGCAACCGAACTCTGGAGTTGATTCCTGCCGGGTTCGCTGTTCTTGCCCCAATTGTCACGAGAACAGGGCGCTGGTATTCCCACACGTGCCTGCCGGTCTTGACCCATCCAAGAATTGACATGCTCACCTTTGACCCCGGGAGACGAGTGAAGCCTTGCGCCGGCACGCGCCTGCCATTATAGAGATCCGGTAACCAATGGTCATGAGAACGCGCGCCCAACGGATTGGGTTGACCGGCGCGTCCGTCCTGATGGTCTGCGCGTTGGTGATGGTTGCCGGCGCAGCCGGCGGGGAGGAGAACAAAGCCTCGATCTATTTGCCTGCTGCGCCTCGAGTGCAGTCGGACGCGCCCATTTTGTTGAAGCCGGGTCCTCACTTGTTGGTGGACGACTTCCTGGTCGAGAGCAGCTCGAACATCACCCGCAAGGTCAATATGCCCATGCGCGATCCGACGATCCCTAACCCGGTTGTCACCGGCAAGGAAGATGGCTGCTTTCAACCTTACCTGACTGTAATCCGCGACCCGGAACGCCGCCGCTTCCGGCTCTGGTACGGCATCCGCACCAAAGACTTCAATTCAAGCCGGTCGCACATCGGATACCTGGAATCGGAGGACGGGATCCGCTGGATTCGGCCCCATCGGGTTTTGGCGGACCCATCCACGATCCAGTTCGGTGTCAGTGTGATTGACGAAGGCCCTGCGTTTTCGAACCCGGCGGAGCGATTCAAATATGCCTGGTGGTACGGAGGCGGCCTGAGGATCGCCGCCTCGCCCGACGGGCTCACCTGGACACCGTTCACCCGCGCAGCGCTGAGTACGTGCGGGCGCGCCAAAACAAATCTATCAGTGTAGGGGAATCACGGACGGTCTCGAAGCGGCCCATGCCGTGCCACCACAGCACCGGAAGACCGGGTCCGGTGAATTGACCTGGCCGGGCCGAGGGACTGATGGTTTCCATGACCTGCCAGGTTCTTGGTGCTTGGCCGGAGGGCGGCTTCGTGATTTCATAAGCGGTAACCCGGTAGTGAGGCGCTGGCTTTGGACTCGCCGCGCAACGAGCAATGACACAAACAGCTTCAGGTTCAGCGATCTTCTCGGAACGGGCCTGGGATGAGGTGGCCCGCAATCTCGGGCTTTCCCGGCGTAAACTCGAAATCCTTCGCAACATGTTTGACGGCCTGACCGAGTCGGCCATCGCCACAAACCTCGGCACCTCCCTGCGCACGGTGCACACGCACATGGAGCGCTTGCATCGCAAACTGCACGTGACTCACCGGGTGGCGCTGGTCTTGCGGGTGATGGTTGAATTCCTCCAACTGGCCGGTGCGCCCGGCAGCGGGGTGCCGCCCATCTGCGCCCGGCGAACCGCCGGGCGCTGTCCCTTGCAACGCAAACGGTCCGTTTGAGGATCACGCCATTCGCCGCAGCCGAGGTCACGAGGCTCCCGTCCACTTGGGGAATCGCGAGTCAGTTGGAGCCTCGTTACCTCGGCTGCTACTTTCTTGACGGAGTGTCAAGGTGGCAAATGTGGGGGCACCCACGCCCCAGGGGTGTCGGCAGAATAGCCGACTTCCGTAACCGCTCCGGTGGAGGTAGATTAATTGGTATGCGCAAGTTTAAGGCGCTACGAATTAATCGAGTGTTTTGTTCTATGAATACGAAGATATACGCTAGCAATCGGCTGCAAGAATACCTTGAGCAACTCATGACCGCAGCGGCCGCCCTGCTGCTGGTCTTGCCTTTGGGGGTCCAAGCGGGCGGGGTGGTGACCACCTGCACCGAGGCAGCGTTGCGCGCGGCGATGGCGGGAGGCGGAACGGTCACGTTTGCCTGCGATGGCACGATCACAGTGGCGAGCACGATTACGAATACCGCCAACACGGTAGTGGATGCCAGTGGGCGTACCGTTACTATCAGCGGTGGCACGATAGTGCAGGTCTTTTACGTCGCCACCAATACCAGCCTTACCCTTGTCAAGTTGACGGTTTCGTCGGGCTTGGCCGGAGACCCTTACAACTACCTGCCAACTCGTTCGGGGGGCGGTGTAGTCAATGACGGCGGCACCCTCAATCTGTTCGGCGTTGACTTCCAAGCGAACGTCGCCCTCAGCGGCGGTGCGATTCTCAATCAGGATGGGGTCCTTACCGCCACCGGCTGCGTCTTTTCCAATAATCAGGCCAGAGCGTTCGGCGGTCCGGGGTGGTCGGATCAGGCGCGTGGTGGCGCTCTTCTCAACCTAAGTGGCCAGGTCACCCTACAGAACTGCGTTTTCACTGAAAACCAAGCTTTCGGCGCGATAACGTTTGAATACCCGGTCCCGGGGAATGACGGCTATGGCGGGGCCGTGGAAAACCGAGGGACATTGAACGTGAGCGGCTGCACGTTTGTGAAAAACGTGGCCCGTGGCGGCGACGGCGCCGACGCGCCTTACAACGTCCTTGCCGCCCTCGCCGGCAGCAGCGGAGGATGCGGCGAAGGAGGGGCCATCTACAATCTCGGGGTGTTGGCCATCAACAGTAGCACCTTCGCCANNCGCGGCGGCAATGGCGACGATGGCATCGGCCTCCCGGATTCCCCGGCAGGCCCCGGCGGCGCCGGCGGCAACGCTGGTTTCGCCAATGGCGGGGCCGTGTGTGGCAGCGGGACGGCGGTGAACAGCACCCATGCCTGGAACACCGCCACTGGTGGCGCGGGGGGTCGCGGTGGGGCCGGCGGCAGCGCCTACCATCTCGCTACTCCGGGCGCGGGCGGTCCGGGCGGTAGCGGCGGCTACGCATTCGGCGGTGTGTGCGGCGGATTGCAGATGGCTAGTTGCACAGTGGCTTTCAATTCCGCCACAAGTCTTAGCGGGGGAGACGGCGGGTCGGGCGGAGAAGGCAACGGCGTGCCCTCGGGTCCGGACGGTCCGGCTGGGGCTGACGGTGCCGCCGGCGGCGGGATCACCCAAGGCACTTGTCTTAACACGCTGCTGGCAACCAATTCTCCGGGCGGCAATAACTTTGGGACCGTGGTGGATCTGGGGTACAACATCAGCTCCGATAACACGTGCACTTTCACCAACACAGGCAGCCTCAACAGCACCGATCCTAAGCTCGGCCCGCTCGCGAACAATGGTGGTCCTACCCTTACGCTGGCGTTGTTGCCGGGCAGCCCGGCCATTGATGCTGGGAATACCTCCCTTGCCCCCTCGACCGACCAACGCGGGTTCCCGCGCCCTGCCGGGATGGCCGCCGACATCGGCGCCTTCGAATACGGGTCCGTGATGCCCACTATTGCCATCAGCCGGTCCGGCGCGACCGGCCTGAACATCCTGGGCACTGGCAATGCCGGCCAGTTCTGCCGGTTGTTGTCGAGCCCGGACTTAAGGAACTGGGCTCCAATTGCCACCAACCAGACCGAGAGCGACGGAACGGTTCTATTCTACGACACTTGCGCCCCTGGCAGCACCTGCCGGTTTTATCGGCTGGTAATGCCGTGAGCTTCAACCCGAACGACACACATTCATTAGAAGAGACGAGAAATGAGCTCGCGGAGCGACCACACGACGTTCATCGGTGTCGGCTGAATAGCCGACTCCCGTGACTGCTCCGCTGGAGATGTCAAGCTCGGCGCCCCCATCCCCATTGCCGCCGATACCCTGATTAACGGTGCCGGACACCAGGTAGCCCTGAGCGCAAAGGGGGGGTCTCCGTATTCTACGTTATGGAAAAGGGAAAAGGGGGTCACCCATATATGCGTGCGGTATTGAAGTGACAAAGTGAGTTGCGAGACAGTGGTCGTGGTTTCATGCCACGGCAACTGCGGCTTGTATACCCCGGAGCCATGTATCATGTCATGAGCCGGGGCAACCGCCGCCAGAAGAGCTTTCTGGATGATGTGGACCGGCACGATTCTCTGAAGACGCTGGGCGAGGCGTGCCAGAAAACGGGCTGGCAGGTGCACGCCTGTTGCCTGATGAGCAATCACTTTCACTGGGTGGTGGAGGCGCCCCAGCCGAACCCGGTTTTTGGGATGAAGTGGCTTTCACGGCTTCATCCCGAAGGGATAGGTGACAATAGCCCAACGTTTCAACGTTGGGTGCGCCCGTTGGGTGTTGCATTAGTCCCGAAGGGACGGCTGATTGGGGGGCATGTCCTACGTCAGCGGTTATCATTGCATCTTCAGCACCAAGGAACGACGGCCGCTGATCTCGCCCGGCCTTCAGGAACGGCTCTGGCCTTATCTGGGCGGCATCGCTCGGCAGAATGAGATGCGGGCCGTCGAAATTGGTGGCGTGCCGGACCCTGTCCATCTTCTGCTGACACTGCCCGCGACGCTGGCGGTTGCCAAAGCGATGCAACTGCTCAAGGGCGGCTCCTCCAAATGGGTCCATGATACCTTTCCGGAGCACCGGCTCTTCGGCTGGCAAGTCAAGTACGGCGCCTTCAGCGTCAGTGCGTCGCACCTGGACAGGCTGGTTGGATACATTCAAGGTCAGGCGGAGCAGCACCGGAAGCTGACCTTTCAAGAGGAATTCCTGGCGTTGCTCAAGAAGCACGGCATTGCTTTCGATGAACGGTATCTGTGGGAGTGAGGTTCAACCGTCCCTTCGGGACTAAGGCGCCCCTGGTATTCGGTCCCCAACGTTGAAACGTTGGGCTATTGTCACCGGTCCCTCCAGGACGATTCATGCCTGCGCGGGGAAGACGTGAAATCCTGGCGGCATTGGACATTCTTGTCCGCCTGGAACGGCCGGGGAACACCAAGGCCGACACAAAAGGGAAAGGGGGCACCAGTGGTCACTTGGCATGGTTGCTGCAACAGCAGGGACAAGCCGAAGTCGCTCCCGCTGACCAAGGCGTGCTCCAGATATGTTAATCTCAAGCAAGTTATCTGCAGGGATGCAAAAACTGAGATGCGCGCCAATCCTTCCGCCAGACCTTCGGGGCGCCCGGTCAAGCGCTGAGCGGGCCGCGGGTAACTCCGAGCTGGTTCAGCAGCTTCAACTCGCGCCAGACCTGCGAGGCCGAAATCTCGCCCCCGAGTAGCTCGCGGTACTTGGCGATGGTTTGCGTTACCTGGGGCGGGCTCTCGTTCAGGAATTCGAGGCGAAAATGGCGCGCGCCCAACTCCCACAGGCGCGAGACGTATTCGGCTCCCGTCTGCGCGAGCGCGTTGAACACGGTGTTGCGGCAGCCGGCGTCCGCCTTGATCGGGTGCTCCGCGCCGATACGGTCTCGCAGCTTCAGGTCCTGCCTGTCGCAGGGGCGCCCGCAGTCTCTGTAATCCGTGCCGGTGGTGAGAAAGGCGCAGAACACGCAGTGCTCCATGTGAAACATGGGCATGTGCTGGTGAATCGTGATCTCGAACCACTCCGGCGGCGCGCCTCGCAGGAGAGCTTCGAGTTGCGCGCAGTTCAGATCATACGAAGCCGTGACGCGCTCCAGGCCGAACTTGTTCCGGAAGTAATCAGCGGCCAGCCGGTTGGCGATGTTGAGCGAGTAGTCGCCGATGCGCCGGTCGTTCGCGAAGAAAATCAAATGGTCGTAGTTGCGGACCAGGTAGCCGTCGGCTTCGCTGGCACGGACTTGCTTGAGCGTCCACTCTTCTCCCGCTTTGAAAACCCGCGGCGGAGCGGCGAAGATTTCCAAGCGCTGGCCGGCGGACGATTGGCGCGCCCGAGTCAACGCGACCGCTTCGCGGTAATTCCTTGGGTCCTCCAGTTCACAATACAACGTTTCCACGCCGCAACTCAGGGCGGCGCTGAGCTGCGCGCGGTTGCGCAGCAGAACGATTAAGTGCGGAGTGCGGAGTGCGGAGTGCGGAGGCGCACCCGCCGCGCCTGCTCCAGCCATTCCGCACTCCGCACTCCGCATTCCGCACTCCGCATTCCGCACTCCGCACTCCGCACTCCGCACTCCGCATTCCGCATTCCGCACTCCGCATTCCGCACTTCGCACTCAAGGGTCCATCGCTTTGGTTGGGTGCGCTGGGCCTCTAGTTCCCGCACTGCCTCGCGGCGCAGGCGGTTCAGCTCGCTGACGGGCAGCAGAACCTGACCCGTCAGGGCGTTCTTCAACTCGCCCAGCTTGAACGGCGTGCCGCCCAAGCGCCCGAGTTGCTCTCGCAGGCGGTCGGTTGTCAGGGGGCGACTCTCCGCCTGGGCGAGCGGCATGGCGGAGTCGAGACGGACCACGTGGCCGAGGTCGTCCCTAGCGATGAGAGTAAGCGGTTGATCGGCCTGGCCATGCACCTCCATCGAGATAGGGCGCTGGAACCGCGGGGCGTCGCCTTCATAGCTCTGCCGCAGAGCCCGGTCCAGCTCCGGGTCGCTGGTCTTCCACAGCTTGTCCCCGACATGGATGCGCCTGAAGTTGATGTCGCCCCGGCCAAAGCGCAGTTCCGCAAGCCGGCCATTCCGCACTCCGGGTTCCGGATTCCGCACTCCGCACTCCGCACTCCGCACTTCATACACCCTGCCGCCTTCCTCGTCCTGCTCGGGGCGGCCGGCATCAAAAACCACACCGTCGCCCGGCTTGAGCGGTCCCTGGAGCCGTATCCAGACGCTCTGGTCTCCAAGCCGCGCCACTTCGCCCAGGAAAACGCCGCGCTTCTTGCCGAAGCGGCCATGAACGAGCTGCTGGTTATTGGTTCCCTGGAACCAGCCCGTGTGCAGGCCGCGGGAGAAGGCCATCTCCATCCCATAGCGGTCTTCATCGGTTATCTTCCAGCCACTGCCCACCCGGTCGAGGGCGCGGCGATAGATGCGGGTGATATTGGCTACGTATTCGGGCGACTTGAGCCGCCCTTCAACCTTCAGTGATGCTACGCCGAGCCGCACCAATTCGGGCAGCACCTCCAGCCCGGCGAGGTCCTGCGGGCTGAGCAGGTATTTCCGGTCGCCCAGCGGGACGAGCTTGCCGTCCGCCACCAGCTCATACGGCAGGCGGCAGGCCTGCGCGCATTCGCCGCGATTGGCCGAGCGCCCGCCCAGCGCCTCGCTCGTCAGGCATTGGCCCGAGTAGGCCACGCACAGCGCGCCATGAATGAACACCTCCAGCGGCAGTGAAGGGCGCCCCTCCTGCGCCGCCTGCAGCGCCTCGATTTCCTTGAGCGAGCACTCCCGCGCGAGCACGACCAGGTTGCAGCCCAGCTCGCGCGCAAACTCCACCCCGGCGGCGCTGGTAATGGTCATTTGGGTGGAGACATGGATCGGGAAATCGGGCGAGTGCCGGCGAATCAGGCGGCAAATGCCCACATCCTGCACCACCGCGGCATCCACCCCGGCGGCGATCATGGCGCGCACGTATTGCTCCGCCGCCGCCATCTCGTTCTCGAAAACGAGGATGTTGAACGTGATGTAACCCTTCACGCCCCGCCGGTGCAGGAACTCCATGAGCCGGGGCAAATCGGCCTCGGTGAAATTGTTGGCCCGCATCCGGGCGTTGAACTTCTCCAACCCGAAGTAAATTGCATCCGCCCCGTTCTCGACCGCGGCCCGGGCGCACTCCCAATCCCCCGCCGGGGCGAGCAACTCGGGCAGGTGGCGGGGCGGGCATTGGCCCGGCGCGGAAATCGAACTGGTCTGGCAGCTCTGCATCAGCAAGCCAAAAGTTAGCCCTCCAACCGCCGGCGGACAAAGGCTTATTTCCCGGCAGCATCCGGAAGCCTCGCCGGAAAGGCCCCGAAGCCACCCGCCCCCGTCTCACATGGCTGGTTTCTTATGGAATGACGGTGGACGCACTGCTGCGCTTGCTCGAATTGTGAAGGATAGCATTCGCGCCAGTCTCGGGACCCGGCCCTGAATCCTGGCGGAGTGATTGAGTCGTCTTTCGCGTGTTGCCCGCCGGCCCCGACGGTCCGTGGCCGCCGCCAGGACGCGTTTCGCCCCGCGCCGGCCGCTTTTTGCATCGTCACCTGGGGGCGGGTGCGATAGCTTCGCGCCATGGTAACAGCGAAACCGTGGCCGGTGGAGGCGATTGTCCGCCTGGTGTTGAGCGTGATCATTTGCGCTTACACCGGCATGCTGCTGTTCAGCGTGCATTATTACGCGACCGCCGCGGCCAAGGTCAGCTCGAAGCTGTTCTTTCCGCTGGCGGCGGTGGCGCTGTTTTGCCTGGTGGCAACGCTGGTTCTCATCGCCAGGCCCTGGCCGCCGGAGGCGATTTCGCGGCGGCTGGCGGCGCTGGTGGCTTGTGCCTACAGCGGGCTGCTGCTGGGGGCGTGGGTGCAGCGGTTTTCGGGAGTGGAAGCGGCCGAGAGTTCGATCGGGCGGATGGTGGTGGCGACGCTGGGGTTTCAGGGCGCGGGTTTGATTCTGATCGGGCGCTTCCTGCGCGAGCGGCAAATCAGCTACGCGGAGGCGTTCGGGTTCGCGAATCGCTGGCGCCGGGCGGTGCTGGCGGGGGTGCTGGGGGCGCTGGTCTTTCTGCCGGTCGGCTGGGGCCTGCAGCAGGTTTCGGCGCTGGTGATCACTCATCTGCCGCACCTGGGACTGGAGCCAAAGGAACAACTGCCCGTCCAGGCGTTGCGGGTTTCGATGTCGTGGTTTGGGCGGCTTTCGCTGGGGGCGACGGCCATTCTGCTGGCGCCTGTGGCGGAGGAAATGATGTTTCGCGGGATCCTGTATCCGATGATCAAGCAGGCGGGGTATCGGCGGCTGGCTTTGTGGGGCACGTCGCTGCTGTTTGCGCTGGTGCACCTGAACCTGGCGACGTTTGTGCCGTTGCTG
>MTKZ01002949.1_pt2 | contig 12772 bp, 12 predicted proteins | sample 1042781 | NCBI WGS metagenome assembly MTKZ01 (sample SAMN06212207, study PRJNA360539) | anaerobic digester metagenome | biome: Wastewater treatment plant; material: sludge; isolation source: anaerobic digester fed with sludge from wastewater treatment plant | place: Denmark: WWTP Viborg ...
TATAATATTGTTTTAAAAGGAAGGGAGATGGGTCTTACCAATTGGGAGGTAGACGGATCTTACGGACTTTCGATAACGCTCGGGGGAAAGGAAGTGAGATTGTTAGACCATACGAATGTTTATGCAACTTTAGCTCGTCAAGGTGTTTATAAAGAACCGGAGGTCTACATAAGTATAAAAGATTCTAATGGATATGATATCTACGAAAATGAAAATACTAAAAAAACAGTATTATCTCCCGAAGTTTCTTATTTATTGTGGGATATTTTATCTGATCAAAACGCCCGACTCCCGGCTTTCGGTGTTAATAATTTCCTTTCAATTCCCGGACATAAGATTGCTGTAAAAACAGGCACAACCAATAACATTAAAGATAACTGGACATTAGGTTACACCCCGTCTTATGTAGTGGGAGTTTGGGTAGGTAATAATGACGGTACTCCGATGAGGCAAGGTTTGGCCTCCGGTCTTNNAAGCCAAATGAATTATATGAAAGACCTGCTAATGTGTTTGTAAAAAAAGATGACAGGTGTGGAATTTCGGAAATATTTATTAAAGGGACTATGATTCCTAGCAGTCTCTGTCCGGAGAAAGAGAAAGAGAAAGAGAAGGAAGATGATAAGGATGGAGGAAAGAATAAGAAAGATAGAGATCGGGACTAAACTGATTTTCAAGTATTTTAAAATTATATTAGTAAATTTTTAAACCCAAATAAAACCCGTAGACATAAACTACCTTTATCTTGTACAATGTTTACGTTATGAAAGATTCAATTTCACACATTCTAGTTAGAGGTGCCCGTCAACATAATCTAAAAAATGTTGATTTAGATATCCCTAAAAATAAAATGGTTATTTTTACAGGTGTTTCCGGATCAGGAAAATCCTCTTTGGCAATGGATACTATTTACGCTGAAGGTCAGAGAAGATATGTGGAGAGTCTGTCCGCGTATGCCAGACAGTTTTTAGGAGTTATGGATAAACCTGATGTAGATAAAATTGAAGGTTTATCTCCCGCTATTGCCATAGATCAAAAAACAACAAGTAAAAATCCCAGATCTACTGTTGGAACCATAACCGAGGTTTACGATTTTTTAAGACTTTTATACGCAAGAGTGGGACACCCACACTGTCCGGAATGCGGAAGAGAAATAGAACGCCAATCTTCTCAAGAAATTGTTCAAAATATATTTGAAATTATTAAAAACGAACCTGAATTTAAAAGTGAAAGAGGAGTTCGTTTCATAATATTTTCACCTGTGGTAAAAGACAGGAAAGGAGAGTTTTCATCTTTATTTGAAAATCTAAAGAAACAGGCAGTTCTAAGAGCAAGAGTCGATGGAACAATCAGAGAACTTTCTGACGATTTTAATTTAATAAAAACTAATAAACACAGTGTAGACGCACTTATATCCAGACACACTATTAATCAGAAAAAGATTAGAAATGAAGAAGATAGGAAAGAAATTGAATCCGAAATATATCAGTCTGTAGAAACTGCCTTAAGAATTAGTTCAGGAAATGCTGTTTTAACAATAGTAAAAGATGAATCTTTTGATTTTTCTCAAAACCCAAAGAAATTTGAGGACCATCTATTTTCTGAAAATTTCGCTTGTCCTGTTTGTAATATATCATTACCGGAGCTAGAGCCTAGAACTTTTTCATTTAACACTCCTTACGGAGCTTGTCCTGCCTGCGACGGTATAGGGAGTCAATTAAAAGTTGATCCTGATTTAGTTATAAACCCNNATTCCTAATTTATCAAGAAGATACAGAGAATCGGAGTCAGATTTTGTAAAGAACGAAATTGAAAAATACATGGTTAAAGAAAAATGCCCAGTTTGTTTAGGAGCAAGATTAAGAAAAGAGTCCTTATCAGTTACTTTAGGGAAGAAAAATATTGACGAGATAGTACAAATGCCGGTGAATAAACTTCAGGATTGGTTTAAAGACTTATCGGATAAACTAAATTCCCGAGAAAAAGATATTTCATCGACGATATTAAAAGAAATTAACTACAGATTAAAATTTTTAGTTGATGTCGGGCTCGGGTATTTAACTTTAGGAAGAGCATCAGCAGAATTATCGGGAGGAGAAGCACAAAGAATAAGATTAGCTTCGCAAATAGGATCCGGCCTAAGTGGTGTTCTCTACGTTTTAGACGAGCCTTCCTTAGGATTACATCAAGTTGACCAGGGAAAGTTAATTAAAACCCTTAAACAGTTAAGAGATCTTGGAAATACAGTACTTGTTGTTGAGCACGATGCAGAGACAATTTTGGAAAGTGATTATGTTTTTGACTTTGGTCCCGGAGCGGGGGAACACGGTGGCAAGGTAGTTTCAGAGGGAACACCGGATCAAATTAAAAAAGATAAAAATTCACTTACTGGAAGGTACCTATCAGGAGATTTAATTGTTGGTAAGAATCCTATTAAAGGTAAAAGAACGTTTGAGGATATTTTGGAAGAAGAATCAAGAAGCAAATTAAATAAAAAAGTTGAGGGTAAGAGTTTAATGTTAAAAGGAGCGAAAGGAAGAAATCTTAAAAATATTGATTTAAATATTCCACTCGGTAAGTTTATATGCGTAACCGGAGTTTCAGGTTCTGGTAAGTCTACTTTGATAATGGACACTTTGTATCAAGGATTACGACAAGAATTTGGTTTGAAAATTGAAGAAAAGCCGGAGCCCTTTGAGTATATAAAAGGTGTTGAAAATATTTCTAATGTTATTGCTATAGACCAGAGTCCAATTGGGAGAACCCCAAAATCCAATCCGGCCACGTATACAAAAGTTTTTGATCATATTAGAGATTTGTATGCCCAAACTCAGGAAGCAAAAATCAGAGGATACAATCAGGGAAGATTTAGTTTTAATGTTAAAGGCGGGAGGTGTGAAGCCTGTGGAGGTGAGGGACAGATAAAAATTGAAATGCAGTTTATGCCTGACGTCTACGTTAGATGCGACGTTTGTAAGGGCAAGAGATACAATTCCGAGGCTTTAGAGATAGAATATAAAGGGAAAAATATATCAGATGTTTTGAATATGACCGTTGAAGAGGCAGTGTCATTTTTTGAAAATTTACCGCAAATCAGACGTAAGTTAGAAACTCTGTATGACGTGGGTCTTGGATATATTAAACTTGGACAGCCCGCAACTACGTTGTCAGGAGGGGAAGCGCAGAGAGTTAAACTTGCACTTGAGTTATCAAAACGTTCCACCGGAAGCACGCTATATATTTTAGATGAGCCAACCACCGGGCTTCATTTTGCTGACCTTGAGAATCTCATTTCCATATGTAAACGTTTAACCGCCCGAGGTAACACCGTTCTTATGATTGAACATAATTTAGATATGATAAAAAACTGTGATTGGGTTATAGACTTAGGTCCGGAAGGAGGAGATAGTGGGGGAGAGATACTGTTCGAGGGAAACCTCGAGGGCATTAAGAAATGTAAAAAATCTTATACCGCTGACTCACTCAGATTGATTGATAAGTATTACAAATCGAATTAGTTTACTTTTCAATTTCAGTTTCAAATTCGTTTCCCATGAAATCTTTGAAGACTACCCTATCGTTTTCTTTTTTAATGTTGGTATATCTCTTTTCTCGGGGAAGAATATTTAAACCGTTTATGTCATATGCAGTTACTTTTCCAGTATTTTCTAGCTTTATTCTACTTTTCCCAGATAATATTACGAGTGGGTTAAGATTAAGAACCTTATTAGCTTTTACTGATGGCTTAAAATTTTCATCAGAGCTTGTCTGAGATAAGGCCGTTTCTATTAACTTTTCATTGTCAGAATATCTATATGTACCTGCTGAGAATGGNNTGTTCAGAACTTATTCCTTTTCTAACAAAAGCAAAATGATTAGTATCTAATTTTGAAAAATAATCTAGTCCCGATGTAGTACCCCATGTAGGATCAACTTGAACCCAGCCATTGTATGGATCGTAGAATTCAGCCCATGAGTGCAATGTATCCCCACTTTCCAAACTGATTGAGATCGGTTTATTAGATTCTTCGGATGTGAAAGCATACCCATTAATTTCTCTGGCGGGTATTCCCATTGCTCTTGTCACAGCTATAAAAAGATCAGTAAACTCCATACAGGTCCATGAATTTTTTTGGGATGCCGCTGCTTCGGCACCTTTTCTTTCAACCATACCTTTACTCTGTGCATCAAAATCATACTTTAAATTATTTTTTATAAATTCATATACCATTTTTGCGTTATAAACTACAGTTTGATCATCTTTTTTAAGTTCCCTTGCAATTTTTAAAATATAAGGTGATTTGGTTTCCCAATATTTTTGCTGTCTTGTGTAATTTTTTATAAGNNTCTTGATGTTCCTTGTACCTCAATTTCTGTTTTTTGCTTTGGTTTTAGTATGTAATAAGCAACAAAATTATTATCTTCATCGTATTCTATTTTAAAAGGTCTTGGACTTATTTTATCGTAGCTGACGTTTTGGTAGTGCTCGATATCAGAAGGTATAGCTATTTTCTTAATCGCCGGAAGTATTGAGTCATTTTGAATTTGGTATTTTATTTTAAAGTTAACAGGCTGAAAACCTCCGAAGGCGGCACTGATGCCGGTTGATTCGAAGGTATTTTTAGTAAAATAAAATATGTTCTTACCATCCTCTTTTTTTTCGATTGTCGGTTCTGGAGTTAAAAATACTTTCGGTCCAAAAGATTCCGGAACTGACAATTTAACATCGTAAGCTGTCGTCTCATCAGGTATTTGAATTTTTGGAATGTAGATATTCCAAATACTGCCTGATTTTACTGCTACACTTTTTGATTTATATTTTATGGTAATTGTATTCTGTCTTCCTTCTCCGATTGAGTAATCTTTAATGGTTACAGTTATGTCAGTGTTATTTTTATTATTATTTAATTTAGGCTCTGTTTCTTTCCCATTGGTTTCAGCGGATACTTCGTATATATTTGAATCCATTGCTGATAATGAGTAATTCATTGGTATGACATCGTTTTGTAAGTTTGTTATTGTCGCGTTATGGATAATATTTGCTTCCCCTGACTCATCAATAATATACTCAGATTTATAGTCAATCATAAACTGACTTGCTTCGACTTTAAAAATTACACCGGATGTAATAAAAATGTTGGTGAGTATAAAAACCGAAACTAGTGTTCTAACTATGTTTTTAAAACAAGTATTCATCCTCCAAATGCTACAATAACTATGTGAAAACCTCAAATATTAGTCAAAAAGTTGAAAGTTTACCCCAAACGCCCGGTTCATATATTTTTAAAGATGCCGGTGGAAAGGTTATCTATGTTGGGAAAGCAAAAAATCTCAAGTCCCGTGTTAAATCATATTTTTCCGTAAGTATTCCTTCGGATTTTAAAACGGCGGAGTTAGTTAGTAAGATTAACGACCTCGAATTTATAAAAGTAGGTTCTGAATTTGAAGCCTTAATATTAGAAGCAGAATTGATAAAAAAATACAGACCTAAGTACAACATTGTTTTAAAAGATGATAAATCAAGAATTTATATAGTTATCAGGGATGATGTTATTTCAATTTCGGGAAAAAAATATAAATTACCTAAGGTAATTACCGCACGTAAACCTGATTTAAAAGATTCTGACATAGTATTTGGGCCTTATCCTAATAATGTAGTTGTCAGAAAAATTCTTACAACATCAAGAAAAATATTTCCTTTTAGAGATTGTAATTACACTAAATTTGCCAAATACAGAAAGATTGGCTCTCCTTGTTTATATGGTCATATGGGAATTTGTCCTTCTCCTTGTTTAGTAAGCGAACCATCGGATTTGTCTAGTTACAAAAAGAACATTTTCGGTTTGAAAAAAATTTTATCCGGTAACGCGACCGGTCTAATAAAAAATATAAAAAGGAAAATGCAGATATATTCCCAAAATGAAAAATTTGAAGAAGCAGCAGTTTATAGAGATTTACTGGATAAATTTTATTTTGTACAAAAAACATTTAGAGAAGCGGAAGAGTATATTAACAATCCTTATTTAATTGATGATATAAATAAAAAGTCTTTGGAGGAAATTAAAGATTTTTTGCCGTTTTTAAAAAATTTACCTCGAAGAATAGAGTGTTACGATATTTCAAATATATCCGGTAAAGAGGCCGTTGGTTCTATGGTAGTTTCAATAAACGGAAGTATTGATAAATCAGAGTACAAAAGATTTAAAATAAAATTTAAAAAAACACCCGATGATTTCGGTATGATGTACGAGGTTTTATATAGAAGATTAAAAAGAGAGTTGCCGGGAAGTGACGTAAAAAGCTGGGGGCTTCCCGACCTCATTGTTGTAGACGGAGGTAAACCGCAGGTCTCCTCTGCTTCTGATGTTTTAAGAGATTTAGAGATATTAGTTCCGGTTGTAGGTATTGCAAAAAAATACGAGACTTTAGTTTATAAAGAAGGTAAGGATTTTATAGAAAAAACATTTCCTAAAGACAGTTTAGGAATGAAATTAATTATAAAATTAAGAGACGAATCCCACAGATTTGCTCAAAGTTATCACCACCTACTAAGAAAAAGATCACTACTATAGTGATTTTTTTCTTTTGCTTTTGTACTCTCAATAGATTTATAATCTAATCAATATGAGAAGTATTTTAAGAGCGTTAGTTTATACATTTATTTCTTTATATTTCACAAATTTGACCGTGGGATCGTTTTCTTATACTAACGGTAAGACCGCGTATTTAGTTGTTTTTGCAATCTCTCTTTTATACTTACTGTTAAGACCAGTTTTGTCAGTTGTTTCCTTACCGACTAAGGGAAGTGTTTTTTTATTAATTACAGTCATAACAACTTCTATTATTTTTTATGCTTTGCAAAGTGTGCTTCCGGATTTTTCATTTGTACCCGTTACACTGCGTAGTTTGAATATTTTTGGGCGTGTGCTACCATCTAAAGGCTTGGATAGCCTTTGGGCTATGATATTTTCTGCCCTTATGACAAGTACGATTTATTTATTTTTAGAAAGTCTTTGTAAAAGAAGGTAATTATGCTTGCATTCACAAAAACATTACAATTAATAATTTCCGGCCTTTTAATAGTTCTGGTTTTGATACAGTCGAAATCTTCAGGTTTGTCATCTACATTGAAAAGTTCCTTTAACATGTATAGATCACTAAGAGGTTTTGAAAAGATAATTTTTGTCCTTACGGTTATATTAGGAGTTTTACTAGTAGTAAATTCTTTGGCTATTGTTTTGTTAAGCTAATATGCCGGGAATTTTTATTGAGGGTGGTACCCCTTTAATGGGTACCGTTTCAGTTTCAGGGGCTAAAAACTCAGCTTCTAAGCTTATTTACGCCTCCATGTTTTCGAACGAGGAGGTAATTTTAAATAATGTTCCAAAAATAAAAACAATAATGGATGATATCGAAGTTATTCAAAGTGTTGGGGGAAGGGCGGAATGGGTTGGTACAAATTCGCTGTCTCTTAATGGGTCTCAAATAAATACTTATGAGATACCTGTTGAAGTTGGCTCAAAATTCCGAACTTCCACTTTATTAGCTGGGCCTCTTTTATATAGGTTCGGGAAGGCTTTTATTCCAAAATATAAATCACCCGACGAGAGTATTAGGCCGATTAACAGATTTATAGATACTTGGAATTCTTTGGGTTTTCAAGTTCAGGATGATGAGGAATTCATAAAAATATTTAATGATGGTTCTGCAAAAGGATGTAGTATAAATTTTAAGGTTACCAGCCACACTGCGACTGACAACGCTATCATCTCTTCGGTATTTGTTCCGGGGGAGACCGTTATATCCAGAGCATCTGATGAACCTGAAGTAGAGGATTTGATTAATTTTTTAAATGGGATAGGAGGCTCTGTAGAGAAGCTTGAATCTGGGAAAATAAAAATTACCGGTAATTGTATTTTTAAAGAGACCTCCTTTGATGTTTGTTCAGATAAATCTGAAATAGCCACATTTGCCGCATTGGCAGTTTTAACTAAAGGTAATATCTCAATTAAAAACGTTAAGCGAGATTTAATATTGCAGTTTATTAACTTTTTAAATAAGATAGGGGCGAGATTTGAGTTTTCAGATGACGAGCTAAGAGTTTGGAGACACAGTGAGGAATTAAGTCCGCAAAATTTAGAAATATCTCCGACACCTGGTTTTTTACCGGAGTGGCAATCACTTGCAGTTTTGTTGTTAACACAAGCTGTGGGGGAAAGTATTATTCATGATACCGTGTATGTTGATAGGTATGGGTATTGTGTTGACTTGAATAGAATGGGTGCAAAAATCGACATAGTTACTCCTTCGGAGGTTGGTTTGGCCACTGTGGTTAGTGATGACTCCTACGACATTGAAAAAGAAGGAGAGCCTAAAACAGTAGCAAAGGTATCAGGGCCAACAAAATTAAAGGGAGAGAGGCTAACCTTGGAAAATTTTAAATACGGTGCTGTTTTAATTTTAGCAGCACTTTGCGCTGAAGGTAAAAGTGAGATAATTGGATTGGATATAGTTGATTGTTTTTTTGAGGGATTTGTTGATAAACTTATTTCATTAGGAGCAAAAATATGGGAACAGTCGGATTAATGCTTGATTTATTGTTATTGTTTTTGGCTTGTTTAATTGCTATTGTCTTGTACCCGCTTTGGATAGATTTTGTATATAAGTTCCAGATGGGTGAAAGTATCAGAGGCGACGGTCCGGAAAGTCACAAAAGAAAAGAAGGCACCCCGACGATGGGTGGTATGGTTTTTGTTTTTACCGTAGCCGTAGTTAGTTTAGTCTTCAATCGATCCAGAACACAGACTCTCTTCCCTCTTTTTATTGCTACATTGGCTGGTTTGTTGGGTATGTTGGAAGATTTTACTAAAGTATATAAAAAGTCCGGTCTACCTGGTTTTTTTCATTATCACTTAGGCAGGTTTTTTAGAAAAAGATCTGAAGGTTTTTTAAAATTTAGTATTTTTGGAAAAATTTGGTCAATATTTAAAGAGGCTTCGAGATTGGTAGGAAGTTCGGATGACAGTGGAATACAAACCTATAAGAAATTTATTATTCAGGGTTTAATAGCAGGATTTATTTCTTATTGGACGTATTTTAAATTAGGATGGGATTATATTTGGTTTCCACTTTTGGGTAATGTTCATATAGGATTTGGTTATCCAGTAGTAATATTTTTACTTATTCATAGGGATTTTAAACGCAGTTGCTTTTACAGATGGACTTGATGGTTTAGCCGGAAGCCTTGCTTTAATTTCGTTCATTTCATTTTGGATATTATCTAAAATTCTTGGATATAATTCTTTAGCTGGTTTTTGTGCAACATTTGTAGGGGCTATGATTCCTTTCTTATATTTTAATATCTTTCCCGCAAGGATATTTATCTGTAACGTGGGTTCATATGTTCTGGGAGCTGTTATGGCTATGCTTGCCGTTGTCATGCATAGAGAAGTGGCATTTATATTCATAGGTATGATGTTTTTTATCGACGGAATATCCAGCCCTCTCCAGCAAATTGTATATAAAATTACACATAAGAGATTATTTAGAATGGCTCCTATACACCATCATTTTGAAGTTTTGGGCTGGCCTGAGACAAAGATTACCTTAAGATTTGTTCTTTTTGGTGTGTTTTTTGCATTTGTTGGGATATTCGTGGCAATTCTATAAAATATCGCGCATTAAATGAAAAAAAGAAATTCAAGAAAAACAGATATTTCCGGAAGAAAATTTTTTATTGCTGTTACATCCTTTTTATTATTTGGTTTGTTGATGATTGCCGATTCTACTTCTGTTTCATCCAAAAATCTTTATGGCGATCCTTATAGATTTGTTATTTTACAAGCTACTTGGGCCGTAGCCGGGTTGATAGCTTTTTACTTTTTCTATCGAATCGATTATAGAAGTTTGGTTAAGATATCTAGATCATTATTTTTATTTAATTTACTTGCTCTTATAGTTCTAGCTATAGTTGGGTTAATGCCGTGTTCCACGTCTATACCTTTTTCTCCCTGCGTTAATGGTGCAAACAGATGGTTATATTTAAATCCCGCTCCTCTTCCGGCTATTCCTTTCCTGGGAGTATTGGGATTTCAACCCGGTGAGTTGGCAAAATTATCAGTGATAGTTTATTTAGCTTCTCAATTAAGTTTGATATCTCAAAAAGACAAATCTGCAAAAAATAAAAAACCATTCGAAGTGTACTTAAAAATCACTGTGTTAATGGCAGGATTAATAATACTTCAACCAAATATGTCCACTGCCGCGATGGTTTTTATCTTAGGAACGATAATTTATTTTGTTTCAGGGGCTCCTTTAAAACCAATTTTTATCACTATCCCTATTTTTTTACTTTTAGCAATTTTGGTTATATTGTCGTCACCTTACAGGATGGCCAGACTAAAGGCTATGATATCGNNATGATATCGGGAGAAGACAGCAGTGAGTCTAGTTATCATGTTAAACAAGCTTTAGTAGCTTTAGGTTCCGGAGGCTTTTCTGGTGTTGGTTTTGGACAATCCAAACAAAAGTATCAATATCTTCCTGAAGTGGCTTCCGATTCTATTTTTGCAATCATCGGAGAAGAATTTGGTTTTATCGGAACGGTGGTTGTAGTTTTAGCCTATGGTCTTTTTATTTTTAAAGGTTTTAGAATTGCTAAAAAGTCTCAAGATATGTTTGGAAAATTAGTTTCCATCGGGATTAGTTCTTGGCTGGGAATTCAATTTTTTATTAATGTCGCTTCAATGACAAAGTTAATACCTATGACCGGTGTGCCGATTCCACTCATATCCTACGGTGGGTCCTCATTGGTTTTTTCGTTAATAGGCTTAGGTATTTTAGCTAATGTTCAAAAGAACTCATCGTTGGATTAAATTTCTTATTTAGAATAGAATAATCATATGAAAATTGTAATGACCGGCGGACACCACAGCTCCGCATTACCGGTAATCAAAAAACTTAAAGAAAAAATTCCCGGCGTCGAAGTATTATGGATGGGTCATAAACATTCAATGCAGAAAGATAAGAACCCAACTCTGGAATACATTGAAATTACTTCCTTAGGCATCCCTTTTTATGATTTGAAAGCAGGAAAAGTATATAAAACTTATAATATTGGTAGGTTGCTTAAGGTTCCTCTGGGATTTTTTCAAGCTTTTTGGTTTTTATTAAAAAATAAACCCGACGTGATAATGTCTTTTGGAGGGTATTTGGCGGTTCCGGTGGTAATTGCAGGTTATATACTTGGTATACCCTCTCTTACCCATGAGCAGACTGTGGTCACAGGATATTCTAATAAACTTATTTCCAGATTTACTAAAAAAGTATTAGTATCATGGAAAGAAAGTGAAAAATATTTCCCTAAAGACAAGGTTTTATATGTAGGAATTCCTCTAAGGAAGGAAATATTCCATATCTCATCAGATTCTTTTAATTTTGATAACGATTTACTTACAATCTACATATCTGCAGGAAAAACCGGCTCTCATATAATTAATCAAAATGTTTGCTATTCTCTAGAAAAGCTACTTACGTTTTGTAATATCATTCATCAGTCGGGAGACCACTCTTTGTACAAGGATTTTGAAAAATTAGAGAGTAAGTACACGGAGATTAGAAATACAGTTAGAGGAAAGTACTATTTAAGGAAATTTGTTTTGGAGGATGAGATAGGGGAAGCTTACATGAAAGCGGATTTAGTAGTTTCAAGATCGGGTGCACACACTATGTCGGAGATTATAGCATTACAAAAACCTTCCTTGTTAATACCTATTCCTTGGGTATCTCACAACGAGCAATATGAAAATGCGAAAATGGTAAAGGATTTAGGTTTAGCTTGTATATTAAATGAAAAAGATCTTAATCCTGAAAGTCTTATTGAGAATATAAAGTTTTGTTTATCCGATATTAATTCGATGAAAGTCAAGGATGAGTCAGCGTTGGATTTCTTAAAAAACGACCCTACGGAATTAATAACTAATGAAATTATTCAAATCTCAAAAAAAATCTAAGAATATAATTCCTATAGTTAACAAAACTAGTTTGAGAAATTCTTCTCAAACTCGTTCCTACTCAAATCATTCCAGAGAGAGTCAGATATTGCTTAATAATATTAATGATCGAAAAAGAAAAGTGATAAACTCCAGAGTAGTTTTGAGAAAAAAACATGGTATTTTTCTAAAGATTTTATTTTTACTTATAGTAGTTGGAGTAGTTATTTATTTATTTTTTAAATTTGATGTACCCGGTTATTTTAAGATTTCAAAAGTTACAATAACCGGTACAGAGAGATTTGTAAGCACGGAAGATGTCCGAAATATCGCTGAAAGAAATGCTTTTGGTAAAAATATATTTTCAATCGAAGAAGATAGTTTGTCCAAAATAATATCTAAAAGTTTTTTAGGTGCAAAAAATGTTTTTGTTAAAAAAGATTACCCAAATTCTTTAAATATTTATATAGAAGAACGTGTCCCCGTGGCTTTTGTATTTAATAGTGAAGGGGAGTTCTATCTTATTGATTCTGAAGGTTTCGTATTAGGAATGGTTACCGAGAGTCTTCAGGACTTACCAAGAATAAATTACGAAGGATCGGTGGTGGTAGGGACATTTTTAGATAAAGATATCATTCCTATAAGTATTGAGATATTAAAATTTGCAGATAGGGAAGATCTAAGCATCAGTAGTATGAGTTTTACTTCAAACTATGCTAAATTATATCTTAATATCGGACCGGAAATTTTTATGGGTTACAGTAAAGATATTGAAAAATCATTGT
>MTKZ01008956.1_pt1 | contig 12768 bp, 9 predicted proteins | sample 1042781 | NCBI WGS metagenome assembly MTKZ01 (sample SAMN06212207, study PRJNA360539) | anaerobic digester metagenome | biome: Wastewater treatment plant; material: sludge; isolation source: anaerobic digester fed with sludge from wastewater treatment plant | place: Denmark: WWTP Viborg ...
GCTCTAGCTCGGCGGAGGCCGCCCATGCGGTAAGGATCAACGTCGCCTCCAACGGAAGCGACCGGCGGTGTCCCTCAATGGTCGGCGGCATGGTCCGCCTGGCGCCACCGACGACCACGCTCGGGACGTACACGCTGTAGCCGAATTCGATCGGCGGTGTCTGGAGGTCAAGGCTGCGACACAGCTGTGCACCGAACGGTGAGCCGTTGAACTTCGCCGGCTCCCAAGAGTCGCGGAGCACCTCAATGACGGCCTGTGCCGCCGACCCGATGCCCCGATAGCTCGCCATGGCCCCACCGTGCTCGGCATCGCGTCGCGACGCAGTCGCGGTGCAGTCGTCCCCGCGTCACGTGCGACGTTTGCGTGGGCCGTGACTGATCGGTGACGCGCCGGAGGGCGACGATCGCCGAGAATGCCTCTAGGATTGGAATTGCATGCGACGTCCCGGAGGTGTCCATGAGAACGTTGATTCGACAACCCACCCAAATCGACGAGCCCACCCAAGCGCGCGACCGATCGCCGACGCGCCGAACGTCCGGAACTCTCTCACCGACGCGTCAGGCAGGTGTCCCGAGGTGGGCCCAGCCGAGGCTCAAGGTCGGTCCGTCCGATCATCCGCTAGAACGCGAGGCAGACCAGGCAGCCGACCAGGTCGTTCGTGGTTCGCTGGCAGGGCCACTGACACGGGCGATCCCAGACGCAACACTCCGCAAGTGCGATGCCTGCGAGGAGGACGACCGCGAGGAAGATTCCGAGCACGTGGTGGCCAAGCGAGATGGGATCTCCGCCGGCGCTGACACGTCTCCTAGAGGCCAGGGCGGATCGTTGGGCACAGGAAAACCGCTCGATCCCTCGACCCAGCGGTTCATGGAGCACGGCTTCGGCCACGACTTTGGCGACGTTCGTGTACACGACCACAGTGGGGCCGACGCCGCCGCTCAATCGGTCCAAGCTCTCGCGTACACCACCGGAACCGATGTCGTCTTTCGCAGAGGGGCCTACGACCCGGCCACGACCGGTGGGATTCGGTTGCTGGCGCACGAGCTAGCACACGTGGTCCAACAACGTGGATCGGGTGAACGTGGGGAAGAAGCGACGCGCAGCTCACTCGTCCAGCGTTTCCCCGGCGACGGCATGATGCCACCCGGCGACTGCGACTGGTCGACCTACCTCCAAACGCGGCTTTCGGTAGAGGCGACTAAGGCGCTGGTGAGCACGCTCGGAGCAATGCTCGGACCGTGCGGCGTCGGCCCGTCCGGAAAGAAGTGCGAGCTTCTCGCCCTCAAGATTGCGGCCATCACCGCCGAGATCGCAGCACGGGTTGCCTTGGCCACTGCCTGTTTCCGGGGGGGCGATACCGGTCATCGCCAACAGATCCAGGGAAAGGTCAACATGCTGATCCGCTGCTACAGGTTCTTCAACAACGGGAAATGTTCACAGGGCCTCGTCGAGATGATGGAATCGGTGGTAGTCGCCGCCACGGCGGTGATCGCAGTCGCGATGACGGCTGCTGCCATCGCTCTCGTCATTGCGGCGCTCGCAGTCTTGGTAATGGCAATCATGGCGCTGGCCGAGATGATCGCCGCAGCGGTCGCCGCAGCCGCCGAATCAGCCCTGGTCGTCACCGCAGTCGCCGAACTGATCGGGATCGTCGCGGCGCTTGGCAGAGCGCTTCAACCATCGATGTGACTGTGGAAATTCCCGACTTCCTACCTGCGTTTACGAGCAGGTCCAAGCCAGCGCTCTCGGCTGTCTTCACACCCGACATGGTCGAAGCGGACTCGCTGCTCCGTGCCCGTTATAGCGACCTCTCGCCATCGACCCTCTCCGTAGATGATGTCACGAGCGTGTTCGAAGGCAACCTGTGGAGCCTGGCGGGACCAGCGTTCCTCTACTTCCTTCCTGCCTTCATGCGACTCTGCTTAGTCGACTACCCCGCCCTCACGGTCTTCGCAGGGGAACTGATCGGTGCACTGACCGAGCCGTCGAGACAGGACGTGAGCGCAGCTTTCGAACTCCTCGATTCGTTGCCTCCGAAATCACTGCGTAATCCCGGACTGACGAACGAGCTCCGCTCGCGGCAGCTCGAATGGTTCGACTCAGGCGCGCCGAACGCTCTCTTCGTCGCACGCTTCGACGACGTGCTACCCGCGGAAGGTGCTGCCATCGTGATCTTCCTCGAGCGATTCCGGCGCGCCCACAGCGACGACTTTCCGTTCGATGAGATTGACTTGGCAATGACGCGCCACTGGTACCGCTACCGGCCCTGAACCTGCTCGATGCTCAGTGGTGAACGAGACGGCCCGACACGCTGCGGCGCATGGAACCCGTCGGATTCGACCGCCCGCGACTTCTCGGTGACGCTGACGCGACCTTGGCGAGCGCATGGTTCGAGAACCATCGACCGTTGGCAAAGGAGCGCCGTATGGACAATCTCCTCGACATCGCAGATCAGGCACAGCAGGCACGTGACGAATCGACGATCGCGCTCCAGCGAGGCGGCGGCCTTGACCGGCTGGTTACCGAGTCGACGGCGCGGCGCGAGCAGGTCGCCACGGCCAAGGCCGCTCTGGTCGCCGACGACGTCGCTGCGGCCGCCACCAAGGACCTCGCCAAGCTCGACGAAGACAACAGCGGCGACCTCGATTCAGCTACGGGCACCCTCACCGACGAGCAGATGACGTCCATCGACGGCGAGTTCACGGGGTTGGCAAAACGCATCGCTGACATCGAGAAGCAGCTAAAGGATGCCCAATCAGCGGCGGCCGCTGCCGAGGAGGCCGAGTCGGTGGCAGCATCTGAGCATGCCGCCGCGCTCGCGGATTTCGATCGGGTCGTCGTTCGCCGCGACACGACGGTCGCTGCAATCGCCTCGGCCGGAGCGTCCGACGCCGCCGGCACGTCGGCGGACGCTTCGACGAGGTATCGCCGGACGACACTCCGGGCCCAGCAACTCAAGGCGCTCAGGGCAAATCTTGACAGGATCAAGACGTTGCCAGCCGACCTCGACGAGGCGTTGAGCCGCGTGACCGATGCGCAGACCAACGCGTCGGCCGCGTCTCTGGCGAAGGCGGCGACGTCGCTGTCGGTCGCCCGCTTGACCAAGCTTGTCGCCGCGTACGGTGACCCGTCCCAGCAACTCCTCCTGTTGTCGGCCTTCGCTCCAAAGGAGCCGCCGATCAACCCTTGAGAGACGAGGTCGGGTCGTGGCTGAACCCGCTGGTCGCCAAACCGCCGAACCGCAGGCCAAGCCGGTCGAGCGATCGTCGGCTCGCGCAGGACCGTACAGGGCGGTAGGTCGAGAACTGCTGGTGCCCGCGTGGGCCATGTTCGTCGCTCCGAGCAATGACGCCCATGAGGTGGCCGCTGCAGCCAGGGCGCGGGAGGTGCTCGCCCCGACCGAGCCACCGGGGGCCATCCGCTTCGGACTTTCGAGAGCTCAGCTTCCGACAGAAGCACCCGACGTCATCGCCGGCTCCGGCGGTTCGATCTTCGGCGGTGCGGCCCGAAGGCGTTTCGAGCTGGGTTTCGGCTTCGGCTTCGGCGAGGTGCGGATCCACGACGACGCGCTAGCAGCGACGCTCGCCGAATCGGTCGACGCCCGAGGCTTCACCTACGGCAGCCACATCTTCTTCAACCAGGGCGAGTACCGACCGGGCACACCACGCGGCGACGCGCTGATCGCCCACGAGTTGGCGCACATCGAGCAAGGCCACTCCGCGCTCTCGGTCACCTGGCGCCAGTCGAAGACAGCGACGGTCGACCCTCCTGCCGAATCCGCTCCGCAGCGTCTGGCCCGACAGCGCCAGACCGCCCTCGAGTCGTTCACCCAGGTGGTCGTCGAAACCGACAGCGCCGGCTACGCCGGAGTGGTCCTGACCGTTCGCCGCACCGACCGCGAGTTGATCCCGGGGTTCGAGAAGCAGGATCCGAAGCGTCCGCGCCCTTCGGGCACGACGTGGAGGTCATGGACGGAGGTCGCCGCCGAGTTGTCGCCGATCCTCGACATCATGTTGCTGCAGGCTCCGGCCGACTGGACCGTCACCTACGTCCGCGACGATGCCGGACGCCTACGGCAGACGAGGTTCTCCCAGCAGCCGTCTCCCATCCCGATGGTGGCGCCCGCTACAGCGCTCGCCTCACCGACGGCGAGCGCAGCCACCGTCACCGCGATGACCGCCGACGTCGACCGGCTCGTCAAGATCCAGGACGACGCCTCGTATTTCTCTGAGGGAGACAGCAAGGCGACGATGGAGATCGTCTACCGCTGGGCCTTCGAACCAAATCCGCCCGGGTTCACCGCCAAGGGCTCGTACTACCTCGAAGAGGTCTTCACCCGACTGGCGGCGAAGAAGACCTCGTCATCGGATCACTACCAGGCGCTGTTCGACCGGTTCCCCACCCAACAGCTCCGTGAGCTTCGAGAGCTACGGAACGCCTTCGCACCGGCTCGCAGTACCTCCGCTGACCTTCAGGACAAGTGGGACGGGGTTTCCTACGAGCTCGCCAAACTCGCCCCGGCTGCAGCTGCCGTCACGACCACACTTCCGCTCTCGAGCGATCAGAAGCGGGTGTTCGGATGGCTCCAGACCAACGCCACGACCGTCGCCGCCGCTGAAGCCAAGTTCTTGGTCGACCGGAGGGCCATCGCCGGCGCCATCGCCTGGGAGGCGCTCGAGAACCCGCGGAGCCTGACACCGTCGTCGGTCGGACTCGGCAAGATCCACATCCGCAACGTGCTGAACTCCGGCCCCTTCGTCACCGAATTCGCCGAGGCGGGCGGCTACCTGCCAAGCCAATCCGATGGCGATCGCAAGAAGCTGCTGGCCACCACCAGCGGAGCCATCGGCTACATCGCCGCGATCATGCAGCAAGCGGCGGACATCGCCTTCGAGGAAGGCGGGTACGAGATCTCGAAGGACCCGCCGATCCTCTGCAACTACTACCAGAGCCCGTTCTGGAAGACATGGCGGACTCGGATCGCCGGTAAGGCCGTCGGGGACAAGCTGGGCGACGGCGAGTCGATGGGCCGGTGGGTCAGGGTCCATCTGCAGTTTCTCGAAGCGGCAGTCGGTGCGCCGTCATTCGCTCAGTCACACCCGAAGCCGCCGAAGGCGTTCAAGTCGGCGGCGAGTGAGTCGTCGGAAATGCTCACCGGCCCTGACCATGTGCGTGCCGTCGCCGGCCCGGCCCTCCCACTCCCCGCCGACACGCGAGCGCTCATGGAGCGGCAGTTCGGACGTGACCTGTCCGACGTCCGGCTCCACACCGATTCCGATGCCGCGGCGGTGGCCCGATCTCTCGGCGCCCACGCGTACACCGTCGGTGCCGACATCGTGTTCGGAAGCGGCAAGTTCCGTCCCGACGTGACGGATGGGCAACGACTCATCGCCCACGAGCTCACCCACGTCCTCCAGCAGCGAGGTGGCACAACACCTAAGCCTGGATCCACCGTCTTGGTCGGTGCGGACAGGGCTGTAGATACGCAGAAAGTGCCTTCCTGTATGGGAGAATGACGGTGTTCAAAGCCAGCCGTTCCCCAGATCAGAAAGACACTTTCTGTGAGCACATCTTGTCATAGTTCTGACCGCGTCGAGGTGGTCTTCGACCATCAGAACCTGGTGTCCGATTCGGGTCTGTTGTTGATGTCGACGCTGGCACGTCGCCTCGGCCTTCCTGGTCTGGTCGCCAGGTGGGTTCACACCGGTGCTGCGAACCCTGCGGTCAAGGTGATGTCCGTGGTGATGGGCATGATCGCCGGCGCAACGAACATCGACTCGATGGACCGGCTCCGGTCCGGATCAACATCCAAGGTGTTGGGGTTCAGACCGTTGGCACCGTCGACGCTCGGGACGTTCCTCCGGACGTTCACGTTCGGCCATGTCCGCCAGCTCGACGCGGTGGTCAGCCGCCTGTTGGCCAACGCCTGGGCTGCTGGCGCCGGGCCTGCTGAGGGTGAGGAGCTGGTGGTTGATCTCGACTCGACCGTTGCCGAGGTGTACGGCAAAACCAAGCAGGGTGCCTCGTATGGTTACACCGGCGTGTCGGGCTATCACCCGCTGATCGCCACCCGGGCCGGCACCGGCGAGATTCTGGGATCGCGGATGCGAAAAGGCGCAGCCGGGTCGTCCCGCGGGGTCCTGCGGTTCATCGGTGAGCTGCTCGCCACGATCGGCCGGGCCGGGGTGACAGGCCAGGTCACGGTCCGCGCCGATTCGGCGTTCTGGTCCTGGAAACTGATCGACAAACTCAACAAGGCCGGTGTTGGCTGGTCGATCACCGTCCGCCTGGTCACCAAAGTGACCGACACGATCGCTGCGATCCCAGAAGAGAACTGGCAAACAATCGGCTACACCCGTGGCGGGCACGCCCAGGTCGCCGAAACGAGCTACACCACCGGGACAGGCAAACGCACCCGGACCGTCCGGCTGGTTGTTCGCCGCACCCGGCTTGCTGACACCGCCCAGGCTGCGATGTGGCCAACCTGGCGCCACCACGCGTTCATCTGCAACAACACCCTCACCACTGTTGAGGCCGACCGGTTCCACCGCAACCACGCTGTGGTCGAACTCGCCATACGCGAGCTCAAAGACAACGGGCTCGAACACTGCCCGTCGGGCAGCTTCGCAGCCAACGGCGCCTGGCTCGCCTGCGCGGTGCTCGCCCACAACCTGTGCCGCTGGGCGGGCATCATCGCCCTCGACGGCCCGATCCGCACCGCCAGAACTATCCGGAACCGGCTCATCGCTCTCGCTGGTGTCCTTGTGAACCGGTCCGGCACCCCCACCCTCCGGCTCCCCACCGACTGGCCATGGACCCACCAATTCGCCTCTGCGCTCACCACGATCCGGGCGCTCCCCAACGCTGCGTCCCCCTGAACCACAGGCCCGTGGGACAGCGCCCCACACACCGAACACCAGACGCTGACACGTCCAGCCGACACCACGACCCTCTGCTCCAACGCGCCCCAACACCAGGCCCGCGGCCCCCAACCCGGCCAGACGACGCCACCCAAACCGAACGATACTCAGCTCAGGCCGGCAAGAACCCGATCGGTGGATTCAGGCTAAGAACGCAAGAATGAGCTCCCCCTCGGACGACTCCGAGGTCGAGGCTCGGGCGATGGCCGACCGTCAGGTCAGCGGCGGGGCCGTTCCGAGCATCGACGGTCGATCGGTGGCAATCGCACGAGACGAACTCGACGGCGGCCTCCCCATCGCCGGAGTCCCCGAACCCGCACGCGCCGATGCCCTCGATAGTGGCGTACCCGAGGATCACTCGACCGAATTGACGAACCATGGAGCCCAGCCCCCGGCAGCGATGGCCGACCACAAGCCAATATCGAGGCCGCTCGTCATCGAACCCCCCACGACTCAACCCTCGACGATGACCGGTAGCGAGGCGGGTGGGGGGCCGTCTGACGCGGTCGTTCGGTCGGCGGCGGTATGCCCATGGCCGACCTTGCTGCAGCCGATCGGGTTATCGTGCCCCTCGCCGAGTGCTGCCGGCCTGATGCTCGCGACCACGGTCAAGGTCGCTCCGCCGCTCCCTGAATTCAAGCCCGCTCCATTCGGAGACGACACAGCGATGGCTACCTTCGTTGCCACGCTGGCGAGAACGCACGCCGCCCGAACCGTCGCCGTCGAGGTCGAAAGTCGGTATCAAGCGGCCCGGAAATCCGCCGCTATCGAGGCTGACCAGGCGGGGAAGGCCGACCGCGACGCGTCCATCACCGAGGCCGAGGCCAACGCCCGCCATGCGAACAGCGATCCGAAACGGCTGGGCTTGGAGGTGGCACGAGCCCGCGCTGCCGCCGGACGGGACGCGGGGACCCGGGCACGTGCCACCAAGACCGCCGCGCTCGCAACGGTCACGCACCCAAATCTGACCGTCGTGGCGACGGAGCTCGCCACCGCCAAACTCTCTCAACTCGAGTCGGATCTCCGCCACATGATGGCAGAAGGCATCGTTGAACAGGTGAAACCGTTGCAGGACTCTGCCAGAGTCAAACTGGACAAGCTCCGAATGGCGAAGCGCGCACAGTTGTCGGCCCGTCCGAAGGTCGCTCGCGACCACACCGCCCCGCCACCTCGGAGCAAGGATGAGGTCGATGCCGACCTCGACGCCTACATGCAGGAACGATGGTGTGAAGAGGAGGCGGCGATGTGGACACGCTTCGAAAAGCTAAAGTACGCTTGGGCGGTTGGACGGAGGGAGGAGCTCGACTTCAAAACGCTCAAACCCAAGCTGATACCACTGCGGCAGGACTTCGTAGCACCCCGTGACACCCCGCCATCTGACCTGGTGGCGGTCCCCCTCGAGCTTGCGACGAACGCCACACAACCTGGAGTGGCCCCAGAGGTCGTCGGTTTCCTTCGGGAGGTTCAAGGTGCCTTCCCATCGTTCACGGCCACCAATTATGCCGGACACGGGAGCGGCGGGTTCACTGCGAAGGCTCCCGGTGATGAGAAAGCCCACTCGATGGGATTTTCAGTCGATCTGATGCTCTCGGCGCCGAAGGGTGAGACCGATTCTCGAGGGTTCTACCAGCGAGACAACGCAGTCGAGTTCCTTCTCGCCTTGTCCAAGGCCGCAGATGCCGCCGGTGCTGAGTGGCGGGTTCTGTACAACGACTTCTGCGTAGCGGAGGAGGTCAACCATACTCTAGGCGTTGAACGAATCAACTTCATGGGTAGCTTCGACAAGAGCGGCAAGATCAACTGGCACGGTCCCGGTCCGCTCATCCTGCACTTTCACCTCGATATCGCACCCACGAAGGCGCTTTCCAACGACCACCGCTGAGCAGGCGACGGGTCCCGACTAGCCAGCGAACGTGTACTGGACCGCTCGCAGGCCCGGCCGACGCAGCCCGACGACGCGGGCACTCAACGACTCCAACGCCGAGACCCCCCAGTTCACGGCAGCACGGCGGCGCAGAGATGCACCCGCCGAAGGGCTACGGGCCGGTTGCCGACCGGGGCCGAACCCTCAAATCACGGAGGAGTCGACGCTGCCCTTCAAGCTTACCTGCAGGAATGTTGCTGTGAAGGGAGACGGCGATGTGGGCGCTCTCCGAACGCAATAGGTACCACCCTGGCGATCGAGCGGACAGAGGAGCTCAACTTCGACACCCTCATACCCAAGACAAACGCGATAGCTGAAGGCTTCGTAGCCCCCGGGGACGAGCCCACGGCCGACCTTTTGACGGGCTCCCTGAGCCCGCGAAAGTCGTCAGGCAACCGGGAGTGGCGCCGGAGGTCCTCGGCTTCCTCCGAGGAGTCCAACGCTCGTACCCATCGTTCAAGGCCGACAATTCTGCAAGCGCAGAAGCTAGCTTTCACCGCCAGGGCAGCCGCGAGGCAAATGCTCACTCGATGGGAATTTCGGTCGACCTGACACTCGCGACGCCGAAGACACCATCGATAATCGGGGGTTGTGCCAGCGGAACGACGCGGTCGAGTTCCGGCTCGTCCTATTCAAGGCCACTGACGCCACCGATGCGCAGTGGTGGGTGCTGTACAACGCGACTTCTCGTTGGCGGAGGAGATCAATCGCACGCTGGGCTTCCGATGCATCGGGTTCCAAGACAGCCTCGACAAGGGCGGGCAGATCAACTGGCACGGTCCCGGTCCGCTCATGTTGCACCTTCACCTCGATATCGCGCCCACACAGAGCGGCTCGCCACCGACCACCGCCGAGCCAGCGCACGGCGGAGGCTCAGCCGGCGAACCTGTGCTGGACCGTGCGCCGGCCCGGACGATGCAGCCCGGCGACCCGGGCCCACAACGACTCCGACGCCGGGACGCCGAGCTCCCGGCGAAGCACGTCGTCGCAGATCTGCACCTGTCGCAGGGCCTCAGACCGGTTGCCGACCGCAAGATGAGCATCGACGAGCAGTCGGTGTGCGCTCTCGCGGAGCGGCTCGGTGCGCAGCACCGCCATACCAACATCGATCGCCTGCGCCGCCCGCCCCGTTTCGATAAGCATCGACGCCAGTGCTTCGAGCGCGCTCAATCGGAGTTGCCGCACCCGCTCCCGCTCGACGATCACCCAGTCCTCATACCAGTCGGGCAGGAGCTCCCGCTCGAGCAGTTGGATCTGGGACGTGGGGTCGACCGCCGGGACCGCGATGCCATGGATGACGGCCCGTGCGACCTCGATCGAGGAACGGACGTCGACCTCGACGCCGTCTCCGAGGCCGATCATCCCGCCATCACACCCCAAGAGCATGATGTCGTTCTGGTGTAGTCGCCACAGCGAAGAACGCAGGTTTGCCGCTGCTCGGGCGTCGCCCTTGTCAAGCCAAAGCGACCCGGCGACGAACCCACGACGCACAGGTGCCGACTGCAAAGCGACGAATGCCACGACTCGCTGGATTCCGTCCGGAAGTACTACCGGCAGATCGTCGACCACGAGACGGAACCCTCCAAGCAAGTTCAGCTGGATCCGCTTCGAATTCGCCGATGCTTCGTCCATTGTGCCGACTCCTCGCGCGTGCGCTCCGATCGCCGAGCACAGGGGCAAACCTATCGACCGACCGTCACCGTTGCGTCACGGATTCGAGCGGGCAGCTTCGACCTACTCTTAGAGCCAATCGACGACGGCACGCACCATCGATCTCAAGCCTTGATACAGCACAGGGACATCGACGACGCCGGCTACATCAATCACGGCCAATGACACACTGCAACGGGCTCGTCCGGCCAAACGAGCACTGGAGTCATCCGAGGACGTCCCGACCAACCCTGGTTGACAGCGATGGCGACGACTCGGTGACACCTGCGGGTGCATCATCGGCACGTGGAATCACTCGCCATCGGATCCGACTTGAAACACGGCGGGCGAGCGGTCGATGCTTCGTCGCCCACTGGGGCGTCGCGGCGGCCCGCGCACCGACACGAACTCCCCGCCTGGGCGGGGCGTCGTGGACACAGCTCGCCACCGCCCATCATCATCGGACCCCGCTGCGACGCTGCCGAACGCGAGGCCGATGCGATCGCCCCACGGCTCACGGGCCCCAATACCGGCTCTACGAGGCAGCCCACACGACACGGATGCGAATCCGGCGCCACCGGCACCTACGCAATGCGCTGCCCGGACCGGATCCAGCCAAAATCGGACGACAGCACCAGCACGAGCAGTACCACCGTTCCGCCCATCGTCTACGACATCCTCGCACGGCCCGGCCGCAAGCTCGATGCAATGTCTAGAGAACTCTTCGAACCACGCCTCGGCGTCGACCTATCGACAGTGCGGGTCCACGACGACCAGGCCGCCGCAGCATCAGCCCGAGCCGTGGGCGCTCAAGCGTGGACTGTCGGCAACCACATTGCGTTCGCCAACTCCATCCACGCCAGGGGCGTCAACGTTGTACTCGCCCATGAAGTCGTGCATGTCGCCCAACGTAGCCAGCGCCCGGTTGGCCGACGCGTGATGCGCCGGCAGACCGCGACCACCGTCGATTCGGACGGCACCACGACCACATGGCCCGATACGTTGATCGTTGCGATCCCTCCGGCATCGCTGAGGTGGGCCATCGGCTCGCAGGACTACTACTTGAAGCGACAAGGCGACTTCTTCCGACGCGCCGAACGTGGTGAGCGGCCGCCGGACTACTACCTGTCCTATGGCTATAAGTACGCCCACCGGTTCCGTGACATTCTCCGGCCGGCGTTGAGTCCCGATGGTCAGGCGTGGGTCGACCGGTGCCTCCGGGCGTTGCAGGTGGCGATTGAAGATCGACGCGATGCGAGCCCGTGGAGGTTCGCCGAGCTCGAAGGAAACAACGACGTTTTTCGCGCCTTCGCTTACGATACCCACGCTCAGGCATACCTCGTGTCGGGGGTGTGCGAACTGGGCATCGTCGACGAGCTGAAGATCCTCTCTACCCCTGACCTGTCCGACATTTTCACCCGGGGCGGCAGCGCGCAGGTCAAAGAAGCGCTGGGGCTTTGCGTCGGACGTTGGTGGAGCCGCTCGCCTAGGCCCGGTTCTGGGCCGAGGCCCTGCGCTACGAGGTGGAGGACACCAACACCACCGACCTGATCAACCGGGTGCTCGACGCCGGCCTGGCCACACGAGACCTCATCCACGAGGACAACGGACGTCTCTACTGGAAGGACCTCGTCGCCGCAGGCGACCCCGGGAATGCCGGGCCGCGCCTGCTGTTTCAACGCAAACCCAAGGCCAAGACCGACAAGACCCGGCTGCACCTCGGCCTCAACGTCGGCAACGACCGCAGGGACGACGAGGTGGAACGGCTCCGGCAACTCGGTGCCGAGGTCCTGTACGAGATCGACGAGCCCGGGGGTCATCACGTGACGATGGCCGACCCCGAGGGCAACGAGTTCCGCGTTCAGTAGCGCTGTTCGAGAGCCCTCCATCGCGAGCGTGTACCCGGGGGGCAATCGCCGGTGCGATAAACACGACTGAACGGATCCGCAGGGTCGGGGGGCGCATGGGCAGGACCGGCACGACCAACTGGGGCACGTTGTATGTCACCGGCGGGGGCAGCGGTATCGGCCGCCATCTGGCCAGGCTGCTGGCGGCACGGGGATCGGCGGTAGCGGTCTTCGACCGCAGCGTCCCGGCCGACGTGCGCAGCGAGATCAAGGCGGCACGGAGCGACGTCGGCCAACCGGTGCACACCACCGAAGTGGACGTGTGCGACGCCGACGCGCTGGCTGCGGCGGTCGCCGAGGCGGCGACCGCCATCGGCCCGCCACGGCTGGCGATCAACAGCGCCGGGGTGAGCATCAACGACCGCTT
>MTKZ01022312.1_pt3 | contig 12765 bp, 16 predicted proteins | sample 1042781 | NCBI WGS metagenome assembly MTKZ01 (sample SAMN06212207, study PRJNA360539) | anaerobic digester metagenome | biome: Wastewater treatment plant; material: sludge; isolation source: anaerobic digester fed with sludge from wastewater treatment plant | place: Denmark: WWTP Viborg ...
GGGATATCCTGACCTTGGGATTCCCCGGTAAAGGTGAAGGCTATCAGCAGTACCAGCGCGAAAAAGAAGGATCTCGATCTCAAAAAAATCACTCCCTCATGCTCCTGGGTGCAGGACGGTCGATACGGTCCTCAGGCATTCTTCCCGCAGCAGTGCTTGTACTTTTTCCCGCTGCCGCAGGGGCATGGCTGGTTCCTTCCGACCTTCGGGGTACTCCTCACCGGTTGCGGCCTGGGCGCGTCACCGGGTTCACCGGCGGTGAGGGGCGCTACCGCATCGCGGGACTCCCGACGGGAGGCCGTTGACCTGGCCGGAGCCGATCCCGGTGTCGCCACGGTCACCCTGAAGAAGTACTGGGTGAAGGAGAGCCGGACCCGCTCCATCATCTCCTGGAAAAGATTATAGGATTCAAACTGGTATTCAAGAAGTGGATCCTTTTGGCCTATGGCCCTCAGTCCGATCCCCCGCCTCAACTCGTCCATGGCCAGGAGGTGCTCCTTCCAGGCTGAATCCAGCACATTGAGGAGCAGGAACCTTATCATCTCGCTGGCGTCGCCCGCCCCCAGTTCCTGGATCTTCCCTTCGATCCTCCGGGCGACCTCTTCCATCAGCACTGCACGGGCCGCCTCCAACCCTTGCGGTGTATCCACACCCTTAAGGTGCTTTTCGATGCCCGGCCAAAGAACGCTCTTGAGTGAGACCGACACGGCCTGGGGCTGAGGTTCACCGCCCTCAGGGAAGAAGTGGTCCAGGATGCCGTCAACGGCGTCTCCCACCAGTTGACGGCCATGGTCGGCCAAGTCGGGCTCGGTCAGGATCCTCCTCCGTTCCTGGTAAATTGCCTCCCGCTGTTGGTTCATCACGTTGTCGTACATCAGAAGCTGGCGACGGATATCGAAGTGGAACTCCTCCACACGCTTCTGGGCCGTCTCTATGGCCTTGGTAAGCAGGCCGTGCTCTATGTATTCGCCCTCCTCGAGGCCGAGTTTTTCCATGAAACCGCTTATCCTGTCGGAGCCGAAGAGGCGGAGGAGGTCATCCTCGAGGGAAAGGTAAAAGGTGCTGCAACCGGGGTCACCCTGGCGGCCGCTCCTACCCCGGAGCTGGTTGTCAATGCGGCGGGACTCGTGCCGTTCCGTGCCGATGATCTTGAGTCCCCCGAGATCGACGACGCCCGCGTGCTCCCGGTCGCACTCCTCCTTCTTAGCCGCGAGGATCCCTTCGAAGGCTTCGATGTCGGAGTCGTGGTCAACGCCCTTCTTCTGGGCCTCCTCCCTGGCCAGGAAAAGGGGGTTCCCCCCCAGGACGATATCGGTTCCGCGGCCGGCCATGTTGGTGGCCACCGTCACCGCCCCCAGTCTGCCAGCCTGGGCGACTATGTTGGCCTCCATCTCGTGGTACTTGGCGTTGAGGATCCTGTGCTCGATCCTCCTGGCCTTCAGGATCTTCCCGAGGGTTTCTGAACTTTCGATGGAGGTGGTCCCTATCAGTACCGGTTGCCCCGTCCTGTGGGTCTCCTCCACGTCGTCCGCCACGGCGGCGAACTTCTCCCTCCTAGTCCGGAATATCACGTCGGGGTTATCCTTCCTGATCATGGGCATGTGGGTGGGTATTACCAACACCTCCAGCCCGTAAATGTCCTTGAACTCCTCTTCCTCGGTGGCGGCCGTCCCTGTCATACCCGCCACCTTGCCGTACATCCGCACGTAGTTCTGGAGAGTTATCGTGGCGAGGGTCTGGTTCTCCCTCCCGACGCTGACCCTCTCCTTGGCCTCTATCGCCTGGTGAAGCCCATCGGAGTACCTTCTCCCGAACATCAGCCTCCCGGTGAACTCGTCGACGATCACTATCTCGCCGTCCTTGTTGACGTAATGGACGTCCCTCTGGAACAGGTGGTGGGCCTTCAGTGCCTGGACGATCCTGTGACCGAGCTCAGACCTCTGGTAGTCGGTAAAAAGGTCGGGCAGGCCGAGAATCTTTTCGCACTTGGCTATCCCGACCTCGGTGAGGGCCACGTTCCGTTCCTTCTCCTCCAGTTCGAAATCCTCTCCCTTGCGTAGCCTCCTGGCGACATCGTCGGCCTTCCTGTAGACCTCCACATTTTCTTCGGAGGGCCCCGAGATGATGAGGGGCGTCCGGGCCTCGTCGATGAGGATGGAGTCGACCTCGTCGAGGATTATGTATGAATGCTCCCGCTGGACCAGCTGGGAGGCTAGGATGGCCATATTATCCCTGAGGTAGTCAAAGCCGAATTCGCTGTTGGTACCGTAAGTCACGTCGGCCCTGTAGGCCGCCATCCTGTCGCCCTGGTCCATGAAGGCGTATATCACGCCCACGGAGAGCCCCAGGTACCTGTAGATCGGCCCCATCCACTCGGCATCCCGCTTGGCCAGGTAGTCGTTGACCGTGACCAGGTGCACCCCTTCGCCTTTCAGGGCGTTCAAGGCCACGGCCAGGGTCGCCACCAGGGTCTTGCCTTCGCCGGTCTTCATCTCGGCGATCTTGCCCTCGTGGAGGGCCATCCCTCCCATGAGCTGCACATCGAAATGCCGGAGTCCCAGGGTTCTCCTCGACGCCTCCCGGACTGCGGCAAAGACCTCGGGGAGCATTTCATTGAGGGCTTCGCCTTTCATGGCCCTCTGCCTGAAAAGAGGCCCCAGCCCGGCGAGTTCATCCTCAGGGAGGGACCTCATCGATGCTTCCAGGTCATTTATCCTGGCCACGGCCGTGGCGTAGCGTTTGAGGGTTCTTTCATTCCGGTCGAGCCCCAGGGTCTTCTTCAAAGCTTCAAACATTCACTTCACCTCGATAGGCGTCAAAGCAGGGAACGCTCCTCAAAGTGACATTATATTCCCCCTGGTAAGGAGCGTCAAAAAAGGAGAGGCCCCCAGGGCCTCCAGCCAAAGGGAGGCTTTGATGAAGGGACGCCACGGAGGGGGTCCCCTGAAGAGTGAAAGGAAGGTTAGGAAAGAAGGCTTTTAGCCTTGGCCAGGTACTCCATCCCGGACCACAGCGTGGCGACCAGGGCGACCCACATGGCCGGGAGACCTCCGGGGAGGTCGAAGATCATGAGGAGGATGGCTATGACCTGGGTAACGGTCTTGACCTTCCCCCCCCTCGACGCCGAGATCACCATCCCCTCCGAGGCGGCTACCATTCGGAGACCGGTCACGAAGAACTCCCTGGAAAGGATGATGACCACTATCCAGGCCGGCAGCCGCTGGAGCTGGACAAGAGAGATCAGGGCGGCGATCACGAGTATCTTGTCAGCCAGTGGATCGATGATCTTGCCCAGGTTAGTGACCATGCCGTGCTTCCTGGCGAAGTACCCGTCAAAGGTATCGGTGAGAGCCGCTATGGTGAAGACCAGGCCGGCGAGTATGTCACCGAAGGGGAGTCCCAGAATATTGCCGAACTGACCCCTGAGTGTGAGGAAGACCATGACAAGGGGGGCTAGAAAGACCCTGGAGAGGCTCAGGATGTTGGGCAGATTCCAGATATTCAGGGCTCACGCACCTCCAGCGCCGCGTTTAGGGGGGGCCCCACCCCGTGGGGGGGACCCCCTTCACCCTACCCTCCCAGGTAGGCTTCACGGACCTTCGGGTCATTCAGAAGTTGCTTCCCTGTACCCGAGAGCACTATCCTTCCGACTTCCAGGACGTAGGCCGCATCGGCGATCTTTAGAGCGGCATAGGCGTTCTGCTCGACCAGCAGGACCGTCTTCCCCTCGTTGTTTATTGCCTGGATTATATCGAAGACATCCTTAACCAGGATAGGCGCCAGCCCCAGCGAAGGCTCATCGAGCATAAGAAGGCTGGGCGATCCCATAAGGGCCCTGCCGACGGCGAGCATCTGCTGCTCCCCGCCGGAGAGGGTACCTCCCTTTTGCCACGCCCTCTCCTTGAGCCTGGGGAAGAGTTCGTATACCCAGGCGAGGTCACGGTCGATCCCCTCCGGGTCGTTCCTGCTGAAGGCGCCGAGCATAAGGTTCTCCAGGACGGTGAGGTGGGGGAGGATCTTCCTCCCCTCCGGCGCCATCATTATCCCCGACTTGACGATGTCTTCCGGGGCAAGGCCGGAGATCTCCCTGCCCTCGAGCTCTATGGAACCGCTGCTTTTTTTGACGATCCCGGCGATAGCCCGGAGGGTGGAACTTTTCCCCGCGCCGTTGGCCCCGATGAGGGTGACGACCTTGCCCCTGGGCACTTCCAGGGAGATCCCCTTGATGGCATGTATCCCGCCGTAATGGACGTGGAGGTCCTTTATATTAAGCATCGCGGACGTACTCCTCTCCAAGGTAGGCCTCGATGACTTTCTGATTGGATCGGATCTCCTCGGGCCGGCCCTCGGCTATGGTCACGCCATAATCGAGTACCCATATGTGTTCGCAGATACCCATCACTACCCTCATGTCATGCTCTATCAGCAGTATGGTCAGGTTGAACCTGGTCCTGATATCCTTGACGAAACCCATCAGTTCCTGGGTCTCGTTGGGGTTCATGCCGGCGGCCGGTTCGTCGAGTAGGAGGAAGGTCGGGTCCGTGGCCAGGGCCCTGGCCAACTCCAGCCTCCGCTGGGCACCATAGGGGAGGCCCCCTGATTCCTCATCGGCGAGTTTTTTAAGGCCCACGGCGTCTAGGAGGAACAGGGCCTTCTCCCGTAACTCGCTCTCCTCTTTCCAGAATGAAGGCAGGTTGAGAAGGGCGTGCCACCAGGTGGTGCCTTGGCGGACCCTGGCCCCCACCATGACGTTCTGGATGACGCTGGCCGTATGGAAAAGCCTTATGTTCTGGAAGGTCCTGGCTATCCCCGCCGAACATACCTTGTGGGGGAGCCACCCCGTGATATCCTGCCCGTTGAAAAGGATCTTCCCCTCGGTCGGTTTGTAAAAACCCGTCACCATGTTGAAGCAGGTGGTCTTCCCAGCGCCGTTCGGCCCGATAAGGCCGACGATGCTGCCCCTGGGGATACGCACCGAGAAGTCCCTGACGGCGACGAGGCCGCCGAAACGTATTGTGAGGGCCTCGGTCTCGAGGACGGCGTCACTATTGGGCATCAGGCTTCTCTCCTTTTCCGGAAGAGGCCGAAGAGCCAGTCCCAGCTGAACTCACGCCTCCCCATGATCCCCTGGTGCCTGAAAAGGATGATGAACAGTAGCGCCAGGGAGAACACCACCATACGCATGCCCGGTACCCCTGGAACCGTCATGCCGGCGAAGGTGATCGGGTTCTCGACGAACCGGAGCCATTCGAGCAGGACAGTGATCACGATGCCCGCCAGGATCGTGCCGGTGATCGAACCAAGTCCCCCCGTCACCACGATCATCAGCACGTTGAAGGTCAGGGTGAAAATGAACATCCTCGGGTCAATGGTCGTAAGGAGGCTTGCCAGCAACGCCCCGCCGACGCCGGCGAAGAAGGCGCCGATCGTGAAGGATGTCAGCCTGTAACGGAATGTATTGATCCCCATGGCCCGGGCCGCTACCTCGTCGTCCCTGATCGCCTTGAGGGCGTTGCCGAAGTTGCTCCGCACAAGGCGGACCATCACGTAGAGCGTCAGGAGGCACCAGCCATAGTTCCACCAGAGGTTCGAATAGGAAGGGATGCCCTTCAATCCCAGGGCGCCGTTGGTGACCCGGGGCATGTTGTTGGCCAGCACCCTTATGATCTCNNGGAAGGCCTATCAGGAAACCGAAAAAGGCGGCCGCCAGGCCGGCGATGATGACGGCCACGAAGAAGGGTGCGTGCATCACCGAAAAAGGCCACATGGGGGCCTGGAGGAGGAACATGGTCTGTTTGTACGTGGCGGGCAGGATGAGAAGGGAGCAGGTATAGGCCCCGATGGCCATGAAACCGGCGTGGCCCAGCGAGAAAAGTCCAGTGAACCCGTAGATGAGGTTCAGGCTCAGGGCGAGGATGATGTTGACCGCTATAAGGTTCATTATCTGGATCTTGTAACCGTCCAGGTGGCCCCTGGACCAGAAAAGGGCAACGACCAGAAGGAGAACCGCGATCCCGTTGAAGGCGTAATTCCTTTTATACTTCGGGTCCATCACACTTTATCCTCCAGCTTCTCACCCATGAGCCCCGTAGGCATGATGAGAAGGATGATGATCAGAAGAATGAAGGCGAAGGCATCCCTGAAACCGGCCAGGGAAGGCATGAAAGCCACGATCATGATCTCCATCAAACCGAGGATCAGCCCCCCGATGACCGCTCCCTGAATGGAGCCTATGCCCCCGAAAACCGCCGCGATGAAAGCCTTGAAGCCCGGTATGACGCCCATCACCGGTTGCAGCTGGGGGTACCTCAGGGCCCACATTATCCCCGAAGCGGCCGCCAGCGCGGAACCCATGCCGAAGGTGAGGGCGATTATCCTGTTCACCGGCACTCCCATGAGGCGGCTCGTCTCGATATCCCTTGAGATGGCTCTCATGCCGAGGCCGGGCTTGGTCTTGTACACCACATAAAGCAGTCCCATCATCAGGACGAAGGATAGCGCCGGGACAACGAGGGTCAGCGGCAGGATCCTCACCTTGCCGACGATGATAACCTTGACCAGCCATGCCGGGCGCTGCACTTCCCTGGGTATCGCGGAGAAAACGACAATAGCGAAGTTCTGCAGAAAGAAGGAAACCCCGATAGCGCTTATCAGGGCCGAGATCCTGGGGGCGTTCCTCAAGGGTTTGTAGGCCACCCTGTCAACGATTATCCCGGCAAAGGAGGTCACCACTATGGCCCCGATGACGGCGATGAACCAGGGAAGGCGGAAAAGGGTCACTCCCCAGAAGACAAAGTAAGCGCCCAACATGAAGATCTCACCATGGGCGAAGTTGATCAGCCTCAGGATACCGTAAACCATGGTGTAACCTATGGCTATAAGGGCGTAGAGGCTCCCCAGGGTGAGTCCGTTTAAAAGGTGCTGAACGAACATAGCCAGGCTCATCTGTGCTCCCCCTTGCAATCACGTAAAAGGCGGGGGAGGGAACTTTTTTCCTCCCCCGCGCAAACCGCGACGGCTCTCCCGTGGAGAGCGGCTTGAATCAAGCTCAGTTTACAGTTCGGGAGTGATCGTTGCTATATATTGCTTCTTGCCATCCTTGATCTGCACGATGCCGATAGGCTTCTCGGCGTCGTGGGTCTCGTTGATGGTGGTGAGCCCGGTCACGCCTTCGAAATCCTTGGTGGCCGCAAGGGCGGCGGTGATCGCTTCAGGATCGGCGCTGCCAGCCCTCTCGATGGCATCGATGAGGATCATGTAGGAATCATAACCGAGAGCTGCGTTGACGTTCGGGTCATCGGAGCGCTTGGCCAGCCAATTGTCGGTAAAACGCCTGGCGACGGGATTCATCTCCTTCATCGAGGGATCGTAGGGGAAGGTCGTGTGGACGAACCCCTCGACGGCATCGCCACCGATCTCGACGATCTTGGGGTTGTCCATGGCGTCGCCGCCCATGATCTGGAAGTCCACGCCCAGTTCCTGGGCCTGCTTCATTATGATAGCTCCCTCGGCGAAGTAAGCCGGTATGAACATGATGTCGGGTTCCTTGCTGATGATCTCGGTCAACTGGGCGGTGAAGTCCTGGTCGCCGGAGTTGTAATTCAGCTTGGCTACGATCTCTCCCCCGAGTTTAAGGAAGGATTTCTCGAAGAAGCCCGCCAGCCCTACAGCATAGTCGTTGGCCACATCGGTCAGCAGGGCCGCCTTTCTTGCGCCGATCACCTTGTAGGCGTAGGTGGCGGCTCCAGCACCCTGGAGGGGGTCGATGAAGCAAACGCGGAAGATGTACTTCTTGCCCTGGGTGACGAGGGGGTTTGTGCAGGAGGTCCCGACCATCGGGATGCCGGCGCTTTCGGCCACTTCACCGCCGGCCATGGCTAGGGACGACCCGTAGGACCCGATCACTGCCACGGCATTATCCCTTTCGATAAGCCGCTTTACGGCATTGGCGGACTCCACTTTGTCGGACTTGTTGTCCACGACGCTGAGCTCCACCTTCCTGCCGAGCACTTCGGGTTTCTCTTCATGGGCCATTTTGACGCCGTCAAGTTCCAGCTGGCCTCCGAAGGCGTTCTGGCCGGTCAGGGGAAGGTAAACACCCACGTGGATCACGCCGCTCTCAACCGCCGCTTGCTCTTCTTTCGGCTCTTCCGCTGGTTCGGGCGCGGGTGCTTCCGCGGCGGGTTCCGGTGCGGGGGCCTCGGGTGCCTTCTGCCCCTGGATCATCATGAACCCTATGACCGCGATCACCACGATCACACCCAATACAAGACCTTTTTTCACTTAAGCTCACCTCCAGATGTATTGTCGCCGTACAACCGATTCTACACGATTCCGTCTTCCAGGGCACCAGGACGCCCCTCACAAAAGGGTCTACCACCTCTCTTCCCACAAAAGGCCGCCCCGGGGGGACAGGCGGCGTCACTCCCGGAAGCGGGACAGGCTTAACGAAAACCCTTGCGCTTGACGCGATCATTATACTCTATCAAAGGAATAATGCATCGAGAGAGTTGACTTTCAATTTCTTTTTCACGGGGTTGCTATCGGTGGCCGTTCCTTTCGTCCCGGAGCCTCGATATCTCCTCGACGAAACTAGAGACATCGGTAAATTCCCGGTAAACAGAGGCGAACCTCACGTAAGCCACTTTGTGGATGTCCCTCAATTCCACCATGGCCAGGGACCCCACGGTCAGACTCGAGACCTCCCCCTGGCCTGACCCCCTCAAGGCTTCCTCAATCCTGGAAACGGCTTCCTCGATCTGCTCCAGGGATACAGGCAGCTTTTCACAGGCCTTGGCAAATCCCTTGAGCAGTTTCCCCCTGTCAAAAGCCTCTCTTTGGCCGCTCTTCTTGACGATCCACAGTACGGGGCGATCCTCAAATCTTTCATAGGTGGTGAAGCGATACTGGCACCCCGGGCACTCCCTTCGCCTGCGAATAATCCTCCCTTCGCCGGCGGTCCTGGTCTCGAGGACCCTGGTCTCCATCAAGCCGCACTTGGGACAACGCATGGCATGGCCCCCCTGTTCCCAGGTTTTTTTCATTCTATCACGACGACCCGGGGTCCCTCCGTGAAGCGGGGGCCCCGCCTTGGACGGGGCCCCCGCTTCACCTTGGGCTATCTTGATCTAACTCAATTTACCGCTTCATTTCGTTATTTGAAATTTCTGCCATCCCGAAGTTTTCCCTGGAACTCTCCTGGAGTCGCCTCCTATTATCTTCCTCTACGTTTCCTTGAAGCATCCTCTCTCTTTCTTTTCTTGGCCTCACTGGGTTTCTCGTAATGCTTCCGCCTGCGCGCCTCACGCAGAATGCCTCCCTTTGATACCTCTCGCTTGAAGCGCTTGAGAGCATCTTCGAGGGATTCGTTGTCGCGTCGAACGACCTGTGTCATATGCGTTCCCCCCCTTCTCTCTCACTCAGGGCTATCCCGGCGGCCATCCGAAAACCCGTCCGGCAAGCAGATGGACATGGAGATGGTTCACGGTTTGTCCTGCGCCCGCCCCACAGTTGACCACGAGGCGATACCCACCCTCACGAAGGTCCAGCTCACGGGCGACCTTGACGGCAGCGTCCATGACAGTGGACCATGTCGAGGGATCTTCGATGTCATCGGCGGACCCCACGTGCCGCTTGGGTATCACGAGGAGATGCACCGGCGCCTTGGGGTGGATATCCCGGATCACCACCACATCATTATCGCTATAGAGGATATCCGCCTTCCCGCGCCCTTGCACGATCCTGCAGAATGGACACTCGTGGTCCAAAGGATCAACTCCCTGCCGATACCCATCGGCCCCCTTTGCCGGAAGGGACTCGATGATACCTGGTAGGGAATTATATCACACCAACCCGATAAGGGCGCCTTTTACCGAATCTTTGATCGTCAACGTAGCGATCTCGCCCGGCCGGGGATCCCCGCGGGTCTCGACCCGCAGGTAATGCCGTGAGAGACCGCTGATCTTTCCCTCCTGGTTCCTCTCCACAAGGACCTCCACTTCCTTGCCGACCCACCGCCTTGAATAGAGCCCCAGCAATTCGTAGCCCGTCATCAGGGCACGGTCCATCCTGGAACGGATCTCGTCGGGGGGAATGGGTTTTTCAAAGTTGGAAGCCGGGGTACCCTCTCGGGCTGAAAAGGGGAAAGCGTGGAGTTTCCCCACCCTCGTCCTCTCGAGCATCTCCAGGGTCGCTCGAAAAGCCTCTTCCGCCTCTCCCGGGAAACCGACGATGATATCGGTGCTCAAATGAAGGTCCTCGCCCAGGAAGGACCGGGCTTTCCCGATGAGGGCCTCGAATTGTTCCGGCGTGTAACCGCGGTTCATTCTTCGCAGAACGTCGGCGTCACCGCTCTGGAGCGGCACATGAAGGTGTGGACAGAATTGGGGCGTCTTCGCCAAGGCCTCCAGAAGGGGCTCGTCCAGGCAGAAGGGTTCGATGGAACCGAAGCGGATCCTCTTGATCCCTTCGACCCCTGCCGCCATGCGGACGACCTCTCCAAGGGATATCCCGCGGCCCCTCCCGAAAAGTCCCAGGTTGACCCCGGTGAAGACCACTTCAGCGCAGCCGGAGGAGGCGAGCATCCGCACCTCTTCCTGTATATCCTCCCCGTTTCTTTCGACGGGTCTCCCCCTGAGGTCGGGGATGATGCAGTAAGAACAGCGGTGGTCGCACCCGTCCTGGATCTTGACGAAGGCCCTGGTCCTGGTCCTGCTTTCCGAAAGGTAAAGGGGTTCCCATCCAAGATCCCTCTGCACATCCATTCTCTCCACGCGAGGCGGTGCAGCGTGCGGTCCCTGCCCTAACATCTCGGCCACTATCGCCGGGACCCTGTGTTTGAGCCTGTTCCCCACGAGGCAATCCACCCCGAGTTCCCGGGCTTCGCCGGGGGAGATACGCTGGGCCCAGCAACCGGCGGCAACGATCAAGGCCCCCGGGTTTTCCCTCCGAAGCCTCCTGATGATCTGCCTGCACTTCCTGTCAGCCTCGGAGGTGACCGAACAGGTTACGACGACAGCCGCGTCAAATTCGCCTTGCCGGGGGGTCAACGCGCCGGCTTCCCTGAAGGAACACCCCAGGGCTTCCGATTCGAACAGGTTGGTCCGGCAGCCCATGTGGAGGATCCTGACCCTGACATCCTTCAGCCCGTCAATCATCGGACAACCCGGTCATCATCATGGAAAAGACCGCCACGGCCACCACCGCCGCCGTAGGGGATCTCATCACGTTTGGGCCCAGGCTGACCCTCTGGAAACCCTCCTTCTCCAGGATCTCCAGCTCCTCTGCAGTCCAGTCCCCTTCCGGCCCCACCGCTACGGCGGCTTCGTCCTGGACCTTCGACGCCAGGACCAACGGCGCGGACCCTGTGGCGGCAACAAACCGATGAGAGGGCAAGCCCAGGGAAGGGACGGAGGATACTGGCATGGGCTCGAGTATCTCCGGTGAGTGGGCACGGCCACACTGTTTGGTGGCCTCCATGACTATCCTTTCCCAGCGCTTCATCCTGGGGGGGATCCTTTCGGGGGTTATGCTCGCTACCGACCGGGAGCAGGTTAGGGGCACGATGACCGAAACGCCGACTTCCACCGTCTGGGCCAGCAACCTGTCAAAAGCCTCGCCCTTGAGAAGACCTGCCAGCAGCCATACCTTCCCCTTCCGCTCTTCCGGCGTTTCTCTGAGTACGATCCCCCTGGAGGAGCCGGGGGCTAATTCCAGCCTCATCAGCAATTTCCTCCCCGGGAGCAGACCCTCGAAAAGATCTCCTTCCCTACAACGCCTCACGGTGACGAGATGGTGTGACTCCTCGGGGCTGAGGATCCAAGCGGAATCCCCCTCGGGGACCGACGACTCAAGCCGTACGCGAGGCAGCGACACCCCACCAATCCCCTTTTTCTTTTTCCCCGATCGGGACGAGCCCGGCCTTGGCGAGGATCTCCAGGAACCTCTCTCTTTCCTTCAGGACCAGGCCGGAAAAAACCGCTATGCCTCCTTCCGGCAGCACTTTAGGGATCTCGGGCATCATCGAAGCCAGGGGGTCGAAAACGATATTCGCGCTGACGAGGTCGGCCGTCTCCGAGATCCCGCCAAGGAGGTCCCCGGTGCGGATATCCACGACCCCATCGGGTATATCGTTGAGGCGGAGGTTCTCCCTGANNGCCTGACCGTATCCTCGAGAAGTTCCAGGGCCACCTGGGTGCTCTCGTGATAGCCGGTCCCAAAGGCACTCCCGGGGTATATGTAAAGCGGTATTCTTCCCCGAACTTCCTTTCCCTTGTGCCAGGGGGCCATCACGACGAGAGACCTGCCCACCTCGAGGGGGGGGAAGGCCTCCTTCCAGGCCGTATGCCACTGGCGGTTCTCGATCCGCCCCATGTCCACGATCTTGACCCCGGGCCAGGGACTGATCACGTCCTGGACCCTCCCTACCCAGAAACCGAGGTCCCTGGTAGTGCGGAAGTAGGCCTTCACCGCTATCTTCCCCGGGAGTTCCCTTATCTCCGAACCAATGCTCCCCGAAAGATCAGCCAGGGCGGACATATCGTCCTCGTTGCCTTCTTGCCCCTCAAGCGTTATGTACCACCAGAACCCTTCGCCGCCCATGGCATTGAACACCTCCGGTAATCGTCTCTAAAGGAAACGGGAGGCCCTGCCGCCTCCCGTCCGCCCATAGTCTAGCATGACCGGCCTGCCGGGGCATCATGAGAAGAGTTGCTTGAACCGGTCCAGCAAGCCGGCGGGCTGGACGGGGACACCCATTTCCTGGGC
>MTKZ01026745.1_pt1 | contig 12765 bp, 14 predicted proteins | sample 1042781 | NCBI WGS metagenome assembly MTKZ01 (sample SAMN06212207, study PRJNA360539) | anaerobic digester metagenome | biome: Wastewater treatment plant; material: sludge; isolation source: anaerobic digester fed with sludge from wastewater treatment plant | place: Denmark: WWTP Viborg ...
TCGAAAATGTTTTAGGGACCACCGTTCGCAAACTGTTACCCAAAAAGAAATTGCAGGCGCTGTTGGTCGAGAAACATTATGTGGTCGCCATTGACGGCACCCAAAAGTTTGCCCGGACTGTTCCCTTTGCACCAGAAGCCCTCCGCCGGAAGAGCGGGGATAAAGTAAATTACCTCGTTTACCTCCTGGAAGCTGCTTTAGTGGGCCCGCAAGGGATCGTCATCCCCCTGTTGGCCGAATTCTGTGAAAATCAGGATCTAGCAGATAAACAGGACTGCGAATTGAAGGCCTTTCGTCGTTTGGCCGCGCGTCTAAAAGAATTAATGGGTAAGCTTCCTTTGCTCATTGTGGCCGACGGGCTTTATCCCAACGGCCCAGTGATGCAAATCTGCCGGCAAAACAGCTGGGACTTCATGATCGTTTTGCCTGCGAACTGCCTTCCGTCGGTCTGGGAAGATGCTTTCGGAATCCACCAACTGGAACCGGAACAAAGCCGGAGGCATCAGTGGGGCGACCGGACCCAGAACTTTTGGTGGGCTAACAACATTGTTTACGTTTGGCGGGATGCCCAAAACTACCACCATCGCCTGGTGCTTCAGGTGGTGGTTTGCAACGAAACCTGGGCAGGAAACAAGGCTACCTGGGCGTGGGTGTCGGGCACCCCCATAACCAAGAAAAACGTAATCAACCGCTGTAACCGGGCGGCCTGTCACCGGTGGGGGATTGAAGAGAGTTTCCTGACCGAAAAGTGCTCCGGGTACAACTATGAACATCCCTTTTCGTATAAATGGAACGCCCTGAAAGGGTGGCATGCCCTGATGCGTATAGCCCACCTGATCAACCTTCTCACTCTGCATACCGTAGCCTTATGGGATACGGTGCAAACGTTAGGTATGCGCGGCACTCTGCGCTTTTTGTGGCAGACCTTCACCGGCAACTGGCTCGACCTTTCCAGATNNTTCGTTTGATAATTTAGTCGCGGTAAGTTTACCAATCAAAATATAAATCACTGCGGGTGAGGGTCACCTCGTCTAATCTTGCTTGGTCTAATCCGGTCCAGGTGGCGCCATAAATATCCAGGTTATTACTAAATTTATATAAAACATATCTCTTTGCCTGCGGACCTTCCTGCCAGGTGTGAAAAAAGAGCGCAAAGAACTTTAGAAAATATTTGGTGCGTCAGCACTGAGAGACTAGGGGTTGACAGTGCGGGGGGGGGTGATATAGTATAGGGTAAAATTTTGGAAAAACTAAACTATTAAAAAGAGGAGGAATCACCATGAAAAGGCTAATAGCGTTTTTAATTTTAGTTTTTACAATCTTAATTTTTCTCTGTTCTACAGTGTATTCTGCAGAGAAAAATGAACAGATTGTTTTAAATTGGTACCAATGGTTTGATGCTACCACACATGAGACAGAACTTATTCCAACAATTGCTGAGTTTGAAAAGCTTTATCCGAATATAAAAGTCGAGCTAGCAGCTATTCCGAACGAGGCCTACTGGGATAGGTTAGCTCTCGATATCGCTAGCGGAGTCGAAGGGGATATCGTAACCCTGGATACTGGTGCTGGACTCATGGGATACTATTCACAACGACCTAACGGTGCATTCATTCCCCTTGATGAATATATCAAAGGATATGTACTTCACGATGGGACCATACTTGAGGAAGACATCTTAGGTATTGATTCAGTTAAAGCAGATGGGAAAATTATTGGGTTACCTTATATTGTGTTCTTTGCTCCAGTTACTGCCTACCGAAAATCAATTCTTTCAAGCGCTGGAGTTAATCCCGAAGAACTATCAACATGGACTAGATATTATGAAGCTGCTAAGAAATTAACTCAAGATACCAATGGTGATGGAACAATTGATATCTATGGTTTTGGTCATCCCGTTTATGCGGAAACAATCAGCCGTTGGTGGCATATGCATTGGCTTTGGACTGCTGGTGGAGGCATTTTTCCCAAAGAACAACCACCGTTTACTCCTGATAGATTAATTTATGATTGTGAAGAAAATGTTAAAGCAATTACCTTCCTAAAGAAAATGCTTGATGAAACCGGACCTTCTGGTCAAAAAACAGTAAGCGAACTTCACTCTATGTTTGCTAACGGTGCATTAGCAACTGTTCAGATTGCAACCTGGACATTGGCGAACTTCGAGTCAATGATGAATGAATCGGATTATATGAATGATGTTGGAATGGTCCCATTCCCCGAGTATGACCTTGGTGGAGCAAAAAATCCTCCTGTTTGTGTTTCTTGGGGAAATCCGCTAGCTATATCTAGTAATTGCAAATATCCAAAGGAAGCCTTTGATTTCATTGCATTCATGCATAGTAAAGAAGCACAGAAATTGGCAATGCGTCGTGCTACCCCTACTAATAAACTGATATATGATGAATTTGCCAAGATTAAACCAAAACAAGCCGAGTTCGTCCGACTTGTTCAGAATTTTGAGATGCGCAATGTTCCTGACATTATCCAATGGAATCAATTCGATCGTATTATTCAGGAGTCTATCAAGTCCGCTCTATTGGGAACCGTTGATGTAAAACAGGCACTTGACCAAGGTCAAGCGGAGATGGAAAAAGCTTTAAAATAAGTTTTTTGAATATATAACTAAACCGGCTTGCCTGATCTTTTATGATCTGAAGCCGGTTTTCAATTTTTTAAGTGATGTTGTATCCTGACACTGCTGTCCAAAATAATTCAAAATCATAAAACCACCCCTTGCCGTATAAGCATTTGAGACAGGTCCATGAGCCTTTTCAAAATCAGGTTCCCCCTTTTTCTTACGAGATGCTGTCCAAATTATTTAAACGGAAGAGGAATCATCACTCCTTTCGGAGTGATCACCGGAACATCAAAAGGATGATTGATCCACAGCCACAGGTCCCGATAAGTAAAGAGATTATAGCGAAGGAGAGCAACTAAAGTCGAGAGTGACCAGGAAAGAGTCGATTGGAACTGGAGATACTTTAAAAGAAGGATGGCAATCAATGCTGTCCAAATCTGAATGAAAAGAGCATTTTGACTGGTGCCGACAAAGGTCTTGATCTTTAAGTTCTGCTTGAGGGTTTTGAAGAAGATTTCAATCTGCCAGCGGTCCTGATAAATACGGGCAATGGTGGTAGCCCCAAACTCAAGGTGATTGGTAAGAAGAACGATTACCCGGTTATTTTCGACATCATCCACTTCGATCCGTCGCAGGGGATGAGGACAGTGCTTTTCGGCATAATATCCGGTGAAGGTAATGATTTCATCTTTGAGGATATGTCGGTTGGTGGGGACTGTCTTTTCTTCAACCACCCGATAAGTGGCGTTGTCTTTTTGTCTGGTGACAAAATAGACTCCAGATTGTGTCCATTGGGCAAAGAGGGAATAGTCGGTGTAGCCTCGATCAACTGCCAGGATCGAACCTTTGGGAAAGATGAGGTCTCGGGCAATATTGACTTCATGAACCACTCCTTCGGTAATGAGGGCAAAGACCGGGAGATAGCCTTCATGATCGAGGAGGAGATGAAGCTTCACCGCTCCTTTGGTCTGACGGAATCGAGCCCAGTCAAACAGAGTACTACACAGCTCAACGGTCGAGGCATCGAGACTCAAGAGCTTGTTTTTGAATCGGAACTTTTTCTTGCCTTTGGTAAGGGGTTGACACTTTGCTAAGAGGTAATAGAACATTTTTTGGTAGAGTTCCCAGGGTCGGTGCTCATTGGCATAGGCAAGCGTTGACCGATGGGGCGCTCCATTTACTCCTAAATGTTTCATTTTTCCAAGACAAGTGGCCAGTCCTCCACAGATTTCCCGGAGGGAATGAGCCTGTCCCAATTGGCAGAAGAGCATGGCAACGAACTGATCCCAGGAACTAAAGCCTTTGGTTCCTTTTTCAGACTTGGTTTCTCTCACGACTTTTTCGAAATCATACCGATTGAATATCTGTAGAATCTGACCAAAAATGCTGCTACACTTATTCATAGGGGAGACCACCTTTCGGGTTTTTTGTTAACTTACACTTACCAATTTACCCGATTGGTACTCCCCTTTCAATGATAAAAAAGCTATTTTGGACAGATGTGGTATCCTGATTGAAATGATTGAAACAAAAGGAGGAGCGTAATATATGGCAAAAGAGGCATTTAAGCGTGTTAGCTATAAAAATCGAGATATTTTGATAACACTCCAATTTATTATACCATCAATTGCTATCATGAGTATATTTATCCTGTTCCCAATTATACGTGCTATTATCATGGCATTCCAAGAATGGGTCTTAACCATGCCCTCGCCCACTCATCCTTTTATTGGTCTTGATAATTTTCGTGAAGCCTTTGGTCTCACACATTTCCCTATTATGACAGTTAATACTCTAGTGTATACCTTTTGTAACGTCGCTGGGAGAATGGCTCTAGGTCTTGGGGTTGCATTATTGCTAAACCAACGTTTTTTAGGAAGATCTTTTGTCCGTGGACTTATGCTTATTCCCTGGGCTATGCCAACGGTTGTAGTTACTAATGTTTTTCGTATTTCTTTAGATCCTAACTATGGGCTACTCAACGCTTTAGTAAGTAAATTGCCTTTTGTCCATGGTCCAATCCAGTTTTTTGCAAGTGGTCCACTTGCTTTAGGCACTATCATCTGCATAAGTATTTGGAAAAACTTTCCATTCGTCTCACTCATGCTACTTGCAGCTCTTCAGAGCGTAGCCAAGGATTATTATGATGCAGCATCAATCGATGGAGCTAGTGGTTTTATACAATTTAAGAAAATTACTTGGCCACTGATTAAACCGATATGGAATATATTAGCAGTTCTACAAATCCTTTGGACAGTAAAAGAGTTTGAGCTGATTTATCTAATTACTCAAGGAGGCCCTAATAATGGAACAAACATTATAGGAATTGATATATATTTAAATGCCTTTCGCTTTTATAAGGTTGGTGTTGCATGTGCCGAAGGTGTTCTTTTATTGTTATTCTGTTTATTATTCACATCTATCTATTTCAAAAGTATTCAGAAGAGGGAAAATCTATGATGATAACCAAAGTCAAGAGATTGATAAGTAAAAGTGTCTTATATTTTATGGTAATTATCGTAAGCTTAGCAATTACGGCTCCTTTTGTGATAATGCTCTCTTATTCTTTCAGGTCTTCTCACGATATATTTTCATTAGAAATTGGATTAATACCTAAAAATCCAACGCTATCAGCTTATTACAATGCCCTATTTAATTATAAATTTAGTGGTTACGGTTTTATTCAGTGGAGTATGAATAGTATCGTGACTTGCGGGATAGCAACTTTTTTTGCCATTTTTTTTGCAGCTATGTCGGGTTACGCAATTAGCAGGTTTAAGTTCACAGGAAAATGGATATTATGGTTTCTCATAGCTTTCACTCAGACTATCCCATGGGTTATCATTCTGGTCCCATATTATATTACCGTTTCAAGATTAGGCCTGGTCAATAGTCTTTGGACTCTGGGGGCTACTTATTTAGCAGTTTTTCTCCCAACTAGTGCATGGTTGTTTGTCGGATACTTTGACACTATACCATACGAGATTGAAGAAGCAGCCAAGATCGATGGTTGTTCAACTTGGCAGATCTTTTTACGTATTATCCTTCCTCTTTCGATTACATCAATTTCGGAAATTGCTTTAGTAGCATTCGTAACTGGATGGAGTGATTACCTTTTTGCATCTGTATTTCTAAAGGAAGCCCGCTTGTGGACCCTTCCATTAGGATTAACAAGCTTTAGAGGTGAATATATGATCCAATGGGCAGAAATCATGGCTATGTCTGCAATCGTAACAGTTCCAATAGTAGTCTTGTTCATTTATTTGCAAAGATATCTAGTCGATATGATGGCCGGTGGTGTAAAACAATAAAAAATATTTTTCTTTATGTCAAGGGACAGAGAAAATGTCACCCCCTTTGAGTAAGAGGTAAAGAATTATCCATAGCTAAAGCCACCCCTTTTTAGTCAGGTTAATAGGCATCCGGCGCCAGGGATAGTCTGGAGCAGGCTTATAGGCCTTATGGGCCGGAACCTTTTTAATCTCTCCCGCCTTTGCTCCAAGCACAGAGGTAAACTCCTGCAGGGCATAGTAATTACCGCCATACAGGGCACCCAAAGAACCATCCAGCTGGGTAAGTACCGTAACCGTTGCCCTTGGGCGCAAAGGAACGACCGCACCCTTAGTGTCCACCAGTTGGTAAGAGCGACCTAGATAGGAGATAGAAGAACTGCAAGACGCCTTACGATCCTCACGGATGGCAAGAATTTGCTTCAGTCTATTTGTCAATCTAAAAGTTGACCACTTTGCTAACCGAAATATTGACCACCCTGGCAAAAAAATAAATGCTACTTACTCACTTAATTCGAAAGAGGTTTGTTCCATCACCCCCTGTTCCTGACGTGCCAGACTTTCTCTGAACCGATAAGATTCTCCTTCAAACAGAAGGATATGAGAATGATGGGTAAGCCGGTCCAGTAGCGCTGATGTTAGAGCAGGATCGCNNCCAAGTTGGATGTGACAATTAAGCTGCCTTGCTCGTAGCGTTGGGAAATAAAATGGAATAAGAGCTTTCCGTTATCCCCCAGAGGGACATAGCCTAATTCATCTAAAATGACAAGGTCAACCTTGTTCCAAGTCTTTAGGTATCGGGGCAATCGGTATTCAGATTCTGCCAGCTGTAGTTCTTGCAGCAACTGCATTACGGTAATAAACCGAACCCGGAATCCCGCCTGTATCGCTCCCATACCTAAGGCGATACCAATGTGGCTTTTACCGGTACCGGCTTTTCCGATGCAAATAACGTTTTCCCGGCGTTTTACAAAACCAGCTTCTGCCAGTTTCAGGATCTTTGCTTTCGGTAGTTGAGGAGCCTTTGTAAAATCAAAGTCCGCTAGTGTTTTCGTACTCGGGAACTTGGCCTGCCGCAGAAGTGTTTGCTGTTTTTTCTGGCGCCGATCATGCAGTTCTTGCTCTAAACATACTTTGAGAAAGCGGGTGTGATCCATTTCCTGATCAACAGCTTCTCGGATTAAAGCCCGAAATTGCTGTCTAATACCAGGTAGGCGAAGCTCCTTACACGAAATCTCAATTTGGGCTTCCATAATATCTGAAATCATAGTCTTACCCCCTGTATCAATTGGTCATACCTCTGGGTATCCGTTACTGTTATCAGTGGCTTGATTGAGACGAGTAAAGGGTCCTTGGGGATTGACTGTAATTCTCGTTGTGCGTTTAGATGTTGACGCAAAGAGGTATCGTTAGCCTGGAAGGGACCAACCGTTGTAATCGCTTGACAGACATCCTCCAATGGATAATCCTGTGTTAACAAGAGTACCCTTAAGAAGTCTTTGTAGCCAGTGCTGTGTGAACGTTCCATTCTCTCTCTTACTTGTTGAAACGGTTGAGGCAACTGGCGTACAACCGTAGCATGGGTAACGGCATGAGGTTTGCGCTCAAGTGCCGTTAAATAATGCTCTAACTGTAGTGAGGTATGGCCTCTGCCGTAATATCGGGTGTGGGTAGCAAGGACCTGACTGCGGCTTAGGATCTCAATGCGATCGACATAGGCTTTTGCCAGGAGGTTCTGCCCAACATATCCTGTAGGAACAGAGTAGCGATTTCGATCCACAACAACCAGGGAATAGCGACTTACCTTAACGGCCAGTGGCCGTGCTGCGCAAAACGGTTTAGACGGTAGCGGTCGTAAAGCTCGCTGTTCCTCTTCCCATTCAGCGCGATGCTTGTCCTTTTCTTTATCACACCACTTAAGTAGGGAAGCATTAAGATCCTCCCAGCACTGATACCTTGGGACCGGAACTAAAACATGGTTTCGAACATATTTAACTAAATTTTCAACAGCACCTTTTTCATTTCCGTGCCGGGGCCGGCAAAAGTGACTGTCAAATAAGTAATGTGCACGCAGGCTTGAGAACCAGTCATGTTCTTCACGATTGGGACCCTCAAGTATTTTAACAACCTGTGTTTTGGCTTTATCATATAACCCTTCACGAGGTACTCCACCTAAGTAGGTAAAACCCTGCACGTGTCCTTCTAAAAAGGCCTCTAGACGTTCCGTAGGGAAGGCTATTACATAGGGGGCTTGACTGTATTTGAGCCGCATACAAAACAGACAGACTTTTGTCTCAACACCGGCAAGAATGACCTGGGCATGTCCAAAGTCCACCTGAATCTGTTCGCCGGGCGCTGCTGTTAGTGGAATGAAGACCTCAGGAACAGACTGCTTTAATTGTGCCACCACACGTCGTACTGTGGAGCAAGCTCCGGCAAAACCATACTCTTCTTGTAACCGCTCAAACATCCGAGTTGCTGTATGCCGTTGTTTAGGCGGAGCTAATTCATCCTCCCGAAGCCATTGTTCTAGAATAGGGCGATACTCATCCATTACTGGAGATGGGCGTGGTTCGACTAAATTATATTTCGGAATCCCCTCATCCGAAAGCATCTTTCGGATAGTTGGACGAGATACGGGAAGCTGTCGGCTAATCTTGCGAATCGACCAGCCTTCCAAGTAATGCAGCTTTCTGATATACTCTTTATCGACCATCTTGTGCAATTCCTTTCCCCCTGTCTGATGTTGTTTTGCAAACCCATCATAACAGGGATGGGGCTCAGGGTGGTCAACTTTTTGTTTAGCACGGGGTGCTAAACTGGTCTAATTTTAGATTAGCATATACACTTCAGCCGGGTCAGTGACGGGCCAGGGGCGTAAGCTGATGTTGGGTCAGCCGGGGCAAGGGCAAAACGTCGGTTAAACCTCTCAATAAAGCCCGGCAGGAAAGCATCAATCTGAGCCAGGAGACCCTCCTGGGGCATACGGTCACGTGACTTCTGGCGCTTGGGCGCCCTGTGAGTATGGGCCAGGGGAATACCAGCCTGCANNGAATACCAGCCTGCTTCAAGATCCGGTACACGCTCTTAGCTGAAAGAGTAGTCCCATAGAACTCTTCCAGGAGCTCAGCCACTTGCTGGCAGCTAGCATCTCGGAGAGGGCCCCGGGCCAACATCGCCACCTTTTCTTTAGTTTCCTTAGGCACGGCATGCTTAGGAATCCGACCTCGGTTTTTATGAGCCAGGCCCGCAACTCCTTCCGTTTTCATCCTCTCTTTCAAGCGGATAATCTGGCGTTTAGTTAAACCCAAAACCTCAGCAGCCTGCCTGTTAGTAATTTTACCGTCAACGACTTGCTCGATGTCACAGCCGACATATAATTGACCCAGGAAAGCCGGAATAAAAATGACCCACCCCTTAGAGATATAATCCCTCTGATAGGATGAAAAGATCGGAGGGAAATACATGCTAAGGAGTGAGTCAATCATGATGTTACACCAGATGAGAAAAGAAGGAAAGAGTATAAGAAGAATAAGTCGAGAAACTGGACTTTCTCGGAATACGGTGAAATCTTATCTCAAGGCTCAAGCTATTCCAGAGAGGAAAGCCAGGAAAAAGAAGGGTTCAAAACTGGAGCCCTTCCAGAAAGAGATTCAAGAGATGATGAAACTGGGGATATTCAACTGTGAGGTGATCTACCCTAGGCTAAAAGAGCTCGGTTACCAGGGAGGGAAAACTACGGTTAAAGATTAGGTTCAACCTTATCGTCCTCCTCGAGGAATAGTGGCCACCCAAAGATATGAGACAGAACCAGGTAAACAAGTCCAAGTGGATTGGGGAATTGGTTTTTATCAAGACCAGAAAGATGGAAGGTGTCATAAAGTCTATGTGCTGGTGATGGTTTTAGGTTATTCCCGAGCAATGTATGCGGAGTTCAGCAACCACTGCAATATCCATAGTTTCCTACGGGGTCTCATCCAGGGTTTTTCCTACTTCGGAGGGGTAACCGATATCGTTCTATCCGATCAGATGAAAACCGTTATCTTGGGTTGGGATGAGAAACGAAAGCCGATTTGGCATCCTTTGTTTTTGGATGTAGCTCTCACTTTGGGTTTTATCCCCCAGGTTTGTCGAGCCAGAAGACCACAAACCAAAGGAAAGGTTGAACGAGGGGTAGGGTACGTGAAAGCCAATTTCTTACCTGGCAGGAAGTTTCAAGATCGAGGAGATTTAAATCGGGAAGTCTATCAGTGGTGTGAGGAGAAAAATCAACGCCTTCATGGAACAACCGGCCAAAAACCCAAGGAGCTTTTGCTTCAAGAAAACTTGAAACCTCTTCCTTCTCCAGAAAGCTATCAAAAGTATCTCACTGAAAAAAGAAAAGTGAGTAAAGATGGGTTTTTAAGTTACCAAGGAGTGAGGTATGGAGTTCCTTGGATTTATAGTGGTCAAGAGCTTTGGGTCAGAGAAGGAAAAGAAGGGATTGAGATTGTCAAAGAGGGAAAAGTGGTTGCAACTCATCCTCAATCTTATTCAGTAGGAACTTCTCTTTGGTTAAGGGACCAGTACCAGGGTTTACAAGAAAAAGAAGGGAAAGTATACCCTCCTCCCCACGCCTGGAAGGTCAAACCTGAGGAAGTCGAGATACGTCCTTTAGCAGTTTATGAACAGTGGGGAGGAAAAGGAATATGATCGAATTAGAAAAAGTTCGCCTGTTGTTAGTGGAATTAGGGTTATCCCAGTTCGCTTTCCAATTGGATACTCTCTTAGAGAAAGCCCAGAAAGAAAATCAAACCTATCTCTCTTTCTTGGGCGATAGCTTAGAAAGGGAAGTAGCCATCCGAAAAGAGAAAAATATCGAAGTTAAATTTCGAATGGCCCGTCTTCCCTACCGTAAGACTATTGCTGAGTTTGACTTTTCTTTTCAACCTGCTATTGATGAGAGGTTCATCCGGGAACTAGCTGGTTTGGCTTTCTTAGAGAGGAAGGAGAACCTCCTTTTCCTGGGACCTCCTGGAGTAGGTAATTATCGAAAGTGTTTAGTTATCGAAAGAAATGAGGCTGTAATCCATATAAATCAATGAATGTAGCCTCAATTTCTTTCGATAATATTACAACTGGCAGCAGAAGTCATTTAACCACTGGAGCAATTCTGTATCTTCTTTCCATTTGGGGATATCCTGTGTCACCACATCCGGGTAACTCCGTTCAAGAACAGAGCGCTTTAATTCAGTTTCTACCTTTAAATATATTTCAGTTGTTGTAATACTTACATGCCCCAAAAAATCTCTAATATAAATAAGGTTTATGCCGGATTCCAACATATGAACGGCTTTTGTATGCCTTAACATATGTGGATGGATACTATTAGATAGCATAATTCCCAGATTGAGTTTTTTGCGGGTTTTTCATTGACAATAACATGACGATCCCATGTAATTGGTAGTCGCCAAGCAATCTGACTTGACGCATTGCCGCTTTTGCATTCCGAGGACATGCTTCCGAATAATAATCTACACCGCAATCATAACCCTCCAACAGATACCGAGGACCTTGGTCCTCGGTAAAATACTGTTCACCCTTCTCTTCAGCAAACGTTTGAATCCTTCTAAAAGCAGCACGTAAGCTACATATTGAGTTATACGAATAGTTAAGCCTTTGCAACTCTTCCAATACTTTTTCGGATAATTCCTTGATTGTTAATTGTGCCATTTTTTGATTACCTCCAGAATAGATTTATTAACTCTGCTCTGAAATGTTATCGCAAGAAATTATGTTTATAATGGCTTAATCAAGCGCATATCCGTTAATTTCTTTCCATAACTAAATTCTTTCGATAATTACCATTATGGAAAGCTTTCCATAAAGGAAAAACTCATTTAGCTGTAGCCTTAGGGGTAGAGGCTCTCTTCAGGGGACAATCGGTCTATTTTACCAGTCTCAGCCGTCTCTTACAGGACTTAAAACGAGCTTATGAAGAAAATCGGTTCGATAAACGCCTGAGTATCCATGTTCGTCCTCGGCTCTTTATCATCGATGAGGTAGGGTATCTTCCTTTAGACCGTTTGGAAGCAACTTTGCTCTTTCAGTTAATCAGTAGTCGCTATGAGAAAGGGAGCATCATCATTACCAGTAACAAAAGTTTTGGCGAATGGGGGGAGGTGATGGAAGATCCAGTTCTGGCTACTGCTCTCCTGGATAGATTGCTCCATCATGCTCAAGTCATCAATATCCGGGGGAATAGTTATCGTCTCAAAGATCGAATCAAAGCTGGAATTTATGGAGCACCGAATCTTCGTTCATCAGATTAATAATTACTGGGTGGGTCAAATTTAAACCGGCTAAAGTGGATCAATTTAAGGTTGGCCTTGACACCGCTCCATGATCTTCTTCGTGGCGGGTCCGCTTAAATAGCCATGTAGTTCATCGGTTCTGGCCAATAGCCCGACTTCTGATGAGGTATACTTCCGAGGAAAGCGGTGCCTTCTGTATTGTGTCTTTTCCAATCGCCCCCTCCGCTTGTATTCTCCTATTAGCCCTGATACCTGTGCCCGAGAATATCCGCTAACTTTCTCTAGGTAGCGCCTTATCACTCCCTTCTCAGCCCGCTTGAGGCTGTAATATCTGAACCTCACTAGCACCCTCTCTATCCAACCGTATTTCTCTTCGACCGTTAAACCTCTGAACTCTATCCCCTCACTCCCATCCAGGAACTGTTTGACCTGTTCTATTGTCTGTAGACTTTTGTCGTTCATGATCAGTCGCATGTTCCAATCATAAACGAGCTGCCTCAACCCTCCAGGCTCAGCTTGTGTTGGAAGAGACTGGTGGAGTGATGCCTCACCTAAAAATCTTGATGAAATGGATTCGATGCCTCATTTAAAATTCTATACC
>MTKZ01123649.1_pt1 | contig 12759 bp, 7 predicted proteins | sample 1042781 | NCBI WGS metagenome assembly MTKZ01 (sample SAMN06212207, study PRJNA360539) | anaerobic digester metagenome | biome: Wastewater treatment plant; material: sludge; isolation source: anaerobic digester fed with sludge from wastewater treatment plant | place: Denmark: WWTP Viborg ...
ACGCAATTCTGCAACACTCTCACTGGCAACATCACAGACCTCCTGGGGCTCGCCCCGATCATGTGCCTTCGCACCTGTTGTTGCAGGTGCCTTCAATCTCAACTTGTCACATCGAGATGTAGCAATGGCCGTGCCAAAGATGGCAATTCCCGTAACTTGTGTTGATGATGGACTTTGCGCGTCACCCGATAGAACCGGGCCAGGAATGCCTCCGGTGCCACACTGGCAGCAATTGGTCCAGCAAACGCTCGCTCGCATCCACAAACGCCGCTGAATCAAGTCCTTGGGACCGTGCCATGCCGGGTTGGCATCCGGGTTCGGCTTATGAGGTTTTCTCGCCCGGTAGTCTCGATCCATGGCAAGTTGAAGAGCGGTTTTTGGAGAACACACGGCCAGACAGGTNNGAACCCAAGCGATGAAATTGCATCAATTCCTCTGGCGATCGCAGAACCGGTTTAATCAGTCATAAAATCTTTAACAGCAGCAACTTGCGCTATGGCGAATAGGCGTCACAAGGCGGTTCGACTGCGTTTCTGACGGAATTGTGATTTTCCACTTGCCAGTTTCACCAAGTTGCGTTACTCTTATGGGTTAGTTGCACAGAAGTTCGGAGAGAGAGTGGCTCCAAGGGCAGGAGCCTTCGGGCCTTCTCAATGCGGCGGGTTCCAGGCCGCGATCTCCGTGGTCATCTGTGGTTAAGGATGCGAATGACCGCCTGCGGGCGGAGTTCATAGTGCTTTTCCCCTCCGGAAAGCACCGGGTTGTCTTCGGACTCCCGGTGTTTTCTTTTTGGTGGCGGGACGGTCGCCGCGACCGGGTCACTCATTCCCCCGGGCAGGTTGGCAGGGGACTTTGCAGGCTTGATCGATGCGGTTCCCTGGGCTTACCATACCGTCGGCGTGGTGGAGCGGTTGCCGCAGGGCCGCGAAGCTGAGGATGGGCTTCATCTTGTTGGCTGAATCAGGAGTGTTGGCCGGTGCGTGGTGGGACTACCTGGCGCGCAACTGGGCCCTTGTCTCGATTCTGCTGACCCTCGCCTCCCTGCTTCTCATCTGCTGGCTGATTCTTCGAAAATACGTCAAGATCATGTTTAACATCATTCGCGACACCCCGCCGCCCCTGGCGATGGGACCGTGCGATTTTGAACGGCTTGACGGCGAGCGGGTGGTCTTCCGGGCGTTCGACAATATCCATCTTTGCGGCATGTTCCTGTTTGGCGATCACGGCGGAAGCCCCAAGGGCATGGTGATTTTCGCCCATGAGTTTTCCAGCGATATGTACAGTTGCGCGCGGTATTGCCGTCCGCTCCTCGAAGCGGGTTACAACGTGTTCAGCTTCGATTTCCGGGGTCACGGCGAGTCCAGCCTGCAGCCGGGCTACCAGCCCCGGCAGTGGCCGACCAATCACGAGCTGAACGACATGCTGGGGGCCCTCGCTTACGTCGAGGACTGGCTGGAGAGCCGAGGGCTTCCGTCGGAAGTGGGCTTATTCGGCATCTCGCGCGGAGCCGGCGCGGCCATCCTGGCCGCTCAGAACAATCAGATGGTCAAGGCGATCATCACCGACGGGGCGTTCAGCTCCGATACCACGCTCGAATACCTGATGAAGCGCTGGGCGTACATTTTCGCCAAGGTCCGATTTGTCTACGAGAATTATCCGCCGCAGTTCTGGCGGTTCCTCCGCTGGCTGCTGTTCTGCGAGTGCCGAAAGCGGCTGAACTGCACCTTCCCCTCCGTCCGAAAAGCTCTGGCTCGCATGGAAGGTCCGCGGCCCATCCTCTTTATCCACGGCGAGCGTGATGGCTACATTCCCGTGGAGCAGTCTCAAATGCTCTACGAAATGGCCCCGGGTCCGAAATTCCTGTGGGTCGTGCCCGGCGCCAAGCACAACCAATCGGCCGTTCTCCGTCCGGAGCTGTACGCGGCACGAACGGTGGCCTTCTTCAACCACTACCTGGCCGGCGACGGCGCCGAGCAGGCGGTGGAGCGCATGCTCGCGTCCGGTTCGCATTCCGGACGTCGTCCGAGAGGCCTCTCCGACACGGATGCACAACAGAATGTGTTTGAGAGGCTTGACCGCAGGCGTCGAGCGAGCAACAAAAGTAATAGGCAGGCAAGCCGGTCGGCAGATCTGTAAAGACCCTGCAAGACCGGTAACTGCCCTGATGAGGCCGGAGGGGGAGACCTGCCACGGGTTGCACGCGTGCGACCCAGGCAAGCGCGTTGCCTGCCCCGTCATCGGAGGGGGAGGGCGACTCCCGAACACGCTGCTTGTCTTCCGCGCGGACGGGGCCGTGCGCATGCATTGCCGGGCCGCCTGGTGCCCGCGATGCCCACCGACGGTTCTCACAACGCAAGGCGAGCAGATGGCCCGATAACGGCGGTGGGGGCGAGGCAGCGACAGCCTTCTTCGCTGCTTGTGATGCAACACTTGCGGCGGGAGGAGTTGGATGACCGGTGAGCAGCCCGAAGTCGGGCCATTGGCGAGACATTTGTGGCCGGTTACCATACCATAGTCGGTTGCGTGTGGGCTGCGACCTCGGCGTGGGGGAAACCTTTCCTTCGGAGACCGAGGCCCCGGCGCCGGTGGAGAAGCGGTTGCTTTAAGTACTTGCTATCCAAAGTGATAAGGTTCATTCCCATGATGCGAATTGATCACAAGCGCACTGAGAGGGTCTTGGGTCCAGCGCTGGCTGCCCGGAGAGGGGCCGGCCTCGTCGCAGGCGCGCTGCTGTTCGCGGTCCTGTTGTGCGGCTTGAACGCCACGACAGCCTATGCGCAAGCCCCTGACCCTGACTGCATAACCAACCATCCGACCGAGGTCGCCGTCACCGCGACCGAGGTGTTCGTCACGGGCACCACCGGAGATGACACGATCGCGATCCGCATCGCTGATGCCAACGTGCTCAACGACAACGGAACGCCCGCCGACCCGACGGATGACACGCTCGATTCAGTCGAGGGTATCTGGGTCGATTACGCCGACGATCAGGGCAATGCCTGGTCCTGCTATGTGGTGCGAGAGGGCATCGAGACCGCTTATGTTGATGCGCTCGAAGGAAATGACCAGGTCGATTGCAGCGAAATCGAGGATGAGTCGTTGCTTCTGGACATTGACGGCGGCACGGGCGACGACACGCTGACCGGCGGGCCAGGCAACGACCTGATCGTCGGCGGACCCCCGATGGGCCTGGATCCGACGATCACCGACGCCGACGTGATCACCGGCGGAGCCGGGGATGATGTGATTTTCTGCGGCTACGACGACGACGAGGCTCGCGGCAACGAAGGCGCGGACCAGATCGACGGCGAGGACGGCGATGACACGCTGTATGGCGAGGACGACGACGACCTGATCTGGGGCGGTGCGGGCAATGACTTCATCGATGCCGGCGACGGCGATGACGGCGACCCTGCAGACGAGATTCCCATCGACGGCGGGCCGGGCAACGACACCATCTACGGCGGTTCGGGCAGCGACTTTATCAGCGGCGGCGATGAATCGCCCGCCGAGTGCCTGCTGGCACCGAAGAACCGGCCGCTGGACGTGCCGGGGGTCAGGGATTTCTTCAGTGACGTGATCTTCGGCGATGCGGACGATGACATTCTCAGAGGTGGAGAGGGCAACGACTTCATCAGCGGCGGAGCCGGCAACGACACGATCAACGGCCAGGGGGGATTCGATTACGTGTTCGGCGGTCCCGGTGACGACGATGTCTCCGGCGGCGGCGACAATGACATCATCACCGGCGGGCCGGGCGGCGACACGCTCACCGGCGGCGGCGGCGAGTTCGACCTGCTCGACTACCTGCGCGACGGCGGCGGCGAAGGCGTGACCGTGAACCTCCCCGAAGGCACAGCCAACGACACCCACGGCGACGAGGACACGCTGGGGCGTTTCAGCGCCGTTCGCACCACCAACAATCCCGACACCATCACCGGCAATGCCGACAGCAGCACCGTTGTTCTGGCCATGGCTCACAATGACACCATCCTGACGGGCCGTCGGGCGGACATCATCTTCGGCAACGAGGGCAATGATACGATTCGCTCCTGCGGAGCGGAAACCGATGAGGGAGAAGCGGCCAGTTGCCTGGACGGCGACTGGGTGAACGATGCGGATCTGGTCCTGGGTGGGGACGGTAACGACGAAATCTACGGTTATACATCGCTGGACTATCTGTTTGGCGACGGCGACGAGCTGCTTGGCTATGGGCCCAATGCCCCGACGCCTTTTGACACCAACGGCAACCGGATACCGGACTTCGAGCTGGGCGAGCCCAACCCCTTTGACCCGACGATGCCCCAGAACATCGAGATCCTGGGTATCGCCGAGATCGTCCGGCGGGTGCTGCGTGATCCCGACACGGGCGAGATCACTCAGATGGTTCCGCCGACCAGTTGGGCGTTCGCCATCGGCTCGGACAAGATCTGGGGCGGGCCTGGAACTGATTACGTGGTCGGCGGCGCCGGCCCTGACGAACTCTACGGCGACGGCAGCTATCCGGATCCGGCTGACAGCGAGAACTCCATCGATACCTCCGGCAGTGATTACATCTGGGGTGACCTCCACATCCCGACCGGCAAACCGCCATTTTTCCCGGACTCCTTGGCCGCCGGAAACGACAGCATCGCCGGCGGACCCATGTTGGATGTGATTTATGGCTGCGGCGGCATTGACGTGATCTACGGTGATTTCGAGAACGGAAGAGAGGTCGCCCCGGATACGGATCTCTGGTATGAGAGCATGATCTGGAATGACGTCATTTATGGCGACTTCGACTACGACTACATCGGTCCCGATGGAATCTGGGACATTGATCCCGTTGCACCCGCCACGCTCGCCATATACGACGACTACATCTTTGGCCAGGAGGGCGACGACGAGATCTACGGCGGCGCGGGCGACGATTACCTGGTGGGCGGGCCCGACGACGACGTTATCCAGGGCAATGCCGGTATCGACGAAATCTACGGCGGCAATGACGGCATTTACTTCGATTACAAGGACTTCAGCCCTCGCGACACGCTGGATTACTCCAGCGCGTCCCAGTGGTACCATTCGGGCGTGGTGGTCATGCTGGGCGGCAATACCGAGGCGACGGCCTTCCGGGACATTGAGGGCACGGCCTACGACGATGGCGATCCGATGATGTTCGGCTTCAGCACCGGATACGACTACATCTACGGTATCGAGAACATCCTCGGCTCGGATTTCAACGATGTGATCATCGGTACGAGCGAGACCCTTCAGATGGTCCAGGTGGCCGAGGCTCTGGCTTCCAGCGGCGCCTACTTCTATGAGCCGAACTGGGTGTACTCGTACAAGGATCTGTACGCCGGCCGTTACGCCAACTACTTCTATTATGGCAATTTCGTGAACATCCTGCTCGGCCGGCTCGGAAACGACATCGTCATGGGCCGGGGCGGCGAGGACCTGGTCGTCGGTGGCTTGGGCAACGACATTATCTGCGGCGACACCGACATGCATTGCGACCCGGACGGCAACGACCCGGATGTCGCGGCGATCGTTGCGGGCCGGCTGATGGGCCTGGGCCTCGAGCTCAAGGCTGAGCACGCGATCGCCGGTGGAAACGACTACCTGTTCGGTGAGTGGGGCAACGACAAGCTCTATGGCGTCGGCGGCGATGACCTGGTCCGCGGCGGACCTGGCGCCGATACCCTCTCCGGCGGCTTCGGTGTGGATGTGCTCGATTATTCGGACTTCATTCCCTCGGTCTCGGTGGGCTCGCCCGCGGCGGTCACGCCGGTGGTGGTGAACCTGCGCAAGACTTCGGTGAACCTGGCGACGTTCGAGCAGGAATTGGCCGATGATCTGTCCGTCCTGCCGGCGCTGCCCACGGCCCTGACGCCGCTGCCCCTGGCTCCCTGTACGAACCTCAACACCGTGGTGTATCCCGACACGGCGGTGGACGGCGGCGACCCAGGAGTCGGGTTCTCGACCCCGCCGATCCCACCGACGTCGCGCTCGCTGGATACCATCATCAATAGTCCCGCCGATTCAACGTCGACGCCGTATTTCAACGAGTCTCTCGACCGCCTCGAGATCGTTCTGGGTACTTCCGGCGACGACGTGATCTTTGGCCACAAGCAGGAGCCTGGCAAGTCCAAGCCGAACATGCTGATCGGCTGGAGCGGCAACGACATTCTGGTCAGCGGCGATTCGGTGTATAATCCAAATGAGCCCAATGAGAACCGGCTGCCGACCGCGTCCAACCCCATTTTGTACGACAACATCATCTTCGGAGATGGCCCGGGCAGCGGCGATCCGGCGAGCCAGCTCGCGATCCGATTCCTTCCCACGGATCTGGGCGCCATCGAGCCGGGCGACGACCTGATTGAGTCCGGCAAGGGCGACGACTACCTCCAGGGCGGGGACCAGACGTATCTGGGCAAGGGTGATTTCCTTGCGTACTCCCACGTCAACGGGCCGGTCACGATCAGCCTGGCAGACACTCAGCCGCAAATTCCTGGCGCCGGGGGATCGGATACGCTCCTGGGCTTCGAGAACCTGATCGGCTCCCGCTGGATGGGTTCGACCGGCCAGGGTGACGTATTGATCGGCAATCAGTCGGACAATCTTATCTACGGCCTGAACGGTGATGACATCCTCGCGGGCGGTCCGGGCAATGACACGCTGACGGGCGGCTTGGGCCAGGACACGGCCTCCTATGAGTGTGACACGTATGCCATTCCGTGTGTCGATCCGGCCGAGTTCACCGTATCGCAAGACCCGGACACGGGCGTGTATTTCGTCAGCAACGACGGCCAAGACGGCACTGATATGTTGCCGGGCATTGAACTGGTGCTCGGGCCGGCCGGGCCGATCACCCTCGAGGCCGACACCGGCGGCACCGGCGGCGGGACCGTTCCCGCTCCTCAACTCCAGATCATCCTGGGAGTCCAGGGCGAGTTGAAGGTCAGCGAGCCCGGCGGGCAGGTCGANNGCAGGTCGAATTGCGATTCTCGGCCAGTGGCGGCGTCCCGCCCTATACCGCCAAGTGGGATCCGACGACGGACATCGATGTCCAGAACGCAGACCGAACGGTGACCATCCTGACCTACACCCCGAGTTCGTTCCAGGCGAACCAGATCCAAACGGCCATGGCTTCGCCCGTTCGCGACACGTCGTACCGGGTGACGGTGACGGATTCCAAGGGCACCGTCAAGGTGGCCTTTGTCAAGGTGAAAGTCGCGGCGGCGTTCAGCGTGCTCGCCGGCGTGGACCGGACCATTTCGCTCGGGCAGCAGCTTACTCTCAAGCCGACGATCACCGGAGGTCTGGCCCCGTATACGTACTCCTGGCAAGTCCAAGGAACGGGTGACGGCGGGTTCCTGACCGCCAAGAACATCCCGGCGATCACGGTGGCCCCGACCGAGACCACGACCTATGTTCTGACCGTGACCGACAGCATCGGCTCGACCGCCGTGGACGCGGTCGTCGTGACTGTTCTCGGCGACAACGGCAACCCGATCACGCCGGATGACGCGGGCGGCGAGCCCACCGACCCCCCCGACACCGATCCCGGTACAGACACAGATCCGGGTGACACCGATCATGAGGATCCGGCCGGCGACGACGGCGATCAGAACGCCGTTGACGATTCGGATTCGGGCTCGCCGCTGCGCTGGCGATTGCCCATCTGCGGAGCGGGTGCCAATCTGACGCTCGTCATGGCCGGGCTGCTCATGCTGGCGGTGATGAAGCGGCGGGAGTGGTAAGTGACCCGTTGATCTGTCAGACCGTCCGGCCTTTCGAACAGAGAGGAAACAATGCTCGACCGGGGATCCCACCCGGTCGAGCTTATTCTTACCTTGCCGGGGCCACAGCCTGGCGTTCCCACTGTCCCTTTATCCCGCGAGGAGTTATAATGTCATCGTTGGTCTCCATGCAGGGGGGGCGATGAAGCAGCGGTTGTCGAGCGGTTGACCGTCTTTCGGTGCGGGTCGCCGCCGGTGGTGATCGTGCCGGAGGACCGTGGTTCCTGGGACGATGCGTTCGCTGACGGGCCGCCTTGTCGCAGACGCGAATCTGTCCCGCTCAGTCCCGGCCGTGCGTGGCCAGAGGTGTGCCAGTGCCATCGGTATGTTTTTACTTCCAGGTGCATCAGCCGTTCCGGTTACGTCGTTACAGCATCTTCGATACCGACTGCCATTACTTTGACGACGCCAAGAACGAGGAAGTCTGCCGCAAGGTGGCGGCCAAATGTTATCTGCCGGCCACGCGGCTGATTCTCGACCTCGTGCGTCGCTACGAGGGCCATTTCAAGGTCGCCTATTCGCTGAGCGGCGTGATCCTCGAGCAGTTCGAGCGGTATGCCCCCGAGGTCCTCGACGTCTTCCAGCGGCTTGCCGAGACCGGTTGCGTCGAGTTCCTCGCCGAAACCTATTACCACACGCTGAGTTTTCTCTATTCGAGGGAGGAGTTCGCCGAGCAGGTGGCGATGCACCAGGACCGCATCAGCGAGCTTTTCGGCAGCAGACCGCAGGTCTTCCGCAACACCGAGCTGATCTACAACAACGATCTCGGGGCATACGTCGCGGAAATGGGCTTCAAGGGCGTCATCTGCGAAGGGGCCGATCACCTGCTCGGCTATCGTTCCCCGAACTACGTGTACCGCCCGCCGAGCACCGATCAGGTCGCCCTCCTGCTCAAGAATTACCGGCTCAGCGACGACGTGGCTTTTCGTTTCTCGAACCGGCACTGGTCCGAATGGCCGCTGACCGCCGAGAAATTCGCCGTGTGGATCAATCGGCTCAACGACCACGGACACACCGTCAACCTGTTCATGGATTACGAGACGTTGGGCGAGCACCAGTGGGCCGAGACGGGGATCTTTGAGTTCCTCAACCACCTGCCTCACGAGATCTTCAGGTGCCGGGAGAACAACTTCAAGACGCCCTCTGAGGTGATCGACACCTATCCGGTCTCCGGCGTGTACGACGTGCCGCACATGATCAGTTGGGCGGACACCGAGCGTGATCTCTCCGCCTGGCTGGGCAATGCCATGCAGTCCAACGCCCTGCACGAGTTGTATCGGCTGGAGAAGGAGGNNCATACTACATGTGTGTGAAGTACTTCGCCGACGGCGATGTGCACCGATACTTCAACCCCTACGATTCGCCGTACGACTCGTACATCAATTTCATGAACGCCCTGGACAATCTTCGCTCGCGGCTCAAACTCAAGCAGCGGGTGGTCAGGAAACTGGCGTTTCCTCCGGGGCGTCGCGTCCGCGAGGGCCGGCCGTCCACCTCACCCGAGTACACGGGATAGCGCGCCAGGCGGGAGCAGACTCTCATCGACGCGATTTGCCTCTGCCGCCCCCTCTATGACGATAAGCCGTCTATTGGCAACTCTCTGCCACGGTGTGTGTGAACCCTGAACCCTTCCTCTCTCGATGTCGCTATGAATAGAAGGCCTTTTTGGGCCGATTCGGGGGAAAACACTGTTGTATCGGGAGGATTCCGAACGATAAACCCTGATGAGACACGCTCCTATGCCCGCGTGGACGGGAGCATTGCAGGGTACCTCCGTAGGGATGCCATCCGAGCCCGAGGCTGGCGGGTGGCAGAGCCGGCTTTGCCAAAGGCAAGGCCGGCCGCAAGCAAGGCCCCCGGCCGAAAAAAGTGGCCGGACGGTATTGACAACCCTCGGTGGCCCCGTAAGATTGTTGGTCGTCGTTGTTTATCGGGCTTGAGTTTTTCGTGCCGAGTTCGTTGGCGCGTCCGAAGGCCTGAATGTGACGTAAGTAGGTGTTGATGCTGGTCTTTGGCCCGAGAGATCGCATTAATGAGAAGTTGCAAATCAATTGCCACAAAGAAAGTCGGAACAATGCGTTCGGTTGGTCTGGCCTGCGGGCGAGGATCACCGATGACGCATTTTGAGGGCCGATACGTGCCGGCGGGCGGTCCGCCGGAGAGTGATGTTTGACAATCTGGTAAGCGTTTCGAGGGGATGGTTGGCGAGGACCGCTGATCGGTTGTCGGGCCATCCTGTTTCGCTGGTAGCGGCCGCGGCTTTCCAGGGCCCGGGTCGCCAAATCCGAGATCTGGAAACCCGCGGGCGGACCCCGCCTGGCGGGCGGCGAGACAGGTGAAACCGGGCCGGGCGTCGGTCCGAGCCATGACCCCTCGAAGAAACAGAATTGTAGCGTTCTTAGTTCTAGTGTAGGAGGTAACTCAGAAATGTTTAATCGAAACTTCAGGGCTTGGGCGGCCTTGGCGGTAGCGGCCGCTCTGTTCGCCACGTCGGGTGCGATTTGCATCCCGAAGCCGAAGGTGTTGACCGTGACGGCCACGGCCACCCCGACGTCCGGCGTCAACAGCGTCGACGTGACGCTGACCGCCACCGCTGAAAACGGCACCGAGCCGTACACCTTTGCCTGGACGGCCAGCCCGGCCACCACCATCACCGATGAGGACCCCGCTAATGGGGATGCGTCGGCAACCGTGACGGCGACCACCGTCTTCACCTGCACGGTGACGGATGCCGACGGCGACACCGACACCGCCGACGTGACCGTGACGGTGACTTACGCGATCGCGGTGCAGATCACGGGCGCCGAGACGGCCGAGGGTGGCGACACCCTGCCTCTCACGGCCCTGGCCACCAACGGGACGGCCATAGCCTATAACTGGTCGATCGTCACTCTCGGCGATGCCGGCACGGTTGTGCTCGATCCCGACGCCGCCCAGGTTACGAATGCGGCCTTCTCGGACGACGCGCTGGGCACGTTCACCATTCGCGTGGGCGTGCTCGACGCGGAAGGCAACACCGCCAGCGACACGATCGACGTCGTCGTCTCGGCGCTGACCTCGTTTGAACTGACTACGTTTGACGGCGACGTTCTGGAGGGCACGACCGGCGACGACACCTTCACCGCCGGAATCGGTACGATCCAGGTTAATGACGTGGTCAATGGGGCCGGCGGCAACGATGTGCTCGATGCTGAAATCTCGGCCAACCCGGGTGCGGCCAACTTCATCAACGTCGCAACCATGAACTTCGAGACCCTCGGGACTGCCGACAAGGTTGTCGATGCGATCAACTTTGTGGGCACGACGGCCTACAGCGCGGCGGGCACCGCCGGGCTGACCATTAACAATGCCGAAGCCGGCGCTGATTATGCGATCTCGCTGGCCGCGGGCTTTGCCGACAAGTTCAAGTTGGTTCCGGCCGATGACATCGCGTCGGTCGCCCTGACCTTGGATGGCACCGCCGATGGAGCCGCTTTCGAGTATGACGGCACCGCAGGTGCAAATGTGCTTGATACCCTGACCGTCGAGGCGACGGCCGACAGTGTGATCGATGCGGCTTCCGCCGGGTCGATCTTCGGGACCCTCGCCGGGGACATCGTGCTAGACCCTGCCGGCAGCGCGGTCGCCATCACCGGAGCGGGCGGCCTGACGATCCAGAACGTCGCCGGCCCCGCCAACATGGATGTTCTGTTGGATGCTTCGGGCCTGACCGGGGCTTTCGGGATTGGCATCACTTGGCCCGACGGCGGGGGCTTCGACTTCAGCACCGGCGGGCCTCAGCAGGCTTTGGGCATCGACCAGGTCATCCTGGAGCCGACCACCATCGGCGGCGTTGCCTTTGTTTTTGATGATGCCGACAACAACGTCACCATCCAGGTGGCTCTGGACACGGGCGAGACCGCCGGAGCGATTACGGCCTCGTACGACGGTGGCGACACGGACGAGGCTCTGACCATCGACCTGGCCGGCGACGGCAATGGCTGCGGCGTGATCAACGTTAGCGGCGGTGGTCCGAACTTGGGCGTGGATGCGCTGGCCATCAACTCGGGCGGAACCACGGCTAATACCATCACGGGCGGCATCGTGATGAGCGATCAGGCCTTCGTGACCGAGACGATCACGATCACCGGCGACCAGAATCTCAACGCCGGCACGCTGTTGGCGGGCGTCAGCGTCACCGTCAGCGCCTCGGCGTTGACCGGCAACCTGACCATCGTCGGCAATGCCGGCGTGCCCAACCAGATCGCCGGCGGTCAGGGCAACGATACCATCACGGGCGGCGCTAACCCAGACATCCTGGCTGGCGACGCCGGCAATGATACGCTCGATGGTTTGCCCGGCAACGACCAGATCAACGGCGGCGATGGTGACGACAGCATCACCGGCGGCATCGGCGATGATGCTATGACGGGTGGGGCTGGTGTGGACACGTTCAAGTTCGCTGCCGGCGACTTGAGCGGGGCTCCGTCCGCCACCGTTTTTGACACGATCTCGGACTGGGCGACAGCCTCCGACATCATCGACTTCGCGGTCGATCTGACCATCGTCCAGAACGCGGCCGGTGCCGCAGGCACGGCCACTATCAGTGCCGANNTATCTGCACCTTCGACGCGGCTGATGACACTCTGGCCGAGCGGATCGTTGCTGCCGAGGCCGGCATTAACGCCGGCGGCGCTGCTGCGGCCGGACAGTTCTGCGTGTTCGAGCAGGGTGGCAACAGCTACGTGTTTATCTCGGATGGCGTGGACGGAATCGCCGCAGGCGACGTGCTCATCCAGTTGACCGGCGTGACCGGCTTGACCGGCACGACGATCACGAGCGGCAATACCACCATCGAGTAACAGTGCGGCGCCTAAGCCACACGGTTGCCTGAAGGTGTGAGTCAACAACCCCGAGCCCGGCGGGAACTATCCCGCCGGGCTCTTTCTATTTCGGGCCGGGATGGAGGGGGAGAGGCGGATTTGAGATTGGTGGATTT
>MTKZ01016915.1_pt1 | contig 12758 bp, 12 predicted proteins | sample 1042781 | NCBI WGS metagenome assembly MTKZ01 (sample SAMN06212207, study PRJNA360539) | anaerobic digester metagenome | biome: Wastewater treatment plant; material: sludge; isolation source: anaerobic digester fed with sludge from wastewater treatment plant | place: Denmark: WWTP Viborg ...
GTGGCCCTTGTCGGCGAACTGGACGGCGAGCGGAAGCCCGATCTTGCCGAGGGCGATGACGGCGATCTTCAACGGAGTCTCTCCAGGGTGAGGCGGACGGGTCAATGCTACTTGCGCCGCTACTGGGAGGTCGCGCCAATAGGTGCTCCACCCGTTGGTCGAGTAGCCCGCGAAGCGGGCGTATCGAGACCACACCCCCTGCGAACGGTTGGTCTCGATACGGCCCTGCGGGCCTACTCGACCAACGGGTGGAGCGCCTATTGGCGGAAACTCCTAGCGTCGGCGCCGGGACGGCGTTCACCCGGTGGTTTCGATACGCGCGCTGCGCGCGCTACTCAACCACCGGGGCATCGCCTATCCGCGCGAACTCTTACGTCGCTGGCGCGCGATCTCGAGGCTCGTCTCGACGACGCGCTCCGCGATCCGGTTCAGCGAGTACTCCCGCGCCGACCAGGCGGCCAGCTCCGCGCGCTGGGCGGGCGGCAGCGGCTGCTCGGCGGCGGCGATCATCGCCTCCGCGACGGCGTCCGCGTCGTAGCCGACGGCGACTCCGGCGCGGGGATGCTCGGAGTCGCCTAGGAACTCCACGGTCGGCCCGCGTCCGGCGTAGACGACCGGACAGCCCGCGGTGAGCGAGGAGTAGACCTTCGTCGCGAGGGCGTAGTCGTTCGGCGGCACCGGCAGCAGGCTGGCGACCGAGGCCGTCGCCCCGGCGAGGATGGGCGAGAGCTCGGCCGGCGGGATCGGGCCGTGGAAGGCGACGGCCTCGCCGATCCCGAGCTCCGCGGCCCGGGCCCTCAGGGTCTCGCGCTCCTCGCCGTTGCCGTAGAAGAGCAGCCGTGACCCGGGGTGGTGCTGCACCACTCGGGGCATCGCCTCGATGAAGATCCCCGCGCCGTGCCACTCGGAGTAGGTGCCGGCGTAGACGAACACCGGCGGCTGCGGCGGCGTCTGCCCGCCGTACCGGAAGTCCTTCGTGTCCGCCCCGAAGCCGATCGGCATCGCCGGGGCGTCGATCCCGACCTCCCGGAAGCGGTGCATGAGCGGCTCGTGGGCCGCGAACAGCATCCGCGCCCCGCGCAGGCCCCAGCGCTCGAGCCACCGCAGCGGGCCGATCACCAGGGGATTGCGGGTCACGAGCTCGGCCGCCTCGGTCCAGTAGTCGGCGGCGCGCACGACGTAGGGGGTGCGGCGCAGCCAGGCGACGACGCGGACGACGCCGACCGTCGTGGGCGGCGGCTCGACGACGTAGAGGTCCGCCTTCCGGCCGAACAGCAGTCGGAAGGCGAGCGGGATGTCGAAGCTCAGGTAGCTGAGGTAGCCGCGGACGTACTGCTGGCGATCGCGCTTGACCCGCGCCCGCCGGACCTCGATGCCGGGCGGGTCGTCGACGACCATGCCGCGCGGCGGCCGTGCGGTGAGCACTGTCACCTCGCAGCCGCGGTCGCGGAACTCCTCCGCCCAGATCCGCAGGATCGCGGATGCCGCCGAGACCTCCGGTCCGAAGATCCGGGTGGCGATGACCACTCTCATCGGCCGAGAGCCCTCACGAGCGCTCGGCGAGCAGGCGGCCGACGAGGGCGTCCTGCACCTCGCGGTCCGGGATGCTGGAGAGCGCCCGCGCGGATCGGTCGGAGGCCTGCTTGAACCGCACGACGTCCTCGGCGGTGAGGTCCTTCAGCGCGTCGACGAGCGCATCCGCCGTGGTGTCGGCCGTGATGATGCCGATCCCGTACTCGGCGAGGTGGGCGTCGATCTCGGGCGCGGGGGAGAAGACGAGGCCGAGCCGAGCCTGCACGAAGTCGAAGAACTTGTTCGGCAGGTGGAAGCGGTGGCTGAGCGTGCGCAGCGGGTAGAGGAACACGCCGAGGTCGTACTGGTTGAGCACGGTGGGCAGCGTCTCTGGGGGCACGGGGTCGTGCACGGTGATCCGCGGCGAGTCGGCCGCCCTGCGCTTGATCTCGGCGAGGTGTCCGCCGGGCACCTCGAGCAGGTACAGGTCGAGGCTGAACCGCTCGCCGAGACGCTCGGTGGCCTCGATGAGCTCCATAATGTTGCGCTCGGTGTCCGCCGTGCCGCTGTGGACAAGACGGATGCGCTCGCCGCTCACCGGCGTCGGCGCGAGGTCCTCGCGCAGGTCCGCCGAGTTGCGGACGATCTCGTGCTGCACGCCGTAGTGGTCGGTGTACAGCTGCGCGAGGCCGGCGCTCACGCTCGTCAGCGCAGCGACGTGGGGCAGGTACTTGCGGCAGAGGTACTCCATGTACGGGCCGACGAGCACGCGCCAGACGAGCACGGTCGCCCGCTCCTCCGCGGCCCACTCGTGCATGTCGGCGTACACCGGCGCGCCCTTGGCCGCCGCGAACGCCAGCGCCAGCGCGCGGGCGTCATTGGCGACGACGAGGTCGTAGGGGCCCGAGTCGATCGTCTCGCGCTTGACCGCCCTCTCCGCCGGCGAGCGCAGCTCGACCGAGCGGTGCCGGCGGGCGGCGAGCTTCGCCACGCCGGCCGGGNNCCGGCACCCGGATGTGGTGCGCGACGCCGGCGGGCGCCTGCCCGTATCCGACCGTCGTCACCTCGCCGTGCGCGAGGAGCACCTCGATCTGGCGCAGCACGCGGGCGTCGGCGTGGATCGGGGAGAAGGAGACGCAGAGGATGCGCGGCCGGGATGCGGGCACGGCCTCGAGTCTACGGGGCGGGGTCAGAGCGTGGATTCTCAGGCTGGCGCCGCCCACACCCGGAGCGGGACGTGGGCGGCGGCGTCGCGGAAGTCGCCGTCCGTGGTGAGCAGGGCGTGGTCGCCGGCCATCGCGAGGTGGGCGAGAAGGGCGTCGACGGGGCCGAGTTGCACGCCGCGGCGCAGCGCGTCGCGGAGGGCGTCGACCTCGGGGACGGCGGGCGGGCGGTCTCGTCGCAGCAGCAGCGACCACACGCTGGTGTCGACTAGGTAGGCCATCAGTCGACGACGCCGGGTTTTCGGTCGCGCGCCGCGCGATCCGCCTTGTAGTCGGAGCCGGGATCCCAGTCGAGTGCGCCGTCCAGCTCGAGCAGCCTGCGCTGCTCCCGTCGCGCGATGGCCTCGCGGAGCGCGATGGTGACGGCCTCTTTCTTGGTCTTCACGCCGAGGGTCGCGACGGCGTTCTCCAGCAGTGCAGGATCGATCNNCAGGTTCGTCGCCGTCATGCCTCCCTTGTGCGCGGGTTCGCACATTCTATCGAGCGGGATGCGAAAGGGAGTTCAGGTCGGTGCGCCACCGGTCCAGCGGCTCCATAGCTTGGTCCGCCAACCTATCGGCAGGCGGACAACCCGATCCGTCAGAGTGTTCTTCGATCGCGCCCGAGGCGATCAGAAGTTGTGGTGGTGGTGATGAGCGCAAACGCGCAGCGGGCCAAGGTGCTCGTCCTCGTGTACTCGCGGCTCGCAAGAGACGCGCGTGTGCTGCGTCAGGTGCACTCCCTTCGCGAGCACTACGACGTCACCTCGGCGGCATTCGGGCTCTCCCCGGTCGAGGGAGTCGAGCACATCGAACTGGCCGAGCTGCCTCCCTATGGGCCGGGTCTCTCGGCGCGACTCTAATACATCGTCCGATTCCTGCTCAGGCGGTTCCCCGCCCTCGCTCGGAAGGACCGTCGCGACCAGTCGGCGTTCGAACTCCTCGGTGACCGCACCTGGGACGTCGTCGTCGCGAACGACGTGCAGACTCTCCCGCTCGCACTGCGCCTGCGCTCACATCACGGTGTGCTCGCCGACGTGCACGAGTATGCGACGCGGCAGAGCGAGCACTCGCGGGTGTGGCGATGGACCGAGTCGCCGTATATGCGATGGCTGGTGAGGACCCACCTGAATCGGGCGGATGCGGTGACCACGGTCAGCGGAGGCCTCGCGGACGCTTATCGCGATGAGTTCGGAATCGAGTCGCGCGTGGTCACCAACGCCGCGGTGCTGAGGGATCTGCGGCCCAGCCCGGTGAGCACCCCGATCCGGCTCGTCCACAGCGGCATCGCCGCACCGCAGCGACGGCTCGAGATCATGATCGATGCGATGCGGATGACGCGGGCCGACGCGACCCTCGACTTCTTCCTGATCGATGACGGATCTCCCTACCTCTCGAGCCTGCACGAGCGCGCCGCCGGCGACCCGCGGATCCGCTTCAATCCACCGGTCTCGCTCGAGACGCTCGTGCCGACGCTCAACCAGTACGACGTCGGGCTGGGGGTGCTGCCGCCGACGACGTTCAATCTGGCCTGGTGCCTGCCGAACAAGTTCTTCGACTACGTGCAGGCCCGCCTGGGGATCATCATCGGCCCCACGCCGGAGATGGCGCGGGTGCTCGAGGAGTTCGACCTGGGGACCGTTGCCGTCGACTTCTCAGCCGAGTCGCTCGCTGCGGTCTTCGATGCGATGACGCCGGAGGGCGTCGCGGCGTGGAAGCACGCCGCCGACGCCGCGGCGGAGCCGCTCTCGGGGGAACGGCAGCAGGGACGCTTCTCGCGCATAGTCGATGAGTTGCTGACGGCCCGCTGAGCGACGGGCCGGTTGCTCTCGCGCCCGGCGCGGCGGGAAAGACATACTCGATGGCGCGCTCGCCTGGCTCCAGGCTGAGCTCGCACCACGCGTTTAGACTGTGCGCCGGAGGTCCAGAGAGGTGGGGCGGATGTCGACGCAGGTCCAGGAGTATCAGCGGTGCGTCCGCACGATCATGGACACGACCGACCCGGACATCACCTTCGATCCGAACGGCGTCTCCTCGCATGCGCTTCGATTCGACGCGCAGATGGCCGACGAGGTTCGTCGTGCTCAGGCGGGGGAACGCCTTGGAGAGCTCGAGGAACTCGTCGCGAAGATCAAGAAGTCGGGCGAGGGCAAGCCCTACGACTGCGTGATCGGGATCTCCGGGGGAGTCGACAGCTCCTACGTCGCACTTCAGGCGGTCAAGCTTGGGCTCCGCCCGCTCGCCGTCCACTTCGACAGCGGCTGGAACAGCGAGTTGGCGACGGACAACATCCACAACCTCGTCACCCGGCTGGGGCTCGACCTCTACACTCACGTGGTCGACTGGCGCGAGATGCGCGATCTGCAGCTCTCGTTCTTCAAGGCCTCGGTCGCGAACGCCGACACGCCGACCGATCACGCCTTCAGCTGGGTGGCATACACCCAGGCGCAGAAGTACGGGATCAAGTACATCATCTCCGGTTCGAACTACGCCAGCGAGTCGATCCTGCCGGAGTCCTGGGGGTACGACGCGGGAGATGCGAAGCATCTCAAGGCGATCCAGAAGCGATTCGGCACGGTGAAGCTCAAGACCTATCCCGCCATGGGACTGGTCAAGCGCAAGCTCTGGTACCCGTATGTCCGACACATCGAGACCGTCCCGCTGCTCAACTACCTCCCCTACGTCTACAAGGATGCGAAGAAGGCGATCACCGAGGAGCTCGGCTGGCGCGACTACGGAGGAAAGCACTACGAGTCGGTCTTCACCCGCTACTTCCAGGGCTACTACCTGCCGGAGAAGTTCGGATTCGACAAGCGGCTGGCGCACTATTCCTCGCTGATCCTCTCCGAGCAGATGACGCGGGACGAGGCACTCGCGCTGATGGAGACGGCGCACTATCCGGAGGAGCTGCGCAAGCAGGACCACGAGTTCATCGCCAAGAAGCTCGGTGTGAGCGTCGCCGAGCTCGAGGAGATCTGCGCCCGACCGCCGGTCGACTACACGGCCTATCCGAACGCGAAAGCGTCGACGGGCCGATTGTTCGCTTTCACGGCGTGGGTCGGTGGCATCCTGAGGAAGCTGCGCATCCTCAGATGACGGTCTCGCTCGTCGCCTACGGACTCGGCAACCTCGGCTCGGTCGCGAACATGCTCAAACGGGTCGGCGTCGAACCGCAGCTGGTGCGCACACCCGATGAGGTGCTGGACAGCGAGCGGCTTCTGCTGCCGGGGGTCGGCTCCTTCGACGCTGGGATGGAGGCGCTCCGGGAGCAGGGGCTCGCCTCGGCGATCGTGGAGTTCGCGGGAACCGGCAGACCCCTGCTGGGCATCTGTCTCGGGATGCAGCTGCTGCTCGACTCCTCGGAGGAGGGCGAGACTGCGGGGCTCGGCCTCATCCCTGGGCGCTCGCAGCGGTTCCGCGAGGACACCGGCGTCCGCATCCCGCACATGGGATGGAATCGAGTCGAGCCGACGAGAGAGGACCCGCTGCTCGCGGAGCTCCCTGATGACAGCCGGTTCTACTTCGTGCACAGCTACCGCACCGTTCCGGAGGATGACGCCCACGTGATCGGCCTCACCCTCTACGGGGTGCCCTTCGCCTCGATGCTTCGATCGGGCAACATCAGCGGGGCGCAGTTCCACCCCGAGAAGAGCCACGATTTCGGCAAGCGGATCCTGAAGAACTTCGCCGAATTATGAGCGTCTTTCCCCGGGTGATCCCCGTGCTCCTGGTCAGCGACGGGTACCTTGTCAAGCCAGTCAAGTTCCGCGGGGAGCAGTACATCGGCGACCCGATCAACGCCGTGCGCATCTTCAACGAGAAGCAGGTCGACGAGCTGATGATCTGCGACATCGACGCCACGGTGAAGGGGACCGGCGTCAACTACACGCTCATCGAGGAGATCGCCAGCGAGGCGTTCATGCCGGTCGGCTACGGCGGCGGAGTGAGCTCGGCGACCGAAGCGCGGCGGATCACGGGGATCGGGATCGAGAAGGTGGTGCTCAACACCGTCGTCGCGGAGCGGCCGCAGGTCGTGACTGAGATCTCCGAGGCGCTCGGCGCCTCGAGCACGGTGGTCAGCATCGACGCGAGGAAGCGGTTGACCGGAGGCTGGGATGCCTGTGTGCGGCGCGGGGCCAGAAAGACGGGCATGCAGCCGGCGGAGGCGGCGCGCCGGGCTCAGGAACTCGGCGCGGGCGAGATCCTCGTCTCCTCCATCGACCGGGAGAGCACTCGTACTGGCTACGACCTGAAGCTCATTGAATCCGTGTCCCAGGCTGTGACCGTGCCCGTCGTCGCCCTCGGAGGGGCGGGGAGCGTTGACGACCTCTCGCCCGCTCTCGATGCGGGAGCGTCGGCGGTCGCCGCGGGAACCCTGTTCGTGCTCAACGGCAAGCACCGTGCCGTTCTCATCTCCTATCCGACGCCACAGCAGATCCGCGCGCTGGCCCGATAGCATCGTCGGGTCCTGTGAGGAGTTCAGACATGGTCCGAGGCGTGCCCGGGCGGCGGCGATGAGCGAGCGCCGCCCCCGGATTCTGATCCTCTCGTACACCCCGACGGCGCGTGAGCCTCGCATCATCAAGCAGATTGCGGAGTTCCGCGGCGCCTACGACGTCACGACGGCCGGCTACGGCCCGGCACCCGCCGGTGTCGACGCGCACATCGAGCTCGACCCGAACCCGCCTCAGCTCGGGGTCGCCCGCATCCCCGGGATCTTCTCCCTCATGCTGCTGCTGCGGATGCACGGCCAGTACATGCGCCTCGAGCCGCGCGATCGCGCCGCGTACGAGGCGCTGAAGGACGGCGGCTGGGACGTGATCGTCGCTCACGACGCTCAGATCCTCTCGCTGGCCTCGCGGCTTGCGCCCCGCTACGGCGTTCTTGCCGACATGCACGAGTACGCGCCCAAGCAGAGCCTCGACTCGTTGCGCTGGCGGATGCTCGATCAGCCGTACTTCATCCGGATGTGCCGGCAGTTCCTGCCCGAGATGGCGGCGATCACCACGGTCAGCTCCGGCATCGTCGACGAGTACCGGCGCGAGTTCGGCGTCGAGCCCACGCTCGTCGTCAACGCCACCCCGTACCAGGACCTCGAGATCGGCGAGGTGGGGACGCCGATCCGTCTCGTGCACAGTGGCGGCGTCGCTCCGCAGCGCCGACTCGACATCATGGTCGACGGCGTTCGCGGATCGTCGGCGGACGTCACTCTCGATCTCTATCTGGTCGACGACGGCACGGGGCTGCTCGACGAGCTCAAGGCGCTCGCCGCGGGGGAGGACCGGATCCGGTTCCGCGAGCCCGTTCCCTATGACGATCTCGTCCGGACCCTCAACGGATACGACCTCGGTCTCAGCATCTTCCCGCCGACCACGTTCAACCTCGCATGGTGCCTGCCCAACAAGTTCTTCGACTTCGTGCAGGCCCGGCTCGGCGTCATCGTGGGCCCCTCTCCCGAGATGGCACGGATCGTCGACCAGTACGGTTTCGGCCTCGTGCTCCCGGACTTCGAGCCGTCGTCTCTTGCTGCTGCGCTCGAGTCGCTGACCGCAGAGACGATCACAGCGTGGAAGGCGGTGTCGGCTCGCCACGTCCGCGAGCTCTCCGGTGAGGAACAAGGCAGAATCTGGGGCCGCGTCGTCGCGGGGATGATCGCGGGGACGTCCGAGGCTGAGGCATGAAGCAGGTACTCGGACTGTACCGAGAGGTGGTTGCGGCCCTTCCCGCGGGCGGTCGCCGGTTCCTCTGGACTTACTCCTGGTTGCTGGCATCCCTGGCGATCTTCGATGCGGCGGCTCTCGGTCTTCTTGCGCTCGTGATCAGCCCGATCGCCACCGGCGCCGCAGTCGTGCTCCCGCTCATCGGCGAGCTGGACACCGCGGGAGCCATCTGGGCGATCGTCGCGATCTGCGCCATCCTCATGGCCAAGAGCGCGTGCGCGGTTCTCGTCACCTGGTGGGCGACGAGACGCTTCCCGCGCTATGAGATCGCCGTCGGCGACCGGCTGCTGCGCTCGTATCTTGCTGCACCGTGGCGTGACCGGTTGCGCAAGAACTCGGTCGACATCATGCGATTCTCGGACAGCGGAGTCGACGCGACGATCAACTCCTTCGTCCAGCCGGGGGCAACGCTGCTCGGCGAAGTGGCCAGCCTCGTCGCCGTCATCGCGACGCTCGCGATCATCGAGCCGCTGCTGGCGTTCGCGACCCTTCTCTATCTGCTGCTGCTGGGGCTCACCCTGTTCCTCTGGATCGCCAGGCACGCACGCAAAGCCGGGGAGGTCAACTTCGCCTACACGCTGCGAAGCACGCGGCTCATCCTCGAGGTCATCTCATCGATGAAAGAGGTGACCCTTCGCAACAAGGAGGGCGAGGTCGCCGCTGTGGTGCGGGAGTCCCGCACCTCCAGCGCTCGCGCTCGGGCGAACATCAACTTCCTCGGTCAGCTGCCCCGCTACGCGCTCGAGGCGGGACTCGTCGGCGGATTCATCGTCATCGGTGGGGTGGGATTCCTGCTCGGCGGCGTCGAGCAGGCTGTCGCCGCCATCGGCCTCTTCGCGTTGGCAGGGTTCCGGGTGGCTCCGTCTGTCGTGCGTTTCCAGCAGATTCTCTCGCAGATGATCGCCGCATCCGAGTTCCCGCGTCAGGTGCTCGCTGAGCTCAAGGATGTCGAACGCGGCCGTTCGGAGGTCGTCAGCAGCACGACGGAGGTTCCCTCGTCGCCGGAGCGGATCTGTGTCGATCGCGTCTCGTTCCAGTACGCACCCGAGTCTCCGGCCGCTGTCAAGGACGTCACGTTCGAGATCCCCTTCGGATCGACAGTCGCCTTCGTCGGAGCCTCCGGCTCGGGCAAGTCGACGATGATCGACATCCTCCTCAGCCTGCTCGAGCCGACCTCGGGCGAGGTGAAGATTGACGATATTCCGCTGTCAGAGGTGCGGAGCTCGTGGCGCTCGCGGGTCGGATACGTCCCTCAGGAGGTCGCCCTTTTCGACGCCACGATCGCGCAGAACGTTGCGCTCACCTGGGGAGATGACTACGACGCGGAACGCGTGCGTCGCGCACTCGAGCGGGCGCAGCTCTGGGACCTCGTCGCTTCGCGGCCAGGAGAGATCCAGGCGCGGGTCGGAGAGCGTGGCATGGCGCTTTCCGGAGGGCAGCGACAGCGACTAGGGATCGCCCGCGCGCTGTACACCGATCCGCTCGTCCTGGTCATGGACGAGGCGACCAGCGCGCTCGACACTCAGACCGAGGCGCGTGTCACCGACGCGATCGCGGCGATCGGCGATGAGGTGACCACGATCGTCGTGGCGCATCGCCTCGCGACGATCCAGCACTCGGATCGGATCTTCTTCATGAGCGACGGGAAGGTCGCCGGGAGCGGCACTTTCGCGGAGCTCGTGGATCGGTTCCCTGATTTCGCGCAGCAGGCGCAGCTCGCCGGTCTGGCCTGACCGACGGGTGCTGTCGTCGCTTGCCTGGCGCCACTGCGGCGCGCAATCGCGCTTGAGTGGCCATTGTGAATAGTGTTGTCTCACGTTCTTGTTGATGGTTAGGCTGAAGTCCATGACTCGACGGTCGTGGGGGCCCGCGCTCGGTCTGCGCCGAAGGGCTGCCGCGATTCTCGCCGCGCTCGCCCTCGTTCTGCCGATCGCGATCGGCGCTGCAGTGACCGTGACGACCGAGCCGACTGAGGCCGCCACAGGCTCGAGCTTCGACGCGGGCAACATCATCTCCGACGCGCTGTTCTTCGACGGGAACGCGATGACCGCCGCCCAGGTGCAGTCGTTTCTCGACGCGCGGGTGCCGGTCTGCGACACGTGGCATTCGGGTTCGGGCGTGAACCAGCCGCCGTTCACGTGCTTGAAGAACTTCAGCCAGACGCATCCGGTCGAGCCCGCTGACGCATACTGTGCTGCGGTGCCGGCCGGAACCCATACCGCGGCCGAGATCATCGCACTCGTCGGGAAGGCATGCGGGATCAGCCAGAAGGTTCTGCTCGTGCTCCTGGAGAAGGAGCAGAGCCTTGTCACGGATACCTGGCCCTGGGACCGGCAGTACCGGGCCGCGACCGGATACGGCTGCCCGGACACGGCCGACTGCGATTCGCGATACTACGGCTTCTTCAACCAGGTCGTCATGTCGGCATGGCAGTTCAAGTACTACGCGGCGAACCCGGGGCGATACGCCTACAAGGCCGGTCAGTGGAACAACATCTACTACCACCCCGACTCGGCGTGCGGCACCAAGTCCGTGTATATCCAGAACGCCGCTACCGCCGCGCTCTACATCTACACGCCGTACACCCCGAACGCGGCGGCGCTCGCGAACCTCTACGGCACCGGGGACGGCTGCTCGTCCTACGGCAATCGCAACTTCTGGCGGCTCTACACGGATTGGTTCGGTTCGACGAGCGACGTCGTCTGCGTGACCAACCCGAGCCAGGACATCACCCGGTTCTGGAACGCGCAGGGGGGAGCCGGCGGCGCGCTCGGCGCGGCCGTCTCACCCGGCATCGCCGTCGTATCGGGTGGTGTGACGGTGGGGCACTATGCCAAGGGCAACGTCTACTGCTCGCCCGGGGTGGGAGCGATCGCGGTGCTCGGCGATATCCGCACGAAGTACAGCGCGCTGGGAGGCGCGACCAGTGGGCTCGGCCTGCCGTCATCGGCGGCAACCACGTACACGGCCGGGGGCGTCACCGGATCCCTTCAATACTTCCAGCGCGGGATGGTTCTGTCCTCGGCATCCACCGGGACGTACGCCGTCCTGGACGGCGCAATGCGCACGGCATGGGGCAATCGCGGTGGATCCGGTGGCACCCTGGGCTGGCCGATCGGTGATCAGGAATCGGCTTCCGGGGGCGTCCGACAGCTCTTCCAGCGCGGAATGCTCGTCGTCCCGTCTTCCGGGGCAGCCGTCGTGCTCTCCGCCGCGGTCGGCACCTACTGGTCGACCGCTTCGAACTCGTCATTGCTCGGCGCACCGATCGGAACCGCCACGAACGTGACCGCGGGCGGGCTGACCGGCTCATACCAGAACTTCGATCGCGGAATGGTGCTCGTACGCTCCACGGGCGAGGTCTTCGCCGTGCTTCACGGCCCGATCCGCAACCTCTGGGGAGCGCAGGGGGGAACAGGCGGGGCTCTGGGTTGGCCGTCCGGTGATCAGACGTCGGTATCCGGCGGTCTTCGTCAGGACTTCCAGAAGGGGACGGTGTTCGTCTCGGCTTCCGGTGTTGGCGCGACCTTGCAGGGCGCGATCCGCAGCTACTGGGAGACCGGGTCGAACAGCTCTCTCCTGGGATTCCCGACGGGTGCGCAGACCTCATGGTCGGCCGGCGGGGTGACCGGCGTGCTGCAGTACTTCGAACGAGGGATGGTGCTGTCCTCTGCCGCGACGGGCACGCACGCCGTCCTCGACGGTCCGATGCGGACCGCGTGGGGCGATCGCGGTGGATCCGGAGGTTCCGTCGGCTGGCCGATCGGTGATCAGGAAGTTGCAGGAGGCGGGATCCGCCAGGAGTTCCAGCGCGGTGTCTTGACCGCGGGTCTCGGGGCTGACGTCACCGGAGATATCGCGATCTACTGGGGAACTGGCACGAACTCGGCACGCCTGGGCTCACCGACCGGCTCACCGGTGGCGTGGACCGCCGGCGGTGTCACCGGAGTGATGCAGGTGTTCCAGCGCGGCACGGTCATGTCGTCGACGCAGACGGGAACCTACGCGGTGCTCAATGGAGCGATCCGTGACGCCTGGGGCTCGCAGGGAGGGTCGGGAGGTCTGCTCGGCTGGCCAACAGGCGACCAGCAGACGATCACGGGCGGGATCCGTCAGCAGTTCCAGAACGGCGTCGTGATCGTACCGACCAGCGGTACCGGGGTCGTGTTGGCGGGTGGGATCGCCGACTACTGGACGGGGGGCACCAACGCATCCAAGCTCGGCCAGCCGACCGGCTCGCCGATCTCGTGGACGGCCAGCGGGGTTTCCGGTGCATACCAGCTCTTCCAGCGGGGCATGGTGATGTCCTCGGCGGATACCGGCAC
>MTKZ01020973.1_pt1 | contig 12745 bp, 9 predicted proteins | sample 1042781 | NCBI WGS metagenome assembly MTKZ01 (sample SAMN06212207, study PRJNA360539) | anaerobic digester metagenome | biome: Wastewater treatment plant; material: sludge; isolation source: anaerobic digester fed with sludge from wastewater treatment plant | place: Denmark: WWTP Viborg ...
GATCAGGCGGAAAATCCTCGCCGCCAGCCGCCTGCCCGTCGGCACGGTGCCGGTCTACCAGGCCGCGGTGGGCAGGGCGCGGGCGGGCGGGGGGATCGCCTCGATGACCGAGGACGAGATCTTCGAGGCGATCGAGGAGCACGCCGCGGACGGGGTGGATTTCGTCACCGTCCACTGCGGCGTCACGCGCGCCGCCCTCGACCGTATGCGCCGGCAGGGGCGCCTGATGGACGTGGTGAGCCGCGGGGGCGCGTTCCTCGTGACATGGATGGTCGCCAACGACCGGGAGAACCCGCTCTGGCGCGACTTCGGCCGCCTCGTCGAGATCGCGGCGCGGTACGATCTGGCGCTCAGTCTCGGCGACGCGATGCGGCCCGGATGCATCGCCGATGCCAACGACCGGGCGCAGTTCCAGGAGCTGATCGCGCTCGGGGAGCTGCGGGCGCACGCGCACCGGGAGGGGGTGCAGACGATGATCGAGGGGCCCGGGCATGTGCCGATTCACCAGATCGAGGAGAACGTGAAGCTCGAAAAGGCGCTCTGCGGCGGCGCGCCGTTCTACGTCCTGGGGCCGCTCGTGACGGACGTGGCCCCGGGGTACGACCATATCGCCTGCGCGATCGGCGGCGCCGTCGCCGGGGCGGCAGGAGCGGACTTCCTCTGCTACGTGACCCCCGCCGAGCACCTCGGCCTCCCCGGTCCCGCGGATGTCCGCGAGGGGGTGATCGCCGCCCGGATCGCCGCGCACGCCGCGGACCTCGCCAAGGGGGTCCCCGGGGCGGCGCAGTGGGACCTGGAGATGGCGCGGCGGCGGAAGCGGCGGGACTGGGACGGGATGCTCCGGCTCGCGTTGGATCCGGCGAGGGCGCGCCTGATCCGGAAGGCCAGCCCGCCGCGCCTCGCCGACGTCTGCACGATGTGCGGGGAGTTTTGCGCGATAAAAACGGTTGAAAAGTATCTCGGGAAAGGGTGAGAATACGCGCGGCGCAACGGAAAGGACGTGCAGATGAGCATCCTCGTGGTCGGTTCGGTGGCGCTGGACACCGTGGAGACGCCGTTCGGCAGGAGGGAGCGGGCGCTGGGCGGCTCCGCCACCTTCTTCTCCGTCTCGGCGAGTTTCTTCGCCCCGGTGAACCTCGTGGCCGTGGTGGGGAAGGACTTCCCGAAGGAGCACGTCGAGTTCCTCAAGTCACGCAAGATCAACACGCGCGGCCTGAAGGTCCTCGACGGAGAGACGTTCCACTGGATCGGGTCGTACAAGTACGACATGAACGAGGCGATCACCCACTCGACCTGCCTGAACGTCTTCGAGCAGTTCAAGCCCGAGATCCCGAAGGAGTACCGCGGCAAAGGGTGCCTGTTCCTCGCGAACATCGACCCGGAGCTCCAGATGTCGGTGCTCGACCAGATGGAGAACCCGAAGCTCGTCGCCTGCGACACGATGAACTTCTGGATCCGGGGGAAGCGGGACGCGCTCGTCGCGCTCCTCAAAAAGGTCCAGATCGTGGTGCTGAACGAGGCGGAGGCGCGCCAGCTCACGGAGCAGCCCAACCTCGTGAAGGCGGCCAAGATCATAATGGCGTGGGGCCCGTCGAACGTGGTGATCAAGAAGGGGGAACACGGCGCGCTCCTCTTCGGCAAAGAGGGGATCTTCTCGGCGCCCGGTTTCCCGATGGAGGATATCGCGGACCCGACGGGGGCGGGAGACACCTTCGCGGGCGGGTTCATGGGGCACCTGGCGCGCGAGAAGAAGGCGGACTGGCAGACGCTCAGGCAGGCCACGATCTACGGCAGCGTGATGGCGTCGTTCAACGTCGAGGATTTCAGTCTCGACCGGATGCGGACGCTCACCGACAAGGAGATCGCCTACCGGTATCGCCAGTTCGTCACGCTGGCCTGCTTCGAGTAGGGGGGGGCGTCTTCCCCGTCTTCCCGTGCGGCGGCGGAGGCGGGGCGCGCCCGGGCCGCGGAGCCGCGGCAATCCTTTCCCCCGCGACCGGTGATTCCTTCTCCCCGTTGCGGGGAAGGGGGACGCCCGGAAACGCCGAGGTGCAGGTTGCCATCGGGACGTCCGCGGTGCTATACTGTGTCCGCTCTTCAGCGAGCGGGTGTAGCTCAGTGGTAGAGCTCCAGCTTCCCAAGCTGGCTATGAGGGTTCGATTCCCTTCACCCGCTCCAGCTCATGCCCGCCGGCATCGGTCGCGCGCAGACGCGGCGAAAAGGATCCACCGGTGAGATTCACGCACGTCAATATCATCGCGGCGGATTGGGACGCCCTCGCCCGGTTCTACGAGGATATCTTCGGCTGCGTCCGGATCCCGCCCGAGCGCCGGATCTCCGACCCGTGGCTCACGCGGGGGACCGGCGTGCCGGGGGCGAGTTTGCGCGGGCTGAAGCTGACGCTCCCGGGCTGCGGCGCAGACGGGCCGCTCCTGGAGATCTTCCAGTTCTCCGAGGAGGAGGAGAAGCACCCCCCGCGGGCGAACCGGCGGGGGTTCGGCCACCTCGCCTTCGAGGTCGAAGACGTCGCGGGCACGCTCGCACGGATCGTCGCGGGCGGCGGATCCGCGCTCGGGGAGGTGACCGCCCACGAGGACGAACGGGGGAGGTTCACCTTCGTCTTCGCGGCCGACCCCGAGGGGAACGTGGTCGAACTGACGAACTGGCGCCCGCGCGCCTCGTAGCGTCTTCGCCGCAATCCCCCGAATCCCCGCCGATCCCCGGTACCCCTTTCCCGCGCGGGCCGCGTATGCTAGAATGCCTAGTTCTCGAACGGTATCTCGAGGGGGGGGAGGTATGCCGATCAGCCGGAAGGACGTGGAGTACGTCGCGCGCCTCGCGCGCCTCCGCCTCTCCGAGGAGGAGAAGGAACGCCTCACCGTGCAACTCGGGGAGATCGTCGGCTACGTCGAGAAGCTGAACGAGCTCGACACGGCGGACGTGGAGCCGACCGCGCACGTCCTCCCGCTGCGGAACATAACCCGCCCGGACGAGGTGCGCCCCTGCCTGGACCGCGACGAGGCGCTGCGGCTCGCCCCGAAGGCGGGCGAGGGGTTCTTCAGGGTCCCGCAGATCATCGAATGAGGCGTGAACGGCCTGAACGGGAGCGTGGCGTGGAACTGACGGATCTGACGGTTTCGGAGGCGGCTGCGGCGGTGCGGAAACGGGACTGCTCCTCCCGCGAGCTCACCGCCGCCTGTCTCGCGCGCATCGCCGCGGCCGACGGCGCCGTCCATGCGTTCATCGAGCGCTGCGAGGAGAGCGCCCTGAAGGAGGCGGACGCCGCGGACAGGCGCCTCGCCTCCGGCGAGGCGCCCGGACGGATCGAGGGGGTCCCGATCGGCCTGAAGGACAACCTCTGCGTGGAGGGGAGGGTCGCCGGGTGCGCGTCGAAAAGCCTGGAGGGGTTCGCCGCCCCGTACACCGCCACCGCGGTCGAACGCCTCCGCCGCGAGGGGGCGGTGCTCCTCGGCCGGCTGAACATGGACGAGTTCGCGATGGGCTCCTCCACGGAGAACTCCTGCCACGGCGTGACGAGGAACCCGTGGGACACGGAGCGGGTGCCGGGGGGGTCGAGCGGCGGCGCGGCCGCGGCGGTCGCCGCCCGTGAAATCCCGGCCGCCCTCGGCTCCGACACGGGCGGCTCCGTCCGCCAGCCGGCGGCCTTCTGCGGCGTCGCGGGCCTCAAGCCCACCTACGGGCGCGTCTCCCGCTACGGTCTGATCGCCTTCGCCTCCTCCCTCGACCAGATCGGGCCTATCGCCCGAAGCGTGCGCGACATCGCCCTGCTCCTGGAGATCATCGGGGGGCGCGACCCGCGCGACTCGACCTCCGTCGACGTCCCCGTCGCCGGTCTCTCCGGCCAACTCGAGGCCGGCCTCGCGGGGATGCGCCTCGGCGTCCCGCGTGAGTACTTCATCGAGGGGATGGATGCGGAGGTGCGGGCGGCGGTCGAGGCCGCGATCGCCCGGATGCAGGCCCTCGGCGCCGAGACGGTGGAGCTGAACCTGCCCCACACCGGCTACGCCGTCGCCGCCCAGTACATCATCGCCACCGCCGAGGCGAGCTCGAACCTCGCCCGCTTCGACGGCGTCCTGTACGGGTACCGCGCCTCGCGCCCGGCGGACCTCCTCGAGATGTACGAGCGCACGAAGTCCGAGGGGTTCGGCGACGAGGTGAAGCGCCGGGTGATGCTCGGCACGCACGTCCTCAGCTCCGGCTACTACGACGCCTACTACCGTAAAGCCCAGAAGGCGCGCACGCTCATGAAGGAGGACTTCGAGAAGGCGTTCCAGCGATGCGACATGATCGCCACCCCGGTCACGCCGACGGCGGCGTTCAGGCTCGGGGAGAAGACGGCCGACCCGCTCCGGATGTACCTCTCGGATCTTCACCATCTCCGCCAATCTGGCCGGCGTCCCCGCCCTCTCGATCCCCTGCGGCTTCACCTCCGGCGGCCTTCCGGTCGGCCTCCAGCTCCTCGGCCGCCCGTTCGGCGAGGCGGAGATCTTCAGGGCGGCGCACGCCTACGAGCGCGCCACGGAGTGGCACACGAGAAAGCCGCCGGTATGACGCGGCGGCGAACGACGATTCGATCGACGGCGCCCCCCGCCCGGGGCCCCGGATCGGCCGGAGAGGCGAAAGATGCCTGACTACGAGGCGGTCATAGGGCTCGAGGTGCACGTGCAGCTGAAGACCCGGTCCAAGGTCTTCTGCGGCTGCCCGGTCGCCTTCGGCCTGCCGCCCAACCAGGCGGTCTGCCCCGTCTGCCTCGGCCTGCCCGGCTCGCTCCCGGTGCTGAACGAGGAGGCGCTCCGGTGCGCGGTGTTGACGGGGATGATGCTGGGCTGCCGCGTCGCCCCGTTCAGCAAGTTCGACCGGAAGAACTACTTCTACCCCGACCTCCCCAAGAACTACCAGATCTCCCAGTACGACCTCCCGCTCTGTTCCGGCGGCTTTCTCGAGATCGAGGCGCCCGGGGGCCGGCGGCGCGTCGGCATCACCCGCGTCCACCTCGAGGAGGACGCGGGGAAGCTCATCCACTCCGAAACGCCCGGCGGGGACTCGTCCGTGGACTACAACCGGGCCGGCGTCCCGCTCCTCGAGATCGTCAGCGAGCCGGAGCTCGCCTCGCCCGAGGAGGCGTGCGCGTACCTGAAGGCCCTGAAGCTCTCGCTTCAGTACCTCGGCGTCTCGGACTGCGACATGGAGAAGGGGAGCCTCCGGTGCGATGCGAATGTCTCGATCCGCCCCCGCGGCGCCTCCGCGCTCGGCGTGAAGGTCGAGGTGAAGAATATGAACTCGTTCCGGGCGGTCGGGAAGGCGCTGGCGCACGAGATCGAGCGGCAGACGCGCCTCGTCGATGCGGGCGGACAGGTCGCGCAGGAGACGCGCCTCTGGGAGGCCGACCGCGAGGAGACGCGCCCGATGCGGAGCAAGGAGGAGGCCCACGACTACCGTTACTTCCCCGATCCGGATCTCCCCCCGGTCGTCCCCGGCGAGGCGTGGCTGCGCTCCCTCGCCGCGGCGCTGCCCGAGGCCCCCCTCGCGCGGCGCGACCGGTTCGTCGCCTCGTACCGCCTCTCCGCCTACGACGCGGATCTGCTCACCTCGGAGCGCGGCCTCGCGGACTACTTCGAGGCGACGGTGGCGGCCGGGGCGGCTCCGAAGGCGGCGGCGAACTTCATGATGGGGGAGATGCTGCGGGCGCTCAAGGAGGAGGGGATCGAGGCCTCCGCGTGCCGCGCGCGCCCGGAGGGCCTTGCCGAGCTGCTCACGCTCGTCGCATCGGGGAGCATCAGCGCCGCGACCGGCAAGAAGGTCTTCGCCGAGATGCGCAGGACCGGCGAGGGGGCGAAAAGAATCGTCGCCGCCGCCAACCTCGCCCAGATCAGCGACGAGCGGGAACTCGCCCGCATCGTCGACGAGACGATCGCCGCCAACCCGAACTCCGCCCGGGATTACCGGGCCGGCAAAACACAGGCGCTCGGCTTCCTGATGGGGCAGGCGATGAAGGCGACGAAGGGGAAGGGAAACCCGCAGCGAATGCGCGCCTTGCTGAAGGAGAGACTGGGGTAGCGGCGCCCCCGCCCGGCCGGGGGGGAGCGGGAGAAACCGGCGGGAGAAACCGGATGACGAGACGGCGGTTCCGTAGTACGCTTGCAGTTAGGCGCGCGTGTCCGCGAACGATCGGCCTATGAGATTCTTCTCCACGCAGATCAAGGTCAAGAAGCGCGACATCCCGGCCGGGCTCTGGATGAAGTGCAAGAGCTGCGGCGAGATGGTCACGCGCCAGGAGGTCGCGACCAACCTCCAGACCTGCCCGAAATGCGACTACCTCTACCCGCTCCCGGCGTGGCAGCGGATACGCAGCATCTTCGCCGAGGGGGAGTTCTTCGAGACGGACCCGGAGATGCGCCCCACCGACCCGCTCCGGTTCGTCGACACCCTCCCGTACCCGAAACGCCAGGCGATCGCCGAGAAGAAGGCGGGGATCCCGGAGGCGATCGTGACCGGCGTCGGGTCCCTCGCCGGGTACGGCACCGCCTTCGCGGCGATGGACTTCCCGTACATGGGGGGGAGCATGGGCTCGGTCGTCGGCGAGAAGATCACCCGGCTGACGGAGCTCGCCCTCCGGGTTCGTCTGCCCCTGATCATTGTCTCCGCCTCGGGCGGCGCCCGGATGCAGGAGGGGGCGCTCAGTTTGATGCAGCTCGTCAAGACCAGTGCCGCCCTCGCTCGGTTCGCCTCGGAGGGGCTCCCCTATATCTCGGTGATGACGAACCCGACCACCGGCGGGACCACCGCCTCGTTCGCCTCGCTCGGCGACATCATCATCGCGGAGCCGGGCGCCCTGATCGGGTTCGCGGGGCCGCGGGTCATCAAGCAGACGATCCAGCAGGAACTCCCCGAGGGGTTCCAGACCGCCGAGTTTCTGATCGCGCACGGGATGGTCGACATGATCGTCGGGCGCAGGGAGCTCAAGGGGGCGCTTGCCGAGCTCCTCGGGATGTTCGGCGCGCCCTCCTTCTCGCCTGCGATGGTGCCGCCGGACGCCCGGGGCAGCGGGGCGGCCGGGGAGGGGTGAGCGCTTCCGCGCCCCGCCGCATGCCCGGCGCGGCGGAGGCGTACCTCGCCTCCCTCGAGCGTTTCGAGATGCGTCCCGGCCTCGAGCGCATACGGCGCCTGCTCGCCGCCTGCGGCGAGCCGCAGCGCTCCTTCCAATGCATCCACGTCGCCGGGACGAACGGGAAAGGGTCCGTCTGCGCGATGACCGAGTCGGCGCTGCGCGCCGCCGGGCTGCGGACGGGTCTCTACACCTCCCCGCATCTGTTCTCCTTCAGGGAGAGGATCTGGCGCCTCGGCGAGCCGATAGGGGGGGAGGAGGCGGACGCGCTCGCGGAGGAGCTGATCCCCGCCGCGGAGCGGATCGCGGCGGGCCCCGCGGGGCCGCCCACCTGGTTCGAGTTTATGACCGCGATGGCCTTCCTCGGATTCAGTCGCGCGAAGGTCGACTACGCCGTCGTCGAGACCGGCCTCGGCGGGCGGCTCGACGCGACGCGTCCGATCGAGGCCCCGGTCTCCGCGATCGTCTCCGTCGGCCTGGAGCACACGGAGATCCTCGGCGGCACCGTCGCGGCGATCGCCGCCGAGAAGGCGGAGATCATCGCCGAGGGGGCGTCGGTCGTCTGCGGTGAGATGGGGGACGAGGCGTTCGATCCGATCCGGCGCCGGGCCGCGGAACGAGGCGCCGCCCTGCTCCGCGTGGGGGACGAGGTGCGCGTCTCCGTGCTCCGGGAGGGGCCGGAGGGGAGCGTCGTGGAGGTGCGCGGCCCGTGGGGGCGTTACGGCCCCCTTGCGCTCCCCCTCGCCGGGCGCCACCAGGCGGCCAACTGCGCCGTGGCGGTCGCCCTCGTCGAGGCGGTGCGGAGGCGGGGGGCGGCGGTCGCCCCGGAAACGGTCGCCCGCGGGATCGGGGCGACGCGGTGGCCGGGCCGGCTCGAGATCGTCCGCCGCCTTCCGCTGACCGTCGTCGATTGCGCGCACAATCCCGACGGCGCGCGCGCCGCCGCCGCCGCCCTCCGGCGTCTCTTCCCGGGGCTGCGGTGGGCCCTCGTGCTCGGGCTGCTCCGGGACAAGGACGCGGGGGGGGTCTGCGACGCCCTCGCCCCCCTCTCGACGGAGCTGTTCACGACCGCCGTGCCGAGCGCGCGCACCGCCGACGCGGCGGCGCTCGCCGCGCTGTGTCGGGCCCGGACCGGCAGGCGCGCCGCCGCCGCCGCGGGCCCCGCGGAGGCGCTGAGGCGCGCGGAACGCGCGGTGTCCTCGGGCGCGGCGGACGGGGTGCTCGTCGCCGGCTCCATCTATCTGGCCGCGGAGGCGATGAAGCTGACGAAAGGCGTACGGGGAGAGACCTGAGACGGGGGACGGCTTCTCGCGCACTTCGGCGGAGAATACGGGAGATACGGGACGTGGCCGAGTCGACGCTGACGATCAGAAACGGGCGCCTGATCCGGAACGGGGTGGCGCAGGCGGACTCCGTGGTCTGCGTCCGCGGGCGTGTCGTCACCTACGCGGGCCCGCCGGGAGGGGCCCCGCCGCCGTCCGGGAGGGCGATCGACGCGGGGGGGCGGTACGTCTGCCCCGGGTTCATCGATCTCCACGTGCACGGGGCCGCCGGGTGCGACTTCCTCTCGGCCGACCCCGCCGGGGTGCGGAACATCGCGGCGGCCCACGCCCGCCGCGGCAGCACCGCCCTCTTCGCGACGGTGCGGAGCGCCGCGCCGGAGGAGATGCGGCGGGCGGTCTCCCTCCTCGGGCAACTGATCCGCTCGGGCGGCGCCCCGGGCGTCGTCGGCATCCACCTCGAGGGGCCCTTCATCAACCCGGCGCGCGCGGGGGTGCACCCGCTCCGCTGGCTGCGCGCGCCCGATTTGGCCGCGCTCGACGCGCTCCTCGAGGGGGCGGAAGGCTGCCCCCTGATCGTCACCCTGGCCCCGGAGCTCCCCGGGGCGATGCGGCTCGTCGAGGCCGTCGCCGCGCGCGGGGCGGTCCCCGCGGCCGGGCATTCAGATGCGACGTTCGACGAGGCGTGCGCGGCGTTCTCGGGGGGCGTCCGTCTCGTCACGCACCTGTTCAACGCGATGAGCGGGATGCACCACCGCCGGCCCGGCCTCGCCGCCGCCGCCCTCGCGGACGGGCGCGTCGCGGCGGAGCTCGTCGCCGACGGCGTCCACGTCCACCCCGAGATGGCGAAGATGGCGTTCAGGCAGAAGGGGGGAGACGGCATCGTCCTCGTCACAGACTCCATGCAGGCCCTCGACGCGGAGGCGGAGATCTTCAGCATCGACGGGGAGGTCTTCTCGGTGCGCAACGGCGCCCCGGTGCGGGACGACGGGACGCTCTGCGGCTCCGTGCTCACGATGGGCGGGGCGCTGCGCAACGCGGCGCGATGGACCGGGAAGCGCCCGGAGGAGATCGCGGCGCTCGCCACGACGGTCCCGGCGCGGCTCGCGGGGCTCGCGGACCGGAAGGGGGCGCTCCTGCCCGGGATGGACGCGGATATCGCGATCTTCGACGAACGGTTCGACGTGCAGGCGGCGTTCGTCGGCGGGGCGCTCGTCTACGCGGCGGCGGGATTCGAAGCGGCGCACTAGGGGGGCGACGGCGATGTGCGGCATCGTCGGCTACATCGGCGGGAGGGACGCGCAACAGATCCTCCTGAGGGGGCTCTCCCGGCTCGAGTACCGCGGGTACGACTCCGCGGGGGTGGCGATACTCGACGGCGGAACAATCAGCGTCCGCAAGAAGGAGGGCCCCCTCGCGGGCCTCGCCGCCCTGCTCGGCGCCTCGCCGCTGGCCGGCCGCGTGGGCGTGGGGCACACCCGCTGGGCGACGCACGGGGAGCCGGACACGCCCAACGCACACCCGCACACCGACTGCACCGGCCGGATCGCCCTCGTGCACAACGGCATCATCGAGAACTACGCCGCGCTGCGGAAGGCGCTGCGGGAGGAGGGGCACCGGTTCGCCTCGGAGACCGACAGCGAGGTCCTCGTCCACCTCATCGAGAAGCGCTACGCCGGGGAGTTGCTGCCCGCCGTCCGGGAGGCGGTCGCGGAGGCGGAGGGCGCCTACGCCATCGCGGCGATCTCGGCGGACAGCCCCGGGGAGATCGTGGTCGCGCGCAAGGCCGGCCCGCTGGTGATCGGGCTCGGGGAGGGGGAACAGTTCGTCGCCTCCGACGTGCCGGCGATCCTGGAGTACACCGACCGCGTCGTCTATCTGGAGGACGGCGACCTCGCGCGCCTCACCCGAAACGGTATCGAGATCTTCGACGGCGCCCTCGCCCCGGTCTCCCGCACCCCGCACCGTGTCGAATGGACGATCGAGCAGGCGGAGAAGGGCGGCTTCGAAAAGTTCATGCTCAAGGAGATCCACGAGCAGCCCGAGGCGCTGCGGAACACCCTCATCGGGAGGATCCTCCCCGACAAGACCGGCGTCGTCCTCGAACTCCCCCGCGTCGACGAGGAGGCCATCCGGTCTCTGACCAAGATCTTCATCATCTCCTGCGGAACCGCCTGTTACGCCGGGATGGGCGGGCGCTACCTCCTCGAGCGGTACACCGATCTCGCCGTCGAGGTCGACTACTCGAGCGAGTTCCGTTACCGCAACCCGAGGCTCGACCGGAACACGCTCGTGGTGACGGTGAGCCAGTCCGGCGAGACCGCCGACACCCTCGCCAGCCTCAGGATGGCGAAGGAGCGGGGGTGCCGGATCGTCTCGATCGTGAACGTGATGGGGAGCAGCATCGATCGGGAGAGCGACGGGGTGCTCTACACGCGGGCGGGGCCCGAGATCGGCGTCGCCTCGACCAAGGCGTACACCGCCCAGCTCGCGGCGTTCGTCCTCCTGACCGTCCACGCCGGGAGGATCAGGGGGCAGATGGACGGCGAGGAGGCGCGGGGGATTTTGGCCGAGCTGGAGGCGCTGCCGGAAAAGGTGGCCCGGGCGCTGCGTCTGGAGGCGCAGATCCGAGAGATCGCCGCCAACTACGCCGGGGCGAGGAGCGCGTTCTACCTCGGGCGCGGGTTCAACTACCCGACCGCCCTCGAGGGGGCCCTGAAGCTGAAGGAGATCTCCTACCTCCACGCCGAGGGGTATCCGGCGGGCGAGATGAAGCACGGGCCGATCGCCCTCATCGACCGCGAATTCCCCGTCGTCTGCATCTGCACGAAGGGGGAGAACTATGGTAAGATGCTCTCCAACATAAAGGAGGTGGAGGCGCGGGGGGGGAGGATCATCGCGCTCGCCACCGAGGGCGATGACGCCCTGGCGGAGATCGCCGAGGAGTTGATCCAGGTCCCCCCGACGCGGGAGGAGTTGTCGCCCATCGTCAACGCCGTGCCGCTGCAGCTCCTGGCCTACCATATCGCCCGCGCCCGGGGCTGCGACATCGACAAGCCGAAGAACCTGGCCAAGAGCGTCACGGTCGAGTAGACCGCGGCGCCCGCCCGCCGTGCGTCCCATGCGCATCAGGATCCAATCGAAGATACTCGCCAGCTTCATGGCGATGGTCGCCCTGATCATCGCCCTGCTGCTCTTCACGCTCTTCTCGATCCGCATCATGGCCGACGGCACCCGCCGGCTGGTCTACGTGCAGAAGAAGTCGGGGCTCATCACCGACCTCCAGATGACGCTCGACCGGGCGGTCACGGCCCTCGGCGAGTATATGGTCTCGGGGAAGAAGTCGCGCCGGGCGACGTTCATCCAGCTGGTCCTCTTCTACACGAAGAACATCGAGGCGCTCGAGCGGTCCTCCCTCGCGGGCCCGGCGGGGAAAGGGACAGGCGACGCCCGCGAGCGCGCCGCCGTCGCCGCGCTCAAGGCCGAGATCGCCGTCATCGACCGGAACGCCCGCGAGATCCTCTCCCTCGTCGACAGGATAGAGCGGGCGCAGGGGCACCGCCTCATCCAGGATGTCGCCGCCTCGGTGAAGGACGCGCTCGAGAAGAAGGCGGAGGGGGGGGGCGGGGGCGCGCCGTCGCAGGAGCTCGCGATGCTCGGCGGGCTGCTCGGCGTCAGCACCCGCGACGCCCAGCGGCGCCTCGCGGAGCTGGAGGTGCTGAGCCGGACCATCTCGGAGTCCGAGTCGCGCCTGAAGGAGCTCTTGCTCCAGCTCGTCGAGGCGAAGGACCGGGCGCTCGAGAAGATCGCCGAGCTGCATGAGCTGGCCCAGCGGGAGGGGCTCCAGGCGATCGGGACGGCCACGCTCGCCGACCGGCGGGCGAGGAAGATCAGCCTCGTCGGCGGGGTGATCGTCCTCGCCTGCGGGCTGGTGTTGGCGCTCTACCTGTCGCGGTCGTTCTCGCGGCCGATCTCCGATCTCGACCGCGGGGCGCGTCTCATCGGCGAGGGGGACTTCGATCACCGGATGGTGTTGGACACCGGGGACGAGCTGCAGGACCTCGCCGAGCGTTTCAACACGATGGCAAAGAGACTGAAGGCGTCGTACGGCGAGCTCGAGGAGCGCGTCCGCGCACGGACGCGCGAGCTCGAGGCGTCGAACCTGCAGCTGCGCCGGCTCTTCAACGGCATCTCCGACGGCATCTCGGTCATCGACAGGGAATTCCGGATCGTCAACGTCAACGACGGCATCGCCGCCATGGTTGGACGTAACGGCGCGGAGCTTGTCGGCGGCACCTGCCACCGCGTCTACCGGGGGAGCGACAGCCCGTGCCCGGGC
>MTKZ01002570.1_pt2 | contig 12740 bp, 12 predicted proteins | sample 1042781 | NCBI WGS metagenome assembly MTKZ01 (sample SAMN06212207, study PRJNA360539) | anaerobic digester metagenome | biome: Wastewater treatment plant; material: sludge; isolation source: anaerobic digester fed with sludge from wastewater treatment plant | place: Denmark: WWTP Viborg ...
GCGCCCGTCAAAGGGGAGCGGCCGGAGTGGTGCGTGCAGAAGCTGACGGAGGTCGGAGTCGATCGGATCGTCGTGCTTCAGACCGATCGTTCCGTAGTCCGCTGGAAGGGCGATCGCGGGCGCGGCCAGGTGGCCAAACTGGCTCGGGTCGCGAAGGCGGCGCTCGAGCAGTGCCGTCGGGTGTGGCTACCGACCATCGTGGGCCCTTGCACGTTGGATGAGCTGATCGGAAGCGTCGAGTCGGTCACGGATCTGGTGGTTGACCGCCCATGGGTGAGGGCCGACGGGTCGGGACGGCAGGCATCGACCGAAGATCGTTCGCTGCTGATCGGCCCCGAGGGCGGGTTCACCCCCCGGGAGCAGTCGTTGGTGACCGAGGCCATTTCGCTTGGACCCCATGTGATGCGAGCCGAAACGGCGGCGATGGTGGGCGGTGCCCAGTTGGTCGCGCTGCGTGAGTACGGTGAGCGCGGCGACCACGGAGAGCTAAGCTCGGGCGTCACGTTGCACTGATCCGTGGGAGGCGAGGTCCACGGCTGAGACCGGTGGTGAAGGGCCGACGGCCTTTCACGCCGATCGTTGCCGGGGTGCTCCTCGATCGACGATTGGGCGCGATCCACCGGTCGAAAGGCACACGCAGATGAGCACCGCCGCTTTGGCAGAGGACGAGCATGCGCACAGTCAATATGGCCGCCAGGTGGGGGAGCGACTGCGGCTGATTCGCCGTCAGAAGCGGTTTTCCCTCCAAGAGGTCGAGGCGATCTCCGACCAGGAGTTCAAGGCCTCGGTTCTTGGTGCCTACGAGCGCGGCGAGCGAGCGATCTCGGTTCCTCGTTTGCAGCGCCTCGCCCACTTCTACAAGGTGCCGGTTGATCAGCTTCTGCCCGAAGGCGATGAAGACGAGGCCGCCAAGAGCGACCAGACCGACTCCGGCGCGAAGATCAACCTCGCCCGGCTCGAGGGGCTTGAGGGGTCTGAGGCCGACATGTTGAGCCGCTACCTGCTCATGATCCAGGTGCAACGTCAAGACTTCAACGGTCGGGTGATCACCATCCGCCGGGACGATATGCGGGCCATCGCCTGCATCTTGGGTATGGCTGAGGAGCACGTCCCAGGGCGCCTCGCCGAACTGGGTCTCCGCCTGAACTAGCGACTTGCGACCTCGCCGCGGAACCGGCGTTGGCTTCGGCGTGACCTCACGAGGGCGATGCGTGATGAAGGTAGTCCCGGTTCTGCCTGGCGCGGGTGAGCATCAGGTGAAAGGCATGATCGCGTCTTCGGAACGGAAGGATGCAACGACCACGAAACGAGGACAGCTGCTCTCACCTCAAATAGCGACTTTCGAAATACCATTTTCGACTGCCTGCTAGTAGACAGATCAGCAGCCAACTCGTCCATCCAGGAGGGCCGAAGTGAGTGATCAGGCGCAAGGGCCGGGGTGGTGGCAGGCCTCGGACGGCAAGTGGTACCCGCCGCAGACCGCCGCTCAACCATTTCCGTCTACCGCTCAAGGCCTTCCAGTCGCATCAGCAGCGAACCCCGGTTCGGGCGATCTTGAAGCAGGCAAGCAAACCCCGTGGTACGAACGAACCTGGGTCCTCGCCCTGTCATTACTGTTTTGCTTTCCAATCGGGCTGATCCTTCTGTGGGTGAACAAGCGGTTCACCCCGACGACCAAGATCATTGTCACAGCGGTAGTGCTTGCCCTCGCTCTGATTGCTGGGATCGCTGACTCCTTGAGCCCACCGGACGAATCGAAAGAGGCGAAGGGGGCCGCCACGTCGGAGGCGCAGACAACTGCGAAACCGACAACCACGGCGCCGCCTGCAACAACTTCGAAGCCGACCACCACGGCGGCACCTGCAACGACTGCGAAGCCGACCACCACGGCGGCACCTGCAACGACAGCGAAACCAACGACAACCCCGCCGCCTACAACAGCGCCCCCGCCGCCAAAAACGGCTCCGCCTCCAACTCAACCGGCCTTGTCTGTGTCAGAGCAGCAAGCGGTTCGCGCCGCTCAGTCATACCTCGATTATTCCGGCTTCTCCCGCCAAGGACTCATCGACCAACTCTCATCCGAGTACGGCGATCAATTCAACGTGCGGGACGCCACCGCCGCCGTTGACAGTTTGACCGTTGATTACAACGCCGAAGCAGTCGAAAGTGCTCGCTCCTACCTTGAGTTTTCCAGCTTCTCCTGCCAAGGACTCATCGACCAACTTTCATCCCAAGCGGGCGACCAGTTCACCGTCGATCAGGCGACCTTTGCAGCGGGTCAGACTGGGCTCTGCTGACGACGGTGTGGGTTACGCATGGGAGTCGACGAGAAATGCACAACCGGACGACTCATTGCCTTCTTGATTCAGCAGGTGGGGCGCCGTTCTCAATGGTCCACCGCCAACTTTCGCTCGTAAGTCTGGCCACCGCTGAGGCGCTGACGGTGACGCCCAACCCGTGGACGGCCGGGTCGGCGATCACCGGCACGGTGTCGTCGCTGACCGCGAACGGAGCGGTCACGTCCGCACCGAAATACTCCACGTCGGCGCCGATGTCGCCGATCAGCGTGGCGCCCGGCAACGCAGCCAACGCTCGGTCGGCAGCCCGACCGATCCCGGACGAGAGCATGCCTCCGACGTACGCGTCGAAGTTGTGGGAGTGACACCAGCCGAGCACCTCCCGCGCAGCCCGGGGGCCACCAAGCCGGGCCTGCTTGACGCACACCACCGGTCGCATGCCAAGCGCTCGGGCTGCACGGAGTTGCCCCAACGACGTGACGGACTCGTCCAGGCAGATGGGGGTGTCCAACCGCTGGACCAAACGAGCCAGGTCCACCAGCAGCTCGGCCGGGAAGGGTTGTTCGATCCAAGCGAGGCCCAGCGCATCGAGTCGTCGGAGAGCGTCTGCGTGAGCGGGCTGGGTGGGTCGGTAGGAGCCGTTGGCGTCCGCCGCCACCTGCACGTTGGCGTGACCCGTTGCGCGGAGCGAATCGATGACCGCCTGGAGGGGGGCGACGTCATGGCTGGGTGAGACCTTGACCTTCAGCCGCCGATAGCCGGCTGCGGCCAGGACGGACGCACGCTTGCCGAGCTCTGCCAAACCGGCGTCCGAGTTGGGCCCGGTTCCGGTGGTGGTGCTGACGGAGGTACCGGGTGGCAGCCGGTCGCGGACCGCCCCCCACCGCTGTGACAGCGTTGATCGTTCGACGCGGGCGGTCAGGTCTTCGGCGGCGAGCGCCAGGGCGGAACGGGCCATCGGGTGCCCGGGTGCGATGGCGGTTGCCGCATCGACAGCATCCGGGCTGAGCGATCCACCGGCGACGACAGCCGGGATCAGCAGGTTGGTCAGCATGGCCTGCGCTCCGTCGGTGTACTCGTGGAAATAGCCGGGATCGGGCAGAGCCGGGCATTCGCCCCATCCCGAGACGGCAGTGCCGTCATGCATCTGACGAAACTCGACGAGGAGCGTCGGCCGGGTCGAGACGGTTCCATGAGCCGCACGGTGCTCATGGGCCAGGCGCAACTCCACCCGGCGCAGGATGATCTCGGCGCCCACGCTTCCAGCCTGTCACGCGTGCGTGCCCGCTGTGGTTTGGAAGCGGGCCGATTACAGGGTGCGGGGGAGTTCGGGAAGTTCGAGGAGCCTGCCCGGGGGCACCACGTCGGGCACGCCAGGGTCGGGGAGGCGGTCGGCGTTGTGAACCACACACCGATCCCAGTAGGCCTCGGCCTCCTGGGTTGACGATGGACGGCCCAGGGCCTCGTCGAGGTGGGCCCGGGCCTGCTCGAACCAGTGCACATCGCTGCGGGTGACGATGGTGGGACACGTGGTGTTGTCGGCGGACCGCCCGGCGTCTACCTCGGGCTGTTGTGTCGAAACCGCACCGGCCGGCGTCGAGGCCGGCGCCGGGGCGGTACCGACGGTAGGCGACCGGGGGTCGGGGTGGCTCGAGTCGGGCCCTGCGGGAACGGGGGACAATTCCAGCACGTTGGTGTCGGCCGCCGGGCTGGAGCCGGTGACGGCGGTCGTGCTGGTGGGTACCCCGCTTGGCGGCTGCTGTTGGGCTCCGGCCAGGGTTGCCGGGATCGAGATCAGTACCGGCGAGAGGCTGAGTGTGACGGCGACCCGCAACGGGGTTGGCAGGCGTTTGGCATAGCGGGCTGCTCGCTCGTCCCGACCCTGGAGCGCAGCCAACCAGGTGGCCAACATGAGTCCAAGCCACCAAAGCGCCAATGCCCCGGCAACGATGCGCACCGTGAGAACAGCCCACAGCGCCGGTTCGGAGGAGGCAATGAGCTTGAACTCCCGGCCGTTGACTGGAACCGCGCCCGCAGGAGCGCCCCCCATTCGAACCACGCCGGCCGCAACCACAGCGACGCCGACGGTGCCGAGCACTCCCGGCAGCCACCGGGCTCGGCGGAAGGTGTCGCAAACGCTCATGACGCACTCACCGAGGTGTCGAGGGGTGTGGCGTCGCCGTGGGAATCGACGGTGGCCAGGCCGCCGAGGCCTGAGCCGCCTGGCCGTCGGGTCAGCGATTGAGCGCTGGGAACCGTCGCGATCGGACGGAACCGCATTCGATGCTCGGTCGAGGACGGAAATCGGCGGACCAGGAACACCTCGCCGGTGCGTCGCAGCGCCACCAACTCGGTCCAACCGTCGTGGTCGGTGTCGATCAGGACACCGTCGACAACATCGTTGCCGAGCGACCATCGATCATGACCTACCGTCAGCACGCCTGCGCGGTAGTCAACCGAGACGCCACATCCGCTTCCGGTTGGATCCACGCGAGGAGGCGGCACCCGAGGGCGGATGCAGCGCCCCGGCGAACCCACCGCTGGGGGCGGGTCGCCGAGTGCTTTGAGAGCCACGGTGCCTGAGAGGAGGACGAGCGTCAGGCCAACGGCAACGCCAACCCCACGGCGCACGTGGCGACGAGCGGGTGAATAACGCGTGGTGAGTCGTTTGACCCAGGCCGGTTGGCTGGATGGCGGATGTCGATCGCCGGCTTGTCGAGGCGGTGGGCCTTCCCCGGGGCCTTGAACGAAAGGCCCGGCCACGGCGGCGTCGTCGGCCAGGTGGTCCAAGGAGGAGGCCGCCGAGGCAAGATCGACCAGGTTGCCCGACCGAAGCTCGGCCGCCAGGGCCCCGATTGCCGAGCGCAGCCCGGGTGGCGCATGGTGCATCGCCGAAGCCACCAGCGCGGCAACCATCACTTCGGCCAACGCCTCGCGATCGGCGTACTGCTCGGCAGGTCCGGCAGGCTGGACCGCCGAGCCCAGCGAGCACAGGGTGACCGCCACGTCCGGGTTGGACCCGGGGCGGGACGTGTCCGGGGCGGAACGCCTCCAAATGACGTGTGCGGGTTCCAAGTTCAGGTGAGCCCAACCGGAACGGTGCAAGGATCCCAGCGTGCCGGCCAGGTTTGCCAATGCCCGGGTCAGCTGTGATGCGTCGATGGGTGGGGATGCCAGCGTGTGAGCGCCGGCGTCTTCGGTCTCGAACCACGGCGCCGGTCGTTCGCCGTGTGCCAGCAGACGAACCACCCCCGGACACTCACATCGCGACAGGGTGTCGATCTCCCGCCGGATCACCTCCGCAGCCGGCGATGCCTGTGGATGCTCGACGGCGCCCGCCGCATCGGAGATCGGTGCGGCACTTTTGTGAACGAGGCGAACGGTGGCACCGCGTGTGGTGAAGGTCATGGTGTCACTCCAGCCGGGCCGTGGCCCGAGCCGTGACGCGATAGGTGGGCGCGACGCCGGGGAGCGCTGCGCCGAACAGCCGCCTGACGGTGGCCGTGGTGCTGACGGTGACACTGCGTCCATCCCGTCCGATCGACACGACCGTGCCCGTGTTCTGCAACGCCGGAACGTCGAAGGCTGACACCTGCAACCGGGCCAGGTTCTGTGCGGCGCCAGGGCTGACACGTGCGGGTCCACCGGATCGAAGCGAATCGCTGTCCAACATGCCGGCAGCATCGTCGGCGGCGCGCTCGGTGACCTGCACCAGGCGCCGCTGCGCCAGATGAGCCGCCGACAGGTCGATCGCAATGCCCCCGAGCAAGACGATCACGAGGATGCCGGCAGGCACCAGCATCAGCGACGAGGCCCGGTCGTTTCGGCGCGATGCTGTGGCGGCGCGCCGCCCTGCGCCCCACGACATCCACCTCCTCGGCCGCCGTCGGATCACCCCCCGCATGCTGCACCCCCGCTACGCCAGGCGGTGCCTCGCTCCATCGACCGCCAGGGATCGATCACCTCGGCGCCGGCAGCGGTGACGGTCTTGGATCCGCGACCGACGAAACCGGGCACCCCCACCAGCGGAGCCTGCAGCCGCACCGTCACCCGGGCCAGTCCACATGGGCCAAAGGTTTCGGCATCGGGTGGTGTGATCGACACCGCAACATCGCTGCGGCCCGAAGCGACCAGCGCCGCGCGTGCCGCCGCCTCGGCCCGCGCTGCGCCGCTACCGGGACCATCGGCCTTGGTGTACACCCGCAGGTACTCCCGCACCGCCGCGTCGGCGTCGGTGCGAGCAGCGATGACCGACCAGACGTTGGCGATCATCAAGGTGCCGACCATGGCGACCAGGACACCCGCCAGCAGCCCGTCGGTGCCACCGACGACGCCCCGTTCGTCCACGGGTCGACGCCTCATGTCGGCTCCCGCCGTACCACCACATCTTCGTGAACCCCGCCCAGTCCGGACGCGGCGCCAAGAATGGTGGCGGGTCGGGATCGCACTCGCAGCACCACCGATGCCCCGCCCGGGTCACCAACAAAGCTCAGCTGCACCTGGTCGGCGTGGCCACCCAGGCGGGACCGAGCCCAGGACAGCCCTTCGGCCTGCACCTGTCCGGGTTCGGAGGCGTATCGAGGGTCGGAGGCGGCACGTCGGGCCGTGTCCCACGCAACGTGGTCCACCAGCGAGGAGACCCAGAGGTTCACCAGCACATGGGTGGCCAACAACATGAAGGCCAGGAACACGGTGACTCCAAAAGCCGCCGACAGGGTGCCCGAGCCACGATCCGGTACCCGATGAACTGGTGACAGACGCCGCCGAGAGGTGTTCAGTTGCCGATCTGCTCGATGGTCTGATTGGCCTTGTTGGTCGCCGAGTTGAACATCGCCCGAAACCCCATCCACATCAGGAGGCCCAAGAACGCGATGACCAACACGGCGATCGCCGTGGAAATCACGCCCTCGGCCACGTCGGCCCGGCGGTTGCGTCGGCGCGCCGCCGTCGAGGCGTCGGAGCGCCGGGCCTTGCTCTGAGATGCCTTCATTGGCGCCTGCTCGGTGGTGGCCATGGCATTCATGGTGGGTCCTCTCGGATGGTGATCGGTTGGAGTTGGCGGGGGGAGGGTTGGCGCACATTGCGCTCAACCCGTGAACTGATTGAGCGCGTGGACGAAGGGAACGACCAGGAAGATCACGCCTGGTATGAGGGTGGCCACCGTCACCGGCACCCAGACCATCTGTTCGCGGCGTTCGATGGTTTCCATCAACTCGCGGTGGACCTCCCGCCGGATGCTTCGGGCCTCGAGGCCGATAAGCGCACCGAGGTCACCGGCCTCCTGGTTGAGAGCGAGCACACCCACCAGCCGTGACACCGCATCCACCTTGGCGAGCTGCGCCCATTCGCGAAGCGCCGAGAGCTCGGAGGTGCCACCGCGGATTCGTCGTGAAACCACCCGCAGGTCCTGGGCGCACGCACCACGTGAGCGTCGTCCCAAGCGGGACACTGAGGCCGAAAGGGAATAGCCGGCGGACAGGTGCATGGCCAACTGTTCGGCGACGACCGGCAGCTCGTGCAACACCCGGGTGCGACGCTGCTGGTCGGCCCGGGCCAGACGTTGTTCGATGACCAAAAACGTCAGCAGGGGGGCCGCAACCATCACAAAGATGGTGAGCCCCCATTGCAGTCCGAGCGCCGCAGCCAACAGCGTGCCGCCAACGAGCGCCAGAAGACCCCACATGAGTTGACGAACCCGGAAAGCAGTGGGTTCGTCGTTGCGGTGCAGGCGAAGGAGTCGATCACCGATGTCCTCGTCCAGGCCTACGAGACGGGCGAGCGAATCGCCCCAGGTCTTCGCCAGCGGGGCCACCAGTGCCTGAATCCCGTTGAGTGTGGCTACCCGACGCGCGGGCGCGCCCGGAAGGTAGGGCCGCAGCCGGTGATGCAGCGGCGCCGGATTGAGCCGTGGGAAGGACGCGATCACCAGCACCGAACCGGCAAACAACCCCACGAAGGCGAGCGCAATCGTCCGGGTCATGAGCCGAACACCCGTTGTTCATTGGGCAAACGCAGTATTCGTCCAGACCAGACCCAGCAGGAGAAAAGAACTCCGAGAGCCGCCAGGGCCAGCATCTGGCCCAGCGCGCTTTGATAGGCCGCTCGTCCGTCGCCAATCGAAAGTCCGACCAGCGCCATGCCCAGCGGCACCAGCAACACGAATCGACGGGCGAAGCGCACGCCCGCCTGACGGGACTTGGCATCCTTCCGGTCCAGGAGATCCTGACGGCGGTCGTCGGCCAATGCCGCCAGCCGGCGGTCAAGATCGGCGCCGCCCAGTTGATGTGCGATCAGCAGGGTCTCGCAGGCGGAGTCTGCGGTGGGATCCGCCAGTTGATCCCGCAACAGTTCGGTGGTGACCGTGAGGTCGCGGGTGAGCAGCCACTCGCGGTGGGCCGCCTCGAAAGCCGGTCGGAGTTCCTCCGGTGCACGCCGACCCACCTCGAACAGCGCCTGGGGGATGGAGCGGCCCACCGAGGAACACAGCAGGCGGATCTCCTCGATCATGGCGGGCCAGGCCTCGCGGGCCTCCTCCAACTGGTGACGACGGCGGCGGCGGATGAGTCCGACGGGCGTGACGGTGCCGATGGCTGCCAGCATCAGCGACGGCACAGCGGCTCCCATCACGGCCAAGCCGACCACCAAGGCCCCGATGCCGGCCCCCAGCGACATCCCCAGGAGCTGACCCACCGACACCTCGGTCAGGCCGGCCTGGTCCAGCCGCATCCGAGCCGAGTCCCGAAGCTTGGCCGAGTCGAATCTCACGGTGCGACTCACAGGCCCGCCCAGGAGGGGATCGACCAGCAGCGCCATACCCGCCGCTCCGCAGGCAGCCAGCCCCAGGCCGGTTGCGGTGCTCATGTGGCCACCTCGTTCTGGACCGGGCCTGCGCCGTTGCTGTTGGCACCTTTCTCGACCCGGCTCCTGGCTGCATGGGCCAACGGCAGGGCGTCGTCCAATGCGATCCCGACGCGGGCAAACGCAGCCCCCATGCGCACAGGTACCAGACCGCTCCATTCGAGGGGGCCGTCGTGCCGGCCGCGTCCGAACAACGGAGTCACGGTGAATTGCGCCGCGTCCGTTCCTCCCGCCAGGTCCTCGACGGCCAGGATTTCGGTGACCTGGGGTCCGCTGGACGTGCGTTCGGTGTGCACCACCACGTCAACGGCCTCGCTCACCAGGGTGTTCAATGCCGAGAGCGGCAGGTTGGCTCCCGCCTCGGCCAATTGGCTGATGAAGCGCAGCCGGGTGAGTGCCTGACGGGCTGATCCGGCGTGGATCGTGGTGTAGCCCTTGACCCCGGATGACAAGGTGCGCAGCAGCGGGAGCGCCTCCTCGTCGCGAACCTCACCCACGATGGCCACATCCGGCGCCATGCGCAGGAATCCCGCCACCAGCTGCCGCAGGGTGACCTCCTCCCGCTCGCCCCGGCCTCCACGGGTTTGCATGGACGCCACATTGGCCAGCGGAATGTCGGTCTCGAAGACCTCCTCGGCCACCACCACTCGAAGGGAGGGGTCGAGGTGACCGGCGGCGCAGTTCAAGAGGGTCGTCTTGCCCGAACCTGGAGCGCCGGCGATCACCATGGACAACCGGGCCCCAACGACTGCCCGCAGGAGACGGGCGGCCTCGGTGCTGAGCATGTTGCGATCCACCAGCTCATCGAGTGAGGAGAACGCGACCCCGGTGAACTTTCTGATGTTCACCATCAAGTGGCCACCTCGTGCGAGGTCACGGTGGACGATGTGCAACCGTGAGCCGTCTGGCAGTTGCGCGTCCTGCAGTCCCATCAGCGGTTCGAGGGTGCGGTGCGATCCCGCAGCGTCATCGAGCAGCCTGGTGAGGGTGCGGATGACGTGATCGTCGTCGTGGAACACGTCATGGTGAAACCCACTGTGACCGGCATGCCGCTTCACGAAGATGGCGTCGGGGGCGTTCACCATGATCTCCCACACGTCGGAGTCTTCGAGCAACTCGGTGAGGGGTCCGTACATCGCCAGGTTGAGGAAGGCACGCCGGGCCACCTGTGCCGGATCGGGGATGTCGTGGCTGCGCAGCCCGCGGCGGCACTCCATTGACCAGGCCGCCAACTCATCGGCGATGAGATCGCGTAGGGCATCCTGAGAGCCGCCGACGTCAAGGTCGAGGGCCATGGATTTGGCCCGACGTTGAACGCGTGCCTCGATCTCGGCCAGTGGTGAGCCTGCTTCGTCCTGCTCCTTGATGCTGAGCCTCTGGGCTTGGTCGGCGTCCCGGCCACCGTGGCTCGTCGGTTCCCGATGTTTCGTGCCGGGGACGTGAGGAGCAACGCCGTCGTTCAGGGGTTCTGCGTTCACGGTCGCTCCTCGGAGACGGCGCCATCGTGGAGGTCAACGGGCTCCGGTCCAGCAGCCGCCTGAGTGGCAGGGGACCCTCGACGGTCGCCCTCGGCCGCATGGAGAAGTGCCGCCACCGGTCGCACCATGCTTTTGGGCAGTGGGGTGGCGGCCCGCTGGGCCGCTTCAACCGAATGGCGCTCGGGTAGGAAGGCGTTGGTGCTGACGCCTGACATGCGCCGGTTGGCGTCATCTGCGGTCACCTGATGAGCAACCCGGCCAAGACGAACTCCCAAGGAGCCATCGAGTGAGAGCGCCCGAAGCATCTCGGCTCGACGCGCAGGCGATCGGGGTGCGCGATTGATCACCGTTGAGATCGTGGCCGAGTCGATGCCGAAGCGCCCGAGGTCATCGAGCAGACCCGCCAAGTGGGCGACGCCCCACAAACCGGCGGAGCCGACGGCGAGCACATGGTCGGCTTGGGCGAGCACGGTGCGGGCTGCCAAGTGCTGTTCCTCGGTGTCGGGTGATGCGGTCTCGGCCTCACCGTCAAGGTTGGAGTCCAGGTCGGCCACCACGGTGGCGTAGGTGGCCCGTAGGCCTTCCAGCGCGGCGGAGAAGGCGTGGGGTCGAAGGGCGGTCCAGTCGCGTCGGCGTCGGAGGCCCGCCAACAGGTGGTACTGACGGTTCGGGAGTTCAAAGAGCTGCTCGCGGACCCGATCGCGGGTCAAGCGGCCGTGCCGGTGTGCCTCGGACAGTTCGACCACCCCCGGCACCACGTCACCGGTGTCGTGGTACATGGCCTGCGAAGCGCCCGATGACAGGTCGGCGAGTGCCACGGTGCCGTCGAGGCCCTCGGCCTCCGCCAGCGCCTGGGCGGCGGCCATCGCGACCGTGGACGTGCCCACGCCGCCACGACCAATCACGGCGATCAGGCGACCGGTCCAACGCGGCTCGGCGCCGAGCGGCGCGGCCTCGATCTTGTGGGAGTCCTTGATCGGTGCTGCCGCAACGGCGAGCGCGTCGGTGAGGTCGTCGCACCCAAACGTGTCGGGAAGAACGGCGGCTGCACCCAGTTCCAACCAGTTGCGGTCAACCCGTGGGTCATCGACCACCAGGGTGGCGGCACCGACGTCCCGCGCCGCTGCGATCAGGTCCCGGTCGGCTCCGACCGCGGCGCCATCGATCAGTAATGCCGAGTGCGGTCGGCCCGTGGCGAGCCGGGCGCGTACCTCCGATGCCGAAATGCATTTGGCGAAGTCCACCGGGGCCATGCCGGAGGTGGCCCACCGAGTGACGTCGGAGAACCAAGCCGTTCGCGGCGGTGCCAACCCGAGCACGACCCAACGATCAGTCACCGTCGGTCCCGCCTGAGGACGCCTTTGGTGCCGGTTCGGCCGGATCGGCAGGGATCGTGGCTGGAGTCGGATGGGCCGGAGTGCCCGCGGAGGGCGTCGCGAGGGTGATCGTGCCGGCCGTGTTGGCTCCCACCACGGCCGCAAGCGCCCGCTCGGATTGAACCTCGATCGTGACGACCAGCGAGCCCATCTGCCCAAGGTCCCCCGACGAACTGTCGTTCAGGGCCACCACGCGAGCTCGTCGGGCTACCACTGTGGCCTTGGTGTCACCGTCGGTGCCGGCCAAGACGTCAACGACGGCGCCTGCCTGAAGCGCACCGTCGATGGCACCGGCTCGGGTCAATTCGAGCGCCACCCGTCGGGCAGGCCCGTCGGACGTGCCGGGCTCGGCCAAGGAGGCCGGGTTCAAGAACTGGTGGCGACCAAGCGCTGCCGTGGTGACCCTGCCCACCAGAGGCGCCCAGTCACGGGTCATCTCGTCGGCCATCTCGGGTGGCACCTCGGCCGGGGCCAGGCCGAGGTCGTCGCGCTGCACGATCTCGCCCGGTGCGAGGGAGCGGGTCGTGACGACGTACCGCGTTTGAGGGGCGGCGTTGGACTGCTGGTAGGCAGCGAAAAGCCCGACCCCCGAGGCGGCGATGAGGAATCCGCCCAAGACCGCCCGTCCGTTTGGGAGTAGCGAGCGGTCCCGGCCTCGCTGAGGTTGGCCGGTGACCGACTGCGATCCCACCGAGGGAGGCGTCGAAGACGCGTGGCGTCCCCTGAAGGCG
>MTKZ01003064.1_pt1 | contig 12738 bp, 8 predicted proteins | sample 1042781 | NCBI WGS metagenome assembly MTKZ01 (sample SAMN06212207, study PRJNA360539) | anaerobic digester metagenome | biome: Wastewater treatment plant; material: sludge; isolation source: anaerobic digester fed with sludge from wastewater treatment plant | place: Denmark: WWTP Viborg ...
CAACTGGGGCTGGACGGCCTGGCGGCCCGAAAGGCCCAGCGCCAACCGTGCCTCGACCCGGTCGCGTTGTTCTCGAAGCTCCTCGATCGTGCGACGAGCGGCCAGGACGGTCGAAGACAACGAGTTGCCGATCACCATGCCGGCCAGCGGCACGATGGTGCGCGACGTCATCGGAAAGATCCCTGCACCGAATAGGACACCGAGTGAGATGATCGTCGTGGTCGAGAAGGCGATAAGGGCCAGGGGGAACGCTGCGGGCACCTCGGGGGCACGTCGGCGAACCGTGATCGCAGCGAAGAGCACCATGGCGACCAGCCAGCACCAACTCCACGCCAGCGGCGCGCCGTCGCCGACGACCAGCGTGAGCGCCCCGCCGATCAGCGCCAGCTGGCCCGCTGCGCGTAGCGCAGCCCACAACAGCGACCGCTCCACACCGAGCCGTCGCCAGGCCGATACCGCCAGCGCAAGGGCCACCAGGATCGCCGATGCTGCCAGACCCCACGTCGTCGGCTCGGTGGCGCCGGATTGGGCGATCAAGGCGGGCCGAGTCGAAGGTGGTGGTCGGCCAGCCGCTCGGCCTGTTGGGGATCGTGGGTCACCCACACCAGGGTGGTGCCGCCTTGGGCCAGGCTGAGTGCCAGCGTCTCGAGGTGGGCCGTCGCCTCGGGGTCGAGGCTGGATGTCGGCTCGTCGGCGAGCAGGACCGACGGCCGAGTGGTGAGCGTCCGGGCCAGGCACATCCGCTGCGCCTCGCCTCCCGACAGCCCGGTGGCCTCACGATCGGCCATCGATGGCTCGAGCGCCACGGATCTCAGAAGCGACGACACCTCGTCGTCGCTCAGCGCAACCGCGGTGCGCAGGTTGTCGGCAACCGTGCCGGGGAACGGGATCGGCCGCTGAAAGACCATGCCGACGTCGCGTCGGAGCGCTCGGGCCTCCCAGTCGGCGACGTCGACGCCTCGGTAGGTGACCGTCCCGGACGACGGCACCACGAGCCGATTGCAACACCGCAACATCGTGGACTTACCAGCGCCGGAAGGCCCCGAGACGACGGTGATGCCGCCCTGGGCGATGTCGGCCATCCCCAGCGCAAGCCGCTGGACGACCCCACTGGCGACGATCACGTCTCGGAACGCGAACAGCGTCTCGGTCACGAGGTGTCAGCCGGTGCTGGGCTCGGTGGTCGCCAACGCCACCCGCTCGCGGATCAGCGCCACCAGCATCGAGATCGCCGAAGTGTTGCGTCCACCGTGAGGGATGATGACGTCGGCGAAACGTCGGGTTGGCTCGACGAACTGTACGTGGCTGGGACGGACGGTGGTCAGGTACTGGCGCACGACCGTCTCGGTCGTTCGCCCTCGCTCGGTCACGTCGCGCTCCATCCGCCGGATGAAGCGGAGGTCGTCGTCGACGTCGAGATAGACGGCCAGGTCGAGCAGTTCTCGCAGGTCGGGGTCGTGCAGCACGAGAATCCCGTCGACGACGATCACCGCTCCGGGGTGGGCAGGCTCGGTGATCGACGACCGGGTGTGGGTGGTGAAGTCGTACACCGGCACCTCGACCGCAACGCCCGATCGCAAACGGTTGAGGTGCTCGAAGACGAGTGGCCACTCGAACGCAGCGGGGGAGTCGTAGTTGACCTGTGCCCGCTCCGACATCGGCCGGTCGGACTGGTCGAAGTAGTAGCTGTCGACGGTGAGCATCGTCACGTTGACGAGGTTGACGGCCTCGACGATCGACCGGGTGACCGTCGTCTTGCCCGAACCCGACCCTCCGGCGATCCCGATAACGAACGGTCGCTGCGGTTCCACGGAGCCGCAGGCTATCGGGCCTCCGGACCTCGTCCTGTTGGCACAAAGGGTGTTGCGACGGTGTTTCCGCCTTCAGGCGGCCGTGCCGAAGCCTCTCGGTTGCACCGAGACGCTGAACTGTTCGAGGCACACCTTCATGCCTCGCGTCTCGGTGAAGTCCTTACAGCCGGACTGCTTCAGCCCGAGCACCCGGTCGTAGAGCTCGCCGATGTCGGGCCTCGAGTGCTCTCGTGCCAGTTCGTTGAGCTTCTGGCGGAGGCGCGCACGGAACAGCACCACCGGGTCGGCGTGCTCGCTGTAGTAGCGCACCGCCTCGATGGCGTTCTCCTTCAGCGCGTTGGATGCGTCCTTCACATCGCCGGCGGTACGCCGGCCGTTGGGCTTCGGCTGGGCCTCGTTGCTCAGCTCCAGCGTGAAGGAGTACTTGAACTTGAACTCCACCTCGATGTCACGCGTCAGGGCATGATGGACATCTTCGTTGATGCCGCTGTGGCGGCGAACGACGTAGTAGACGCCGAGACGCAGAGCCTTGAGTAGCCCGGGCTCGGTTGCGGGCAGGATCACCTCGAAGCGATTGCGTCGGAGGTGAGCGACCAGCAACGCTCCGGCCGGTGCCGACGGGTAGCGCTGGAAGGTCTTGGGTGGGTGGTATGGGCCGATGATCAGTGGGCACGTCATGATGGGCCTCCTCGGTGCGAGCTTGGTGACCGACCTTCAACATAACCTTTTCACCGTAAGGGTGAAAGTGATTTAAAAATTGAGAATCCCTTGATCCGGGGTGCCTGAGCGGCTCCTCAGTGCTTGGACCGGCTGGCAACCGGTGCCAGGCAGGCGAGTAGCACGCCAACCGCGATACTGACGCCGGCGGGAACGTAGATCTGGCGGATCTCCTGGCCGACGGTCAGACCGGTGATCAGGTCGAGCCCGACGATCAACCACACGAGCTGGACGACCCCGAAGGTCAGCACGGTCGCGCCGGTCGCGATCAGGCCGATCTGCATCGCCTTGCGGTTGCGGGCCATCCATGCGGCGAGGATGACGAGCGCCCCAAAGCCGGCAAGTAGCGCCAGCGCCCGCAGCGATACCGTCCACGCCAGCGGCGCTGCGGTCGAAGACCAGACACCCCACGACAGTCGCGTCGGTGCTGCGATGGCGACCAGCTCAAGCCCTGACCGCTCGAGCAGCTTGCCCTGGTCGAGTACGACGTAGATCAAAGCGCTGACCGGTAGCCACACCGAGACCACCCCGGCGACCACCCTGGCCCAGCGCCCCGACCCCGGCGTCGACCCGGATTCGGACGGCGGCTGCACCCGGCGTGGCGCCGCCAGCGGTGCAGGGGCCGACCAGACGCTGCTGGGAGCGGGCGCGGGAAGCGGCTTCGCGGCGGCTCGGGGCGGCTCCGGGCTCGACAGGTCGTGCACCGCCGTCGCCGCCCCGCCGTCCGGCTGGTCCCAGGCCGACGGAGCGGCGGGAATGCCCGGCGTGACCGAGGTCGGTGTGCCCCCGGTGGGCGAGGTCGGCGCCGACGGCGATTCCGGCGGCTGCGATCCGGCCGGGTCGATTTGCGGGTTGACCTGGGTCGACGTTCCGTCTTCCTGCGGCGGTCGAGGAGGTGTCACCACATCGACGGCGTCCGTCTTCGCCAATCCGTCCGCGGCGGGCACCTCGGAGCGGCGTCGCCGTTGAACAACGAGCGGTCCTTCGTCGTCAGCTGAAGCTCGGTTGCCCACGTCCTGGTTTGCGTCCCGGCCTGCGCTTTTCCCGGCGGTCGGACGAACACCCCCGGGCGTCTGCGACCGATCGCCCACACCCGGGGCCGAAGCGTTGAGCGTCGCCCCGCAGTGGGTGCAGAACCGGGCATCATCGAGGGTATCGGCGTGGCAGTGTGGGCAGGTCACAGCGAGCGGTCCATGGCTGAGCGTTTGGGCGACAGAAGCGGCGGTCGGCGGTGGCCAGGGGGCGCTGCCGCTGCCAGGCAACGTAGCCCAGGACGCCTGAACGACAGCAGGTGGGTGCCGGTATGATGCGGGTCGGGACGGTCTCTGCTCCGACGAGCGACGCCCGAACACCCGGTCGACGACGGCCATGGCGACGAACGAAACCGACCTGTTGATGGACTCCCGATGACACCTCCCGCCTCCCGGCCGACGATCGATGCCGCTGGGCCAACCGAGGGTCGCTTCGTCGAGCCTCGGTCACCCTGGTATTGCCTCGATCTGGCCGAGTCGGCCGACCAGCTCGACGTCGACCTTCAGCGGGGCCTGAGCGACGTGGAGGCTGACCGGCGGCGGGAACTGACCGGCCCAAACGAACTGGTGGGCGAACCCAAGCGGCCCTGGTGGAAGCGCTTGCTCGACCAGTTTCGCGGCGTGCTCATCCTGCTTTTGCTCGGGGCTGCGGTCATCTCGGCTGCGGTCGGCGACTTCAAGGACCCGATCGTGATCGGGGTGGTCGTCGTCATCAACGCGTTGCTCGGCTTCGTCCAGGAACAGCGGGCCGACCAGGCGATGGAAGCGCTGTCGAGCATGCTGACCACCCAGGCGCGGGTACGGCGGAACGGCTCGATCGAGGAGATCGCGTCCGCCGAGGTCGTGCCCGGTGATCTGGTGCTTCTCAAGCCGGGGGACCGGATCCCCGCCGACGGTCGCTTCGTGCTGGCCACCTCGTTGTCTGTCGACGAGAGCACCCTCACCGGTGAGTCGGTTCCCGCCGACAAGGATGCGGCCCCGCTGCCCGCCGATCGGGTCGACGGCCAGGGCGACGTGGCGCTTGCCGATCGATCCAACATCGGTCACATGAACACGACGGTGGTGCGCGGCACCGCCGAGCTGCTGATCACCGAGACCGGCATGGCGACCGAGCTCGGGCGGCTGGCGGGCATGATCTCGGCCGACGAGGCCGGGCTGACCCCCCTGCAGCAGGAGCTCGAGCGGTTGGGCAAGCGCCTGGCGCTGATCGCCGGCGTCGCGGTCGCCTTGGTCATCGCCGTCGGCATGTTGCGGGGCGACACCTTTGCCGAGGCGATCCTGGGTGGCGTGGCGCTGGCGGTTGCCGCCATCCCCGAGGGGCTTCCCGCCGTCGTCACGGTCACGCTCGCCCTCGGCGTGCGACGGATGGCCGAACACAATGCCATCGTCAAGCGCCTGGCATCTGTCGAGACGCTCGGCTCAACGACCGTGATCTGTTCGGACAAGACCGGCACGCTCACCCTGCACCAGATGACGGCCACGCACGCCTGGTGCGGCGGTCGAACCTACGAGATCGATGGGCTGGGCTATGGCCCCGTCGGGGCGATCGATCCGCCCGACACCGACACGATGCATCGCCTCGTCACCGCTGCCGCCCTGGCGAGCGATGCAGTTTTGCGGACCGGTCCCGACGGCGTCCACGAGCTGGTCGGCGATCCGACCGAGGGTGCGCTGATTGTGCTCGCCGGCAAGGCGGGGGTGACCGCCGAGACGATTCGGGCCGAGTGGCCCCGCCTGGCGGTGCTGCCATTCGATTCGACCCGGAAGCTGATGGCGACGGTGACCGAGGACCCCTTCGGCGGTTCCGGGCGGTTGCTGGCGGTCAAGGGGGGCAGCGACGTGGTGTTCGGTCGGTGCACCTCGCTGCTCGTCCCCGGCGGCATCGCCGACCTCGACGAGGCCCGCAGCGCGGAGATCGCCGAGGTGATGCGGGCCCTGGGCGCGGACGGCCTGCGGGTGCTGGCCATTGCAGGCAGGGACCTGGCGGCCGACTGGGACGGGGATCCCGAGGACGAGCTCGACGACCTGGTGCTCTACGGTGTGGTCGGAATCCTCGACCCGCCCCGCCAGGAGGCCGGCGTTGCCATCGGTGAGTGCCGCGACGCCGGCATCGCCGTCAAGATGATCACCGGCGATCACGCCACCACCGCCGCGGCGATCGGTCGGCAGCTCGGCCTCGACGGCGAGGTGGTCACCGGCGCAGATCTGGACGACATGACCGACGACGAGCTGGCCGGCAGGATCGAGGCGATCTCGGTGTGCGCCCGGGTGTCACCCGAGCACAAGGTGCGGGTGGTGCGTGCCCTCCAGGCCAACGACGAGGTCGTGGCGATGACCGGCGACGGGGTCAACGACGCGGCGGCGTTGCGCAGGGCCGAGATCGGTGTGGCGATGGGCATCACCGGCACCGAGGTCACCAAGGAGGCCAGCGACCTGGTGCTGGCCGACGACAACTTCGCCACGATCGTCGCAGCGGTCGAGGGGGGCCGGGCGATCCGCTCCAACATCGTGCACTTCGTGCGCTTCCAGCTGACGACCAGCCTGGCGGCGGTCGCCACGATCCTCACCGCTCGGATCCTCGACCTGCCCATTCCGTTCAGCCCGATCCAGATCCTGTTCGTCAACATCATCGCCGACGGCCCCCCGGCGATGAGCCTGGGTGTCGATCCGCCGGCGCCGGACGTGATGAAGCGCAGCCCACTGGGCCGCACCGAGCCGATCCTGACCAACACGCGTCTCCGCCGAATCCTGTCGACCACGGCCGTGATGTCGGCCGCGATCATCTGGGTGCTGATCCGATACCGCAGCGCCGACGCGCTGCTGGCGTCGACGATGGCCTTCACCACGTTTGTGTTTGCGCAGCTGGTCAACTCGCTCATCGTCCGGTCCGACGGCCGAGGGGTGTTCCGCCGCCACACGCTCACCAACCCTGCGCTGTGGCTGACGATCGCGGCGGTCAGCGCCATGCAGGTGGCGGTCGTCGAGGTGCCGGTGCTCCAGCGCATCTTCGACACGGTCGGGCTCACCTGGCACCAGTGGGGACTGTGCCTGGCGGTGGTCGCTGCGTTGCTGGTCGTCGAGGAGGTCTGGATTCGGGTACGTCTGTGGATCTGGCCTGATACCGACCTGACCTGACCTCGCCTCCTCGCTTCGCCACGGCGAGCCCTCTCCATCGCCTCGCCCTACCGCCCGCCACCGTGGCTTACTGCCTACGGTCGGGCCGCTTCGCCAATGCGAGCACGTTGCGCACCGCCTCGACGATCTCGTCGTCGGAAAAGGCCGACGTGAGGTGAACCCCGGTCCACCCCGCGGCGGCCAGGTGATTGGTGCGATGACGATCGGCATCAAAGGCCTTGCGGCTTTCGTGGTGTTCGAATCCGTCGGCTTCGGAGAACACCTGTGCATCCACCCAGGCCATGTCCAGCCGGTACTCCTTCACGCCGACCGTGATTCGATGCTGGCATGTGGGGAGAGGGACGCCCGCCTGGGTCAGCACTCGGAGTACCCGGGCTTCGAGCGGGCTCTCCGCTGGACCTGCGCAGCGCCGAAGCTCCACGAGGTCGCTCAGCACACGGGGACGCCGCCCGTACGTCGCTTGCGTGGCGATGACCATGGCGTCGACGGCATCGATCGTGGCCTGGCGACGACGTAGCGCCGTGTCCAGGCAGGTGGCCAGTTCATCAACCGTGATGCGGCCGGACAGGTCGATCAGGGTCCGAGCCGGGCTGGTGACGGGAATGCCGTCGGCGAGTGCCACATCCTCAGGGTCCAGGCGGGTACTTCGGTGCACCCGCACGTTGCGACGCTCAACCTTGCGCCCGCCGGGCACGATCACCTCCACCCGGGCATGACGCACCTCCCATCCCCACACGCGGGCGGCCGTGCTGTGGCTTGCCCATGCCTCGCCGATGCTCAACACTGCTGCGAGCGTCCGCTGATGAAGCGTGGCCGGCGTGGCCCCCAACGCCAGCACGCCGATGCCCGCTCGACGCCAGCGCCCCTTTGCCACCGCAGAGGTCACCGATCCTCGGTCGAAGCCGAGTTGCGCAGCCTGCTGGGTCGTCACCAAACCGTGCTGACGCGTCGCCAACTGAACCAAGGCCCGCTCGCTCATGAGAACAGCGTCTGCCGGGCCGGATAATTCGGCAACGGGGACCACGCCCCGGGCGGGTCCTCCACCGCGTTATGTCGGCGGTCCCCATGGAGCCTGCGCCTCGGGCATCGCCGAGCAGCGCCGCCGAGCAGCGCCGCCGATCGGGCGCCCCGGTCCAGCCGGCATGCTGCGAAAGTCTGACCGCCGGGTTACGCATCACCACCATGCAAAAGTTGGCGGTGAGACTTTCGCACGACCGCCTGGGAGGGGGTCTGGTGGGTTCGGGCGAGACGGCGAGCATTTGATCCCGTCCGAGCGGTCGTCGCCTTGTTTGGGTGAAGCGGCGCTCGGGTGCCGTCTCGCTCGGGTGCCGTCTTGCTCGGCTCTCGTCTCGCTCGGGTGCCGCCTTGTTCGGCTCCCGTCTCGCTCGGGGTGCCGTCTCGCTCAGGTGTCGATGATGGCGGGCAGCACCTCGGAGATCGAACCGAGCACGACCACGTCGGCCAGATCGTCCATCGGCGTGGGTTCGCCGTTGACGATCACGATCGACGCGCCGTTGGAGGCGGCGATCGGCACCATGTCGGCCACCGGGTACACCTGCAGTGTGGTGCCGACGCTCAACAGCAGGTCGGCCTGGGCCGCGGCGGCGAACACTCGATTGAGGTCGGCCGCAACCAGCGCCTCACCGAAGAAGATCGTGGCCGACTTCAGGATGCTGCCGCAGAGCTGACAAGGAGGATCGGCCTCGCCGGCGCGCACCCGGTCGAGGGTGGTCTGCATCGGCGACGTGATCCCGCAGCCGACACAGCGAACCTGGCGCATCGTGCCGTGAACCTCGACGACCTCCTCGGTCGGCAGCCCCGACTCGACGTGGAGACCGTCGATGTTCTGGGTGACGGTGAGTGCCAGGCGGCCGGTTCGCCCGAGCTCGGCGAGCGCGGTGTGGCCGGGGTTGGGATCGGCGCGCCAGGCCGGGTGGTCCATGCGGGCGCGCCAAGCCCGCTCCCGCACCTCGGGGCCGGCCAGGTAGTGATCGATCGTCGAGAGCTTTTCCGTCTCCGGGTTTCGGGTCCACATGCCGTCAGGGCCTCGAAAGTCGGGGATGCCCGAGTCGGTCGAAATGCCGGCACCGGTCAGCACGACGATCCGCCGGGCGTCGGCGACCAGCTGAGCGGCCCGTCGCACGGCTTCGGGATCGGCGGTCGGGTGAGTCGTGGCCATGGCCTCAACCTACCGAGCGGCCTCATCGGGTGGTCACGCGCAGGGCGGCCGGCCCGCTTGGCGGGAATGTCGACCAGGTTGGTAGGGTTTATGTCAAGCGAGCCCGGAGACTTTCCCCGGGAGTGCACCAACCCCGAGCAACGAGCGTGATCGATGGCCAACTTCCGTGACCTCCTCAAGACGACCAAGCAGCAGATTCGTGAGGTCGATACCGAGACCTCCGACCAACTGCGCGACCAGGGCTCGATGATCCTCGACGTGCGCGAGGCCGACGAGTACGAGGCGGGTGCAGTACCCGGGGCGTTGTTCATCCCCCGTGGCCACCTCGAGAGCCAGATCGAGATGCGCCTGCCCGACAAGGACACGCCGCTGATCGTGCAGTGCGCAGGCGGCGTGCGTTCGGTCTTCGCGGCCAAGACGCTTGCGGAACTGGGTTACACCGACGTGGCGTCGATGGCCGGCGGGTTCGGCAAGTGGAAGGACGAGGGCCGCGAGTGGAAGGTGCCCCAGAGCCTCGATCCCGACCAGAAGGACCGCTACAAGCGCCATCTGCTGCTGCCCGAGGTGGGCGAGGAAGGTCAGATGAAGCTGCTCGATGCCAAGGTGCTGCTGCTCGGCGCCGGCGGCCTCGGCAGCCCGTCGGGCCTGTACCTGGCGGCGGCGGGTGTCGGCACGCTCGGCATCGTCGATATGGACGTCGTCGACCGCTCCAACCTGCAGCGCCAGATCCTGCACAACGTCGACCGGATCGGCATGCGCAAGGTCGACTCCGCCAAGGAGGCGATCGAGAAGCTCAACCCGGACGTCAAGGTGATCACCCACGACGTGCGCCTTGACGCAGACAACATCGAGGACATCATCTCCGGGTACGACCTGGTCGTCGACGGGGCGGACAACTTCCCCGTTCGGTACATGCTCAACGATGCCTCGGTGAAGTTGGGCATCCCGGTCGTGCACGGCTCGATCTTCCGCTTCGAGGGGCACGTCACCGTGTTCGACCCCAAGAACGGGCCCACCTACCGTGACCTGCTGCCCGAGCCCCCGCCACCCGAGATGGCGCCGTCGTGCGCCGAGGCCGGCGTGCTCGGCGTGCTGCCCGGCATCGTGGGGTGCATCCAGGCGGTCGAGACGATCAAGTACATCCTCGATCTCGGCGACCCGCTGATCGGCCGTTACCTGGCCTTCGACGCCCTGGAGATGAGCTTCCGGGAGTTCAAGATCCGTCGCGATCCGGCCAACGAGATCACCTGGGAGAACCGGGACCAGATCAAGGTGGTCGAGCTGACCGACCAGTGCATGCCGGCGCCGCTGGAGGCGCCGGTCGCCTCCGTAGCCACGTCCAATGGCAACTCAGCGCCGGCCGGTCGGCAGCCGGTCGGCGTCTGAAAGTCGGACGACTCAGCCCTGTCCCCTGGGATCTGCGCGAACCAGGATCTCGGCCAACGCAGAGGCGCCGGCGTCCCAGGTGGGTAACTCGACGTCGGCGGCACGGTCGAACCCGTCGGTGAGGGCCTCGTCCAACGCAACGGCGAGGGCGTTGGGGTCGGTGGCTTCGACGTAGGTGACCAGCTCGCCGCCGATCTCGCGTAGCGAGCCGCCCGTCGAGGAGACGACCCGACAGCCGTGCCGAAGCGCCTCGACGACCGGCAGGCCGTAGCCCTCGGCGTGCGACGGCACGGCGACGACGGTCGCCAGCTCGTACAGCGCATCGAGGGTGGCGTCATTCACTTCGGCTGGCCACACGATCCGATCGCCGAACCCCGGGTGGGTGCGGATGCGCTCACCAAGCTCGTCGGCCTTCCATCCCTGGCGTCCAACGATGACCAGGGTGGCATCGGCGTCGACGGACTCGAAGGCGTCGAGCAGCCCGGCATGGTTCTTGCGGGGTTCGAGGGTGCCGACGACGAGGACGACCGGCCGTTCGGCCAGGCGGTCGAGAAGGCCTTGATCGACAGGTTGGGGTGAACGCGCAACCGGGTCGGCACCCAGCGGGATGACCTCGATCGCCAGCGGCCCCCGGCGACGGTCGCGTGGGCGGTCGTCCGCAAGGCGCAGGAGCTCGCCGGCGGAGAATCGTGAGCTGGTGACGACGACGTCGGCGTGTGCGAGTGCAGCGTCGACGTGGTCGACGAAGACCCGGGCCAGGTTGGGGTCGAACCAATCAGGGTGGGTGACCGGCAAGACGTCGTGCAGCAGGCTGACCACGGTGACCCCGGCGTTGCTCAGCCGGGGGTAGAGCACACGACGGGGAATGTCGCCGAGGTTCCAGCTGGCGTCGAGGTCCAACACGATCGACCCGGCAGGGAACTCCTCGATGATCAACTCGCCGTGGTGGGCCGGGCGTCGACGAAGCTGTGTCCGTCGGCGCGTGGCGTCGATGCGGGACCGCACCGGAGGTACGGCGGCCGCCCGGGTCACGGTCCGGCGCCAACGGGGCGCCCGACCCGGCGGGGGCGGCGGAGGATGGTTGGGCATGGCTTCGGGGTCGAAGAAGGCGGCGGTCTCGGCGTCGTCGAGACGCCGGTAGGCGCCATCGAGCGAACTCCACCGCATGAGCACCAGCGACAGCTCGAGGTGGTCGAGCGCCAGCCTGGTGACCAGCTCGGAGACCGCCCGCTGGATGCCGGCTCGCCAGCGCGAGACGAGCGTGTCGGTCACGTCGATAAAGACGATGGTCGGTCCCCCCACCTCGGGCCGGGGGACCGACGGGGCCGAGGTGCGCAGCCAGCGACTGCCGACCGCGTCGGTGGACGAGGTGCCCACCCGGCGCCAACGGTCGTCCAGTCGGGTGGCGAGGGCGCGGGGGAGGGAGGCACCGGTTCCGGCCATGACCGCGAGCCAGCGGCGGGTGATGTCCAGGTCGGGGCGCTGGAGCCGGCGTACCTTGCCCACGACGTTGCGACGGGCGAACGGCCAGGAGTTCCCCCAGGCGGCACCGAGGGCTCGCCGGGCGTCGGTGCTCGAGCCATTGCGGGCGACGGTGAGCAGCCAATTTCGGTAGTTGAGGAAGAAGAACCCGGACCACGACGACCCGGCGGTCGCCCCGAGCTGATGGTGGAGTACGGAATGCGGAGCGGTCATGGTCATCCATCCGGCCCGTCGCATCCGCCAGGACAGATCGCTGTCCTCGTAGTACATGAAGAACCTGGGGTCGAACAGGCCCACGTCGGCCAGGGCAGCCCTGCGCAACAGCACGCCACCCCCGGTGAAGCCGGGTACGACCTCTGGCTCGGCGAGGCTGTCGACGCGGTCTCCGAGGCGCAGCTCGTAGCCCTCGCAGTGGTCGGTCAGCGCGGTACCCAGGCTGTTGACCCGGCGCCCGGGTCGTCCACCGGCCGGAAGGCTGAGGCGCACGACGCCGTCGATCGGCTCGCCGGTCGCCGACGATGCACCGCAGCGAAGCGCGATCGGCCGGGTGCTCTCGAAGGTCAACTCCAGCCAGGCCGGTTCCTGGCGGTCGCCCTCACCGTCACCGTCGTCGGTGAGGCCGGCGGGCACCGGTATGGCGATCGATCCCTCGTTGGCCACCTCGAGCTCGCGACGAAGTGGGATCGACCAGTGCGGCGGGCGTGCCACCCCTGGGCCGGCGAGCACCTGGGACCATCGGCCTTGCCCGTCGACCGATACCTCGGTCAGCCGGGCCCGGCCGCCCTCGCCACCCACTGCAACCTCGACGTCCACGAACCAACGATCGAAGACGATCAGCGGGGCGGCGGCGCCGACCTCCGGGTGGGCCTCGAGGGTGTCGACCAGGGGCGCAAGCCAGCCACGGTCGACGACGGCATCGTTGTTGACCAACGCAATGAAGTCGGCGTCGGCTGGGCGCAACGCCCGGTTGATCCCCTCGGCGAAACCCAGGTTGGCG
>MTKZ01021956.1_pt1 | contig 12737 bp, 5 predicted proteins | sample 1042781 | NCBI WGS metagenome assembly MTKZ01 (sample SAMN06212207, study PRJNA360539) | anaerobic digester metagenome | biome: Wastewater treatment plant; material: sludge; isolation source: anaerobic digester fed with sludge from wastewater treatment plant | place: Denmark: WWTP Viborg ...
GATGTCGATCACCTTGTCTCGTCCGTATTTGTCGATCAATGAAGCCAGCCCTATCTCTACGTCCTCGACCTTTACGTCTTCTTCCACTTCTTCTTCCCGTTCTTCGTAGGTCAGAACATCATTAAGGCATACCTCAACACATTTTGGCTGGTCCAACGGGGGGATGCTTTCACACATGTCACACTTGAGTGGAAGGATTGAATCAGGTTCCTGAAACAGTTCTCTGGACGGACAGGAGGCCCTGCAGAAATCACATTCTTCATATTCCTTGCCGTCGATTATGTATTTGTTCCGACCCATACACTCGGCAGCAGTATACTGACCTGCGAATACAGGAAGCCACTTGTTGTTCAACCTGTCAGTGATAACCTGAATACGGGACCTTGCCGGATTAATGCTGCTCCAAATGGGTGTGGCATGAAAGCCAGAGCAGACTATTTCACAACCGCGGCAGCCGTTGCATTTATCAGCATCAACCTTGATCGTTTTTACTTTCTTAATTATCTTGGCCATCTTTCAGTACACCTCTCTTTTCTAATTCATCAGCAACATACCCCAGATCAAATTTCTCCAATGTTGCTCTCGTGGGTACACCATTATTGTTCCATCCTTTGAATTTGTAATATGTGGACAACAGATTTTCTTCAATATCAGGAAACCTCTTTTTCCAGTGGTCTTCTGGTGGTTTCTCATCGGCCCTGCTCATCCCCCGTATGTTATTCAATGCTCTGTGTAAATTTCTGCTCCTGTTGGCTATCTTCTTCAACCCTTCTCGATCCAAATCCATCCCTGTTGCTGCTGAGATTAATTGCGGGTAATTATTTATGTGATAGGGCGGCTTCAGGCAGAAAGATGCCATGCCAGCACACAAACAGAGTGCATCATCTATGTTATGAAGCATCTCCATCCAGTCAACAATCTCGCTGGCTATCTCAGGGGTTGGATAATATGGATTTGCCATCTCCCCCCGTGGCTCCCAGTCAAGGACATATTGCTTGAATTTTTCATCGGGAATCTGGGGCCAATCCTTCACAAAAGCCTCTCTCTGCTCCATAGTGGGAAAGGCAGCCTGGGGGAAATTCCCTTCAATCTGGGTGATGCTTATCTTTTCATTGGTTGTATACATAAGATAATAAATAGGATCCATCATCCCCAGTTTTAAGGGCAACTGCTCATGTTTTTTAATAGTATTGTGATCGAAGGCTTCTGCGCCATTGCCAATCTTTCTTGCTGCCCAGTACACGCCATCGGCCAGGATATCCCCTATTCCTTCGCGCCGAACAACTCTGTCAAGAAGCCAGAAAAATCTTCCCTCATTATCTGATGGACACGCTTCATACGTTGACGTACCGGCAAAATCTTTGTCGGTTAAAATACCGGCTTCATACAACTCGACAGCAAAGGCCAGAATCTGTGGAGTTGAGAATGAGTCTACGCCGTACTCAGTAGCACGTTGAAGAATTCTGAAGTTGAAACCCAGATCATCCACATAGGCTGCCATTGAATATGTAAGTTTGCCAAAGCATTTCATCATATAGTAGGGGCCGCCCTGAAAGGAAACTAACCCACCACAATGCTGCGGACAGTTGTAGCAGCTTATTAAACGCTTCACCGTAGCCAACTGGGTGCTGGTCCAGTTTGCTTCGTTTTCCTTATTCCAGAAGTCTTTTCTTCGAACTCTGGCATTGCCCCAGGCGAAGTTTTCTGTATGCCACTTTTCATCGGTATGAACCATTTCCTGAGGCGATCCGATACCTGCCAAAATTGTCATAACGTCTGGGATTGGGTTTGCGTTCCGAAAATTTATATAGTCCTTCACCCCGTCCAGGAGTTTCATGAACTCTTCTCCTCTGGCAAGGTTAATATCTTTTGTTCCACGGACAGCTATTGCTTTTATCTTTTTGTCACCCATAACAGCACCGCCTCCGAGCCTGCTGCAACTTGATCTTGACTGCTCAATAGAAGCGGTGAAGCATCTGTTTTCGCCGGCCAGGCCGATAGCTGCCACCTGAGCCCTCGGCTCCTTCAATTCCTTTCGAATGAGATCCTGGGTCTCAAGAGCTCCTCTGCCCTGCAGATGAGAGGCATCACGTATCTCCACCTTGTCGTTTTTTATCCATAGGTACACCCACTTGGGTGATTTATTTCGAAATACAATTTTGTCATAACCAGCATGCTTCAGTTCTGCTGAAAAAAACCCGCCCATCATTGGATATCCCAGTAGATGAGTCTGGGGAGAGATAAAAGTGCATACAGTACGGTTGGCGCTGAACGCAGGTGTGCCATTAAAAAGACCTGAGCTGACAACAAATAGGTTTTCATCATCAAACGGCTTTACATCAAGCCCGCCTCTGTCCCAATGGAGTTTGACGCTGGTGCCCAACCCTCCGAGATGGGTCTCCATTAATTTTGGGTCAGTTTCCACACGTTGAATATTTCCTGTTGCTAAATCAATTTCCAAATTGTAACCAGTTTCGGCGTACCTCATATCTTTACCCCTTTACATATCTGTCTGTGCAGCATTACAATCCGCTGCCTGTTTATATTCCCTGTCAAATGCCTGTGATGTAACAATTTTCATGTTTCGACATATCTGTTTTTCAACAACCTGTACAAGATAGTGTCGATACTTTATTAGCATTATATGCATATTTTTATCGTCGTATTTGGCTTTTTAACTGTCTTTTGGTATTTATTAGTAACATTATGTTTATTTTTTCTAATTTATCTAATTGAAAGGAGCTTGTCAAGAGGAAATTATGAAATAATTCACAAGCCCCTGATCCATACCAAAAAGTAACAACTTTGTAGTCTGTTTTGCACATGTGCAGATGTTGTTCCAACCAGAATATATTTGGGTATTACAGGAAATCTTTCCTATTCATCGTTCTGATTTTTAGGCCTGTGGCAAAAGGTCACTAACATATAGCATGCACATGTTCATTTTCTTATAATTGCCCAGATTTATCTTGACTATGTAACGTAAGTACTGTATTTGTTGTCATACAGATTTTAGAAACTTCATGTGTAAATGCTGTCGCCTTATCCAGCTCTCTATTACGTTTACTACATACAAATCTGATCCCTGCTTTTTCGAATTATCAGGGTTGAAAGGGTTGAGATGAACAAAAAAACTGTGGCCGGCATATGCGGCATATGTCCCGGAGGATGTGGCGTAAATGTTTTGCTGGTCGATGGTGTGGTTGAAAAAATCACACCTATCAAGGGCCATCCTATCGGCGTAGTATGCGTTCGAGGCACTCATTCAAAGGAAATCATCTATTCCAGAGACAGACTGAAACATCCCTTACTCCGGGTAGGTAAAAAAGGTGAAGGAAGCTTCAAACAGATCACGTGGGATGAAGCCATAAAACACATTGTTCAGGCCTTCCAGAAAACAAAGGACAAGTACGGAGCACAAGCCGTTATGAGTTACTTTGGCCGCGGTAGTTTTGAATCCAACATTCTGGATATCTTTGGTACCCCTGACCCCACCAGTCAGGGTGTAACAGGATTCTTATACCCTTTTGGCTCGCCCAACGGCACTGGTGTTTCTTCGATTTGTGCCGTGTCTTATAATCTTCTCGCTCCACTACCAACCATAGGGACCCCTATGCATGCCCTGTACCCTGATTTTGAGAATTCCAATCTCATTGTAATCTGGGGCACAAATCCTACAACTGATTCACCTCCGGACAAGGTAAAAAAAATCCTTTCTGCGAAAAAACAGGGGGCTAAGGTGATCGTCATCGATCAAATGCGGTCAGCTATGGCCAAACTTGCCGACGAATGGATTGGTATACGGTCAGGCACAGATGGTGCACTTGCACTGAGCCTACTGCATGTCATCATAAATGAAGGGCGTTATGGTAAAGACTTCGTCCGGGAGTGGACAAAAGGTTTTGAGGAACTCCGTGCCTATGTACAGCATTTTCCACCAGAACAAGTTGAAAAGATTACCCGTGTGCCGAGTTATACTATCGTGAGACTCGCCCGGTCCATATCCGGCACACAAGGTGCTTCGTTACTTATGTACACAGGACTTGAATACAGTAACTGCGGAGTTCAGAGCATTCGAGCTGCCCTGAGCCTCTGGGCTATTACAGGAAATCTAGATACGCCAGGCGGTCTCGTGTTCAGGCCTCGGAATCCCACGAAATTCCCCCGCATCAGACTGGAGCCGCCCCAGGGGGTAAAGCCTATTGGTGCAGACAAATACCCTTATTTTTGCGAGGTCCTTAAATCAGCACAATTCATGGAGGCTCCCAGGGCTATCCTGGATGGTGATCCCTACCCTGTACGAGCTCTTCTGGTTTTCGGGGCATCGCTTTTGACCAGCCTACCCAATCCTGATCTGTGGAAACAGTGCTTCAAAAAACTCGATTTTATGGTGGTCTATGACAGATTTATGACAGCTGATGCCATGTATGCGGACATAATACTCCCTGCCACCACCAATTACGAGAACGTGGGGTATCACAGGCATCCAGATGGATATTGCCAGCTTCGGCAGCGAATAATCGAGCCAATTGAAGAAGCCAGATCCGGATATACTTTTTTAGCAACACTTGCCAAGGGGTTAGGTTATGGAGACCTGTTCCCTTCAACAGATGAAGAGCGACTCCGATTCACCTTTGGGTCAGGCCCTGTGTCCCTGGAGAAACTGAAACAAAATCCGGAAGGTATACGCTTTGACGCAGGCAGGCGAGAATATCAAAAATACGAAAAAGGCCTCCTCAGAAGAGGTGGTGAAAAGGGGTTTAATACACCATCCCGGAAAGTGGAACTCCTTTCAAGCGTGTTAGAGAAGTACGGCTACGATGGTCTGCCGGTGTACATAGAGCCGAAAGAGGGCCCACTTGGCAACCCCGAACTATACAAAAAATATCCCCTCGTATTCAATAGCGGTGCAAGACTTCAGTCTGCCTTCAGATCCCAGCACTTGAATATACCCGGACTTTTGAAGATTCAACCAAAACCACAGGTCCTTATTCACCCCACAGACGCAATGCAGCGGGGAATAAACAATGGTGATAAGGTTTGGGTGGAGTCCCCCAGGGGACGGGTAAGCTTTTGGGCTAAAGTAACAGAGGATGTTATGACCGGACAGGTAGAGGTGAACGTTGGCGGAGGGAGTCCTATCCATCCTGTGGAATGGCGCGAAGCGAACACAAATTACCTGACCGATTATGAAAACCGCGATCCTATTTCTGGCTTTCCAGTATACAAGGCCTTGCTTTGCGATGTCAAAAAACAGGAGTAGAGCAGATCATACAAGGTACAGGATCATAGGATCCTGAGCATGGATCTGCGCCTATATCACCTGTTGCCTTCCAGAATCTCGTATTCTCGGATCGATGTTACCTTAGCAATGGTTGCGAATGTTGTCACATTCGAAGATACTGCCCTTCATAAGCTCTGACTTCAGCGTGTAACCCGGCCCTAAGGCTGACTCAGTGTAGTCAATGTATATCGGTTTTGATCTCTCATAGAGTTCCTTCTCTATTAAGAATGTTATACCCTTCATTGTAAAAACTTCGTCATTTTCCTTTTCTTCATCAAATGCCATCACGAGATGTGGACCTTTCCACCCACCTTCAGTCTTAAACACTCTGATAGACAGGGGACCCTCCTGTCCTTGCTGGGCCTGTCTCATCTTTTCCAATGCTTTTTCACTTACTTCAAACATGGGATACTCCTTATTATAAATTTACTAATTACAACTATCCTGGCCAGAAGACGTAAGCGCCTTATCTGCCTGTTCGCCAACCTTTCTCAGGGGCAGCACATAGATCTAACCCAACCAACACTCTTTCCTCGACCTGCATTAACTATCCGGAAAAGGCAGATTGAATGGATTTTTGTCTACACCTCTGCCCAACTGAAAAATGCACGGTGAAGTATGGATGGGTTAAAACTGACCTGATCATCTCACTTTTTCCATGAAACCAAAAAAAATTTATTTTTTCTTGTCTTTTTATTTTCATCGTGTTATTAGTAATAAAGTTACTATATATTACTTAAAATTACCAATCGTTACTTATTATAACACATATATGAAATTTTATCATGTATAAATAGACGAACAGATTGCCCAATCCAAGAGGGGCGATATTCGATGTTCCATCGATTCATTGCCCCGTTTTCTGCCCTTTCCCCCACCCATCCCGGGTGGGGGAATCTATAAGTACTTCCGGTGTCTTCTCAGACAAGCATATCTTGTCTATGGATAAGATGGTCTTTACTAATTACCAATACTCGTTGGTTAAAAATCCAATTCTTGCAATTTTAATTATAGCTATTATCCAGCGTCCTGTTTTTTACATTCCATTTTTGATTATTCGAAATCCGGTCTGGCAGATGCGTTGCGTTAATTTCTTGAAACAAACCTTAGAAAGCAATGCCCATCATGGGTGAATTTCCACACTTTTCTTGATGCTATCTTCCTGAAAAGTATAATGAGAACATCGTGTCAGGCAAAAAATTAACGCATTAAACCTTCTGTCCACCATTGAAGCCATGGACAGAAGGTTTATTATCAATAAAGGGCGGTGTAATCCCGTGATTCCCTACTAGTCTAACTCTTTTGCTTTCTTGTGAGCAGCTTTAACATTAGCAACAAACTCAGCACCGGCTATTCTCATTTCTTCAATTGCTGTAGCAGTAGTGTCAGTTGCAACACCTCTACTCAAGTTCTCGACAACAATAACCCGATGTCCATTGGCCAGGGCATCAAGAACTGAAAACTTAACGCAATAATCGGTGGCAATCCCATAAACAATCAGATTATTAACCTCCTGAGCATTGAGGATTGCTTCGAGCTCAGTTTCAGCTCCACCGTCGTCCTTAAATGCAGAATAACTGTCCCATAGCGGATCCTGTCCCTTCTTGATGAGCTCAAAGAAAAGGTTGTTGTCTACGAGGGCACGAGAATCTCCTGTTGTCTGAACGCAATGATCAGGCCACAGGACTTGTAACCGCCCTCCCCCTAAATCGATCACATCATAGGGTTCATATCCAGGGTGATTACTTGCAAACGAGATATGGTCTGGAGGATGATAGTCCCTGCTACCAAGGATCAAGTAACCTTTTTTGGAAAGCCATTTGGTATCTCGATTCACCTTCTTCACATACTGTGCATTGGCTCCGGCAACCGCCAATCCACCACCTTCGACAAAACAGGTTTGAACATCAACCACCAACACAGCCCAACCTGGCATGGTTTGAGCACTGATAGCAATGCCAGGTATAAAAAACAGTAACAACGAAATGGATAAAATACATAATACAATTTTGCTCATAACAACCTCCTTTTTTAAATTTGAAAACGCCTTGAAGCCACACCCAGACATCGAAACCAGGTGATCAAAAATGATAATTCGTCCTTCATACATGCAAACTGATTGAGCCTGGACTGTTTATGGTTATGCCTGTCAACTGCCTGCATATTATATTGTAATAGCACTGAGATTTTGTTTGTCAAATGAAACTTGTTGGTTTTATTTCTCCCACAAGGATTCCTGAATTCCCCTGGCATGCTCCCTCGAAGCTATACTTTGAGATTCGCGTTTGCCTGAGAGACGCTGGGTTTTACCTTCTCGTGTTGGCTGCTCATAGATCGCACTCTGGGTTACTCCATAGATGTTTCCCTCTATCCCTTCTGGTTGTACGCGATGATTTCGTTGTAACCAGTCCAGGAGTTTATCGAATGCTCCATCCCGCGTCGGGTCATCTTTACTCACTTCTTCGAGAGTTGCGATAATCATCTCAACTTTAGCAAGAGCATTGGGTTCTACGGGCACTGCGCTTTCTTCCGGTTTAGGCATAACCGTCATATTCCCCTTTTTGCCCAATGTGTCCAATTTAAGCTTGATTCTTTTCAAAAATCCATTCATCTGGTCAACGAATCCCTGAGTGGCTATCCCAATCTGCTTAAAAATGGCTTTGAAATACATTGCAATATTGTTCGTCATCCCCAAACGATTGCCACTGAAATCCAACTTTTTGTCCACAATGGACAGAAAGTCACTTCCTCGGTCACGTTTTTTGTTGTACCTGTTAGACAGAATGTCTTTCTTTTTGAGAACTAATTCGTCTTTCTGCGAATCTGTTAAGTTCCTTCTACCAAGCTGGTTATTGATAATCCATGTCAGCGCCTCTTCTTCGCTATTGAAGTTTAGTTCCTGTACATCGTAGGGCAGTTCACGATCCGCACATAATGAGTACCGGTAGTGACCATCAACTATAAATCCATTCCATGCAAAGATTGCATCACGACAACCTTCACTTATGATGCTTTGTTCAAGTAATACATACTCCTCCGGTGTCAACGGCGGTAATATTGTTCGAAATGATTCATTAACTCTCAATTTTTTTATTTCAGCAAGGTCTTTTTCCATCTTAGTTCCTTTTTAGTTTATTATTATGTAGAGTTATAAGCGATATTGTATAATCATATTTAATTATTATACTTATCATCTTGTAATTATAATATTATTATAAATTTATCTCATCGAACATGTGCTCTGGGGATCAATCAGACCCAAAATAAAGGAATATGTTAACGAGAATATGGTCTTAAATCAAGCATCTTTATTCAATTAAAAAAAGGAAAGCCGCGAATAAGTATCTTAAAACCCGAGTCAACCGTCAGGCGTCACTTTTTCTGGCACCTCAGCCTGTCTTACAGCGTAAACCTCCATGATTAAAAGGTAAATGGAATATGTTTTCTTCCTGCAAAACCTACTTGACATATATATTAAGTGTGTACTGAAGGTTGCAAGATGATTCTATCTTATGTCAATCTCCTCGACAAGAAAAAACTGCAGCATCGCAACACAGGTATCATAGAAGTAGAGGTTTTTAAAACAGTGGCAGTATAAGGCACTGACTGTTATTGCGGGTTCTATAATAGAATGAATAGGGAGACTCTGTCGCTCACTACCTCTTTGAGAAAAAAAGGTAATTCTACGCCTTATTCTTCAGCCCCTAGCTGTTGATTCCTACGGGCAAGCCCGCACACTAAAATATACTTGCCGTGGGTTGGAGGGGAGAATCTTACACAAAGACTTACAAGCACTTATTTATGCCACTTCAGATAATAATTTTTATGTGAACTAATGGCCGTTTAGGACGCGTCACTCTGTTTTCATGACCCGTCATTGATGAGCAGGCTTTTCATAATAACGTTCCTGTTCGAATATAAATCTACTATGTAATATTCTGTCCTTCCTGTGCACGTCTGAATCAATTTTCTCGAAACTATCCGGCAGGTGAGAGCTGGCAGTGCAAGTATACAGATCTCCCTATTACCTGTTAATTTCAGAAAATATCGGGGTTGACGATTTGAATGTTCTTGTATTCTTTAAGGTCTGTAAAATGCCACTTCGTTCATTACCTGCCCAAGATTTTGTCAGGCCCTTAAAGTAGGAAGTTTCTTAATCGTGACATACACTCCTTGATATTATAGTAACTATATCAATTGAACTACTTATTATAACTGATGTTCCGATATTGTGAAGGCGGAACTTTTGTTCCAGGTCGTTATCGCGAAAGACCTTCGATGACGCTTCACAGTCAATTTTTTTGCCTTAACCCATACCGATTGATTAAGTATTTTTTTCACCGGGTATTTCAGAAGGCTATTTTGTGGTTGTCTGCGACACGCTTCACTAAAGCGTATGAATCTCCGGATTTCCGGAAAATGAATCTCCCTTTACCAGCTCAACAAGTCGCGCATGGTGTGTCATGAATAACACCTGCGTCTTCTTTGATAGGTCTGACAGGATGTTCAGTGCAGCCATGGCCCTCTCGTCATCAAACCGTATCAATATATCGTCTACAATAAACGGCATGGGTTCGTTTGCATCAATATATTTTTCAAGGCTGGCAACTCTGAGAGCGAGGTAGAGTTGATCCCTTGTGCCGTCGCTCATACCGGAAACACTGATCTTCTCTCCTGTAGGACGGACTCCGACAATGATAAGCTCATCCTTATCATTGAAATCCGTTGTCAAACCAGCAAAAGAGTTGAGAGTTAAGGCAGAAAAGAGTTGGCTTGCCCTTTTTATAAGGGGACCCTGATTTTCACTTCGGTATCGTTCAATCTCCCTGGTGAGTATCATGGAACACAGGCGCAGATGCACATAGCGTTCTACTTTTTCTCTCATGGAGGCTAAAACTTGCTGGGATTGCTCGGCTGCTTCTGCAGCCTTTCCGCTCCCATCCATTTGAGCCAAAGAAGTCTTCATACTCCCCAGCCGTTGGTCCAGATCAGACCTTTCAGTCTGCAACTCCTCCAACTGCCTGTCAATTTCAGATATTATCCCCGGCAAAGAATCAGCATCAATGTCTTTTGCCTCTTCAATAAGCTCTTCGATGGACATCCCTCCTCCAACTCCAAGAAGTCGGGTCTCTGTCGAATCTATTTTTTCTTGAATGGACTTTTTCAGAGATGATTTTTGCTCGATTTCCTCCAAATCTTCATATCTTGCGCAACCTGTCTTTATGCAAAGGGAATCAAGCCGCTTCAGGGTAACCCTTATCGTTTCTTCTGCTTCACGGAGGATCTTTTCTTGCTTGCCTAACCGATTCTCCAGATCATCCAACCTGGCAGCATCTGTTTTTGCTTTGCTGAGCGATGAATTCAACTGAGCCACAGCCTGCTCTATAGGCAGATTGACCAAGTCAGTGGCAATTCTTGTTACAAGCTTTTCTACATCTGATGAAAACTCGCTGGCATCGCGCTTAATTCCAAATATCCGCCGTTCAATGGATGTTTTTTCATCGACCTTCTTGAATAATTCATCGAGTTTGGAGAGAACCGCATATGCTTCAACAGGAGATGTTTCTGGCTCAAGGCCAAGTTTCGCAACAGCACCTTTCCAGCCTGACTGCCAATTAGTGTGCTGTTTCTTGAGGGCTTCATCGTTTTGATGAAGGGTTTTAAGGTCATCCTCTAATTCATTTATCTTTTTCTCAAGGTCGGCTCTTTTGCGATTTACCTTTTCTACAGAATCGACAACAGATTGACAATCAACCAGGAGGGCTTCAAAAGGCCTGTTGATGTCGTACTTCTGACCAAGATCATCAAGACAGGCTGTCAGGGCTGCGCCATGTTCCTCTATGAGCCTAGCAATTTGATCGTATTTCTGGCGTAATTCCCTTGATTTGTTGGCTCTCTGGATGAGCGCTCCCTGCTTGACAATCCACGACCTCATCTCTTTCGGGGACAATGGCATGATTCCGGCATGTTCCCATTGCTCGTTCCAGGCAGACTCTGTTTCTCCCAGTCGATCATTCAGCTTTTTCCTGTTTTCTTCAATGTCTGCAAGAGCTTCCCGAATCGCGCTTTGTTGGGCAATAAAGTTTGCATTCTGGGCTACGCGATCTGCTTCCCTTCGAAGCCTGTCAGCCACGTCATCTGCCTGCACCACGCTTTTCTCATATGCTTTCGGAAGATCATCATTCGGATCAAAAGCAGTTGCTTCTTCCACGATGGTTTCATTATCAATCCAAGAACGCAGTACCAGGCTCCAGCCCAGGTCTCTTCTTCCCCTCACTTTCAAAAGCTCATCTTCAGTGGGTACCGCTCCGGACATACGGAGAGTTTCTATCTTTAGCCCCACAGCAGCAAGTTCGGCTTCTACTTCCTTTTCCTTCTCATCCAGACTGGTCAGTTTTGTTGTAATCTCATGAAAGGTAGATTCAAATCGATCAACTGTTTCAGACGACGGTATTGCTATTGCTTCCAACTCCCCTATACCCCGTGACCACAGGGGCAGCCTCCCCAATTCTATTGCAATCTGCCTTTCCTCAGCATCACAATGCTTGCGAGCTTCTTCGAGGCTCGACGTCAGGTCACCCCGCTTCTGAGCACTCGAAATGGCGGCCTTCAATACATCAATGCTTTTCGGAGCATCAAGCGATCGTAATTCCTCCTTTGCTTTTGTTAAATTTCCTTCAGATTTCCAAATATCTTTACTCGATCTCTCTATGGCATCTAAAAGAGCCTGATGCTTACTGCCAAGGTCCTGAATTTTCGCCCGCACTACAGCAATAGGGCGAAGCTCCAAACAGGCATCCACCGATATGCCAGGCTTTATTTCTGAAGCAAGTATCTCAATCTCCTGATTCAGTTGCTGAATGTTTCCCTGCAGCCTGCCAAGATCCTGGAGCCCTTTGCGGTGACTCCCCATCCGTTGGTGGAGATCTGATATTGTCTCGGCTTGATCGAGTATCCCTTCAGGGATGATAATCAGGTCCATTCCTCGTTTTAACTGATCCACTTCACTGGATGAACGCTCCTTAGTCTCATTCGCTATTCGAAGCTGTTCCAGATATTCTCTTCTCTTCCGTCCAAAGTCATCATCAACGATAACCACATCACCAAGATCCATAAGAGTGGTCATTAATTTCTCTCGCAAAGCTATATCAGGCATAGTCTGCTGCAAGCGCCCTGCCCTGCTTTTCTCATGCTGCACAAGTTCTATTTTCTTCGATAAACCCTCTCTTTCCCCAAGAACTTTCTTTAGTTCCTGAGTGTGTTCCAACCATTTTCTGCTAAGAAGGGTTGCTTCTGAAATAGTCTTCTTGAGATCAGCATAATCATTGATGGCCTTATTTATAGCCTGAGTCTGCCCTCTGGGACGGAAAAGCAGATCAGCCTCATAATCGAACTCCTGAAGGACAGCCCTAAGATCAACTCCACCCATTCCTGCGGAAAAGAGACTTTGACC
>MTKZ01003849.1_pt1 | contig 12718 bp, 10 predicted proteins | sample 1042781 | NCBI WGS metagenome assembly MTKZ01 (sample SAMN06212207, study PRJNA360539) | anaerobic digester metagenome | biome: Wastewater treatment plant; material: sludge; isolation source: anaerobic digester fed with sludge from wastewater treatment plant | place: Denmark: WWTP Viborg ...
TTCGCTTTGGGATGGTCGGAAGGCAGCCGTTTTTATAATGCTTCGCTTTTTCTTTCAGAACGAATTTATGGGCAGAAATTACCCTTGCCAGTTCTGCATCCCTCGCGCTACTTGCTGCAGGCTTTTCCATTCCTGCTCGGGCTCAAGGACATCCTTGTGCACCGCCTTTGGCAGGTGCTGCTGTGGTTAGGCATGAGCGCCTGGGGCGCCTGGCTTTTTGCCAGCCGCCTGGGAAAGAACCACGATTTCCCAGTCGGATTGTTGACTGTTTGGATTGCCCTGTTCTTCTTTCAGGGAGCGGTTTATTACCATCTGATTGTTTGCGTGATTCTTGTGCTGATTGGCTACCGAAAGGACGCAACCTGGCGCACCCTTGCGTTTGTTATCCTGGCATCACTGTGGGCAGGCATCAGCCGGGTTAACTGGATGCCTCTGCCTGGGCTTCTGGCTGGCGCGCTTTACTTGCTTGACTATCCATTTGAAGGCGAAAAATGGCATAAATACCTGACTCCAGTTTTCCTGTGGGCGGCGGTTGGTATTGGCTCAGCCTGGTTTGCGCAGCAAGTCTATATCCGAATATCCGGAGAAAACCCTGCGCTCTTTAACTCAGCTTTCAGTTCCGCCTTGTTATGGTCCCGCTTAATGCCAAATGCCACCTTCAAGCTTGGCATCTTGCCAGCGATTCTGCTGGTCTGCATGCCTGGGTTGGGCATGCTGGCACAGCGCGTCCGTGTAAAACAGAGATACTCCCTGCATTGGCTGCGTTGGCTTGGATTAATCGGAATCCTTGGCGTTTTCTTTTTGGGTGGGGTTTTGGTGAGCCTGAAGATTGGCGGCGGGGGAGATCTGCACAATCTGGACGGCTTTCTGGTGTTTTGGATGCTCATCGTTGGCAGTTTGCTGACAGGCGCATATACGCCAGAAGAAAAGCAGACAATGGTCAAGCCCACGGATGCGACAGCTGCTTTGTGGCTTATTCTTGCCGCCGTGGTGCCGCTTTACTTTGCACTTTCTCACGCTGCAGCCCTGAATTTTCCATCTGCTTCAACGCAACGCGCGGAACTTTTGCGCATGCAAAGCGCTTTGAATCTCATTGACGCTCAAGCAGATGAGGTGCTGTTCATTTCCGAACGCCAACTGCTCAGTTTTAAGATGCTGGAAGGCGTGCAGGTGGTACCTGAGTATGAAAAAGTATTCTTGATGGAAATGGCGATGGGCAACAATCAGCCTTACCTGCAAGCTTTTTATGCTGATTTGGCGAAGCACCGCTTCAAGGCAATTATCACCGATACGATTTCAACGCGCATTCAAGGGGAAGATAAATCTTTTGGGGTTGAGAATAATGCATGGGTAATAAAAGTATTGCAGCCGATGCTGCAGGAATACGAACCCGTCCTCCGCTGGAATCAGGGTGGCACGCATTTGCTTATCCCGCTTGGGCAGCAGACGCTAAAAGATGAATTGCTTAAGCTCCAACCTTAGTTAATTGTTTAAATGCTATTCGGTTTGGGGGTTAAGAATTTCCCGCACATCATAGGTGCGTTTGTCCTGCGATTCGTAGTAGGTGCGCATCAGCAGCTCGGCAATCAATCCCAAAAGAATTGACATGAATCCAAGGATAAACGACATGACGCTGATCTGAAACCAGGGAGAACCCAGCACTGGCGTGCCAACGGCCACGCGTCGGATTGCCAGCGATAAAAGCACGACAAAACTGCCTGCCATCAAGCTGAGCCCAACCCCACCAAATAAATAAATGGGTTTTTTGGCATAACTCAGCAAGAATTTTATGGTTATCAGGTCCAGGACGACCTTAAAGATACGCTCGAGGCCGTAATTTGCTTTGCCATGGATGCGTGGGTGATGATGGACAACCACTTCGCTGATTTTCCCGCCAGCTTCCGCGGCGTACACAGGAATAAAGCGGTGCATTTCGCCGTATAGATTGATTTTCTTGAAAATCTCTCGTCGGTAGGCCTTGAGAGTGCAGCCGTAATCGTGCAGGTGTACACCCGTTACGTTGGAAATCAGGCTGTTGGCAATTTTGGACGGGATTGTGCGTGTGAGTTTGTTATCCTGTCTATCTTTCCGCCAACCGCTGACCACATCATAACCTTTCTCAAGCTCTTCCAGCAGGAGCGGAATATCAGCGGGGTCGTTTTGCAGGTCGGCATCCAACAAAATGACAATATCGCCGTCCGAGTGGTCAATGCCAGCTGTAATCGCGGCAGTCTGACCGTAGTTGCGGTTCAGGATAACCGCGCGCACATGCGTGGGGTCTTCAGCAGCCATTTTTCGAAGCACCGCAGCGCTGTTGTCTTTGCTGCCATCATCGACCAGGGTGAGATCCCACTCCATTCCCAGCGGCTGCACAGCCTGATAAATGCGCGGAAGTAACTCGGGGAGGTTTTCCTCCTCGTTATATACCGGAACGACCAGCGAAAGCTTCATCTTACCTCCAGAACGGTGGGACGTTCCCTCCGCCTTTGTATTTGTATGCCAATTATACCCAGAGAAGCTCTGAGAAAATCAGAGCAGTTCTATTGCCGGGCAAGCCGCCAACAAGGCGCAGCCGAGCGCCGTCAGAGCCGAAAACGGGTATAATTCCGGCAATGAGCGCGAAAGAGAATGACAGCATCCTCGCTGGGCACAGGCAACCAGATGACCCGGCGGATATTGCCCTGCGGCCAAGCACCCTCCGTGACCTGATAGGTCAGGAGCAGGTGAAGCAGAACCTGCAAATTCAAATTACAGCAGCCAAGCAGCGCGGTGAAGCACTTGAACACGTTCTGTTCTACGGCCCGCCTGGGCTTGGCAAGACCACCCTGGCCCATATTCTGGCTGCTGAGATGGGGGTACACATTAAAGTGACCTCCGGCCCGGCAGTGGAACGCGCGGGTGATTTGGCAGCAATACTTACCAACTTGCATGCCGGAGACGTGCTTTTTATTGATGAAGTGCACCGCCTCGGACGCAACGTGGAAGAAATTCTTTACCCGGCAATGGAAGACTTCGCGCTGGATATTATCATTGGAAAAGGCCCTGCCGCAAAATCTGTACGTCTAAAGCTGCCGCGCTTTACCGTGGTTGGCGCGACCACGCGCCTGGCGCTGCTGACTGCCCCTTTGCGAGCTCGTTTTGGCGCGGTTTACCGCCTTGATTATTACGATCAAGAATCCCTGGCAAAAATCATCCGGCGTGGAGCGGGTTTGTTGAACGTGCCGTTTGACCAGGAGGGCATCCTGGAAATTGCCCGACGTTCGCGCGGCACGCCTCGAATTGCTCTGCGCATCCTCAGACGCGTGCGGGATTTCGCCGAAGTGAGAGCGGACGGGCGCATTACGCCCCAGGTGGCAGTCGAGAGCCTGGAATTAATGAATATTGATGGCATGGGCTTGGATGACCTGGACCGCCGCGTGCTGTTGTGCATCATTGAGAAATATGGCGGCGGCCCGGTTGGCTTGAATACTGTAGCGGCATCCGTCAGCGAAGAATCCGACACGATTATGGATGTGGTAGAGCCCTACCTGATGCAACTTGGCTTCCTGGAACGCACCGCCCAGGGCAGGGTGGCGACGCCGCTAGCGCACGCCCACCTGGGAAAACCTTACAATGGTTCGCGTGAACAACCACCCCTTTTTAACCAAAATAGTTAATCTCCAACTTCAGCCATGAGAACAGACGATTTTGACTATTTTCTGCCGCCTGAGTTTATCGCCCAGACGCCAGCTGAACCGCGCGACCATTCGCGCTTGCTGGTAATGGACCGTGCATCCGGCAGACTTTCTCACGACTTTTTTTATCACATAGACAATTATCTGAAACCAGGGGATTTGCTGGTCGTTAATCGCACCCGGGTCATACCCGCGCGTTTGTACGGACGCAAAGTGCCAGGCGGCGGTCGGGTGGAAGTGCTGCTGTTGCGTCAGCTAGACGAAAGAACCTGGGAGTGCCTGGTGGGCGGCAAAGGTCTGCGCGAAGGGGCACGAATAGCTATCGAAAATGGGCCAGCAGCTCGCGTTGAGGCAGTTTTGGAAAGCTCCAAGCGCGTGGTTGCCTTTGACGACGCTATTGAGCGTTATTATGCGCAAGCCGGGCACGTGCCCCTCCCGCCGTACATTCATAACGAAGCGGTTGATCCCGAACGCTATCAGACAGTCTATAACCAGGTGCCCGGGTCTGCCGCTGCGCCAACTGCTGGCTTGCACTTTACCGAGGCTTTAATTGCCCGGTTAAACCAGAAGGGCATCAGCCTGGCTGAACTTACTTTGCACGTTGGGTTGGATACATTCGCGCCGGTGACGGAAGCGGACCCAAGCACCCATAAAATCCATCAGGAATGGTGCCAGCTGAGCGTGGAAAACGCGGAGAAGATCAATGAAGTAAAGGCGCAAGGTGGGCGCGTGATTGCGGTTGGAACCACTTCAGTGCGCGCATTAGAAAGCGCGGCGGCAGCTAACCAGAAGGGGAAGCTTGCCGCGTTTTGCGGGCAAACCGGACTGTTTATCCTGCCGGGATACCAGTTTAAGGTGGCAGACGGTATGATAACCAATTTCCACCTGCCCAAATCCACGCTTATCATGCTTGTCAGCGCGTTCGCCGGTCGCGAAAGCGTATTGAATGCTTACGAGATTGCCAAGAAGGAAGGATATCGCTTCTATTCCTTTGGCGACGCGATGCTTATTCTCTAAAGTTAACTAAATTCTTACTTCCATCCCTTACACTAGTACTGGAACAAGTATTGCAACTAATGAAAGTACGTCAAAAAACTGAGGTAACCCAATTATGATGCGTTTTGATAAATTTTCTGAAAGAGCGCAGGACGTCGCCGCGCGTGCCGCGGAGATAATCCAGCGCTATGGGCACACACAAATCGACACAGAACATATCCTGCTGGCTCTAATTGAGCAGCCGGAGGGAATGGTTTCTCAAATTCTGGACATGTTGAAAGTCGACTCGTCCGAATTAGCCGAATTTATTGATAATATGCTGCGTGTTACGCCCAAAGCAAATATCTTTGGCGGTCATTCAGGGCAGATCTTTATGACGCCACGCGTCAAGATGGCAGTAGATGTCGCCAAGAACGAGGCCAGCCGGCTAGGCGATGAGTACATTTCCACCGAACATCTTTTTCTTGCGATTTTGGCGGAACGCAACACCATGTTGGCGCGCAAACTGGAGGAATACGGCATAACCCGCGCCAAGGTTATGGAAGCAGTACAAGATATCCGCGGTGTGAAGAAGTTTTCGGAAACTCGCAGCGAACCCCAGTACAAGACTTTGGATAAATACTCACGCAACCTGACCCAGGCAGCACGGGAAGGAAAGCTTGACCCGATTTACGGCCGTGAGGTGGAAATTTCACGGTTAATCCAGATTTTGTGCCGCAGAACCAAAAATAACCCGGTACTGATTGGCGAAGCTGGGGTGGGGAAGACAGCGATTGTGGAAGGCCTGGCGCAAAAAATCGCGAATAATGATGTGCCGGAAATCCTGGAAGACAAACGCGTGGTCGCGCTCGACCTGGGCGCGATGATTGCTGGCACTCGTTTTCGCGGGGAGTTCGAGGAGCGTTTGAAGGACTCTATTGAGGAGATTCAAAAATCTTCGGGAGAAGTTATCCTGTTTATTGATGAACTCCACACCGTGGTAGGCGCAGGCGCGGCTCAAGGAGCGATGGATGCGTCGAATATGCTCAAGCCGGCTTTGGCGCGGGGAGATTTACAGTGCATTGGCGCGACAACCCTGGACGAATATCACAAATTCATTGAGAAGGATGCCGCCCTGGAAAGACGCTTTGCGCCTATCTTCGTGGAAGAACCAAGCATCGATGATACGATCCAGATGCTGCGCAGTCTGCGGGACCGTTATGAAGCGCATCACAAAGTGACGATATCGGATGAGGCGCTTAGCGCGGCTGCCAAGCTCTCCTCTCGTTATATGACGGACCGCAAACTTCCCGATAAAGCTATTGATTTGATGGACGAAGCCGCAGCGAAATTGCGGGTGGCGTTGTATTCCATGCCTGAAACGCTGCGCGACCAAAAACGAGAAATTGAGCGCCTGGCGGCGGAGGAAGAACAGGCCAGTGTGGAGCGCGATTATGAGCGCGCCGTGAAGATGAAAGCGGAACGACTGCAGCTTGAGCAGCAATTTAACGCACAGCGCGAGAAGTGGGAAGTTGAACAAAAACTGGATGAGGTCGTTGACATTAACGACATTGCTGACGTCATCCATCAATGGACAGGCATACCACTAACACAGCTAATGGAAAGTGAAGCCCAAAAGCTGCTGCATATGGAAGACCGCCTGCACGAACGGATTATTGGGCAGGACGAAGCCATTAAAGCGATCTCAGACGCGATTCGTCGGGCGCGTTCGGGAATGAAAGACCCGAGGCGGCCAAGCGGTTCGTTTATTTTCATCGGGCCTTCTGGGGTCGGTAAAACGGAGCTTGCCAAAGCGTTGGCAGAATTCCTGTTTGATGACGAAGACGCCTTGGTGCGTATAGACATGAGCGAATATCGTGAACAGCATACCGTATCGCGTCTGTTTGGAGCGCCCCCTGGTTATGTTGGTTATGAAGAAGGCGGTCAACTCACCGAAGCTGTTCGCCGCAGACCGTACCGCGTGGTGCTATTTGATGAAATTGAGAAGGCTCATCCGGAAGTCTGGAACGCGCTGCTGCAAATTCTGGATGACGGCAGGCTGACCGACGGGCAGGGGCACATTGTGGACTTCCGCAATACTGTTCTGATTATGACCAGCAACCTTGGCACCGAATTTGTCAAGAAGGGCGGAGCGCTTGGCTTCTTGGATGACAGTGACGATGAAGATGTGAAATCTTCCCAGGAAAAGATTCAAAAGGCACTCAAGAACGCCTTTCGACCGGAGTTCCTGAATCGGATTGACGACATCATCATATTCTCGCCGCTTTCGCATGAAAATGTGATGGGCATCGTGACGCTTCAGTTGGATGAACTTCAGGAGCGTTTGGATGAGTACGGAGTCTCGATGGAAATCAGCGCCGCCGCGCGTTCCTGGCTGGCAGACCAAGGCTATGATCCTTTGCTTGGCGCCAGGCCGCTCAAGCGGGCTATGCAGAAATACCTGGAAAGCCCTCTGGCAACCCAGCTCCTGGCCAGCGGCTATCAGCCGGGCGATGTTGTCCTCGTAGACAAAGATCCGGAAGGCGCGCTCACTTTCACAAAAAGGGANNTTAAACGCTCAGGTTCGAAAGAAGCTGTTTCCACCAGGAGCAGCGGAAAAGTAAAAGAAGTATGCCCGCTGATGCTAACGCCCTTAAAGAATTAATGTCCGCGCATCCTCTGTTCAGCCTTTTGGATGAGGAAAACGCGCGGGAATTAGCTGATTCAGCGCAGCTGCAGACATGGGAAGCGGGAAAAACCTTATATGATTTCGCTTCCAACGCGGATGGCGCGTTCTTAATTGCCGCGGGAAGAATTGAACTCACCGCCTTTGTAAATCCTGGAATCACCCGAACAATTACCAGCGGAGAGCTGATTGGCGATGAATGCCTGGATGGACAGACCATTCGCGCGCAGACCGCCCGAGCGCAAACGGATTGCGCTTGCTGGCTCTTTCCCAGCGCACAGCTCCAAGAGGCTTTCCTTGGCAATCAGCAAATTACGCAGGCCCGCTCGGTGTTGACACAAAGCAAGCTCTTGGCAGAGCGCGTACGCATGAGCTGGCTCGAGAAGGATGAGCAGGTTCACTTAATCACCCGCAAGCATCCGGTTTTTCTGCTGCTCAGCCTGCTTTTGCCTTTGCTTAGTTTCGCGTTATTAGTAATTGGCGCGGCTTGGTTTGGGTCGCAGAGACCAGACCTGGCTGTGTTAGTGATTATCGCGGGGTTTGTTATTGGCTCGCTTTGGTTGGCATGGAATAATCATAACTGGGCTAACGATTACTACATCATCACCAACCACCGCATGGTCTGGGTGGAAAAAGTATCTGGATTCTACGAATCCCGCCAGGAAGCGCCGCTGGGAATGGTGGTTTCCGTAGGGGTTCAAAGCACGCAAGCCGGCCGGATCTTGGGTTACGCGGATGTGGTTGTGCGCACCATTATCGGGAATGTGCGCTTCAATCGGGTGGCGGACGCGAATGTCATAGAGCACCTGGTCGAGGTGTTTTGGCGGCGCAGGCAGTCTGACGAAGCCGCTTTTGAAGAAGAAAAAATGCGCGCGGCGCTCCGCCAGAAGTTGACCGGCTCGGGGGATACGCTGCGTGTGAAGGCAAAAGAAGCTGATAATCTGCCCATGGAAACTGACTTGCCATTGCGAGAAAAAAGTTTCTTTGCCTGGATATTTGGCGATTTTTTGAAGGTTCGCAACGAAATTGGCGGGATCACTACCTACCGAAAGCATTGGTTCATCTTACTGCGCAAAGCGCTGTTGCCAATTGTGGTATTAGCGGGTGGAATAATCCTGCTGGCGGCTGTATTTACCTGGAATTTCACGCTCTTGCCATATAACGCGTCGGTTTTTTTTGGAATTCTTTTAACCCTGGTGGGTTTTGTGTGGTTGATTTACAACTATGCGGATTGGCGCAACGACATCTTTCGTCTCACACCAGACCAGGTGATTGATATTGACCGCAAGCCGCTTGGTCGGGAATCGAAGCGCAGCGCGCCGTTGGAAAAAATACTGGCAGTCGAATATGAACGCCGTGGAATTATCCCGATGCTGCTCAATTTTGGCACCGTTTTTATCCGCGTATCCACCGAAGTGCTGACCTTTGATAATGTTTACCAACCCTCCAAGGTTCAGGAAGATATTTTTCGAAGGATGCAAACCGCGGCGGCTGCCTCCCGTGAACGTGACATCGATGCGGAACGTGAACGCGTAGCGCGCTGGTTCAGCGTGTACCACGACCAAACCCAAACCCAAGACCCTACAAAAAGATTGAGCCCACCACCTCTCTAAGGTACAATAACCAACTAGACATGTGATATTGGAGTTATTGTGGCTGTTCGCGAGATAGTTAAATTCCCTACACCCTCACTTAGGCTAAAGGCAAAACCAGTCCAGGTGTTTGACAAAGACTTTCAGACGCTGGTTGATGACATGATTGAAACCATGCGGGAAGCGCCAGGCGTTGGTCTTGCCGCGCCGCAGATTGGGGAAGCGCTGCGGGTTGTGGTGGTTGAGTACACTGATGATGAACGGGAAGATGCCAAACCAAAGAAATACGTCCTGGTGAATCCTGAGTATCTGCATAAATCCGTTGAAACCGTCAGCGATGTGGAAGCATGTCTTTCGGTGCCTGGTTTAGCGGGGGAAGTTGAACGACACGAGGCTGTCATCATCCAGGCAAAAAACCGCTTTGGGAAACCAATCAAAGTGAAGGCTAACGGTTGGCTGGCGCGCATTTTTCAACATGAAATCGATCACATTGACGGCGTTCTTTATATTGACCGCGCTACCCACGTGTTCCAGCCTACCGCCGAAGAGATGGAACAGATAAAGGACTGATGCATCTTACCAGGCTCGCGCTGACGAATTTCAGGATATTTTCAAGGCTGGACCTGCAGTTTCCAAAGAAGATTATTCTCCTTGCAGGTTCAAATGCCCAGGGCAAAACCACCATCCTCGAGGCAGTCGCTTACCTGGCCAATTTTTCCTCATTCTTTGCCGCTACTGACAGGCAGCTGCTCAATTTCAACCTCCAGCCTGAGCCTGTGCTGGTGGGTCGTATCGTGGGGGAGTACCAGCGCGGTTTAAAATCTCACACCCTCGAAGTTCGCTTTATTCAGGAATACAACGGCAATCCAAACGCTCCGCGTTTCCGTAAAGAAATTCTGCTTGATGGCATTCGCAAGCGCATGGGCGAGGTGTATGGGCAATTCAATGCGGTCAGTTTTTTGCCGCAAATGGCGCGCATCATCGAAGGTTCGCCTTCCGACCGTAGGCAGTACCTTGATGACGCGCTTTCACAAGCGCTGCCAGGCTACGCCCGACACAACGCCGATTACACCAAGGCCTTAAACCAACGCAACGCGTTATTAAAGATACTTTCCGAGCGCGGCGGAGATGCCCGCCAGCTGGAAGTCTGGGATGAAATGCTGGCTCGACATGGCGCGGAAATGATGCTGGCGCGCATCCAGGTTTTAAAAGAGCTGGAAGACCAAGCCGCTCCGATTCACCAGCAGCTAACCCGCGGAACAGAAATTTTCCGACTGCAGTACAAGCCTTCTTATGAGCCTTTACCCGCTCCAAAAGGGCAGCTTTCCTTGCCGGTGCAGACAGCTGTGGGCCGTTCCCAGCTTTCCATGGAGGAAATTGAGGCTGGTTTCCGCAAAGCTCTGCATGGAGCGTATCGTGAAGACATCAGCCGGGGAATGACGACGCTTGGACCCCACCGTGATGAATTCCGCTTTATTGGCAACGGGATTGACTTGGGGGATTATGGCTCCCGAGGGCAGGGGAGGACGGCGCTCCTTTCCCTCAAGCTGGCGGAGGTGCAGTGGATGCGAATGCGAACGGGTGAGTGGCCGGTGCTCTTGCTGGATGAGATCATGGCAGAGTTGGACCCGGAACGTCGGTCAAGCTTATTGGCTGTCCTTAGCCAGGTGGAGCAGGCGCTGCTTACTTCAACCGATCCGGATATGTTTCCGATTGAGTTTACACAGAATCATGAAATTTGGCGGGTACGGGATGGATTAGTTTCCCGGAACTGACATAGCCTAAACGCGAGGTAACAATGAATCCCAGGTCAGAGGCAGCAGCAAACTCCAGAAATTGGATTGCCAGAGCGCTGATTGCCGTGGTTCTGGGCTTGAACTTGCAGGCCGCAATCTCATATCTGCTTAATCCACAGGCATACAGTGCGTTTTTTGAACTAAATGGGGTTCCAGGGTCAGCCGCGGTGGCAGGCGTGGGAATTTTATACCTGATGTGGCAGGTGCCATACGTATTTGCCCTGTCTAATCCCATGCTACGAAAAACCTCACTGATCGAAGCGACCATCATGCAGACCATTGGGCTGATAGGAGAAACCTGGCTGTTAGGAAGAATTAATGACAGCTATTTGGTCTTAAGGTCAAGCATAATACGGTATATCATTTTCGACGCGGCTGGCCTGGCGCTCTTGGCTGCCGCCTACTGCGCGGCAAACTGCCGGCTGTCACATTCCAGGAAAGGTGATGAAAATGTTTAAAGATTTGGTGTTAAGAAACCGAAGTTACCGGCGTTTTGATGAGACAGAACGCATTTCGCGCGAAACGCTTGTGGAGCTGGTCGATCTGGCTCGGCACGCGCCTTGTTCGGCTAATCTGCAAGGGCTTAAGTTCGGTTTGATTTGCGATAAAAAACAGACCGACCAGGTATTTCCGCTGCTTAAGTTCGCGGGTTACCTCAAAGATTGGGACGGTCCCGCGGAAGGGGAAAGACCAGCAGCGTACATCGTGGTGCTTGGGGATGAACGCATCAAACGTCAATATGATCTCGATACCGGCATCGCCGCGCAAACGATGATGTTGGGCGCAGTGGAAAAGGGCTTTGGCGGCTGCATGATGAGCTCGGTGAAGCGGGAAGAACTGGCTGCGCTGTTGGAATTGCCGCCTTACCTCGAAATTGTATTAGTACTGGCGCTGGGCAAGCCTGCTGAAAGGGTAATGATAGAGGATGTCGGAAGTAACGGTGATATCAAGTATTACCGTGATGCCCAGGACGTACACCATGTACCCAAACGCTCCCTGGAGGAATTGATCTACGAGTGATTAACAGGCTTGACTTTTAAAATCGGTATAATGCGGCTGGTTTGAGCCGCGCTTCCACCCAGATGAATTACAAAAACGCGGGCGCATATTCAGCCCGCGTTTACTATCTTCTTTCTATTTCCTAGGGTTCAGAACTGGGCGGTGTTGGGGTAGTCGTTCCGCTTGGGCTGGGTGTTGGAGTAGTCGTTCCGCTTGGGCTGGGTGTTGGTGTCGGTGTCGGCGTCTGGGTAGGGGTTTGCGTAGGCGTCAACGTCTGGGTAGGTGTCACGGTTGGCGTTGGCGTGGCGCTTGCTGTTGGGGTAAGCGACTTTGTGGCAGTTGGTTGTGGGATGCGGATGCTGAAGTTGAGCTCAGGACCAAAAAGGATGCCTTTGTCCGTCTGCAGCCGCCAAACCCCTGAATAATCACCCTGGTAACGCGGCGCAATCAAGTCAACCGAAATATTGAATACCCCTCCAGGAGCCAGGTCGCTAATTCTTGCTGGGGATTTGCCCCCAAGAAGGTTGCCGTTAATAAAAACGAGCTGGTACGCGTTCCAGGAGCAGGAACCAGTGTTCTGCACCCGCCATGTTTTCGTAAAGGATTGCCCGGGCTCCAGAACCGTACCCGGGGGAATGCTGACATCTTGCAAGAGCGCGGCTTGCGGAGCGCATTGGGTCGGGCTGAGCTGCGGCACGGGTGTGTGCGTGAATCCTTGGGTTGGCGTAGAGGGCTGGGCAGTAGGGCTGGGTGAGCCAACCAGTACCGCCGCTTCCGCCACAGCTATGCGGCGTTCTCTCTCGTTAACGGCGATCACGCTGATGAGGACGGGGCCTTCCACCGTCGGAATCCAGGGTTGCTTGACAATTGCTGAGTACATCGTGTCCGCGGTGGCGCTGTCCACGCGCACCAATTCGCCATTTACATACAGCTCCAGCCGGGACCAACCGCGCTTTGCGACAACCTGGGAGATGATTTGCGTCTCCTGCTGCACAG
>MTKZ01000178.1_pt1 | contig 12713 bp, 8 predicted proteins | sample 1042781 | NCBI WGS metagenome assembly MTKZ01 (sample SAMN06212207, study PRJNA360539) | anaerobic digester metagenome | biome: Wastewater treatment plant; material: sludge; isolation source: anaerobic digester fed with sludge from wastewater treatment plant | place: Denmark: WWTP Viborg ...
CAGCCGGATCCCGGGCCCTGCGAAGGGTGTCTGGTTCTACCTGTATCTGGTGATGGACCTGTGGTCCCGCAAAGCGGTTGGCTGGTGTGTCGACATCGAGGAAACCGCTGCGGTCGCCGAGAAGCTGATCGCCACCATCGCAGCCCGTGAAGGGGTCGCCCGTCACCAGCTGATCGTCCACTCGGACCGGGGCGCCCAAATGACATCGGGGACACTCACCGACCTGTACGACACCCTCGGGATGCGCCGGTCGTTGTCACGACCGCGGGTGTCCAACGACAATCCCCACGCGGAGGCCGCGTTCAAAACGTTGAAGTACCGGCCGGACTGGCCCGCCCGGTTCGACAGCCTCGAAGACGCGACCGCTCACTGCGAACAGTTTTTCGGCTGGTATAACAACGAGCATCACCATTCGGGCATCGGGATGCTCACCCCCGCAGACCGTCACGGCGGGCACGGCCAACGCATCGACACCGCCCGCCAGGCCGTCCTCGATGCCGCCTACCAGGCCCACCCTGAGCGGTTCCCCAACGGGCGGCCACACCCGCCCCACCAGCCCGCACGAGTGTGGATCAACCCCACCGAACTACACGCTCGCTAACCACCCAACCCACAACCAAGAAAACCGGCAATCCGCTATTGACAGGCTCCGCCTGGCCGGTGTGGACAGACGGATGTTCGCTGTTGACTCGTCAAAGGGCCAGTTGCGACGCCGAGACCAGCCCCGAACGCGGGCTTTGCTACTCGGCGTCCCAGCATTCTGCCGGACAACTGACCGTCGCTGGGTGGTCCTACCAGTGGATCAACCAACTCCCCCGCCACGGCCCTCGCCACGAATGCTCGGGCCCCACCACCCGGGGCACCACCGGGCCAGGCCTACACCACCACCGACCCCCGGTCACGGCAACATCACCATCAGCGCTTAGGTGGGTGGTGTCGTTCGCGTGGCATGTGAGCCTCGCGATTTCGCCTGAGGCTTGCCCGTTCGGAGGCACCGGATCGGACCTTTGAGGTGACGTTGGAAGTCGCACGCGACGCTGGCTGGTCGGGTTGAAGCGTGTGATGGGCTCCGCTCCGATCTATGACGCGGTGAGCACTCAGGACACCGTGACGATGATCCGTTCGTCGATCCGTGGGCTCCTCAAAGCTGCTGGGCCCACCCTGGGGGCCGAGATGCGAGCGGGGAGAATCCTTCGATCGGGTAGGGCATGACCGATTTCAAGATCCGTCACAACAGAACCGCGCCGGTCGCGGCGGCCTGTTCCCACAATACCAAGCAGTAGAAGCCACGATCGGCGAGGATCAACGTGACCGGTCCAGTCGGTCGGTCCACGGAACTGCCAGCTGACCTCGACCGGTCGAATAGTCGCCGATCTCAGTGGCGAACTCCACACGGGTCAGCACTCGGCCATGGCAACCACCCGGGCCTGATGGAGCGCCGAATGCTCGTCTTTGCCACCCCGGGTCCGCGGAGTATTCGGTGGCGGACGCAGCTGGGTTCGGCGCGCTCCGATCCGGCCCGCGAACGCCGGACGGTGAAGCAGCTCACCCACGAATCGAGGCCCAGCAGACCCGCCTCGACCAGCTGTTGGCCTCTCGCGTGATCCGGGCACAACGCCGGGTGTGGTCGACTCGCTCCTCAAGAAGACCTGTCGCTCGCTGTTGAACGCCGTCGGACGCGGCTGAGCAGGCTGGCGCCGCCGCGGGATGAGCATGGCGGCCATCGGGAGCCTGTTCGACGATCACTGCGATGGAGCGCTAGCATCGTTGGGTCGTTCATCCGGCTCGTCCCACCTCGGCGAATCGGGCGCGCACAGCATCGAGTACTCGTCGTCCCCCCTCTCCAGGAGCCCACCCCGTGGCAAACATCAAGAGCCAGATCAAGCGCAACCGTCAGACGATCGTGATCCACGAACGCAACAAGGCCGTGCGCAGCGAGCTCCGCAGCCGCATCAAGGTGGCGATCACCGCTGCCGACGAGGGCAGCGAGAACGCCGACGAGCTGGTGCGCGCAGCGCAGAGCCGAATCGACCGGGCCGTGCTCCGGGGCATCCTGCACAAGAACACCGCTGCGCACCGCAAGGCCCGCCTGGCGAAGCACCTCGCCGCCTCCAAGGCCTAGATCGAACCTCGGCCCGCCGGTCAGCGGTCGGCCGAAGCCACATCGAAGCGCGAAAACAGCGCCGGCATGTGGCACGCTCACGTCATGGACTGGACGACGTTTCACGCGGTTCTTTTTGATCTCGATGGGGTGATCACCCCCACAGCCATCGTGCACCGTCACGCCTGGACCGAGATGTTCGACGAGTTTCTGGCCGATCGGGGCGGCCAGGAACCGTTCACCGACGCCGACTACGTCGACTACGTCGACGGCAAGCCCCGCACCGACGGCGTGCGCAGCTTTCTCCGCTCCCGGGGCATCGAGCTTCCCGAGGGCGAACCCGACGACCCGCCCTCGGCCGAGAGCATCGCCGGGTTGGGAACCCGCAAGAACCTTCGGTTCAACGAGGTACTGCTGCGCGACGGGGTGACCGCCTACCCCGGCTCGGTGGCCCTGCTCGATGCACTGGCCGACACCGACCTGGAGCTGGCGATCGTCAGCTCCTCCCGCAATGCCCGCCAGGTGCTGACGGCGGCTGGCCTGCTCGATCGCTTCGAGGTGATCGTCGACGGCAACGTGGGCGAGGACGCCCACCTGGCCGGCAAGCCCGCGCCGGACTTCTTCCTCCACGCCGCGTCCCAGGTGGGCTGCACGGTTGGCGAGGCGGTGGTGGTCGAGGACGCCATCTCCGGCGTCGCCGCCGGCGCGGCGGGCAACTTCGCCCTGGTGATCGGCGTCGACCGGGGTGCGGGCGCCGACGCCCTTCATGCCGCCGGCGCCCACGTCGTCGTCGACGACCTGGCCGAACTGCTGACGACCGACCCGGCGCAGGCACCCGACAAGACGACGCCATGAGCCGCGGCCCCGGCAGCCCCGGCGAGGTCGATCCGGCTCACCCCTTCGACATCGACGCAGCCCTGGACCCGGGGCGCTTCCCCATCGACGAGTGGGCGTTGGAGGAGGCCGAGTACTCGAGCGACGACCTGGGCACCACCGAGACGCTCTTTGCGGTCGCCAACGGCTACCTGGGCCTGCGCGGCAACGTCGAGGAGGGGCGCGTCGCCCACACCCACGGGAGCTTCGTCAACGGGTTTCACGAGACCTGGTCGATCCAGCACGCCGAGGACGCCTTCGGGTTCGCCAAGGTGGGTCAGACCCTGGCGCACGTCCCCGATCCCAAGCTGATCAAGCTGTACGTCAACGACGAGCCGCTGCTGCTGTCCGAGGCCGACTGCGAGGAGTACTCGCGACGGCTCGACTTCCGCACCGGGACACTGGAACGCAACCTGGTGTGGCGCACCCCGAGCGGGGTGCGCGTGCGGGTGCGCTCCACCCGGCAGGTCAGCTTTACCGAGCGCCACCTGGCGTTGATGACCTTCGAGGTCACCATGCTCGACGGCGTTGCGCCGGTGACGATCTCCTCGCAGCTGCTGAACCGCCAGGACGGCGAGGACGAGTACCACGTCGCCCAGGCGGCGCTGGGCGAGGGCGACGATCCCCGTCAGGCCCACGCTCTCGACCATCGCGTCCTGCTGCCCCGCCTGAGCAAGGTGCGGGGCAATCGGGCCTACCTGGGTTATCGGTGCGCCCACTCCGAAATGACCCTGGCCTGTGCGGTCGAGCACCAGGTGGAGTCTGACTGCGATGCCCGGGTCGACACCGAGGCCGACGACGATCGCTCCAAAACGGTCATCCACGCGCGCATGTCGCCGGGGCAGACGCTGAAGGTCACCAAGTTCGCCGCGTTCCACTCCTCGCGGGGGGTGCCGGCCGACGAGCTGGCCGATCGCTGCGCCCGCACCCTCGACCGCAGCGTCGAGCGGGGCGCACCGCTGCTGTACGCCGATCAGCGACGCTGGCTCAACGACTACTGGGCCCGCTCCGACGTCGAGGTGACCGGTCGGCCGCGCACGCAGCAGGCGGTGCGTTGGAACCTGTTTCAGCTGGCCCAGGCCACCGGGCGGGTCGAGGAGCACGGCGTTGCGGCCAAGGGGGTGACCGGGGACGGCTACGGCGGCCACTACTTCTGGGACACCGAGATCTATGTGATGCCGTTCTGCACCTACACCAACCCCCGCCAGGCCCGAAACCTGCTGCGCTTCCGCTACCTGATGCTGCCAAAGGCCCGTGAACGGGCCTCGGAACTGTCCCAACGCGGCGCCCTGTTTCCGTGGCGAACGATCAACGGCGACGAGGCCTCCGCCTACTACGCGGCCGGCACGGCGCAGTACCACATCAACGCCGATGTGGTTCACGCCGCCAGCCAGTACCTGGAGGCGACCGGCGACTGGGACTTCCTCACCCAGGAGGGGGCCGAGCTGGCCATCGAAACCGCTCGTCTGTACGCCGACCTCGGCTTCTACAAGCCCAACGGTCCGAGCACGTTTCACATCTTCGGGGTGACCGGGCCCGACGAGTACACCACCGTCGTCAACGACAACCTGTTCACCAACCTGATGGCCCGCTTCAACCTGCGTCGGGCGGCCGAGGCAATGGAGGTGATCCGGGAGGCGGACCCGGTCGCGTATCAGCGGCTTCAGCGGGTCGTGGGCCTACGCGACGAGGAGATCGACGAGTGGCGTGCGGCCGAGGCCGCCATGTTCATCCCCTACGACGAGGTCCTCGCGGTGCACCCCCAGGACGACGCCTTCCTCGACAAGGAGGTGTGGGACCTGCTCGACACCCCGGAGGAAAAGCGACCGCTGCTGCTGCACTACCACCCGCTCGTCATCTATCGACACCAGGTGCTGAAGCAGGCCGATGTGGTGCTCGCCATGTTCCTTCAGGGCGAGTACTTCAGCCAGGACGAGAAGCGCCGCAACTTCGAGTACTACGACCCGATCACCACCGGGGATTCGTCGCTGTCCGCCTGCGTGCAATCCATCCTGGCCGCCGAGGTGGGCTACTCCGAGCTGGCGCTCGAGTACTTCAAACGGGCGCTGTTCGTCGACCTTGCCGACCTGCAGGGCAACACGGTCGACGGGGTTCACGTCGCGTCAACCGGCGGCGTGTGGGCAACCCTGGTGCAGGGCTTCGCCGGCATGCGCGACAACTGGGGAGTGCTCAGCTTCGACCCCCGCCTGCCCGCCGACTGGGAACACATCGGGTTCTCCCTGCACCGGCAGGGCTCACGGGTCCGGGTGGACCTGACCCGGAGCGAGCTCACCCTGACGCTGATCGAGGGCGGCCCCCTGCAGGTCCGGGTGGTCGACGAGCGGGTGACCGTCAGCGGCGACTCCCCCACCGTGGTGACGCTGGCCGACCAGGGCCCGGTGATCAGGGGCCGGCCGCCGCGCCTGGCAGACATCGGGGTGGTGCCCCACGGCGCACACGACGTGGACGGCACCGAGCCCGGCGCTCCGCTCGGCTGAGGCGACGCGCCGGCCGGATGCGGGCCGGCGCGCGTCCCCGGCCGGAACGGTTCAGCCGATCCAGCCCTTCACCTTCTCGATCAGGCGGGCCTGGCCGTCCAGGTCGGAGGCGACCGGCGTGACGTTCAGGACGGTCACCCCGGAGTCGGCGTAGCGCTGGATCTGGTCCCGCACGAAGCCCTCGTCACCGGCGAGCGAGGTTTCGGCCAGGAACGACTCCGGCACCGCAGCGGCGGCCTCCTGCTTCTTGCCGTCGAGGTACAGGTCCTGAATCTCGGCGGCGGCGTCCTCGTAGCCGTAGCGCCGAAACAGGTTGTTGTAGAAGTTCTTGTCCCGAGCGCCCATGCCGCCCACGTACAGCGCCACCATCGGGCGGGCGAAGTCGCGCACGGCCTCGGCACCCTCGCCCACCGCAAGCAGGCCCCCGGCGATCACGTCCATCGTTCCGAGGCCGGCGTCCCGCTTGGCCTCGCCTGCGGCCAGGTCGGCGCCCCACACGTCTGCGGCCCGGTCCGGGTGGTACAGGATCGGCAGCCAGCCGTCGGCGATCTCGGCGGTCATCGCCACGTTCTTGGGGCCCAGCGCGGCGATGTGGATTGGGATGTTGGCCCGCGGCGGCTTGGTGATGATCTTCAGGGGCTTGCCCAGGCCGGTGCCCTTGTCCTCGGGCAGCGGCAGTTGGTAGTAGCGCCCGTCGTGAACCACCGGCTCCTCGCGCGCCCACACCTGGCGGCAGATCTGGACGATTTCGCGGGTGCGCCCGATCGGGGCGTCGTAGGGCACGCCGTGGAAGCCCTCGATCACCTGCGGTCCGCTGGCGCCGAGGCCAAGGATGCAGCGGCCGTGCGACAGGTCGTCCACCCCGGCCGCCGTCATTGCCAACAGGGTGGGGGTACGGGTGTAGATCGGCAGGATGCCGGCGGCGATCTGCACGGTCTCGGTCTTGGCGGCCAGGTAGCCCATCAGGCTGACGCCGTCGTAGCCGTAGGCCTCGGCGACGTAGACGATGTCCATGCCCGCCTTCTCCAGCGTCTGCACCTGGGCGACCGACTGCTCGAAGCCCCCCGAGTATCCGATCTGCATGGCCAGTTTCATGTGGTCCCTTTCGTCCTGTCGAGAACGGTGAGCCTGCCAGATCGCTGACCCGGTGGTCGACTGCCGCAACGACCGACCGACAGCACGTGGTCCAGTTGCGGGATTCGGCGTCCTCGATCGCCTACCGTGGCCCGGACACGCAAACGAGGGGGCGGCGAGATGGCACACGACCTGGTGATCACGGGCGGCACGGTGGTGGACGGGACCGGGGCCGACCCGGTGCGCGCCGACGTGGCGGTCGACGGCGACCGCATCACGGCGATCGGCACGGTCGACGCCGCCGGTGCGGGGCGGGTGATCGACGCCGAGGGGCGCCACGTCACGCCCGGCTTTGTCGACCTGCACAGCCACCTCGACGCTCAAATCGCCTGGGATCCCCAGATGAGCTCGTCGTGTTACCACGGCGTCACCTCGGTGATGATGGGCAACTGCGGCATGACCTTCGCCCCGATGCGGCCGGGCCAGGCCGAGGTGCTGGCCAACGCGATGGAGTCGGTGGAGGACATCCCCGCAGCGTCGATCCTTGAGGGGCTCAGCTGGGAGTGGGAAAGCTACGGCGAGTACCTGAACGCCATCGACGCCGTGCCCAAGGGCATCAACGCCGGTGGCTACGTCGGCGACGTGGCCATCCGTCTGTACGTGGCCGGCGACGCCGCCTGCGAGCGCGACTTTGCGGCCACGCCGGAGCAGTTGACCCAGATGGCAGCGCAGGTGGACGAGGCCGTCCGAGCCGGGGCGTTCGGCTACTCGATCAGCCGAAGCCTGTTTCACCGGGTACCCGACGGGCGCAACGTGCCCGGCACCTGGAGCGATCCGTCCGAGTTCTTCGCCACCGCCGCCCCGCTGGGCGCGATCGGGCGGGGCGTGCTCGAGAGCGCCCCCCGCTACAACTTCGAGAACGAGCCCGGCGACCGGGTGGACGAGGAGCTCGCCTGGATGGCCGAGATCAGCCGCACCCTCGGCCGGCCGTTCAGCTTCAACCTGCAACAGATCGCCAACCTGGGCGACCATTACCGCCGCGTGATCGAACTGTCGGCGCAGGCCAACGAGACCGGCGCCCGGCTGCGCCCGCAGATCACGCCCCGCAGCGTGGGCGTGCTGTTCAGCCTGGCCGCCAACACGCTGATCGACGACCTACCCGCCTACGCCGAGATCGCCGACCGCGACCTGGCCGGACGTTTGGCCGGTATCCGCGAGCCGGGACGGCGGGCCGCCATCATTGCGCAGGGGGCCGGCAAGGACGTCGACCCGTTCACCCGCATGTACCTGATGCCCGCCGATCAGCCGGTGCGCTACGACTACACCGAGGACGACTCGGTCGCCGCCATCGCCGCCCAGGCCGGGGTCACCCCGGTGGAGGCGTACCTCGATGCGCTCGATCGCTCGGACGGGCGGGCCATCGTCAACTGGCCGGTGATGAACCAGCGCTCCGACGCCATCGAGGAGATGCTGACCGACCCCACCACCATCCTGGGTCTGGCCGACACCGGCGCCCACGCCACCCAGATCATGGATGCCTCCCAGCCCACCTACCTGCTGAGCCACTGGGTGCGCGACCAGGGCGTCCTGTCACTGCAGGAGGGCATCCGACGGCTCACCTCCGACACGGCCAACTTCATCGGGTACGTCGACCGGGGTGTGATTCGCGAGGGCGCCTACGCCGACCTCAACGTGCTCGACATCGACGGGATGGCCCTTGGTCTCCCCAAGATCGTCCACGACTTCCCCGGCGGCGCACCGCGCTTCGTCCAAAAGGCGAGCGGCATCGACCACACGATCGTCAACGGGGTGCCGTTCATGCAGGCCGGCGAGCCCACCGGCGAGCTGGCCGGCCGCCTGTTGCGCTCCACCGACGGCTGAGCGCTCCCCACCACCGGCGCCACCCAACGTGCGCGGGGAGAGGACCCGGGTCAGAGACCGACGACGGCCGTGGGCACGTTGCGGTCGGTGGTCGTACCGTCACCCACTTGACCTATGTCGTTGAGTCCCCAGCACTTCGCCCCGCCGTTGGTCAGGCGCACACACGCCGGCGCGCTCCCAAGGGTGATCGTGGTGGCCCCCGAGAGGTTGGCGACCGACGTGGGCGTGTCCCGCGACGTGTTGGTGCCGTCCCCGAGCCCGCCGTAGGTGTTCTCCCCCCAGCACTTTGCGGTCCCTCCGGAGCTGAGGGTGACGCAGGTGCGTGAGAAGCCGGCACCGACCGTGGTGGCTCCGGACACTCCAATTGCCGTCACCGGCGTCAGCCGCCGGTTCTCGTACTCGCCGTCGGCGAGCTGGCCGTTGGAGTTGCTCCCCCAGCACTTGACCGTTCCCCCGGTGAGGACCGCACATGCGTGGACGGCGCCAAGCGCCAGCGACGCCACGCCCGAGAGACCCGAGACAGTGCTCGGCGAGGTTCGGTTGGTGTCGGTGCCGTCACCCAGGCTGCCCGCGTAGTTGCGTCCCCAACACTTGGCCGTTCCGTTGCTCAGCCGTGCACAGGTGAAGTTCTGACCTGCCTCCACCTGTGCCACGCCGGTCAGGCCCGGCACGACCACCGGAGCCAGACGGTCGGTGTTGGTACCGTCGCCGAGTTGTCCGTAGTAGTTGTCGCCCCAGCACTTCACGGTGCCGCCGGTGATCACGGCGCACGAATGGTCGCTTCCGGCAGCGAGGGCGACGGCGCCGGACAGTTGGGTCACGGCCACCGGGGTGGGGCGGTCAACCTCGGTGCCATCCCCAAGTCGGCCATCATCGCCGCTGCCCCAACACTTCACCGTGGCGTTGTCCAGCAGCGCGCAGGCGTGGGTTCCCCCTGCGGCGATGCCGGTGACACCCGATGACAGGCCGCTGACGTTGACCGGGGTCGAGGAGTCCGCGCTGATCCCGTTGCCCAGCTGCCCGCCGATGCCGTTGCCCCAGCACTTCAGCCCTCCCCCCGACACGATCGCGCACACGAACTGCCCACCGGCGGCGATGGTCGGAGCGCCAGCAACCGAGTTCCCGCACGATGACCGGAACAGGAATGCGGCCATCTGCCCCCTGCTCACCTTCTGGTTGGGGGAGAAGTGACCGGGCGCAGTGCCGCCCGTGATGTCGGCCTCAACCAACCATGCCACCGCCGTCTCGAAATAGGACCCCGACGGAACATCACCGAAACCAGCGTCGGCCTGCGGCACCGGCTCACCGGCAGCACGCCACAAAAACACCGCCATCTGAGCGCGGGTCACCTTCCCATTCGGCGAGAAATGCCCAGGCGACATCCCCGAGGTGACACCCGCATCGACCAGCCAACTCACAGCACCCTCGTAGTAGGACCCCGACGGCACATCAACGAACCCCGGGTCGTCGCCCACATAGGGCTCACCGGCGGCACGCCACAAAAACACAGCCATCTGGGCCCGGGTCACCTGCTGGTTCGGGGAGAACCTCCCCGGCGACGTCCCCGTCGTGATCTCGGCACCCACCAACCACCCGACCGCGGTGTTGTAATACGACCCCGACGACACGTCCGAGAACGAGTGCCCACCCGGCGACGCACACGACCGCGACCCGGTCGCACCCGCCACCTGGGTGCCCACCACCAACGGCACCACCACCCCCAAAGCGATCAGGCCGACACTGGTCAACGAACGAACGGATCGCTTCAACATGATGCACCTTCAAACCGGGAAGGTCTTTCAACCTAACGGCCTTCAGGGTGAACGTCCACAGAAACATGTGCCGTTGACGATCGTCGCGCGCTGTTCATCCGCGTCTGAAGTCTGCATACTCGAACCGTGAAACTTCAACGGGCCGTTGCCGCCGTAGCCCTTCTGTTCGGACTCGTCGTCGGACTCAGCCCCGGATCACCCGCAGGGGCGGTTGGTCCGCCCGCACTCACCGGCATCACGCAACTGGCATCGGGAAGCGACCATTCCTGTGCGTTGCTCACCACCGGATCAGTCCGTTGCTGGGGAGACAATGTGTACGGCCAACTCGGCAATGGCACCACCAGGAGCTCAGCAGTGCCGGTGGCGGTGTCCGGCATCAGTAACGCCGTGGCCATCGGCAGTGCTTCGTCCAGCCAGAGCACGTGCGCCGTGCTCGCCACCGGGGCCGTCCGCTGCTGGGGTCGGAACAACGACGGACAGCTGGGCAACAACACCACGACCGATTCGCTCGTACCGGTCAGCGTGACCGGCATCGCCACCGCCACCGCCGTCGCTGCGAGCCAAAGCCACGCGTGCGTCACGTTGACCAACGGCGGAGCCCGCTGCTGGGGTCGGAACAACTACGGACAGCTGGGCAACAACACCACGACCGATTCGCTCGTGCCGGTCAGCGTGACCGGCATTTCCACCGCCAACGGCATCTCCGCCGGTGGGGCCCACACGTGCACGACCCTGACCGACAAATCTGTCCGCTGCTGGGGCAGCAATTTTTGGGGTGAGCTCGGCAACGGATCATCCGACATCACATCCAAGGTTCCGGTTCAGGTGTCGGGTATCGCCACGGCCACCACCATCTCCAGCGGGTTCGCCCATTCGTGCGCCACCCTCACCGCCGGCGGTGTCCGCTGCTGGGGCATCAACTTCGAAGGGGAGCTGGGCAACGGCACCACCACCAACGCGTCGACACCGGTAAACGTCACCGGCATCGCCACCGCCACGGGTGTCTCCGGCGGCTACCAGCACTCGTGTGCCAGGCTCGCCGACGGCGGAGCACGCTGCTGGGGACACAACTACGCAGGACTGCTCGGCAACGGCACCACCGCCGACGCGACGACTCCGGTGGCCGTCAGCTCCCTCACCAATGTCACCAAATTGTCCGCCGGCCAGAACCATACGTGCGCACTGCTGAGCAGCGGCCAGGCCCGATGCTGGGGCTACAACGCGTCGGGGCAGCTCGGCACCGGAACCAGCGCAAACTCCTCGGTGCCGGTGGTGGTGGTCGGCGTGTGCGAGGCCGCCCCCGACCCCGGCTTCAGCGACGTGTCACCCGGCGCGTACTACTACGACTCGGTCGCCTGGTTGGTACGGGCCGGCATCACGTCCGGCACCTCGCCCGGCCACTACTCCCCCAGCGATGGGGTCAGCCGCGCCCAAATGGCCGTCTTCCTGTGGCGCAACGCCGACGAGCCCGTGCCCGCCGGCCCCCACAACTTCACCGACGTCCCCACCAACAGCTACTACAACTCAGCCGTCGCCTGGCTCGTCGAATCCGGCATCACCGGCGGCACCTCGCCCGGCAAGTACTCACCCAACGCCACCGTCACACGCGCCCAAATGGCCGTCTTCCTTCACCGCAACACCTGCGGCGTCGCGAGCTCCTGATCGGGGTATCGATCGACGGGGCGGCAGCCACGCTGCCGCCCCGCGTCACAGAGGTCCGCTGGGCGTCCGACCTGGCTATGGTGATCGACCCGACCGCTGCCGGGACCGAGCGGATCAATCACGCTGAGTAACAGTCAACGCACTCAAAGTGGTCCTATGCCACCCTGGGTTGATGGCTCGCATCTCGGCACACAGGAACTTCGGGACGGCTGGGTCCCGGCGCACGAAAAAGGTTGGGCGGGCGGTGATCACCTCGCTCCTGGTGCTTGGCGGGCTGTCGGCCCTGACCCGGACGGCCGAGGCGGGCGCGTCGCCTCCCTTGTTGGGAGCGGTCGCCGACGTCAGCGTCGGGACACAGCACGCGTGCGCGGTCACCCCGCAGGGCAAACTCCGGTGCTGGGGACAGAACGGATTCACCTCCGATGCGAACGGCCGGCTCGGCGACGGCACGGGAACCAACTCATCGCTCCCGGTCGGGGTCGTCGGCGTGTCCGACGCGGCCCGGGTGAGCGGCGCAGGCATGTCCACTTGCGCCGCGCTCGGGACCGGTGAGGTGCGCTGTTGGGGACGCAACCAATACGGCAACCTGGGCGACGGCACCACCGATGACTCCTCCATGCCGGTGGCGGTCGCCAACATCACCGACGCAACCGACGTCAGCGTTGGTGCCACACACGCCTGCGCCCTGATCGGCGACGGCACCGTCGAGTGTTGGGGCCGAAACGGCAACGGCCAGCTCGGCAACGGAACGACCTCCAACTCCTCGATGCCGGTCACGGTGAGCGACATTGCTCCCGCTCACTGAAATTCCCCAGTGTTGCTCGGCGATGTTCCTCACCCTGCCGGGTGGGT
>MTKZ01030281.1_pt1 | contig 12711 bp, 12 predicted proteins | sample 1042781 | NCBI WGS metagenome assembly MTKZ01 (sample SAMN06212207, study PRJNA360539) | anaerobic digester metagenome | biome: Wastewater treatment plant; material: sludge; isolation source: anaerobic digester fed with sludge from wastewater treatment plant | place: Denmark: WWTP Viborg ...
CGGCGTCAGTCATGCGAACTGGCCCTGGTATTACCTCACCACCCTGCCGGTGGACTGGCTGCCCTGGACCCTGTTCCTGCCTTGGGTCGCCCTCTGGGTATGGCGGCACCGCCATGACGGGCCGTCCATGCGATTCCTCTTGAGTTGGACTGTGCCGGCATTCCTTTTTTTCTGCATTGCCATAGGCAAGCGCAATGTCTATTTGCTTCCGTTATTCCCCGCCTTTGCGATATTTTTTGCCGCGGGCGTGCTGGATTTCATGGACAACGGAAACGTGACCTGGAGAAAGCGCCTCGGATGGATATACGCTCTGCTTCTTTTTGGAATAGGCCAGGTGCCGGTAATGATATCGTTTACAGAATACAAGGCCCTGGTAACGCCGACCATGTATGTATTTGCAGTGGCGATATTTGTATGCGGGTTGGTGGTTATGCCCATAAGAAACAAGACGGGCAATTCGTTTCTGCATCTCCAGGTGTTCGGGTCTTTTTTCTTGCTGGCTTTGTTCTGTGCAACGCTGATTTTCCCTGCTATGAATATTCATAAGTCCGCCCGTTATTTCTGCCGTCCAGTTGCTGAACTTGCCGAAAAGGGCGTGGATTTTGACCTGTACTCCGTGGGCTTTGCCCGGGAGGAATATGTGTTCTATTCGCGGCGCTTTCTGAAGGAGTTGTATACGGAGTCCATTCACCTTGAACATGCTCATGACATGGATGCATCCGAGATTGTGAAATTGCAGAAAGATTTATCCCGTGCCATTGCGAAGGCGGTCGAAAAAGTGGATATCGAAAACATTGCCGCTATCCGTCCTGATGAGTTGGAAACCCTCCAGAGGGCCGTGAACGAAGTGGTCGGCAAGGAAGACTATCCGCCCGAAATTATCCAGGATTTTAAGAAGGGGCTTGAACAGGAGAGTGAGGGGTTCTTTGCGGTATTCGGTTCCTCCAAACCCGCGTTTCTCTATGTCCAGGAATATGATTGGCGCTGGATTTATGCCGTTCACCCCGATATCCACGGCGCCGTTGTGCTCGACCAGTCTAATGTGGGTAGCCGCCGCGTCCTGCTTATTGCCAACCCCGCCGGCGCGAAATTGCTTCCATCCCCTGCCTGAACAGCATGCGGGCGGATGACCAGTTGCAATAAGGAATTTTGCTTTCCATGGACGGGGCATATATCAACGCTGGTCTCCATGCAAAATTCTTTTTTAGGGTTCTGAGTAGCGGATAACATCAGTCCCGGGCGTTACTGAATTTCTTTGCCGCAATGGGGGCAATACTTGGCGATTTTTTTTCTTTTTTGAATTTCCTCGACAAATCCTGCGCCCAGGATTCCCGCCGGCAGGGCAAACATACCCAGGCCCAGGATGGAGATCATGCCTGAAAAAATCTTGCCAAGGGTTGTCACAGGATAAATATCGCCATAGCCGACGGTCGTCAGCGTTTCGATGGACCACCACATGGACTGAGGAACGCTGGAAAATTTATCCGGCTGGACCTCATTCTCACAGTAATACATCAGGCAGGCGGACAGAATCAGCAACATGAACATGAGCACGGTTGTGAGAATGAGTTCTTCCCTTTTTTCCCGGACAACAGCGGCGAATAACGTAAGTGTCTTATAGTAGCGGCCGATTTTTACTATCCGCACCAGGCGAAGCAACCGGAATATCCTGGTGGCACGGGTATCCGTGGCGATAAACGGGGTAAAAAACGGCAGTATTGCCGCGAGGTCCATAAGGGACATAAAATGGAAGGCATAGCGGATTCTCCCTGTGACAGGGTGCGCAAAACGCGGGTCTTCCACGCAGGACCACATCCGCCCGATGTATTCGGCACTGAATATCATAATGGAAAAAAGTTCAAAGTAATCAAAACAGGCACGGTACCTGGACTGCAGGGATTCCACTGTGCCCAGTACAACGGCAACCACGTTTAAGAACACGAGCCCCAGGAGGAAATAATTCACCCATTTTGCGACGGTGTCGTTGGAGTCGGTCGCTTCGAGCAATTGCCATGCTCTGCTTCTTGCTGACATCGGGGGTGGGCCTTTGTGATGGTTCAGGAACGTTGACGGTATTATCTCAGGAGTATCTTCAGGAAAAGCAAGATTATTGCAAATAAAACAACTTTTTATGAAAAACCTATCCCCGGCCTGATGTACCATGACGTGTTACCATCGGTGGTCCTTACCCGTTGGACTAAACGGCTTCGCTGTGGATATTTACTCGTGTGCCCACAAAACAGGGACAGACAACCAAATAGCAGTATCTGCCAAATGGCTTATATGCAACGGTCGTGGGCTATTTGGCAGTCAGTCCCTGTTTTGCTCTGTTTTCTTGTTTGCATTTAGTCCAACGAAGTTTTTCAGTTGGCAGGGCAACTGAAAAAGCTTATTCGTTCAGTTCAATCCCGTGGCGATAAAAGGCTTCGCAATGGCCGAGGGGCGTACGGGGCGGCAGGTTGTTCCCTTCCTGAAGGATGAAGCGCCCCCCTTCAAGAATGCCGGAGCGGAGAATACGTTCCGTTTCCTGAAGCAGCAACTCGGGGGTATCCTCCACAAAAAGCGGGGCGCGCGGCCCGCCGGAAAGAAGTGTGTCTTTTCCCATTTCCCTGCGGAACCGGCCAAAATCCACGGGAAAACCCGTATCGAAGGAGGTAACCTGCAGTTCCTGTTTGATGACAGGAAAGAGATGCTGGGCGTTGCCGCACAGGTGGATGCCCCGGGGGCCCCTGGGGCTGAAGGTGTCGTACAGGCGGCGGTGCCGGGGCAGCACAAACTCGCGGTACTGTTCCACGGAAAGCATTTCTACTGAGTCGTCGGCAGCAATCCAATCGGGAATTTCGGGTGGATGTCCCAACCGGGCGCGCCACGCCTGCATGCGCGCGATAAGGGCGTCGGTAACGTAGTCCAGCAATTCGTGGGCATAGTCCGGGTCCATCAGAAGGTCTGTGCAGAGGTTGGCGGGTCCGCGCAGGGCGGCCGCGGTGGTGAAGGGGCCGTCCGTGAGCATGAACGACACGACCCGGGCGGGTTCCACGGGCCTGCCGAGAAAGGTCCAGCCCCGGGCGCTTTTGTGTTCGAAGTACTCCGAGAAGTACACACCGCGTTCCGCCCATCCCCCGTCAAAAGGGCCGGGATGGGCCCGGTCAAAAAGCATGCGCTTATTATCGTCATGCAAAAAAGGCGCGGCATAGGGGATTTGCCCCGCGTCAAAAACCACCGGTCCGCCCAGCCAGGCGGCATCATAGAAATTCTGAAAGTCGACATGCACCCGCCAGACTTCCGGAAGCCCTTTTTCGTGGTCGCCAGGCAGCAGGAAGCGCACCCAGTACAGCCATTCGAGGATGCATTGGCCCATCACCTCCGGGTCGGTCATATATTCCCGGTAAGACAGGCCCTTGCGGTTATACGCCGGGTCCAGCATCAGCACGCGCGGGTTGGTGTTCAGGCGAATCGGCGCACGATGGGGACTGTTTGCCGCGAACGCGGCCTGCAACGCCCGTGAAACTTCATTGTGAGCACTGAAGTCCTGGTTCGTGCGGTCGGGCAGGTCGAAGTAAGTGAAGTCTGTCATGGTTAAGGCCGTTTCCAGGTCCGGAGTTATGCGCCCAGCACCGCGCGCAGGTGCGCGATACTGGCTTCCGCCTGGGCCACGGTACCGCATTCCACGGACAGTACGATGTCGCGGGGGGCGCGCTTGCATCGCTCGATGACGCCCGCCCAATCAATGACTCCTTCGCCGCAGGCGCAGCCCACCGGCGTGCCGGTCACCTTGCCGCGCTCCGAGGAGGACTGCTGAATGGAAATGTCTTTGGCGTGCAGGTGTACCAGCCGGCCGAGGACATGGTCCAGCCAGGCAATCGGGTCCTCGCCGCCGAGGTAACTGTTGCCCGTGTCAAAGTTGATGCCGATGACGTCTGAATTCACCAGTGCCTGGATGCGGTCCAATCCCGCCGGGCTCTTGCTGTACTGCTGGTGCGGTTCCAGGCCGATGAGGATACCCCGCGGCTCGGCCACCAGCGCGGCCTCTTGCAGCGTGTACCGCATCAATGCATGGTCTTCCTCCACGGTGGTCCAGGGAGGTTTGATCCCTTCATCGGTATTGATGACGGGCGCACCGCATTCCGCAGCGAAACGGATGGCCTGCTTGAGGTATTCCACGCTGATTTCGGGCCTGCACAAAGGGCAGTGGGCGGACAGGCCGGAGACTTTTATGCCGGCATTGTCACAAGCCCGCTTTACCCGCAGCGGGTCGTCCAGCATGGACACGCTGTGAAAGTAGCGGGCCTCGCTGAGCAGTTCCCGGCCCAGATGTACCATGGGTTCCACGTATTCGTACCCCAGTGCCGCCGCCTTTTCCACGCCCCATTCGAAACACTTGTCTTCGTGACGGACAAACTCCATGTTCACGCCGAAACCGATCTTACCCATTGTTTCCTCTCCTTAAGGTTGTTCAGGACGTTGCCACCGGCCGCTGTTTTCCTGCCTTGCGGCAAATGGCGTCAAAAAGCGCCGACACCGGCGCGATGCCCATATCGTTGAAATTGCCCGGCTTTTCCCAAAATTCATCGAGGCAGCCGCGATGTTCTTTTTCATACCATAACACCTTGATCATCATCTGGGCCTTGTCGAGGGCGCGCAGCAGCCGCGCCTCGTTGGTGTCGCCCTTGAGAAATTCATCATGCAGTTCGGAATAATACCCCGGAAAGGCGCTGAACAGGTCGTTAAAGATGCCTTGTTCCGCTTTTTCCTTGGCTTCGCCCAGCCAGGCGTTCGACACGGGCATGGGGATGTCCATGAGCCGCGCCTCGGACAGGTCGTGCACCAGCGCCATGGCCAATACCTTTCCCTGGTCGTAGTCGCCCGGATTTTCCCGCACAAAGAGCAGCGCGAGGGTGGCCAGGAAATGGCTGTGCGCGGCGACGGATTCCGGGTCCGGCACCCCGCGCAACAGAAACCCCGCCCGGGGTACGCGGTCCAATTCATGAATTTTCCAGAAAAGAAGCAGGAGGTCTTCGGCGAATTGGTTGTGGTCTTTCGGCATCAATACTCCTTAAAACGGTTGTTTCCTTCCCCGTCGGGTTCCGTATCCGATGCTTCCGGGGCGGATTCCGTGGTCATCATCCCGGGAGGCTGCGGGGAACCCGGGGTGGTCAACAACAAAAGTTCGTCTGCCAGGGTTTCAAGTTGTTTTGAAAAGGCACAAAGGGATTTGCCGCATTCTTCCCAGGCGGCTCTGGAATGGGTATCATACGCGATGTCCGTGCCCTCTTCCCACGCGGCCTCAAACGCGGCCAGCGTGTCGGCAACCGCAGTTCCAATCTGGCGCGCTTGCGCCGATAGCGCTTCCGGTAATTCCTCTTCCGACAGCGGGGAAGCGGTCTCTTCGGTGCCGGTATCACCGGGGAGAGACAAAATGCAGCCGTTCTCCATTTTAAGGCGGGTGTTTTCGGGCAGGGGCGCCATCGCCACAATGACGCCCCGGCTGAGCAAGGCTTTGCACTTGCCGCTAAGCGCTGATATCAATAGCGGGTGTTTGCGTGTGGCCAGGATCGCCCTGTGTCCGTGTGTATCCAGGGCGAACAGTATTTTTTCAAGATCGCCTGCCGTGGTGCTGTCGAACGCATGCAGGTCATCGACCAGCACGACCACGGGGGTGCCGGTTGTCAGTTTTTCAGGTTTTGTGGCGAGCTCCTTGACCACATCCGGGAAACTGGACGGCGAAATGAGGGCCACCCCTGCGGGGGCGTGAACGGCGCGGTACTGGTTGACGATTGCCCATAGCAGGTGGGTCTTGCCCGCGCCGCTTTCGCCCAGCAGCACAATCGGGTTCGCCAGGGTGGGGTCGAGGCGGGACAGCCGTTCGCAGAAATCGTAAGCGGCCACGTTGGAAGGATGCCGGATGAACTTGTCAAAGGTAAAATTCTTCATGATACGGTTCCGAAACGGGACAGCCCATACCGCCGACCGCAGGCCGGGGAAAAATCATTGTCCCGGTGGTTCGCGGGTTTCATTCCATTCCTCCCGGTGGCGGGTTACTGGTATCATAACCCATTTTCCATAGTTTGGCATACTTCGTAAACACTGAGAATGCGGACAAACCGCAAAGCACGGCACCGTGGTAGCCGTCGAGAAATCCCAGGCGCCACACGTACATTTTAAAGAAGCGCAGCGGCGGCCGCAGAATGAGGTCGGACAACCGGGACCGTTTGCCCCGGTCGAAAGCGTCCTGGGCGCCCCAGGTGGTAAACCGCTTCATGGTGTCGAAATATTCATCGAAGGTGCGGTACGTGTCATGATACATGACTTCCCGAATCTTCCCCACGGACCCGTCAACCACCACCTTGGAGTGGACCCGCTTGTCCAGGTAGCGCCCTTTGCGCGTGCGGAACAGGCGCAGGTTGTAATCATGGTGCCAGCCGCAATGCCGGATCAGTTTGCCCAGGAAATAGGAATGCCGCAGAATCTGGTAGCCGTCCAGGCTTTCCGGCGACCGGATTATCGCCTGTATGCGCGCCGTCAGGACCTCCGACACCCATTCATCCGCGTCAAGCACCAGTGTCCATTCCGTAGTGATTTGGGGCAGCGCCCAGTTGCGCTGCGCCGCAGCGTTCTCATATTCGTGGACGACGACATGGTCCGTATACCGGCGGGCGAGGGCCGTCACCGCTTCCGGCGCCCGCGCGTCCACCACGCAGAACACATCATCGGCCCAGGGAACGCTTTCCAGGCATTTGGGCAGACGGTCGCACGCCGCCGGCACCAGCGTCAATACGGTGATATCCTTCATCAAACGGACTCCCTGTGGGTATACGTTTCTAATGTACGGGCCGCGATGACGGGGCCCGGTTTCCGATGATTCCAATGGGATATGGGGATCATACCGAAAATGCCGGTATAAAGGCACGAATCGACCGCACGAGGTGAAAAACGAGCGTGTGTGCGTCCAAACCAGTGTCGCCAGGCGGACTGCAGCATGCTATGATGATGGGTATGTAAGGGCCGTTTTGGTTTAAGCAACCGCAACCTGCGGGTCATTCCGGTTTTTCGCGGAGGAAAGAGGATGTGTGGCGGAGTGGGGGCCAGGCTGCGAAAAAAACCGGAAGGACAGTGTTGTGTCGGGCGAAGTTGCGGGCGCTGCGCCATTGCGGCGCTTCAGGGCGTTTAATGTACCCCCGTGCATACCAGCCACCCCTTAGGTTTAGCCGGTGGTATGCACGCAATGATGAGGGATATGCTTTCTTTTAAGGTCTATAGATATCTGTTTATCTCCCCTCCCTTTCCTGTGAAGGGTGTGAGGCTTGGGGATATGGTTTCTATCGTCTATATTCGCTATACTCACGCTGAACCCTGTGGCAGAGCAGTGTGCAGGAGCACGCTTTGTTTTTCATGTTCGGTTTCACGCAGGCACGTTACTGCGCAAGAGAGAAAGGTACGATGAAACGGTTTTTGATGCGGACTGTTGTTTTGCTGGCGGCGGCACTGCTTCTGTTAGCAGGCGTCATGCTGTATCGGACGATGACCTTTACTTCCATGCAGATACAGGTTGCGGAGCGGCCGCTGCCGGAAGTAAATATGGAACGGGCGGTGGATACGTTGTCCGCGGCCCTGCGTTTTCCCACGATTGCGGATCTGGACATCAGCAAGATGGACGCGTCCGTATTCCTGGCTATGCACGCCATGCTGGCGGAGCGCTTTCCCCTGGTGCATGAGCGGCTGCACAAGGAAGTCATCAACGGGTTGAGCCTGCTGTATCATTGGAAAGGGGCCGACCCCGGCCAGAAGGCCATCCTGTTGCTCGCCCATCAGGATGTGGTTCCCGCGCCTGATGCGGAAAGTTGGGAGCAGGCCCCGTTCAGCGGCGTTGTGTCCACTGGCTGCGTTTGGGGCCGCGGCGCGATGGACGATAAAGGGAGCCTGATTTCCATTTTAAATGCGGTGGAGACGCTGCTTGAAAAGGGGTTTCAGCCCCGGCGCGACATCTATTTGTGTTTCGGCCATGACGAGGAGGTGGGGGGGCTCAACGGGGCCGCCCGGATTGCCGCCACGCTGGCGGAGCGGGGCGTGCAGGCGGTGTTCACACTGGATGAAGGCCTTGCCGTAGTGGACGGCGATCTGTTCGGCTTGAACAGGCCCGTGGCCCTTGTCGCGCTCACGGAGAAAGGCTACTTAAGCCTGGAACTCAAGGCGGAATCCGCACCGGGCCATTCCAGTACCCCGCCGAAGGAAACCGCCATCGGCAGCCTGGCGGCGGCGGTAACCCGGGTCGTCAATGCGCCCATGTCTCCGCGCCTGACGGAACCCGTCCGCCTGATGTTCCGGTACCTGGGTCCCGAAATGGCCTTTCCCATGCGGGTGGTCCTGGCCAATCTGTGGTTGACACGCCCCCTGCTGCTGCGACAACTTTCCGGGGCGCCGACGACGGACGCGACGATACGGACGACGACGGCGGCGACCATTATTCGGGGCGGGGAAACGGAAAACGTGCTGCCCGCCGAAGCGAGGGCGGTTGTTAATTTCCGGCTGCTCCCCGGCGATACCATTGCGGGAGTAACGAAAAGGACCCGGAATCTGATTGCCAGTCCGCGTATCGCTCTCGCGGTGCAGGGTCAGGCCAACGAATCCCCGTCTCCCTCACGCGCGGATGGCCCCGGATTCGCCGCCCTGCAACAAACCATAGGCCATGTTTTTCCCGAGGCGCTGGTTGCCCCCTCCCTCATGATTGGCGGCAGTGATACGCACCATTACGCGGCGGTCGCCGAAAATACCTATGGTTTTCAACCGTTGCACTTTTGTCCTGGCGACTTGGAACGTATTCACGGACGGAATGAACGGCTCGGTGTTGAATCTTTCAAACGCATGATTATCTTCTATATGACCCTGCTGGAACGCGCCGGTTCCTGAGGCGCAAAGGGTTTGACCTTGACGGTGGGTGTTTGATATACTTTTCACAGAAGTACACGTTACGTGTGTTTCCCGCGAAGCAGGAACTTGTTCCTCACCTTGCGGCGGCGGTAGCGCCTGCTTGCCTGGTTGCGACAAAATGACAGATGTCCGTAAGGGATCATTTTCGCGACAAAGACAGGCTTTGTCGCGTTTTTTTTTATGGTGTGCTGCGATGCATAGGCGCGTTGTGGCGTGATGTAATGGTTTCGCCTAAGGGCGTTTATAGGAGAATCCTCTCATCGTCAAGGAAAAGAAGGAGGATCTCGTTCGTATTAACGAGCAGATCCGTGCACGGCAGGTCCGCGTCATTGGTGACGACGGCGAACAATTAGGCATTATGACTCCCCGTGACGCCTTGCGCGAGGCGGAGAACCGAGGGTTTGACCTGGTGGAGGTGGCCCCTAAGGCGACGCCTCCGGTGTGCCGTATCATGGATTACGGCAAGTATCGTTACGAACAGAAAAAGCGTGCCAGGGAGTCGCGAAAACATCAGCACACCGTTTCGGTGAAAGAAATCAAGTATCGCCCGAAAATAGACAAGCATGATTTCGATTTCAAGACGAATCACGTCAGAGAATTCCTGGCGGAAGGCAACAAAGTCCGCGTAACCATCATGTTTCGGGGCCGCGAGCTTGCCCACCAGGAATTCGGTCGTGAAATTATCCAGCGCGTCATAGAAGCCACGACGGATTTATGCGTCGGTGAGTATGACGCCGGCCAGGTAAAGATGGAAGGCCGGAATATGTCGCTGGTATTGACACCCACGAAGTAGAGCGCAGCCCAATCGGTGGTCAGGTTTACGCAAAGCCGGTATCCGTTACATCGGATGTAAACGGCCAGAGCGGCGTGCGCCTTGCCGGGTGGTGGGTGCGGAAGCGCGTTTGTTAATAAAACCAAGGAGACAGGATAGTATGCCCAAGTTAAAAACACATCGAGGCGCAGCGAAGCGGTTCAGCCGAACCAAAAACGGCGCATTTAAACGTCAGCACGCCTATGCCCGCCATTTGAAGGCGGTGAAAAGTCCCAAGCGCAGGCGGAATCTGCGCCAGTCCACCTTATTGGCGGCGGAAGAGATGGTCCGCATCAAACGCATGCTCCCGTATGCGTAAACCAGGACACCCCTGTAAACCGTTTCAGCCGGGTCCGACATGCTTCGACGCATCATAAGACAGGTCCGGCACAGTAGGAATAAAGGATACCCATTATGCCACGAGCTACCAATAATCCGGCGTCCAGACAGCGCCGCAACAAAGTTTTAAAGCTGGCCTCCGGTTACCGGGGAAGCCGTCACCGTCTATTCAAGACCGCGCAGCAGTCCGTTGACCACAGCGGCGTATATGCGTACCGGGACCGCAAGAACCGGAAGCGGGAATTCCGGCGGTTGTGGATCGCCCGTATCAATGCGGGCGCCCGCGCGAACGGCATGAGCTACAATCGTTTCATGGAAGGGTTGCGCAAGGCGGAAATCGGACTGGACCGCAAGGTGCTGGCCGAACTCGCCGTAAACAACTCGGAAGCCTTTGCCGCACTGGTTGAACGGGCAAAAGCTTCTTTCGTGGAAGCGTGACCATGCGGATCGTGCCCGCGGTGGATATCCGCGGCGGTCTGTGCGTGAACCTGGTCCAGGGTGACTATGACCAGGAAACCGTTTTTTCTGAAAATCCGGTGGAGCAGGCGTGCCTGTGGTGGTCCCAAATGGAACGGGTCTTGACGCCCGGGGCGTTTGAAGACGCGGTGATACACATCGTAGACCTGGACGGCGCGCGCGTCGGCGCGTGCTGTGTCCTCCCGCAGCTGCTCGCCCTTGCCCACCACGGCGTCCGCTTTGAAGTCGGCGGCGGCCTGCGTTCTCTGGACGCCCTGGAAGCGGTATTCAAGACGGGCGCCGCCCGGGCCATCCTGGGTACCGCCGCCTACCAGGATGCCGGAATGTTGCGGGAGGCCTGCCGGCGCTGGCCGGGACGTATCGTCGCCGGTATCGATGCGCGCGGCGGCAACGTGTCCCTCAACGGATGGCTTGAGGATACCGGAACTTCCTCCGTGGCTTTTGCTCAGACCATGGCCGAAGCGGGCGTGGCGCGTATCATTTATACCGATATTCTGAGCGACGGCATGCTTGGCGGTCCGAACATTGACACCACGGCGGACGTCGCCCGGGCCGTGGAGGTTCCCGTGACCATCTCCGGAGGCGTATCTTCCCTGGACGACATCCGCAATGCCTGCGCGCTGGAAGCCCTGGGTGTGGACGAAATCATTGTGGGGCGCGCGTTGTATGTGGGCAACTTCACCATAGCCCAGGCCGTTGCCGCAACGAAAGAAGGGCTATGACAAGTCGCTTTGAAGGGGTCGCCATCATCGGCGTGGGGCTTCTCGGCGCCTCTTTGGGGCTTGCCCTGAAAAAAAACGATCCTTCCCTTTCCATTACCGGCGTGGGACGCACGCTTGCCTCTCTTGAGATCGCGCGGCGCCGGGGCGCGGTGGACCAAATCACGCTCGATGTTCGGGAAGGGGTCGCCCGTTCCCGTCTGGTGGTGATTGCCACGCCCACGAGCAGCGTCATTCCGACGCTTGACCTGGTGCTGGCTGCGGCGCCGCCCGATGCGGTGATTCTGGATGTGGCAAGCACGAAGGAGGCTATTTGCGCACATGCGCAGCGCGTGTGCGGACTTCCCCGCCGTTTTGTCGGCTGTCATCCCATGGCGGGCTCGGAACTGTATGGTCCCGAAAACGGGACGCCGGAACTTTATTGCGGCAGCGTGTGCCTGGTTGAAAAGGATGCCGCTCTTGATCCTGACGCCCGGGAACAGGTCTGCGCGCTTTGGGAATCCGCCGGCGCGCGCGTGGCCGACATGGATGTGCGTGTTCACGACGCCATTCTTGCCAGGACCAGCCATGCGCCCCATGTGACCGCGGCGGCGCTGGCGCTGGTTGCCGGCGAGTACGGCGTGCCTGCCGAAATGGTGGGCAACGGCTTCCGCGATACCACGCGCATCGCGGAATCGCGTGCGGAACTATGGCGCGACATCTGCCTCGAAAACAGGTGGGCGCTGGCGGAAACGCTCTCCTCCCTGCAGGAATGGCTGCACCGTTTCGAGGCGTATCTGACCGCGTCGGACGGGCCGGGCCTGGAACAGTTCTTCCGGGACGGCGCGGCGGCGCGGGCGCGGGTGGTAAAACAATGAAGGGGGCATTCATAACCTTTGAAGGGTGCGAGGGTTCGGGGAAATCCACGCAAATCCGGCTGATGGCCGACTTTTTGCGCGCCCGGGGCGCGGAGGTGACTATTACCCGAGAACCGGGAGGCACTCCGTTGGCCGAGCGGATACGCGGCCTGCTAATGGAAACCTGTGAGGAAACCATCGCCCCGCTTACAGAACTGTTTCTCTATGAGGCCGCACGGGCGCAACATGTGCAACAAGTGGTATTGCCCGCATTGCAGCGCGGCGCCATCGTGCTTTGCGACCGGTTTTATGACTCCACCACCGTATACCAGGGTGTGGGGCGAAAACTAGATTCTGTCACGGTCGGTCACCTGAACCGCCTTGCCGCGGGCGCCGCCCGGCCCATGCACACCTATGTCTTCGACCTTCCCGCGTCGGAAGGGTTGCGCCGCGCGCGGGAGCGTGGCAGTGATGACCGCATGATGCAGGAGGCCGTGACTTTTCATGAAGCGGTGCGCGAAGGATTCCTGGCTCTTGCACAAGAGGAAGGCGATCGTATTACAATAGTGGACGCCTCCCGTCCCATTGAAATCATTCAGGAGGA
>MTKZ01047165.1_pt1 | contig 12698 bp, 23 predicted proteins | sample 1042781 | NCBI WGS metagenome assembly MTKZ01 (sample SAMN06212207, study PRJNA360539) | anaerobic digester metagenome | biome: Wastewater treatment plant; material: sludge; isolation source: anaerobic digester fed with sludge from wastewater treatment plant | place: Denmark: WWTP Viborg ...
GCCGACCGTGCGGGGATAGCCGTCGAGCAGGAAGCCCGGGGCGCAGTCAGCCTCGGCGAGCCGGTCGCGCACGAGTGCGTTGGTCAGCTCGTCGGGGACGTAGCCCCCGGTCGCCATGATCGCCTCGACCTGCTTGCCCAGCTCGGTCTGGCCCTTGACGTTGGCGCGGAAGATCGCGCCCGTCGAGATCGCCGGGATGCCGAAGCGCTCGGCAATCCGCTCGGCCTGCGTGCCCTTGCCGGCCCCGGGGGGGCCCATGATGACCAACCTCATCGGAGGAACCCTTCGTAGTTGCGTTGCTGCAGCTGTGCCTGGATTTGCTTCACCGTCTCCAAACCGACACCGACGATGATGAGGATCGACGTGCCGCCGAACGGGAAGTTCTGGTTGGCGTTGAACAACTTGAGGGCGATGAGCGGGATCAGCGAGATCCCCGCGAGGTAGAGGGCACCGGGGACAGTGATCCGGGTGAGGACGTAGTCGAGGTATTCGGCGGTCGGCCGACCCGCCCGGATGCCCGGGATGAAGCCGCCGTAGCGCTTCATGTTGTCGGCGACCTCGACCGGGTTGAACGTGATCGACACGTAGAAGAACGTGAAGAACAAGATGAGGGCGACATAGATCGCCATGTAGAGCCAGTGGTCGCCGCGGGTGAGGTTCGCGCTGATCCAGGTCACCCATGCCGGGGGGGCCGATCCGTCCGACGGAGTGGCGAACTGTGCCACCAGGGCCGGAAGGGCCAACATCGAGGAGGCGAAGATGACCGGGATGACGCCGGCCATGTTGACCTTGAGCGGAATGTAGGTCGAGCTACCGCCATACATGCGTCGACCGACCTGGCGCTTGGCGTATTGCACCGGAATCCGGCGCTGGGACTGCTCGACAAAGATGACCAGGGCCATGACGAGGAAGCCGACGAGGATGACGCCGATGAAGACGTCCCACCGGCCTTCCTGCTGCTGGATGGCCCACAGTGAGGAGGGGAAGCCGGCGGCGATCGAGGTGAAGATGAGCAACGACATGCCGTTGCCGATGCCGCGGTCGGTGATGAGCTCGCCCAGCCACATAATCAGGCCGGTGCCAGCGGTGAGGGTGAGCACCATGAGCAGGATCGTCGAGATGTTGGTGTCGACGAGAATCTCGGTGCACTGGGCTCCGAACAGCTGACCCGGGTTGCGCGCGAAGGTGATGAGGGTGGCCGACTGCAAGATGGCTAGGCCGATGGTGAGATACCGGCTGTACTGCGTCATCTTCGTCTGACCGGCCTGCCCCTCCTTCTTCAGCGCCTCAAACCGAGGGATGACGACGGTGAGCAGCTGGACGATGATCGTCGCCGTGATGTAAGGCATGATGCCCAACGCGAAGATCGACAGCTGGAGCAACGCGCCACCGCTGAAGAGGTTGACCAGCCCGATGAAGCCCTGCGCCGGGTCAGCCCCGGCCAGACACTGCGCCACCTTGGTATAGCTCACACCCGGCGTCGGGATCGAGGACCCCAACCGGAAGATCGCCATGATGAGCAGCGTGAACAACAGCTTCTTGCGCAGGTCGGGCGTGCGGAACGCACGGGCGACTGCTGTGAGCACTGGGTCCTCCTCGGTGCCTCGCGCGGAGCGCGATGGTCGTCGGTGCGTTCGTCTCGCAAGATAACACCCCGGGCCTGGTTTGCCCTGGTCCCGGGGTGCCTCTCACTCGACTTTGTCGCACCTTTGGTGCGCGGCCGGCATACCGGATCTGGTATGCCGTGCGCCGCCGCGGTCAGGCTAGGGAGACGCTCCCGCCCGCGGCCTCGATCTTCTCCTTGGCAGACGTGGAGAAGGCGTCAGCCGTGACGTTCACCGTGACGGAAATCTCGCCGGACCCGAGAACCTTCACCGGGTAGCCGTCACGGACGGCGCCCTTGGCGATGAGGTCGGCCACGGTGATGTCGCCGCCCTCGGGATAGAGCGCACCGATCCGGTCGAGGTTGACGACCTGGTAGACCGTGCGGAACGGGTTCTTGAAGCCACGCAGCTTGGGCATCCGCATGTGCATCGGCATCTGCCCGCCCTCGAAGGCCTCAGAGACCTGGTAGCGGGCCTTGGTGCCCTTGGTCCCGCGACCAGCGGTCTTTCCCTTGGAGCCTTCGCCGCGACCCACACGGGTCTTGGGAGTCTTGGCGCCAGGGGCCGGACGCAGGTGGTGGACTTTGAGGGTCGTGCCCGACTGGGCGCTGGACGCCGAGTCGGACGCGCTCACTGTGCTCTTGGCCATGATCAGTCAACCTCCTCGACGGCCACGAGGTGCGTGACCGCGCGGACCATACCCCGGATCTCGGGACGGTCCTCCTTGACGACGGTGTCGCCGATCCGCTTGAGGCCCAGCGAGCGCAGGGTCTCACGAGCGAACCGCTTCTGTCCGACGTGACCCTTGGTCTGGGTCACCTTCAGGCGTGCCATCACGCACCGACCTTGTCTGCCTTGGCGGCGGCCGTCTTGGCGGCGGCAGCGGCCTGGGCGCGCAGCATTGCGGCGGGAGCGACGTCTTCGACGGCCTTGCCACGGCGGGCAGCGACCGACTCGGGGCGCTCAAGCTGACGCAGCGCCGCGACCGTCGCGTGGACGATGTTGATGGCGTTGGACGAGCCGAGGCTCTTGGAGAGCACGTCGTGGATTCCGGCGCAGTCCAGGACCGCACGCACCGGGCCACCGGCGATGACACCGGTACCGGGAGCGGCCGGACGCAGCAGGACGACGCCAGCGGCGGCCTCACCCTGCACCGGGTGCGGGATGGTGCCCTGGTTGCGGGGGACCTTGAAGAACGCCTTCTTGGCCTCCTCGACACCCTTGGCGATCGCCGCAGGCACCTCCTTGGCCTTGCCGTAGCCCACGCCCACGGTGCCGTCACCGTCACCGACGACGACGAGTGCCGTGAAGCTGAAGCGACGGCCACCCTTGACGACCTTGGCGACGCGGTTGATCGTCACGACACGCTCGAGGTACTGGCTCTTCTCCTGCTCACGCGAGTCGCGACGGCCGTCGCGGCCGTCCCGGCCACCGCGGCCGCGACGCTCGCCGCGCTCGCCGCCGAACTCGCCGCCGGCAGCGGGGCCCGCACCGGTTCCGGTGCCTCGACGCTGGGGTCCGGGCATCAGTGGTTCCTCATCTCAGTCAGTCCGTTCGGGGTCACGATGCTCACAGTGAGAGCCCTCCCTCGCGCGCACCGTCGGCGATCGCCGCGATCCGGCCGTGGTACTTGTTGCCGCCACGGTCGAAGACGACGGCCTCGACACCGGCTGCCTTGGCCCGCTCGGCGAGCAACTCGCCAACCTTCTTGGCCTTGGCGGTCTTGTCTCCGTCGAAAGAGCGCAGGTCGCCTTCCATCGTCGAGGCACACGCGAGGGTCTTGCCCTCGGTGTCGTCGACGACCTGAGCGAACAGGTGCCGAGTCGAGCGGGACACGACCAGACGGGGACGCTCGGGCGTGCCCGAGATCTTCTTGCGGCCGCGCACCTGGCGGCGGATCCGTGCGGCGGCCTTGCTCTTGCCGCGCTTGATGATCATTGCCATGGCTTACTTCTTCCCGGCCTTTCCGACCTTGCGACGGATCTGCTCGCCCGCGTAGCGAATGCCCTTGGCCTTGTAGGGGTCAGGCTTGCGCAGCTTGCGGATGTTGGCGGCGACCTCGCCGACCTGCTGCTTGTCGATCCCCTGGACCGAGAAGCGGGTGGGGGCTTCGACAACGAAGGTGATGCCCGACGGCGGTTCGACGGTGATCGGGTGGCTGTAGCCGAGGGCGAACTCGAGGTTCTCACCCTTGGCCTGCACCCGGTAACCGGTGCCGACGATCTCCATCTTCTTCTCGTAGCCCGCGGTGACACCCTGGACCATGTTGGCGATCAGGGTGCGGGTGAGCCCGTGCAGCGAGCGCGACATGCGCTCGTCGTCCGGGCGGGTGACCTCGATGGCCCCGCTGTCACCCTTGGCGACGGCGATGGGCTCGGCGACGACGAGGCCGAGCTGACCCTTGGGGCCCTTGACCGTGACGGCCTGGCCTTCGATGGCGATGTCGACCCCGGCAGGGACGGTGACGGGGAGGCGTCCGATACGTGACATGACTAGCTCCCCTTACCAGACGTAGGCGAGGACTTCCCCGCCGACGCCCTTCTCGTGAGCCTGCTTGTCGGTCAACAAGCCGGTCGAGGTGGAAATGATCGCCACACCGAGACCGCCGAGCACGCGCGGCAGGTTGGTCGACTTGGCGTAGACCCGCAGACCGGGCTTGCTCACCCGGCGCACGCCAGCGATCGAGCGCTCGCGGTTGGGGCCGTACTTGAGCGTCACGGTCAGCGTCTTGCCGACCTCGGCGTCACTCACGGCCCAGCTCGCGATGTAGCCCTCACGCTTGAGGATCTCGGCGATGTTGGCCTTGAGCTTGGAATACGGCATCGCGACGGTGTCGTGGTGTGCCGAGTTGGCGTTGCGCACACGCGTGAGCATGTCCGCAATCGGGTCGGTCATCGTCATCGGGCTTCGGGCCCTTCCTCACCGGGGTTTCGTTCCCGACCGAGCGGCATACGGTATGCCGTCCGGCCCGGAGCCGACCTACGGTGTTGAGATTCAGTGGTACTGGGGTGGTGCCGGATGGTGCTGAGGTCGTGCAGCGTGGTCGTGCATCGGGGGCGAGCCCCCGCGGGTGGNNAGGCCGAACTTCTTGTAGACCGAGTGCGGGCGCCCGCACTTCTGGCAACGGGTGTAGGCCCGGACCTTGAACTTCGGGGTCGCGTTCGCCTTGTTGACGAGAGCGGTCTTGGCCATGTCAGTTCTCCTTGAACGGGAAGCCGAGGGCCTTGAGCAACGCGCGCCCCTCGTCGTCGTTGGTCGCCGTGGTGACGACGGTGATGTCCATCCCGCGGACCCGGTCAATGCGGTCCTGGTCGATCTCGTGGAACATCGACTGCTCGGTCAGGCCGAACGTGTAGTTGCCGCGCCCGTCGAACTGCTTGGGCGACAGACCACGGAAGTCACGGATACGCGGCAGCGCAACGGTGACCAGTCGGTCGAGGAACTCCCACATCCGGTCGCCGCGCAGCGTCGTGTGGCAACCGATCGGCATACCCTCGCGCAGTTTGAACTGAGCGATGGACTTGCGCGCCTTGGTGACCACCGGCTTCTGCCCGGTGATGGCGGTGAGGTCGCGGACAGCGCCCTCGATGAGCTTGCTGTCCCGGGCGGCGTCGCCGACGCCCATGTTGACGACGACCTTGACGACGCCGGGGACCTGCATGACGTTGCCGTAGGAGAACTGCTCCTGCAACGCCGACTTGATGTCGTCGCGGTACTTGGTCTTCAGCCGCGGCGCGGTGCGCACGGTGGTGGTTTCAGTCATCGGTCTCTCACAGGTCCTTGCCGGAGCGGACGGCGACACGGGTGCGGACGGTCTTGAGGCGACCGTCACGCTCGACAGTCTCGACCCGGGTCTTGACCCGCGTCGGGACGTTCTTGTCCGGGTCGACGACCGCGACGTTGCTCACGTGGATCGGGGCCTCGGCGTGCACCAAGCCACCGGTCCGGGAGCCACGCGATGTGGTGCCAGCCTTGATGTGCTTGGTGACCCGGTTGATGCCCTCGACGAGCACGCGCTCGGTGTCGGGGTAGACGGCGATGACCTTGCCCTGCTTCCCGCGGTCGCCGCCGTTCTTCTGCGAGCGACCCGAGATGACCTGGACGAGGTCACCCTTCTTGATCTTCAGCTTTGCCATGGGTTCAGAGCACCTCCGGTGCCAGGGAGATGATCTTCATGAACTTCTTCTCACGAAGCTCGCGCCCGACCGGGCCGAAGATGCGGGTCCCCCGCGGGTCGCCGTCGTTCTTGAGGATGACGGCGGCGTTCTCGTCGAACTTGATGTAGGAGCCGTCCGGACGACGCTTCTCCTTGACGGTGCGCACGACCACGGCCTTGACGACATCGCCCTTTTTGACGTTGCCGCCGGGGATGGCGTCCTTGACGGCCGCGACGATGGTGTCACCGATGCCGGCATACCGCCGGCCCGAGCCGCCGAGCACCCGGATGCACAGCAACTCCTTGGCGCCGGTGTTGTCAGCGACGCGCAGACGGGACTCTTGCTGGATCACTTGGCCTTCTCCAGAATCTCCACGACACGCCAGTGCTTCGTGGCCGAGAGCGGACGGGTCTCCATGATGAGCACGAGGTCACCGACGCCGCACGAGTTGGCCTCGTCGTGCGCCTTGACCTTGCTGCTGCGGCGCATGACCTTGCCATAGAGCGGGTGCTTGACGCGCTCCTCGACCTCGACGACGACGGTCTTGTTCATCTTGTCGCTGACGACATAGCCCTGACGGGTCTTGCGGTCGTTGCGCTCGACGGCGGGTGCTTCCTGCACGGTGGTGTCGTGCACAGCTTCGTCCTGCACAGCCTGGTCCTCGCTCATGCCTTCGCCTTCTTCTCGGCCTTGTCAGCCTTCTTGTCGGCCTTCGCCGGGGCCACCGGTGCGGGTGCCGGCGGTGCCGAGATGCCGAGCTCGCGCTCGCGCATCTCGGTGTAGATCCGGGCGATGTCGCGCTTCACCGCACGCAGGCGGCCGTGGCTGTCCAACTGACCGGTGGCCGACTGGAAGCGCAGGTTGAACAGCTCCTCCTTGGCCTTGCGCAGCTCCTCGACCAGACGGTCGTCGCCGAAACCACGCAGGTTGTCGGGGGCCAGGTCCTTGGTTCCCACTGCCATCAGATGTCACCACCTTCACGCCGAACGAAGCGGCACTTCATCGGGAGCTTGTGCATCGCCAGGCGCATGGCCTCGCGAGCCACCGGCTCCGGGACACCGGCCAACTCGAAGAGCATGCGGCCGGGCTTGACGTTGACGACCCACCACTCCGGCGAGCCCTTACCGGAACCCATCCGGGTCTCGGCTGGCTTCTTGGTCAGTGGCCGGTCGGGGTAGACGTTGATCCACACCTTGCCGCCACGCTTGATGTAGCGGGTCATGGCGATACGAGCGGCTTCGATCTGCCGGTTGGTGAGGTAGGTCGGCTCCAGTGCCTGGATGCCGTACTCACCGAACGAGATCTCGTTGCCGCCCTTGGACATGCCGTGGCGGTTCGGGTGGTGCTGCTTACGGTGCTTGACGCGACGCGGAATCAACATGGTCAGGCCTGCTCATTCTCGGTGCCGGCGGTGGCCAGGACGGGGGCCTCGCTCACCGGCGCGGACTCTGCGGTGTCGGCGGACGGCATACCGTCACGGTCGCCACGACGCGGACGGGCGGGACGGTCGCCACCGTCACGACGCGGGCTACGCGGCGGGCGCGGTGCGGTCGCCTGCTGCTGAGCCAGCTCGCGGGCGGTGAGGTCACCCTTGTAGATCCACACCTTGACGCCGATCCGGCCGAACGTCGTCTTGGCCTCGTAGAAGCCGAAGTCGATGTTGGCGCGCAGCGTGTGCAGCGGGACGCGACCCTCGCGGTAGAACTCCGAGCGGCTCATTTCGGCGCCAGCCAGACGGCCGGAGCACTGGACCCGGATGCCCTTGGCGCCGGCGCGCAGGGCGGACTGCATGCCCTTGCGCATCGCGCGACGGAAGGAGACACGGGCCGAGAGCTGCTCGGCGATGCCCTGGGCGACCAGCTGCGCGTCGATCTCGGGGTTCTTGACCTCGAGGATGTTCAGCTGCACCTGCTTGCCCGTGAGCTTCTCGAGCTCGCCACGGATGCGGTCGGCTTCGGCGCCGCGGCGGCCGATGACGATGCCCGGACGCGCGGTGTGGATGTCGACACGGACGCGGTCACGGGTGCGCTCGATCTCCACGCGGGAGATGCCGGCGCGCTCCATGCCCTTCTCCATGAGCTTGCGGATCTCGACGTCTTCCTTGACGTAGTCGCGGTAACGCTGACCCGTCTTGGTCGAGTCGGCGAACCACCGGCTCTTGTGCTCGGTCGTGATGCCCAGGCGGAAGCCGTGCGGGTTGACCTTCTGTCCCATCAGCGGGTTCCCTTCCTGCTGGCGATCTCGGGCTGGGTGACCACAACCGTGATGTGGCTCGTCCGCTTGTTGATGCGCGAGGCGCGGCCCTGCGCACGCGGCCGGAACCGCTTCATCGTGGCCCCTTCGTCGACGTATGCCGCGGAGACCACGAGCGCACGCTCGTCGAATGCCTCCGAGGCCGCGTCGGCCTTGACCCGAGCGTTGGCCATGGCGCTCTGCAGCACCTTGCGGACCGGCTCGGAGGCGGCCTGCTGGGCGAACATGAGGGTGGCCACGGCCTCGGTGGCGTTCTTGCCACGGATGAGGTTGATGACCCGGCGCGCCTTCATCGGCGTGACCCGCACATCGCGGGCGACGGCCTTGGCTTCCACGGTGATGACGTCCTTCTCGTTGGTGGCCATCAGCGACGACGACCCTTCTTGTCGTCCTTGACGTGACCCTTGAAGGTGCGCGTCGGGGCGAACTCGCCGAGCTTGTGGCCGACCATCGACTCGGTCACGAAGACGGGGATGTGCTTGCGGCCGTCGTGCACGGCGAAGGTGTGACCCAGCATGTCCGGGCTGACGACCGAACGACGCGACCAGGTCTTGATGACGTTCTTGGTGCCCGCTTCGTTCTGGGCGTCCACCTTCTTCTGAAGGTGGTCGTCGATGAAGGGGCCCTTCTTGAGGCTACGAGGCATTCCAGGCTCCTATCAGCGCTTCTTGCCAGAACGACGGCGACGCACGATGAGCTTGTCGCTTTCCTTGTGGGCCTTGCGGGTGCGGCCTTCCTGCTGGCCCCACGGGCTCACCGGGTGACGCCCACCGGAGGTCTTGCCCTCACCACCACCGTGCGGGTGGTCGATCGGGTTCATGGCCACGCCACGCACCGTCGGGCGCTTGCCCTTCCAGCGCATGCGGCCGGCCTTGCCCCAGTTGATGTTGCTCTGCTCGGCGTTGCCGACCTCACCGACCGTGGCACGGCAGCGGGCGTCGACGTTGCGGATCTCGCCGGACGGCATACGCAACTGGGCGAAGGCGCCATCCTTGGCGACGAGTTGGACGCGGGCACCAGCCGAACGGGCGATCTTCGCGCCGCCACCGGGCTTGATCTCGATGGCGTGGATGACCGTACCGGTCGGGATGTTGCGCAGCGGCAGCGCGTTGCCGGGCTTGATGTCGGCGGACGGGCCGCTCTCGATCGTGTCGCCCTGCTTGAGCTTGTTCGGGGCGAGGATGTAGCGCTTCTCGCCGTCGGCGAAGTGCAGCAGCGCGATCCGGGCCGTGCGGTTGGGGTCGTACTCGATGTGAGCGACCGTCGCCGGCACGCCGTCCTTGTCGTGACGGCGGAAGTCGATCAGCCGGTAGGCGCGCTTGTGACCGCCCCCGATGTGCCGGGTGGTGATGCGGCCGGCGTTGTTGCGACCGCCGGTCTTGGCGATCGGCCGGACGAGCGACTTCTCCGGGGTCGACCGCGTCACTTCGACGAAGTCGGCGACCGACGAACCCCGGCGACCGGGGGTCGTGGGCTTGAACTTGCGGATACCCATGTGTGTTCCTCAGATCCCTACGTCACTCGGCCGTCAGGAAACGCTGCCGAAGATGTCGATCGAACCCTCGCGGAGGGAGACGATCGCTCGCTTGGTGTCCTTGCGCTTGCCGATCCCGAACCGGGTGCGACGGGTCTTGCCCGTCCGGTTGAGCGTGTGGACCTTGTCGACCTTGACGCCGAACACCTTCTCGACGGCGATCTTGATCTCGGTCTTGTTCGCGCGGGGGTCCACCACGAAGGTGTACTTGCCCTCGTCGAGCAGCCCGTAGGACTTCTCGGAGACGACCGGGGCGATCAGGATGTCGCGCGGGTTCTTCTCGTGGATGCTCACTTGGCGTCCTCCCCATCCTTGGCCGCGGCCTTGGCCCGGCTACCGGCCTTCTTGAAGCCAGCGGCCTCAGCGTCAGCACCGGACTTGAACCAGAACTCGGCGACCGTCGCGTCGTACCAGCGGCCGTCCGGCTCGTGGTAGAGACCCGAGTCGGCGTTGCCCTTGACCGAGTAACCCTCGGGGGCGGAACCGTCGGCCAGCGGCGCGGCGGCACCGGTCGGCAGCTGCGCCGGAGCGGCCTCGTCCGAAGCCTCAGCGACACCTTCGGCGTNNATGGCCTTCGGCGCGGGGGCGGCATCGGCTGCCTCGACGAGCGTCGCGGCCTTGTCCGCCTTGGCCGGCTTCTCAGCCTTGTCAGCCTTCTCGGCCTTCTCGACCTTGGCCGGAGCGGCTGCGGCGGCCGGAGCGGACGAGGACGCGGTGAACGTCGCCAGCGCACCGGCGGTGAACACCACGTCGTCGGCACACAGGACGTCGTAGGTGTTGAGCTGGTCAACGGCCAGGACGTGAACCGAGTCGAGGTTGCGCACACTCTTGAGGCCGACCTGGTCGCCGCGCTCAAGCACGACGAGGAACTTCGTCCGGTCGGTGAGCCCGGCGAGCACCGCCGCGGCCGCCGACGTCGAGGGCGTGTCGCCGGAGACGATGGCGTCCAGGACGTGCACCCGGCCGTTGCGGGCCCGGTCAGACAGGGCCCCGCGCAGCGCGGCGGCCTTCATCTTCTTCGGGGTCCGCTGCGAGTAGTCACGCGGCTGCGGGCCGTGGACGACGCCACCGCCAGCGAACTGCGGCGCACGGGTCGAACCCTGACGGGCGCGGCCGGTGCCCTTCTGGCGGTAGGGCTTCTTGCCACCACCGGAGACCAGGCCCCGGGTCTTGGTGGCGTGGGTCCCCTGCCGGGCGGCCGCGAGCTGGGCCGCGACGACCTGGTGAATCAGCGGGACGTTGACCTGGACATCGAAGATGTCAGCAGGAAGCGCAGTGGTGGTCGCCATGATGGTCAGGCCCCCTTCGACGCCGAGCGAACGAGGACGATCGCACCACGGGGGCCGGGAACGGCACCCTTGATGAGCAGCAGGCCCTTGTCGGCGTCGACGGCCTGGATCGCGAGGTTCTGAGTGGTCTGGCGCTCGCCGCCCATCCGGCCGGCCATCCGCTGGCCCTTGAAGACGCGACCGGGGGTCGCGCAGGCGCCGATCGAACCGGGCTTGCGGTGGTTGCGGTGGGCACCGTGCGAGGAGGAGACACCGGCGAAGCCGTGTCGCTTCATGACACCGGCGAAGCCCTTGCCCTTGGTCGTCGCCGTGGCGTCGACCAGCTGACCGGCCTCGAACGTGGAGACGGTGATCTCCTGGCCGAGGGTGTAGTCACCGGCATCGGCGGTCCGCAGCTCGACCAGGTGGCGACGCGGGGTGACCCCGGCGCGCTCGAAGTGGCCCTTCATCGGCTTGTTGACCTTGCGCGGGTCGATCTCGCCGTAGCCGATCTGGACGGCGGCATACCCGTCGGCGTCGCCGCGGACGTGGGTGACCACGTTGGGACCGACCTTGATGACGGTCACTGGGACCAGCCGGTTGTCGGCGTCCCACACCTGGGTCATGCCGAGCTTCTCGCCCAGCACACCCTTCACTGTGCGTGTCGTCGCGTTGCTCATCGTGATGTCCTCAGAGCTTGATCTCGATATTGACATCCGCCGGCAGATCGAGACGCATCAGCGAGTCGACGGCCTTGGGCGTCGGGTCGATGATGTCGATGAGACGCTTGTGCGTCCGCATCTCGAAGTGCTCGCGGGAGTCCTTATATTTGTGGGGCGACCGGATCACGACGAAGACGTTCTTCTCCGTCGGCAGCGGCACCGGGCCGACGACCGTGGCACCCGCGCGGGTCACTGTGTCGACGATCTTGCGCGCCGAACTGTCGATGACCTCGTGGTCGTAGGACTTCAAGCGGATGCGGATCTTCTGTCCCGCCATCGTCGTACCGTCTCTCTTCTCGCCAACACCTGCCCTGGGTGGCCCGTGTCGATCCTCCGACCCCCGAGGTCGGGCGTGTCGGCCCTTCTCGCGGTCCCGCGCCCGGGCATTTGAATGCCCCCGAACGATCGGGTGTCGTCTGACCGGCCGTGGCCGGCGCCTGCGCTTCCCTCGGGCCACCCATGGTGTCCGGTGCCGACACTGACCCGTAGGTCGAGCGTCCGGCCGAGAGGCGGCGGTGTCGACCCTGGTTCCACCCAGGGCACGACGCCGCGCGTCAGGCAACCGGTCTAGTGTGCCAGACGCGCCACTGACCGGCCAAATCGCGGGTGCCCCACGCTCGATGGTGTATGCCGTCCGCCCACCATCCGTCCCGCCCCCCGTCTCGCCATCGCTCCCCGCGTCCCGTCAGGATCAGGGCGACTCAGACCGGCATACCGGGTCACTTCCCGGCGATGACAACCGGTGCGGGAGCGCGGCGCAGGGTCGTGACGGCCACACCCACGACGAGCAGCGCTCCCCCGACCAACGCGAGCACGCTGGGGCGCTCACCACGGAACACCAGCGCCGCCGACATCCCGACGACGGGCACGAGCAACGAGTAGGGGGCTACTTCGGCGGCCCGGTGCCGGCCGAGCAGGGAGTTCCACACCCCGTAGCCGAACAGGGATGCCAGCAAGGCCGTGTATGCCGTCGACAGCAGGCTGGGCAGCGAGAGGTGGGTCAGGGCCTGGCCCACCGCCGCCGGACCTTCGATGAGCAACGCGAGGGCGAAGAGCGGCACCGGGACGACGAGCCCCGACCAGACGGTGAGGGAGAGCCCGCTGACGCCCGGTAGGCGCCGCACCGCGATGTTTCCTCCGGCCCAGGACGCCGCCGCACC
>MTKZ01048077.1_pt1 | contig 12694 bp, 6 predicted proteins | sample 1042781 | NCBI WGS metagenome assembly MTKZ01 (sample SAMN06212207, study PRJNA360539) | anaerobic digester metagenome | biome: Wastewater treatment plant; material: sludge; isolation source: anaerobic digester fed with sludge from wastewater treatment plant | place: Denmark: WWTP Viborg ...
CTCACCTCGATGGAATACGAGCTGGAAGGCGCCAATCTGCAGGTCACAAGCGTCTCGGTCAATGGCATAGTAAGCCCTTTCACGCATCAGAACGGCATCGTCCACATCCCCCTGAATTTTTCGCAGGGCCAGCATTTCACCACCACGGTGGTTTACGGAGGGGTTCCCTCCCAAAGTCCCGCGCCCTACAATATCGGCATGCTGTTCACACCCACCGCGGTTTACACACTTTCCAACCCCGACGCCGGCCGATACTGGTGGCCCAGCTACGACCATCCCTGGGACAAAGCTCTGGTGGACTGGTATATCACCGTGCGCAGCGACTGGCTGGTGGCGGCGAACGGCCTGCGCGACGCCATTGAAAACAACGGCGACGGCACACGGACGCATCACTGGATATGTTCATCACCTGTGGCGACATACGTAATGGGATTCGCCGCCGGGCCCTACACGGAATTTTTGCAAACCTCGTCCATCACTCCCATCCAGAACTTTGTGCTGCCCAGCCAACTTAACAACGCGCAAGTGGATTTTGCCAACCTTCCGGAAATGCTGACTTTCTTTTCCAATACCTACGGGCCCTATCCCTTTGAAAAATACGGCCACGCCGTGGTTAACATGGCCACCTACGCCGCGATGGAACACCAGACGATGACCACTTTCGGCGCCGCCTACCTCACCGGCAACCAGAGCTACGAATCCATCGTGGCGCACGAACTCACGCACCAATGGTACGGCAATTACGTGACTCCGATCACCATGCGCGAAGTCTGGCTGAAAGAGAGTTTCGCCACCTATTCCGAATTTCTCTGGGAAGCCCACCACCACGGCTGGCAGGCCGGCTGCGACTACCTGCGCGACGAGATCCAGCAATACTACATCAGTTGGGAAAATTCGAACGGGCCGCACACGATCTTCGATCCGGAATACAACATGATGTTTGCCCCGCCGACCTATGAAAAGAGCGCATCCGTGCTTCATATGCTGCGCCTGAAGATCGGCAACGCCGCGTTCTTTCAATTCATCCGCTCCATCCTGACCTCCTTTCCCAATTCCAATATCAACACGGCGGAATTCATCGACCTGGCAGAAACCGCATCGGGACAGGATCTGACGCAGTTTTTCCAGCAATGGATCTACTCGCCCGGCATCCCCAACGCCAACCTGACCATTATGCAGGACGGCCTGGGCACCGCCAAGGTCATCGGGACTACCAGCAGCCCCACCGCCACGCTCTTCGACCTGGAAATTCCCTTGCGTATCCCAGGCTCCGCGGTGGCGGACTCTGTGGTGGTGCACGCCACGCCGCAAGGCTATGCGAACTACTTTATCATCGGAATGGACGACGATATCGCCGGCATCCAGATCGATCCCGACCACTGGGTGCTGACGCGTCAACTAACGAAAAACACGCTGCAACTTGCCAGTTGCCTGGCCTACGACGGGGCGGTGGATCTTTCCTGGTTTGCCTTCGACGCGGATCTGCCGCTTATAGGCTATCAGGTCTACCGGCGTGAAATGCCTGCGGGGCAGTGGTTCTGTATCACGCCAATTCCCATTTCCGGCTTGGCCTACACCGATGACAGCGTCACCAACGGGCACACCTATCAATATTACGTGGTAGCCGTGGATACGGAGGGTTTCTTTTCCCTGCCCTCGAACGCGTTGGAAGCCACTCCGATCGATTTTCCCTTTGACCAGGGCTTCCTCGTGGTGGACGAAACCCGCAATGGGACGGGAACCTCGATCTCGCCGACTGACGCGATGGTGGACGATTTCTACTCCTATGTTTTGCAGGATTTTAACCACAGCGTTTGGGATCTGGATGCGCAGGGAACCCTCGCGCTGAGTGACCTGAGCCACCATCCGCTGGTGTTGTGGCACTGCGATGATTTCACCGATATGCAAATGATCAACAACTTGAACATGCTGGGCAGTTACGTGCTGAGCGGCGGAAAACTCCTCATCTCCGGATGGAAGTATCCCAGCCAGTTCGACGCCGCCTTCCTGAACAAGTTTTTGCCCGGGATCACGCCAGTGCTTAATAACTCCGCGGTGCTGGTCTCCGCGCAATCGGACATATATCCGGATCTGCATCCAGATCCCAACAAGCTGGTCGCCCCCTGGAACGGCATGCTGCCTTATACCTACGTATTCCCCGGCGCCGCGGACGTTTTGTACTCCGCGGAGATCGTGAACGGTGGCACCAACGACGGCGAGCCGATCGCGATAACATCCGAGTACAGCGGAACGCTGGCCCTGCTTGGCTTTCCGCTCTATTTCATGCTGCAGGACGAGGTACGGGCCTTCCTCTCGCAGTATCTGCCCGTGCTATATCCCGGAGTCGCCAATCAGGATGGGGTTTTGCCTCCTGCCGCATTAAGTGTGTCCAGCAGCCCCAATCCCTTTTCCTCAAACACAAAAATCCTTATCCGGACTGACCAGACACCGACTCCGGCCACCGTCAGCATCTACAATCTGCGCGGCCAGAAAGTGAAGTCAATAAAGGTCTCCGGGACTTTAAAGGGGGAAAGTCAGATCGCATGGGACGGACGCGACGAAAAAGGTGATCAGGTGGCAGCCGGGATCTACATCATCGAAGTCCACACCGGACGGATAAGCCGGAGCGCCAAGGTTCTGCTGTTGCGCTAATTCTTCCGGGACCGCATAATGTGTCCAGGACCGCCTGAGAATTTTCAGGCTGGAATTTTATACTGGCCAGTCCTCTCTGACTGAAAATAAAACAGATCTCTAAAGACGCTTGCGCTTATTTCACCAGTGCCAGTTTTTTCACTATATCCGCGGTGTTGGTTTTCAACTGGTAAAAATACAGCCCGGAAGGCAGGCCACAGTTGTCAAAACTGAGTTGCTGAATCCCGGGCTCCAGCGGATAGGTTCTGATAAGTTCGCCGCGCAGGTTGAAGATCCGCAGCGCCCCATGCTCCCGGTTGGCAAGTTTGACTTTGATGAAGGCTGTCCCGCCGGCCGGCAAGGGATCCGGCCANNGGCCCGCTGGATATTTTGGCGACGTAAATGTCGTCCCCGCCAAAGCTGGTGAGGTTGAAAGGCCCAAAGTCGCCGGCAATCCCGAAATAGCCGGTCGCGTAGCAATTTCCGCCGGCGTCGCAGCAAATGCCCTCGCCTTCGTCCGTATGGGTTCCCCCGCCGCGTACGGCGCCCAATGCGCTGCCCGAGGGATCCAACTTACAGATGAAAATATCGCTGCCGCCGCTGCTGGTCAGCGTTTCGTTGCCGAATAAGGCCGATGCTTCGAATTTTCCGGTCGTGTAGGAGTTTCCCGCGGCATCGCAGCTGATCCCATAGCCCATGTCAAAGCCCGTCCCGCCTGCGCCATCGGCCCAGAGCCAGTTTCCGCCAGTATCCAGTTTGGCGGCAAAGGCATCGCAATTTCCAGAACTGATAATCACATGGCCGCCACAATCAGCGCTGCCGTTGAAGAGGCCGGCGACATAGGCATTTCCAGCGGAATCAACACAGATGTCGCAACCCTGCTCGGATGCGGTTCCCCCGCCCCGCGTCGCCCAGAGCCAAGTTCCGTCCGGATCCAATTTGACAACATACACGTCGCTCATCCCTACCGAACTGAGTTGCGTAGCCCCGAATGCTCCCGTGCCCGCAAAATAGCCGATCACATAGCAATTGCCGGCGCTGTCCGATGCGATGCCGTAGCTTCTTTCGTATTCAGTGCCGCCCGCCTGTCTGGCCCAAAGCCAGTTGCCCTCCCCGTCCAACTTGGCGATGAAAGCGTCTGTCTGGCCAAAGGCAGTTAGGGACGTGGCGCCAAAATCCGCGGTGTTCCAGAATTCGCCGGTCAGATAGCAGTCGCCGACCGCATCGGAAGCCACGTCAAATCCGGTGTCGTTTTGAGCACCGCCGGTCCGTTTGGCCCACAGCCAAGCGCCATCGGAACTGATTTTCGCGACAAAGACATCTTGTTGCCCCACGCTGGTCAGAACTGAAGTTCCAAAGGTGCCGACATCGGAAAAATTGCCGGAGACAAAACATGAACCGTCGGGCGCGACGCTGATCCCGCAAGCGGAATCGGAATAGATGCCTCCGCCGCGGACGACCCAGAGCCATTGTCCGTCGCTGTCCAGTTTTCCGACGAACACGTCATCCCCTCCGACGCTGGTGAGGGAAAATCCCCCAAAATTAGCTGTCCCGGAGAACCACCCCGCCACATAACAGGTTCCGTTGCCGTTTGTGTCGATCGCGTAACCGTAATCGTAGCCAGTGCTACCCGCTTGATCGGCCCAGAGCCATTGAGGGCCGTTCTGAGCACTCAAAACAATTGCTAAAAGAAGAAACAAGCCAGTAAACAACATGTTTTTCATGACCAATACTCCTTTGCCCCAGATGGCAGAGAACGCGTCCCAAAATACTGGCCGGGATACAGGCTTAAATATTGGCTTTAATTAGCGATCCGGACAAATCTGTCAAGAAAAAACAGCGTTACGGGAACAACTGGAAAAAGAGATTGGAGAAACGCTTATGACAAAGGCCAGGAAGGGAGGTACAGACTTGATTAACGGTGTTGCCCCAACCCAAAGAATGTTAAGAGTGCGATAGGAAAAGTGGTGGAGCTAAGGGGATTCGAACCCCTGGCCTGAACATTGCGAACGTTCCGCTCTCCCAGCTGAGCTATAGCCCCACTTTTCAAGAGCAAATTGTATAAGAGCAGAGAGAAAGATGATGTGGCGGCTCCCTGAACTTTCGCCTGGCTGCCGCGCAGACTGGTTACTTCAAATCTGCGAGCAGCTCTTTTGTCAAGGACAGTTTTGTGCTGGCCTCAGCGGCGCGCTGGCGCTCGTTTTCCACCACCTCGGGCCTGGCGTTGTCCACAAAGTTCCGGTTGCGCAGTTTGGCTTCCGCGACTGCCAGTTCCTTTTCCAACTTTTCGATCTGTTTGCCCAGGCGCTGGCGCTCAGCCTCGAGATCGATCAGTCCTTTCAGCGGGAGGAATATCTCGATGTTGCGCACCACGGCGGCAATCGACGCCGGCGGTTTGGCCAGGTCCGTGGCCACTTCGAGATCATCCACCTTGGCCAGTTTGCCGAAATAGGACGCGTAGTTGGAAAACAAATCCTTCTGACACTCTTCCGCGATACGGATGGCAAGTTTTATCCGCGCGCCGGGATTGAGGTTGATCTGCTTGCGCAGGTTGCGGACCGCGGAAATGGCTTCCTGCATGAAGGCCATGTCGTCCGCGATGTCCGGATCAATACGGGTGGGATCGCAAGCCGGGAAAGCTGCCGAGATCAGGGCTTCTTCAGGCATTGGAAAAACGGTTTTGATGCTTTGCCAGATCTCTTCGGTGATGAAAGGCATGATCGGATGCAGCAGGCGCATCGCAGCTTGCATCACATCCAGCAGGATGTAGAGCGCAGTGCCGCGAGAGGCCTGATCCTCGGAATTGAGGCGGTCTTTAGATAGCTCTATATACCAGGAACAGAATTCGTCCCAGAGGAACTGGAAAATGCATTGGCCGGCGTCGTTGAGCCGCAGGTTTTGATAATGCCCGGCGGCTTCGCGGGCGGTTTCATTGAACCGCGAATAGATCCAGCGATCCGCAAGCTCGAGCTGCAAGTCCTTTGGGGACGGGAGTTTTTCGCCTTCAGTGACGTTCATCATGATGAAGCGATAGGCGTTCCAGATCTTGTTGGCGAAGTTACGCCCGGTTTCCAAAATGGCGTCGGTGTAAATGACATCGGCGCCCTTGGGGGTTCCGAAAACCATGGAAAAGCGCAGCGCGTCAGCTCCCACGCGGTCGATGATGTCGATCGGATCGGGTGAATTGCCCAGCGACTTGCTCATTTTGCGGCCCAGTTCGTCGCGCACCGTGCCGTGCAGCAAAACCGTGCCGAAAGGTATCTTGTCCTTGAAATGCAGGGTGCTCATGATCATGCGCGCCACCCAGAGATAGATGATCTCGGGCGCCGTGATGAGCACGCTGGTGGGCAAAAATCGCTGCAAGTCATCCGTTTCGTCCGGCCAGCCGAGGGTCGAGAACGGCCAGAGCCAGCTGGAAAACCAGGTGTCGAGGACGTCTTCGTCCTGATGGAACGAAGATTTTCCGCAATCCGGGCAGCTGCGCGGAAGATCCTTGGCCACGAGCATTTTGCCGCAGGCATCGCAGTAATAGGCCGGAATGCGGTGGCCCCACCAGATCTGGCGCGAGATGCACCAATCGCGGATGTTGTTCATCCAGTGCATGTAAACCTTGGTCCAGCGCTCAGGCTGGAAGCGCACCTCGCCGCTTTCCACCACTTCGATGGCGCGGGTGGAAAGGGGTTTCATACTCACGAACCATTGGTCCGAAAGATAGGGTTCGATCACGGTGTCGCAGCGATAGCAATGGCCCACGGCGTGTTCGTGTTTTTCTGTCTTTTCCAGAAGGCCCTGCCCGGTGAGCATCTTTACCACTTTTTCGCGGCAGGCGTAGCGTTCCATGCCCTCAAAATCCGGTCCGGCGGCGGCATTCATGATGCCATGCTCGTCGATCACCAACAGTTGGGGCAGGTTGTGGCGGCGTCCGATCTCAAAGTCGTTGGGATCGTGGGCAGGCGTGACTTTCACGCAGCCGGTGCCGAATTCCATCTCCACGTATTCGTCGGCCAAAACCTGAATTTTCCTGCCGGTCAGGGGCAGGTCGATCTCCTTGCCGATGATGTTTTGGAAGCGTTCGTCCTTGGGATTCACGGCCACGGCGGTATCGCCCAACATCGTTTCCGGCCGTGTGGTGGCGACCACCAGATGGCCGCTGCTGTCGCTGAAAGGATAACGGATGTACCAGAGCTGGCCGGCTTCGTCGGCGTGCTCGACTTCGTCGTTGGCTAGCGCGGTCACACAACGGGGACACCAGTTGATGATGTATTTTCCTTTGTAGATCAGGCCTTCTTCGTAGAGGCGGACGAACACCTCTTTCACAGCCCGGGACAGCATTTCGTCCATCGTGAAACGCAGGCGGTCCCAATCGCAGGAAGAGCCTAGGAGCTTGAGTTGGTCGATGATGCGGTCGCCCTTTTCGTTCTTCCACTTCCAGATCAGTTCCACCAGTTTTTCGCGGCCGATGTCATGGCGGGTCAGGCCATCTTTGGCGATTTCCTTTTCCACCACGTTTTGCGTGGCAATGCCCGCGTGATCTACTCCAGGCAGCCAGAGCGTCGATTCGCCCAGCATGCGGTGATAGCGAACCACCACGTCCTGCAGGGTATTGTTGAGCACGTGGCCCATATGCAGGATGCCGGTGACGTTGGGCGGCGGGATCAGAATTGTAAAAGGTTTCCGGCCCTGGTCGCCCAGTGGCTTGAAATGGCCGCCCTGTTCCCAGAACTTATACCATTTTTGTTCGATCTGTTTTGCTTCGTAGGTTTTACTGATCTCCATGATCTTCCTCTTTCTCCGCCCTCAAAGCGGGTTCAGGACTAATTATTCGCTATAAAAATAACCTAAAATCGCCAATTGCGGACTGTGTCAAGCAAATTAAGAAACAAACCGGTCGGAATTACGGTTTGGCACACTTCCAAGAGATTATTCCGTCAGCCCGGCCGGCAGCAGACTAAGCAGTTTCCGGATTGCCTTGCGCCAAAGTCAATGTCCTGGCCATGAATTCCGAGCGCAGCCCCCAGGCTTGCAGAAGCGTCAGAAACCTCTCCAATATGGCAAAATTGTGTGGTCCGCAATTATCATAAAAACCCTTGTAAAAACCTTGGGGGATCTTCATATCTTGAGTAGGGACATACTCCGCAGGATGCAGATAGAAAACCAGTGGATGGTGGATTCTAGCCAACAAGGCGCTGAAGCAATGCACGAAAGTGAAGGGGAAAGTTCTCAACATCCTCATGTTCAGCGGCAGGATGCAGGCACTGGGAGGAATTTCCAACATGTTTCCATATCTGGTTGAAACATAGTAAGGCTTGGTTGGTTTCGTAAATGACTTCAAGTTGCTTACGCTGCCCGCGCCAAAATCATAACGCCGGGCAGGAACTGAAGAATCCACCAAATAACCGTGTTTAGCCAGGATCTCATAGGTCGGGGGAGATATCTTTAGCAGCGGTGCGCGGAAAAATACCGGCTGTGTGGAAGTGATCCTGAGGATGGTCTCAGTGCTTTTAGCGATCAGCTCGTGCTGAACTTCATAGGGAGTATCCATCCCAAAATTCTCATTTCCGTCCCAACCATGGTTGAGGCCATGGGTGCCAATCTCATAGCCACAGCGCAGAGCCTCTTGCACAATATCGGGATACGCCCTGGCAAAACCACCAGTAAAGAACAAACTAGGTTTACAGCCGTATCTTTTGAACAGATCGAATAACTTCGGTACGCTCTTATCCGATCCCGGGATCCAATCAAAATCCACACTGATATGTATATGATCGCAGAGCGTTGAACCTTGACAGACAGGATCAGGAATATTCTGTTCACGCGGTCGGTCCGACGCCTGCAGGCAGTTCAATATTTTCTGCAAGAGATGTCCTTACGTAAACACAACTGACACAGACGTGATCCTCTGCATTGCTCCAGATTCAACATTCTCAATCAGTCGATCCTGCATCCCTTTTTCAGGACCAGGAAATCGCCTATGACCAGGGCATCGAGTCCTGTGGAAAAGAAGGTCCGGATGGCATCAAAGGGTGAATTTACCATTGGTTCCCCTCTTACATTGAAAGAAGTATTCAGCAAAACCGGAACACCAGTTAGCTTACCAGTTTCACAGATCAGATGATGCCATAAAGGAAGAACCCCCTTATCAACAGTTTGCGGTCTCACCGTGTTATCCACGTGCACTGTGGCCGGAGCCTGCCTGGCCAGGAGTTCCGTGGCCTTTTCAGCCCTTATCATAAAAGGTAGGGGAATGCTGCCCTGCAGATATTCCTTCTGGTTTTCCCTGGGTAACGAAGGGCAATAGGGACGCCAACTCTCACGGAATTTGATTCTGGAATTTACCACTTGCTTGACAGCTGTTCTATCGGGACATGCTATGATGCTGCGGCCTCCCAAAGCCCTAGCCCCCATTTCTGCGCCACCTTGAAACCAGCCAATGATCTTTCCCTGCGCCAGCAGTTTGGCAGTCGTTGCGGCTGTATCCTCCAGGGCGTGATACTCGACGCCGCAAACATCAAGCGCCTTTTGCACAGCTTCATTGCTAAAGGCAGCGCCGTATTGGACATGCCTCAAAGGATCCCAGGTATCTGCTCCCAACTGCCTGGAAACCCAGTATGCGGCACCGATGGCAGATCCATCATCAGAAGCCGCAGGATGGATAAAGGCATCCTCGATCTCCGGCAATTGGGCAATGGCGTGGTTCGCCTTGCAGTTCATAAATACTCCCCCTGCCAGGCAAATCCTGTTAAAACTGGTTTGGCTCAGCATGTTTTTAACCACCGCCAGCAGGGCATCTTCCAGGCGGGTTTGCACGGCGTAGGCCAGATCTATGTACTGGGGCAGGAGATATCTGTTTGTTTCCTGTCCCCCAAATTGTGCCTTTTCGCCTACTCCAACTGGACGCAAGGTCGGATCATAACCGGTAATGAATTTGACCAAAGCGTCGGTATAGCGGCTGTGATGATAATTGCCGCCCAGTTTGAAAAAATAGGGATCCAGATCAAACCCATCGCCATTAACTTTCAGGATTCTGTCCAGGCGCTGCAGCCAGGGATTATCGGCTTTGCCTTCCTCACCATACGCAGCCAGGCCCATTAATTTTCCTTCATCGCGATTGGCATGAAAACCCAGATAAGCCGTGAATCCGCCATAAAACCAGCCCAGGGAGTAAGGAACGGGGTAATGCAGGATCTTGGAGAATTTTCCTCCACGGACCGCGTAACCCGAAACACAGGTGTCTTCGCCATGCCCATCAGCCACCAATACCAGGGCATCGTCAAAACCTGACTGATAATAAGCTTGATAGGCATGGCTGAGATGGTGATTGACGTATACCAACTCAGGAAGATGGCCCCGGAAACCGCTTTCCCGCAAGGCAGCATAAATCATGCTTTGATAGTTGGCCGGACGGTATAGGTTCAAATAGTTTATTACTCCACCCATCCCATCGCCGGCTGAGCCAACTCTGCGATCCAGTTTTCTGCCCAAAGTGCCCTTCAACGCTACGGAAGCAAGGTTACGCAGCGCGGTAAATGGGTACTTGTGGCAATCCCAGTTGATCGCGATCTTGTCCACCTCGCCGATATTCAATCCCTGTGATGCCAGGCACCAGGAGGTAGCCTGCGAGGGGAACAAGCCATGAGACCCTTTGAGGCGGTTAAAGCGCTCCTCATGTGAAAACGCCCGCAGTTTTCCATCCACTGCCAGGCAAGCGGAGGGATTTTGCCCAAAGGCGTTTAACCCCAGGATCACCATCTTTAGGACTCCACCTCAAAACATCCCGGATCTATTTGCGAAATCAGATCCTCTGCTCCCAGATACTTCAGGGCCGGTAAGAGCGAAGCAGCGTAGAATTGCTTGCTCTCCAGCAACTTTTGCCATGCTTCGGCACGGGTCAGATAGCCTTTGCGGACCTGGTTGCTGAGATGCGCATCCGTGTAGGATACACCGAACATTTTCTGAAACATATACTCCTTGAAAACGTTGAACACGCAATCCGTGTGCCAATCCTCTTTGATCTCAGACGGGAGCTGCCAATTCAATTCTGCCTTGATTGTTTCCAGAATCAGTTGGGGATCCCATTTTTCGTAGGAGTAAAACATCAAAGGGGTTACGCTTGGAAATTTGAATCTGAGATATGCAGAACTGGGGAACACTGCCAGGCAGCCCAAAATGCTGGTATGGGGTTCAGCGAGCAGGCCTTGGGCAAATCTGGGAGAGCGCAAGACCTCCTTGCCCATCTGCATTGCGCTGCGGAGCATGCCTTCCCTTTTATAGGGATTCTGTTTATCGCCCGTGTATTTAATGGCCAGGAAAGGGGAATACTCCAACGGGGTGGAAGACCACACCACATAAGGGATCCTGCGCTTGGCTGCGATCTGCGAACCAAGTATATGCAGGTGTTTGCAGGCCACGCAGGTCATGCCTGCAGAAATGGCATTGGGATGAGCCAGCCAAGCCCGGAAATAATGCAGAAATGCTTTCTTGTGTTTATCATCGGGTAAAGACACTTGATGTAACTGAACACCCAATTTCTCACAGCTGGTCCTGGCATTGCGTAGGGAAAAATCCTTGCTGCCTCCGTGTGTGTAGTTAAAAGCCTCGACTTTCAGGCGATAGTGTTTTACCAGGCGATACAGTGCATAAGTGCTGTCCTTGCCGCCACTCAAACCCACCAGACAATCCGTCTTGCCTGCATGATCGCCCAAACCCCTGAATCTGGCTGCCAAGGCGCTTTCACCTTTGGCCTCGTAGGGCGGATAATCGATCCGGCACCAAGAGCAAACATTACCGGCATCAAAATCGCTGCCCGGGAGATTGTCGGGCATCAGGCACCTTTCACATCTCTGCATTGCCTTTCTCCATCAGGACATATACACAGGCCTTCGTAAGAGGATTGGTGAGGGTCGCCACGGTTCTCAACCCTGATCTGAAAATCTCGCTCCGCACCGCTTCCCTGCCGATGTGGTAGTGATTTACTCCCAGCAGCACTTTTCCTCCCGGCTGCAGATAACTGGGGGCATCCTGCAAAAAGCGTTCTATGGTTTGGACGCCTCCCTTTCCTCCGCAAAAGCGCTTGCGAGTTAGTGAAGTGGGAAATAATCCCTTTTGTTCGCCCCTGTCTGCCTCTATGTAGGGGGCATTGAAAACGATCAGCGCAAAAAGCCCGCTTATGCTGTCCAACAGGTCACTGCATACGTAGGCGATTCCGCTCTCAGGATCGGTCTGCCTTGCGTAATCGATCAGTTCCTGGCAATGGTCGGCACCGGTTACTGAGCTGCAGTTTAGTTTTCTCTGTGCAAAGCGCGAAAGCACCGCATACGGTCCACAGCCCATATCCAACAGCGCCATGTCTGGTTTCAGGTACCGGCGCAACACACTGCGCAGGGCAAGGGTTGTCCAGTCCCAGTATTGACCCCAAAGAGCCTTTGCAGGATAAAATCCAAACAGCCACCTGAAAATAACTGTGTTGCTCCGTAAGGGGCTTACATACCTTAGGTAGAAACTGTATAATCTCATGCCTTGTACTGCTTTTTTATTCTCTCAGCGTGCGAAATCTCTATCCTTTTGCATAAATGAACTTAGGGTAAACCACCAGAAATAGATTCACCCGGTTTTACACCAATTCTCATCTGCTGATTAAACAGTAAAAGCTGTGCAGCATATGTCAAGGCAATTATTCCATGCGAACTTACCAGACACCAAAAAACTCCTTGACCGATATCGCAGAGCGGGCAATGTACCGCCTATGAAGTATCTGAAAGCGCTGGCGATCGAATTTCTGCTCTGGCTCTATTTCTGGGGCAGCCTGGCCTGGTTGGGCAACCGTTTATACCAGATGGCGATACCCTTATGGCTGATTCTGTCCGCCTCAGCTACCGCGGCAGCTGGACTGGCCGCGGTGAAACACAGCCTGGGAGCCAAGATCGCCGATCCAGAGAACAATGATGACGGCTCCTTCTGGAAGAAGGAGATCCTGGTCGCGGTCCTGCTCAGTTTTGTGGTCGGCTGGGTGATCGTGGAAGTGAAGCCGCTGGCCTTCCTGACCCAGGCCGGCAACGCCAAAAAC
>MTKZ01009257.1_pt1 | contig 12691 bp, 6 predicted proteins | sample 1042781 | NCBI WGS metagenome assembly MTKZ01 (sample SAMN06212207, study PRJNA360539) | anaerobic digester metagenome | biome: Wastewater treatment plant; material: sludge; isolation source: anaerobic digester fed with sludge from wastewater treatment plant | place: Denmark: WWTP Viborg ...
TGTGCGATTTTTTGTCTCCAGAATTTTTTTATTTATTCGGACGGCAGATTCGAAATAATCGTACTCTGATCAATTTCGTCTTCAAAAGCAAAACGTCCTGGGATAAAACCCGTTCCAGCCGGAATCAATTTGCCGATAATGACGTTTTCTTTGAGCCCAAACAGCGGGTCTTTCGTTCCTGCAATGGCAGCGCTTGCCAGCACTTTGATAGTATGCTGGAAAGATGAAGCGGAAAGCCAGGAATCGGTGCTCAATGAAGCTTTAGTAACACCCAGTAAAACCTCAACAGCTTTGGCCGGAGTCTTACCTTCAGCTTCCAACTTTTGATTCATCTCACGGAAACGCAGCCGGTCTACGATATCCATCGGCAGATACGGGGAATCGCCAGATCGTGTTACCTGAACTTTGCCGAGAAGTTTTCGAATGATGACTTCAAAATGCTTGTCGTTGATATTCTGCCCTTGAGCTCGATAAACCCGTTGAATCTCGGTCAGAATGTACATCTGGCATGCATCACGTCCGTTCAGTTTCAGCACAGTATGCGGATTGAGAGATCCTTCGGTTAATGGCTGACCAACGGTCACATGTTGGTTATCTTTAATGATCAGGCGTGCTGTCGTCGGGATATCATATTCTTCGCTTTCCTGGTTTTCATAGGTAACGATTATTTTGTTTTCTTCAATTCTGATCTGTCCTGTATGAGCAGCCGTAATGGTAGTCTCGCCATTTTCTGCAAGCACATCGCCCAGATTTACCGACTGTTCGTCGGTAACTTTCCTGGTCCAGCCTTCAGGAATTTCATAAACATCCGAAACCAATTCACTGTGGTCAACACGGATTGTCCGCAAATCGGAATACTTATCGGACTGGATGATTTTCGCTGTTCCTTCAAGCTGTGTGATGACTGCTTCACCCTTGGGTGTGCGGCGGGCTTCAAAGAGCTCTTCAACACGGGGCAGACCAGTGGTAATGTCGCCACCTTGTGCAACACCACCAGAATGGAAGGTACGCAATGTCAGCTGCGTGCCCGGTTCACCGATGGATTGTGCCGCAACAGTGCCGACTGCCTGTCCGAGTTCAACCATCTTGCCACGGCCTAAATCCAGACCATAGCATTTGGCACAGATTCCATGTTTCAATTCACAGGTCATTGGAGAGCGAACTTTTAATTCCTGAACATTGGAAGCATTGATTTTCTTGGCAAGGGCATGATCTACAATAGCACCCTTCTCTGCAATAATCTCGCCCGTGACAGGGTCGACAACACGTTCTGCTGTCAAACGTCCGAATACACGTTCAGAATACGCCTGTTTGGCTACGTCATCCGCACGGCGAATCCAAATACCGTCTTCGGTGCCGCAATCTTCATCGTTGATAATCAAATCTTGTGCCACATCAACCAGACGACGGGTCAGATAACCGGCATCAGCTGTTCGCAGCGCCGTATCAGCCAGACCTTTACGGGCTCCATGTGTCGAAATGAAGTATTCCAACGCATCGAGACCTTCACGGAAGTTCGATTTAATCGGCAGCCGGATAATACGGCCAGATGGGTCTGCCATCAAACCGCGCATACCGGCAAGCTGTGCAATCGGGCCGAAACCACCTTTGGTCGCGCCGGAATTTGCCATCACTGCCATATTTCCCTGTGGATCCATATTGTTGCGAACTTCTTTTGCAATTTTTGCCGTAGTATCCTGCCAGACATCGATTGTACGGTCATTACGTTCCTGTTCGGTTAATAGACCACGCCGCCACTGTCGGTTAATTTGATCTACTTCGTTATCAGCATCCGCCAGCATGGTGTTCTTTGTTTCCGGAATCGTGATATCCGAAACGGCAATTGTTGCACCGGATCGCATGGAAAATTCAAATCCGATATCCTTGATGGAATCGGCAACTTCAGTTGTGACTTCCTGGTCACAGACTTGATAGACTTCAGATATTAAGTCTTTGATCGCTCCCTTATCCAGGATGACATTCTTAAAGCGCATCTCTGGAGGAAGAATATTATTGAAGATTACGCGGCCTACGGTAGTGTCTACCAATCGCATTTCAGGCTGCGGCAATCGTTTTCCGTCAGTATCATAATATGTTTCAACCTGGAATTTTATCTTTGCATGCAGATCAACCAACCCCATATCATAGGAATACTGAACCTCGTCGATGGAATAAAATGCTCTTCCGTCGCCCTTATGGTCGCCATCCATATCCATAGTCAGGTAGAACACACCCAACACCATATCTTTGGAAGGACTGATAATCGGTTCACCATCTGCCGGTTTGAGAAGATTCTTGGATGCGAGCATTAAAGTTCTTGCTTCTTCCACTGCTTTTTCAGATAGCGGAACATGTACAGCCATCTGGTCGCCGTCAAAATCCGCGTTGAAAGCTGTACAAACCAATGGATGAAGTTGAATTGCATTTCCTTCAATCAGTACCGGTTCAAAAGCCTGAATTCCAAGACGGTGCAAGGTTGGAGCACGGTTCAATAAAACCGGACGTTCGCCAATCACATCTGCAAGCACTTCCCACACTTCCGGACGATTGCGTTCAATAATCCGATTGGCTCCTTTGACGTTGGTAGCATAGCCTTTTTCTACCAGTCGTGAAACGAGGAACGGATGGAAAAGCTCCAGCGCCATTGTTTTCGGCAGACCACATTGATATAACTTTAATTTTGCGCCAACAACGATCACCGAACGACCAGAGTAGTCAACACGTTTACCCAGAAGATTTCTGCGGAAACGACCTTTCTTGCCTTTCAGCATATCGCTTAATGATTTCAATTCGCGGCGTCCGCGGCGTGAAAGCGCTTTACCACGCTGAGAATTGTCGATCAGTGAATCAACCGCTTCCTGCAGCATACGTTTTTCATTACGAACAATCACATCCGGGGCACCCAATTCTAAAAGCCTCTTCAGACGGTTGTTACGGTTGATCACACGCCGGTACAGGTCATTCAGATCGGATGTGGCAAAACGTCCCCCATCCAATTGCACCATAGGCCGCAAATCCGGAGGAATAACGGGCAGCACTGTCAGGATCATCCATTCCGGATGATTCTTGGAAGCACGGAAAGATTCCACCACTTTCAAACGGGAAGTCGCTTTTTTCCGTTTCTGTTTGCTCTTGGTCGTTTTAACTTCATTCCATAAATCGGAAGATAATTGATCCAGATCGAGTCGTTTTAAGATATCATAAAAAGCTTCCGCACCCATATCGGCGCGAAATACCTGTCCCCAGCGTGACTTCAATTCACGGTAGGAGGATTCACTCAGAAAGGTGAAAGGCTGGAGATCCTGCAGTTCATCTCGAAGTTTCGAATTCTGGCTCTGTGATTCAGTGGATTGATCAGCAAGCTGGTTGCGAAGCGCTTCCATTTGCTCTTCCGCTTCAGCTCTCACCTGCTGTTTATCCATATCCAGCCGTTCAATATCACGTTGGAGCTGGCCTTTAAAATCACTTTCAATCGTTTCCAGTTTCTCTTTAACTGCTTTCTGGATTTTAGAAATATGCTGATTTCCGACAGACTCTCCTGCAGCGGCAATCTTAATATTCGCCGAATTGAAATAGACATCTGCCTTCAGAGTCTGACCAATTTTCTCTTGCAGATCTGCTTCCAGCCGTTGTCCTTCTTTCATGACAGGATCTAACTTCTGTGTGATCTGCTCCTCGGCATTTTCCATCAGCGCATTCCGCTGCTCCTGAATTTGAGCAATCTTTTTGTCTCTGCCGGCTTTAACGGCTAAAATTTTCTGGTTGATTTCTTGCGCAAATTCTTTTTCGGTTCCAGAAATTTCATCTTCAAGGCGGCTTAATGCCTTCTGACGGGCATCCTCATCGACATATGTCACAATATACTGCGCAAAGTAAAGAACGCGATCCAGATTTCTTCTGGAAATATCCAGAAGAAGTCCAAGGTAAGATGGAATCCGGCGGGTATACCAAATGTGCGCAATCGGGGTGGCCAATTCAATATGACCTAATCGTTCACGGCGTACTGCCGAGCGAGTTACTTCAACGCCGCATTTATCACAAATAATTCCCTTATAACGGGGATTTTTATATTTTCCACAATAGCATTGCCAGTCGCGTGTCGGACCGAAAATTGCTTCACAAAACAATCCGTCTTTTTCAGGTCGTAAACGGCGATAGTTTATCGTTTCGGGTTTTAATACCTCACCATGAGACCAACTTCTGATTGTCTCCGGTGAAGCCAAACTGATACCTAATGCAACTAAACCTTTGGTTTCCACGAAAATTCCTCCCGATTCTTTATGCTGTTACACTCAATCGATGCATTCAAGCGCATAAAGGATTTGATCCCATGCGCAAAACATAAGTTTCATACTTTTTTGACCCAAAAAGCAATCGAGCCAAACAATCATTATAACATAGAACTATGGTCGATTTTTCATCTTAGAAAAAAAATTACAGATATTAACAGAATAAGGAATCTCTTACCGTGTGGGAAGAAACGAACAATCTAATCATATCAAATTTCTTCAGTAAAATGCAAAATATCAGTATTCCGATTTAGAAATCATCGATTCGCATCGGCCTGTTCAAAAACACAAATCCGGTTTTTGCCTGTTTTCTTCGCCCGATACAGTGCAGAATCTGCTTCACGAAGTAATTTTTCAAGCGAAATCGCCTCCTGATTGTTACTACTGACTAATCCGAAACTTGCTGTTACCCGAACATCATCCGGTAATCCCGCATAGGTTAAGTTTTCGAGAAGCCTCCGAAGACGTTCTGCAAACTGCTTCCCTTTCTCCAGATCTGTCTCAGGCATTAATATTACAAATTCTTCTCCGCCGAACCGACCGACTGAATCGATTTTTCGGAGTTCTTCGAGACAGGTTGATGCAACCTTTTTCAGGACAATATCCCCTGCCAGGTGACCGTATACATCGTTTACTTCCTTAAACGAATCCAGATCAAAGATCATCAACGAGAAGTTTCCGCCATAACGCTCATAGCGGGCTATCTCCTGCTCCACAAGCCAGAAAAAATGATGGCGATTGAAAACGCCAGTCAGGTTATCATGGGAGGCTAAGATTTGCAGCTTGTCTAATAGCTTTTTCTCTTCTGTATAATGATAAAAAGTAATAATTTCTCCGACTGAATGATGATTTTGATCATTCAGATTGGTTTTTTTAACTCGATAAAATTCAGAATTTTCGCTCTCAAGGACTGTGATCTCATTCTGATTCTTTGCTGAATTTTTTATTATCTCCTGCATCATTGTCTGTTGAGAAAACTCATCCAAAGCCATTTTTCCAATCGATTGATTATTCAGATTAGGAAAAATTTTTCTAAGTTGACGGTTAAAATCGATGATCATTCCCAGTTTGTTCAGGACGAGTACTCCATCCCGCATTCCGTCAAAAATCACATCACGTGCTAATGGAACCAGCGTCAGCATGTTCTTTTTGAACAATCCGATAGAAACAATCAGTGCAGTGGCGATGCATCCAAAAGGGGTTAAATCCAGATGCATCGGGGATAATTTGAAGACATACATCAAGCCACTGATCCATGGGATAAAGGAACTTGCCCAAATCAGCATAGACTGCCGCCGCAGTTCTGCTGATGTATTTACAATCAACTTTGTAAATAATAAAGAACTGAAGAGCAAGAGTAAACTGAGATAAGCAATCGAAAGAATCATGAATATTGTTAAGTCATAGAAAAATATGGGGAATGGACCTATCCAGGAAAACCTCGGATTCTTATGCAGAAGATTCAAGCTGCCCAAGGTTTGTGCCGCAATAATTGACAGAACTGGAATGATATATAAAAGAGCAATTCTTCTTTTTGTGATCCATTTTCCATTTCCAGTTTGATGAAGAGAGAAAAGAAACCAGAATGGAGCTGCCAATTGAATTCCGATGTGCTCAAATCGAACCCAAAACATCATCTGAGGTAATGAATTGCTGGATAATTCCAATGCATATCCAAGGCTGTAAATAGTCAACGCCAACAGGCAACCTGATAGAAAATTTGCAGAATTTCCGCTGACTTTTCTGCGAGAATGCGTAATCGCCGCAAAAAAAGCCAGAATTATTGACGATATGATAAGAATAAATATCACAAAGAGCCGCATTATAAAAAAATGCCTTTCTGAACCAATTCTACAATAATTTGAAATATCGGTCGATTTTTTTTATAATCCATCTTTTTTACGCCTAACCTGAAACTTGATGGCTTATAAATAATCATTCCGCATTCAAAAGGTTAATCCAAATTTCGAATTGCTGCTATGCCATTCATTTCTTGAAAAATTCGGGTACAATTGCGTCCAGCTTCTTTTGCTTGATATAATGCCAGATCTGCCGATCGTAATATGTCTTCCAAATTTTCCGAAATCTGGTTTTCATTACTGACAACTCCAAAACTTGCCGTAACATGTAATCCTGTTTGAATTTCGCAAAAATTAATTTTTTCGATTGCCTTTCGTATTCTCTCAGCCATAAAATATCCGTTTTTAAGATTGGTTTCTGGCAGCAGGAAAATAAATTCTTCACCGCCGAATCGGCCAAAAAAGTCGTTTTTCCGTAAAGTTTTCTGACATTCGTTTACGACTCTTCTTAAAACGATATCTCCGTTAACATGTCCAAACTGGTCGTTTATCTTTTTAAAATGATCCAGATCGAAAATAATCAGCGAAAAATTACCGCCGTATCGTTTTATTCGTAATATTTCCTTTTCGGCATTTTGTAAAAAAGAACTGCGGTTGCAGATTCCGGTTAATTCATCGGTGTCAGCAAGTTCTTCTAATGCTTTATGCAAATTTTTTACTTCAGTATAGATTGTGAATTTAATAATTACGCCAACTGACTCATCTTTCGAGTTTTTTAAGATACTTTTTCTGACTTGATAATACTCAGTTTCCTTTTCTCGAACAACAGAAATTTCTGTATTGTCCTGATTTATATTCCCAAGGATTAATTTCATTTGGGGATTATCTTCAAACGTACTGATTGCAGATTTTCCGATAATCGTCTTCTTTTTCAGTGTTGGAAATATCTCAATTATCTGAGAATTCAAATCAATAATCGTTCCATCCCCATTTAATACAAGTACGCCATCTCGCATCCCCTCAAAAATTAAGTTGCGCGCCATTGGCACAATCGTCAAAATATTCAATTTCAGAAAACCATAGGACATCAGCAAAGAACTGATTGAAAAAGAAAAAGGTGTCAAATCCAGATTATATGGGGAATTGCCCGAATTATAAACGAGCCCTGATATGAATGGAATTAATATAGCAATCATAAAAACGATCGATTGTCGTCGTAAAACCGGTGTTGATCCAAACATCATCCGGATGATCAGGAATGCGCTGCCAATCAATAACAAATACAGATAGACTAATGCCAATTTCATCCAGATCGTTTGATGATAATGAAAAATTGGGAATTGTCCAACCCAGACGAAATAGGGATTCGCATGTAAAATATTCTGTTTTCCCAAAGTCATCGCAAAAATGATATTCATGACTGGGATTATAAAAATCAGAAACCGTTTCTTAGGGATCAATTTTTCATTATAAGTATGGTGTAATGTAAATAAGAACAGGAACGGAGCTATCATCTGGATTCCGATATGTTCAAAACGCACCCAAAACATGATTCCTTCCAACGTATTACTGGATAATTCCATCGCGTAACCCAGTGTGTAAATTGAAACCGATGACATACATAAAGAAAGATATATAGCAGAATTACCTGAAATTTTCCATTTGTTAAATGAAATAATCGATAGCCAGACCATGGTTAAAGAAAAAATCCATAGACAAATTATCACTATAAATCGCGTTGTATGCATAATTCACTCTTAGCCGGATACAACTTTTCTATCTGTCTTTTTTGGTTATGTAATGCCAATTTTTTGAATTACGGGGAGGACTATTTGTAGAAATTTCGTTTTTTACTTTATACAAAAGCGAAATTTCTACAATCTTTCTCTCTTCTTAATAATGTTTTACCAAATTTCTACGTATTATTCGTGAAATGCCAGCCAAAACGAACCTGGCATTATAAAAAATTTTGTTTGCTTATATCTGGAAATCTTAGCATAATCATAACACAATAACACGGTTACTGATTAATGTCAGTTATTCGAAATAAAGATTTACCTTTTAAATAAAAATTGGAAATTAATTGTTCCTATGATGTTGCACAATTTGCAAACATCATAGGAACAATTAAATCCTCCTTGAATTCCGCATGCTGGTAATTTGTGTTTTGAAATAAGGAAATGCGAAATTGTAATCATTCAGTGTTGCAAATTACTCTTCTCGACAGGACAAGAACATACGCGATTACGGCCTGTGAATTTCGCCTGATACAATGCCTGATCTGCCGCACGCAGCATTTCTTCCAATTCGATAGAATCCTGGCTCTCATAACTGGTAACGCCAAAACTGGCAGTAATGTTAGTATCAATTCCAAATTCCAGCAAAGAGAGGTTCTGAATGGCAGATCGCATCCGCTCTGCAAAAAACTGTCCATCATCTAAATTTGTTTCAGGAAGCAGGAAAACGAATTCTTCGCCCCCAAATCTTCCAAACACATCCGAGCTACGAAGTCCCTCCTGACAAGTACGTGCTACGGCCTTCAAAACGACATCCCCGGCGAGGTGTCCAAATCGATCATTAATTTGTTTAAAATGATCAAGATCGAAAAGAACCACTGCAAAAAATCGACAGTAGCGAATCGAACGCTTAATCTCAGTCTCAGCTAATTCAATAAATCGACGGCGGTTATTGACACCGGTTAATTGATCATGTGTAGCGAATTCCTCTAATTTATTTACGAGTTTCTTAATTTCTGTATAGAAATAAAATGTGACTACGTAGCCAACTTTATTTCCGCTGCGATCATTTAGCTCAGACTGATTTACCTGATAGAAATGAATGATTCCATTCTGATTTACTGATATCTCGATTTTCGAAATTTTATTACTTTCCAGCAGCGACTGAATTTCCGGATGAGAGGCAAACACATCTGAAGCAAGTTTTCGGACAGCATGATGGTTGACAAACGGGAATATTTTCGTCAGGCGATAATTAAAATCGATTATTTCGCCATTCAGGTTAAGAACAAGGGCTGCATCCCTCATTCCATCAAAAATCAGGCTTCTTGCTAAAGGAACAACTGTCAGAATATTGTATTTGAGAATTCCAATTGAAGCAATAATACCGCTAATGGTGAATGCTATTGGTGCAATGTCAAGATCATAAAGCGAAAAGCCAAAAAAATAAATAAGTTCAGAAATCCAAGGGATAAATGAGCCGATCCACAAGATCAGCGTCCGGGATTTTAACGCCGGTGCAGAATGAATCATGAGCATCGTTAATAACAGAAAACATGTTATTACAAGCAGACTCATATAAACGACTGCCATCGTCATAATTGGAGTAGCGTCGTAATCAAAAATTGGCATACCATGAACCCAATTAATTCTTGGATTCTTGTGCATCCAGTTAAGCCTGCCCAGTGTCTGACTGCAAAAATAGAAAAAAAAGGCTATTCCAAACAGAACCGTCTTGCTGTAGATATTAATCCATTTAGTATGAGCTGTCTGGTATAAAACGAAAATAAACCAGAATGGAGCGAGGAATTGAATTCCGATATGTTCAAACCGAACCCAAAAAATCACTTCTTCCTGGGAGTTGCTGGATAATTCCAGCCCATAACCAAAACAATAGAGCGATATAGCTGCCAGACAGCAAGCTAAATAAATCGCCGATTTCCCGACGATTTTTCGCTTCGAAATAGTAATGATTGCCAAGGAAACAAGAATAATTGTCGAGAGAAACAAAATGGATATCACTATCAAACGGATCATAACTTTATTCCTCTCTTTCTTAAGAATAACGTATCAGTCAGTGTAGAAAATCAGTTATTTGACGGGAAGATACTATGATATCCCTTTTTTATATGGATTAATAAATGGATTCAGCAACTGGTCGATTAATTTAGTAATAAGGAGCCTCGAATGTAAAAGTAGAGCCCTTTCCTAATTTACTTTCAATCTGCAATTTTCCTTTATGCAGCCTGGCAACATACTTTACAAATTGAATTCCATTAATAATGGTCGATTCAGATCCCTCCATAAAAGAAATCGGCTCCTCGGATATTTTTTGCATATCCAGAGGCGAAATTCCTATACCATCATCCTGAACGCTCAGTACCCAGGAATCGATCTGATACTTTAAATCGACTTTAATCGGTTTGCTTTCGGATTTTGAATAACGGATTGCGTTATCGACCAGATTATAAACAGCCATTGTAAGCAGCCAGGCATCCCCAATAATCTTGCCTTTCTGTGATCGGCTGCCTTCAATTTTATCAATTTCAAAAAGTATATCCAGCTTTTTCTTTTTTGCAATAGGTTTTAAGTCATAAATCACTTCTTTGACGATATCTCCAATCAGAATCGTTTCAAAGATCCCTTCTTGAGAATTCCGAAAATGACTGAAATGTTTTTTCTTATATCGTACAACGGTTGAAAGCCTTCTCAGTTCCATTTCTGCCATTCCCCGATAATTCGTTTGAACAAGATTCAATTCACCTGCAGTATTGAGTAAATCCAAAGTCCCGTTGACTTTCTGAATCAGCATCTCAATATATTCAAGTTCATTCGTATTAAATACAATTTGCGAAGTGGTATCTTCCTTTGGATGAAATAGAAAGAGTTTTCCAGTTTTTCCACCAGGGAACTTAATTTCCCGTAATTCACAGTGATACAAATCAAAGAGATCATCAAAGCCGGAATCCGTCGACAATCCTGAACGGATCATCTGGATTACTTTTTCCTTAAAATGCATCGCTTCAAAGAGAGGATTGGAAATGCTGATCTTGTCAGGTTGAATCACGATAAGTGCGGGAGTGTTTAATTGTTCCAAAAAATCAGAATATCGGCTGGCAATAATCTGAATCCCAAAATTATCCCTCAGATCATTGGTGATGATTTCGGTTATCCAGTCTTGGAAATTGCCAAACAAAATCTGTGTTCGTTCATTAAAATCCTTCTCTTCAAAACAAGCCCAAAAACAACCGCAATACCCGAACTCAGATCGAATAGGAGCAAATATTGCAGCCGATTTTTCCACTGCAAGGTTGGATAACAAACGGGATTGTTCCACAGAGGGAATTACGATCGTGGATTGACTTTTCATAATCCGATAAAACTGATAATCAGTCTCTAAAAAAGCCTCGTTATTCTTTCCGATAAACCAGGTCTTGATCTCTTCTTTATTGATCTGACCCGTCATTTCGTTCAAAATTAAACGCATAGAGATCGGGTTGAGAAATTGTGTTGTATCTAAAACAGCCTTTAACTTCTTATCCGTTTCTTTTTCCACGATTTTTTCCCATAGTATGGATTAAATTCTATTCCGGTTGTTCAATTATTGATAGGATTCTTTCAACAACTTGCTCCTGATTGATATAATCAGTGTCAATTAAAATTGCATCTTCGGCAGCTTTGAGCGGAGCAAGCACACGTGTCGAATCGATCTCATCCCGTTTCATTATATCCATCAAAATTTCATGGAAATCGGATGGAATTCCTTTTCTGAGGTTTTCCTGATATCGCCGCTCTGCCCGTTTTTCAGGTGACGCTAATAAATAGATTTTTAACGCTGCGTCCGGCATCACTACCGTTCCGATATCTCTGCCAACCATGACAACATTTCCCAGTAAACCGATTTTCCGCTGCTGTTCCGTCAGTGTTTGTCTGACACCGGGATAGGATGCAACGATTGACACATTTTTGTCAACCTGAGAGGAACGAATCGACTCATTGACCGGTTCTCCGCATAAAAGGACCTCTGTTTCATCATTCTCCGGATTAACCCGAAGCGCAATGTCCATTTCTTTTGTGATTCGTGTAACTTGGTCTTCATCCTCGACACTTCCCAGTTTTTGGAGTGCGACATAGGTAGCTAATCGATACATGACGCCAGTATCAAAAAAAAGATAATCTAATTTTTTTGCCAAAAGTTTTCCAACAGAAGTCTTTCCTGAAGCGGCAGGTCCATCAATTGCAATTTGCTGCGGTTTTCTCATAAAATCCATCCTTTCTATTCTTCTACAATCTCTGTAATCCAGCGAGGTTCCTGCCAGAAAGTCAGCATAAAATGGTTTTCTTTCACTTGACGATACAACATCCATTTTAACCAATCCGTCAATGTAAACGAATTCCATTCATCCTGCACTTTCCATACAAAAGGCGTTCCGATTAAATCCTTTGTAATATCATTGGTATCGATATCGGTTGTTATAACATAAGAAGGCAATTCTGTCTGGTGATTAAGCATGCCAGTCTCTTGTACAGCAGTATTTTTCCGCAATTCCCAGTCCATCATCGGTTCATCTAAATTCAGAATCAGACCTTTAGCGCTTTCTTTAAATCCACTTTGTTTCAAACCGATTTCTTGGATCTGATCCAGAATCATCGAATTCATTTGATGTATTTGCGCACCCAATGCCAATTCATGCCGATTGTGATTTTTACCTGAAGAAAGATCTTCTTGATTATACCGGAAACCTGCAGCTGACCAGGAATTCACCGTCAGACTGAATAACCAGATAAGCAGAATTCCCAAGCCGAAACTGGACCAGATTTTATTGGGGCTGAAATAATTCAGAACATAAGGGAAAAAAACTCCAAA
>MTKZ01031323.1_pt1 | contig 12688 bp, 12 predicted proteins | sample 1042781 | NCBI WGS metagenome assembly MTKZ01 (sample SAMN06212207, study PRJNA360539) | anaerobic digester metagenome | biome: Wastewater treatment plant; material: sludge; isolation source: anaerobic digester fed with sludge from wastewater treatment plant | place: Denmark: WWTP Viborg ...
GATAAATAGAAGGAATAGGTAAACACTTACTAATAATTTCCCTCGAGCGATAGCGCTAGAGAATAATTCCCGAAATTTCCCTCAAAAATCGCCAGCAAGGTCTAAAACGAAAGAAATAACGTTCACGGGGCTTAGTCTATTTCAACACCCACGTGAATTTTCAGACGAAAAAATAGGCATGTGCCGTTTAACTGTGCGCCATGATCCGTTTAAGTGTGCGTCTTGCTCCGTTTTTTGCACTTTGCATAAGAATACATTTAGTCGACTTAATAAAACAAATCCCCATTGTATTTTTAGGGAATTTGTTTGATACTTCTAGAAAAGGTGTGGATAATTATTTGACTTTTATCATAGCACTAATGTCTCAATACTCAACTAACAACTCTACGCCACCATTTTCTAAAGACCGTTGCGCTGCTTCCAATATTCTAACAATAGTTAATCCATTATCACCATTAGTTGGAGGCTCAATATTAAGCTTAATGGAATCTATAAATTGCTTACATTCTGATTTTAATGGCTCTTCCCATTTATAGTTATAAACCTGTTCCCCACCATGCCGATATGAGGCAGAAAACTCATTCATTGTTAATGAATAATCCGGGATTTCAACACCTTTATCATAAATAACAATCTTATCATCAACGATATCATCATATACAATCATTTTCTTTGACCCCACAATTGTCATTCTGCGCTGCTTTACAGGATCAAGCCAACTTAAGTGAATATTAGCTAGAATACCACTTGGAAAACGCAAATTTATGAAAACAACTTCAACCTTTCTCGATGTTTTATTTATGAAGTTTTCACCAACAGCGCTAACTTTTTGAGGATTTTCGCCCAAAATATAGCATAGAATTGAAAGGTCATGAGGAGCCAGATCCCACATAACATTAAGTTCTGGTTGTAACAAACCTAAATTTACCCTCATAGAATCGATATAATAAATTTTTCCCAACTCGCCCGATTTCAACAGATAGTGTAGTGCATTAACAGCAGGATTGTAAACATATGTGTGACCAACCATCAGGGTCAATTTATTTTCTTTGGCCATTGAAATTAATTTTTCTGCCTGTTGGGATTGATTAGTAATAGGTTTTTCAATCATGACGTGTTTTCCTGCCAATAAAGCCCTTTTTGCTAATGCATAATGCGTATGCACTGGTGTCGCTATCACAACAGCATCTACATCACTCTCGATCAAGTTATTACCATTATTAAATGTAATAATCCCTAGGTAATGATTGGTAATATCTAGCAGACGATCATCCTTGGAATCAGCTACTACTACATTGTTTACACCCAGTAAATCGATAAAATTACGGGTGAGTTTAGGTCCCCAATATCCTTGACCAATAATTCCGACCTTTAAATTTTGTCCGCTATTCATTTCACTCATTTTTATCCTCCTCCTTTTCCATTTATCATTTCATGTGGGGTGAAAAAAGCAATCTTTAAATCTAAACAAATGTTCATATTCTGAATGTATTCGAGATCAATCCTAACCTGATCATTAAAACAGACTTTATTTCTAGCTGTAACCTGCCATAGACCAGTTATACCAGGGCGAATTAATAATCGCTGCTTTTGCCAGTCATTAAAAAGCTCATACTCATAAGGCAAAGACGGACGTGGTCCAATAATACTCATCTCACCGCGTAAGACATTTATTAACTGAGGAAGTTCATCTATACTCCACTTGCGAAGATATTTACCCATACCGGTTATTCTAGGATCGGATTCAAGTTTTAGTGTCTCAGTACCCAGGCTCTTTGGATCAATATTTTTTAGAATTAATTCTCTTACGTATTCTTTATGCAAATCTGGAGAATTTTCCAAGCGCATCGAACGAAACTTAAGCATTGTAAAAGGGTGTCCATCCTTTCCAATACGTGTTTGCTTGTAGATTATTGGACCAGGAGAGAATCGTTTTATCGATAAAGCAATAATCAACATTAGCGGGCTAAAAAATATTAATAGAACCAGCGACCCCAAAATATCAAGCCCCCTTTTAATTATTAAATATTTTTTATTTGGAATTATTTCATCAAGATCAGAATGTCTGATAAATTTTCTTGTCACCAATGGAGTCTTCCTAATCGATAAATTATTGTAAGAGTTGACGAACGGTTTTAGCGGGAACGCCAGCAACTATGGTGTTTGGCGGTACATCTTTGGTCACCACAGCACCTGCTCCAACGATAGCTTTTTCGCCAACGGTCACGCCACACAAAATGGTAGCATTGCTTCCAATAGAAGCCCTTCTTTTTACCAATGTTGGTAACAATTCCCAATTTTCATCTGTTTGTATCGATCCATCAGGATTGGTTGAGCGAGGATAGCGATCGTTTATAAACATCACCCCATGACCAACAAATACCTCATCTTCTATGGTAACACCTTCACAGATGAAACTATGAGATGATATTTTTACACGTTTACCGATTTTGGCTCCCTTTTGAATTTCAACAAATGTGCCAATTTTTGACTCGTCCCCAATAGAACAACCATAAAGGTTGACAAAAGCGTAAATCTTAACATTTTCTCCCATTTCCACATCTGGGGATATTCTTGAGTAATCAGCATTAATCATTTTTCCTCCTTAATCAAGCCGTGTGGTTTCTTAGATATTTTTCAATAATAGTCTATAACACTGATTTAAGATTCTCACATACATAAGCCACCATTTCTTCAGTGATGTGCGGGAAAATTGGTAAAGACAAAATGGTGTTTGCTGATTCTTCTGTATCCGGAAAATCACCTGTTTGATAACCTAAGTCACGATAAGCCTTTTGTAAATGTAAAGGAATAGGATAATGCAGACCACATTCAATTCCACGTTCGCCAAGGGTTTGTCTAACTCGCTCTCTATCCAGAATGCGAATAACGTAAAGATGGTAGACATGCTCTCGGCCTTCCGGAACGATTGGCAAAAGAATTCTCTCATCACCTTGCAAACACTTACGGTACCACTCAGCCGCTTGCCTCCGGCGGTTATTCCATTCATCTAGCTTTTTCAGTTTTATGTCCAAAAATGCACATTGAATTGTGCTTAAGCGACTGTTCCATCCATCAGGTGAAGTATGAACATATTTTTGACTGGAGCCATGGTCTCTCAGCATGCGAATCAAATTGTCAGCATGAAGATCATTAGTCGTAACAGCACCACCCTCACCAAGTGCTCCCAGATTTTTACCCGGATAAAAACTGAAAGCTGCTGTTAATCCAAAGGAGCCTGCTCTTAATACATTCCCGCTCATGTTATAAGAAGCTCCATGGGCTTGGGCAGCGTCCTCTACTATGGTAAGGTTATAATTTTTTGCTAACTCGATTAATGGTGCCATGTCTGCAACCATACCAAAGAGGTGTACCGGGAGTATAGCGGTCAAACTTGCACCGGTACGTCCATCTACCAAATGTCCATCTAAACCTAAACGACATTCATTTTCTAAATAATCTGAAAGGTGCTTTACTGAGAGGTGGTAGGTCATAGCATCAATATCCACAAAGACCGGAAAAGCGCCTAACATAGTGATGCCTTCTACGCTTGCGATAAAGGTGTTCGCTGGCACAATAACCCCATCCCCAGAGCGAACACCAGCTGCTGATAAGGCTAGCTTTACCGCATCTGTGCCACTGTTGCAAACAACCGCATGCTTTGTTCCACAGTAAGAAGCAAAATTGTCTTCGAAATTGGTAACGTAAGGACCTCCAACAAATGAAGATTTATCTAGAATATCATTAAAGACTGTATTAAACTCTGCTCGGACTTCATCATGCATTGCACGCAGATCAACAAATGGGACTTTCATAATTTCACTCCTTTTATTTTTTATGCTCGATTACTTCATAAATTTTGGCGCAAGCCTTTCCGCCAAATCCTTACCTTCGTTAAGCCACTCTTTCTTTTTTATTTCGTTAGATTCCTTAATTAGCTCAAGAAACGGAGATTTATAAATTTTTTCTAATAACTCAATATTCGGCATAATACAGTGACCCCCAATGTAACCTGGTTGGAAGTGAACAGGGGGAAGATAGTTCACTTCCTCAGTTAGAAGAAGGGCATCTTCATAATCTACGTCTAAGGATTTTGATATTCGTTCGATTTCCTGAGCCCATGCGAGTAAAAGTCCAAAGTAAGTTGTTTCGAGTATTTTTGCCAATTCAAGTGCTTCCAACTTTTCCACTTTCTTAGTCTTAAAATTTGCAGCTGACAAATATTTTTCTCCCATGTCACATGCGTCCTGAGAAGTACCCGCTATGAATTTCGTGTATTGCAATAAATCCTCGACCATACGAGTATGCTTTCCCCTTACCGGACTATATGCCAACATGCCACCGATTTGCTGGTGAATTTGCGTAATAGTTCCAGGCACAATAGTGGAATGAACTATCGTTAATTCTGGTTGATATTGATTTACGTAAGCTATTGTCGTAGCTTCAAAATTACCTGCACGATATGGGTAGCATATGTGAAGAACTCGTATCATTCCATGGATTTCCTGATCCTCTATATCTTTACCTATTATTGGATAAGCCTTCTCTAAGATTTCCTTAATAGGTTTACCAACTTCTCCTAAACCAATAAGCAGATCTATTTCTTTTTGGTTACTATGCATTTCTCTTCTCCTTCATTATTAGTTTATTAACTAAATTTACGTACAATTTTTTCTCTGTATCCCAATTTAATTGTTTTAGAAATCTTTTGCCGTGTATCTTTTTTTGATTAACAAGCTCCGGGTTTTTTCTTATTAGGCGTATCTGATCGATAATTGAATTCACACTATCCGGTTTGTAGTAAAAAAGCACATCTTCTCCAAGATAACTTAGGACTGCATCAACTCGCGTGCAAAGTACAGGTAAACCTATCATGATTGCTTCGATTGCCTTGGTTGGAAAAACAAGGTTGCCAAAATCGTCATCCGAATACGAAGCGATTGCTAAATCACTTTGAATTAAATATTTAGGTACTTCATCTACTTGAACTGTACCAACGAACTCAATCATTTTCCTGATGTTCAGTTTTTTCGAATGTTCTATCAAATCGTCAATAGCCGGACCATCTCCAACAATCCTCAATCTCAGGTCTGGCATCTCCAAACGTAAAATACTTATCGCATGAATAATCTGATCAAGCTTATGACGAGGAGAGACTGTGCCAGCGTATATCAAACAATAATATTCTGATTTATCTTTTGATGTAATCTTGGTGTTAAAAATCTTAGGATCCGGTAGATTATGAATAATTGTGATTTTTCTTGGACTGACCCCTCGAGCTGTTAATAAATCATACATTCCCTTATGAACTGTTAATAACTTGTCCGCAAAGGAAATACTTATTTTTTCCTCTAACAGAAGAATCTTATAAACTAAAGAATTCGGCTTCCTAGAAAAAATCGAACTAAATAGCTCTGGCATTGGATCGTGTATATCTAGTAAGATTGGTGTACAAAACAATTTAGGTAGAAGCGTAGAAAATACCAAGAAATTTGGCATATTATGAATATGAATAAGGCCATAATGGTTTATAACGTATCGTATTGAAATTTGAACGAACGCCATAATAAAAAATGAAAAATAAGAAATTATGTAAGTAAATTTCCCTCCCCTTTTTTTCGATATAGGTAGGCGGAAAATATTCACACCAGATAAAGCACCAATATATTTCTGATTTCTATCCCGCAATGCAATCACATCAACCTTATATCCAGCTTCGACTAAGGCTTCAGCCTCTCTCCTTACTCGAGGGTCCCTCTCATAATAAGTATATGCAACCATGCATATGTTTTTTTTCATGATTTTAATGCAAGTTTCCGTTTTTTAAGTAGGAGTGGATTATCCGTTTTTTCTAGCGCTAGCGATTATTTAGTCCTCGAGATGCAGGCGTTATACAAATCGTATTCTTATAGGATCACTTCTACATATCTACACTTCAAGTTGAGCTCAGTAAAGAGCGGTAAATCGGAAAAAGTGGCGTCCATACCTTTTTGCAGTCAAGTCATGAATTTTCTTAGTCAGCAATATAAATTCTCAATAATCGCTTTAACAGCATCTTAATTCTCGTGTATTGAAATTTTCTAATAAATTTTTCCAACGCCGAATCAACCTCCTTCTTGGGGTCCATGACACAACAATAAATGAAACCTGAGAGAAAAGCCAATGACGAGAGGATTAATGGTCTTGTTCTAAAACCAAAGGTAATCGATCTAAAAAAAGCTAAAAACAAATCATAACCATGTTTGTAATGTTGCTTGCCGATAATAAAAGAATTCCGTAAACCCTTATTAATAGATGTTGAAGTTTTTCGATGATGCCTAACTTCTAGTGGCAATATTTTAATTTGCCAACCTCTTGACATCGCTTTCATCTCATCAAGGAAATCCCAGTGCAATGTCTCATCGAGCCCCCCTATCTGTAAGAAACATTCTTTTCGATATGCTTTTATTGGCCCCCTGAGATGATAACTTGCATTTGGTTCTTTTTGCCATTTTCCTTTCGATTGAATGGTTAATATTCCACCACACAATCCAACAATTGGGTTTGAAGCAAAACATCTGCCAACCTCTTCAAAATAATTACTAGGTAAAGTAAGATCAGCGTCTAGTTTTACAATAAACTGAAATTCCTTATTATCAACAGCCGCATAACCACAATTAAAAGCTCTAATTACCTTTCCCCCCCCTTTTCGATTTTTATCTTCAGGGTAGTTTTTTACATACTTAATCCAGTTATACATTTTAGCGTATTCCTGGATGATTTTGCCTGTATTATCTGTTGATCCATCATCAACGATAATCCATTGTTCAGGATGGATAGATTGAGCCACGACAGAATCGAGCGTAAATTTAATGTAGTTCTCTTCGTTGTTTGCTGGTGTGATAATCACATACTTAATCATAAAATATCTCTCGGCTGACTTAAATTTCGCTTGATTAATGTAAATGAATTACTAAATTTGTTTTTAAATATCTAATCAAAAATGCACATTTGTATTAATACGTCCTTGAATATATTTATCATTAAAAATCTGTAAAGCTCCTAATAACAATCCAGTTAATAAGTAAAAAGCAACCGCATCGGTTGGCACAGCAAATGTCGATTGGACCATAGCAGCAACGAGCACACCTAAATAACCAATGAATATCCCTCCCACAATCATTCTTTCCATAAAACCATATCGCGCAATACTCGTCATTGTTTTATGAATAACACCACCTTGAAAAAATACAAATATCGAAGTCCCAATTATTCCTGATTGAAGCAGAAGATCCAACAATATGTTATGGACTCCTAGATTAAATGTAACCAACTCTCCTAATGAATTAACAGCAAGGAAACTATAAGGTCTTCCTATACCGTAACCTACTATAGGAGATAATTTAATGCTCTCGATCGCAGATTTCCAAGCCCAATATCTAACATCAGATGTAAAAGAAAAGTTTAATACTTTCTCTGTAAACCTTTGAATTGTTGGTGTTATCCAATCTGGAGATATCAAGAAAACAAGAGAAATTATCAATGCAAGTGAAAATATTAAACCGATAATTGCAGCAGTAGATTTAATCCTGATAAGAGGGTTTCGAATCAAAAACAATGAAATAACGAAAGGAAGCATCAAAGCAAAGACCCATAATAACCTCCAGTTAGAGATTATCAAGCAACATAAAAATATGAAGGATACAATAATACTCTTTATAGTAGGTTTTACGAGTGCTTTTGTGTAAGCGAATGTAAACCCAATCACAATAATGATTCCAGTAAAATAACACATCGCTCGCCAATCTCCAACAGATTGATAGTAACTACCCCACCAACTTCGGCCAGAAATTAATCTAATCCCAACTATTAGTAGAATACTAATGAAAATTAATTTAGTAGGTTTTACTAACTTACTGAGATTATCTTTTTTATGTAATAAAAAAAACATTGAAACAAATGCTGACAACGGGTAAAGAAAATATCGACGGAAGGCTCCAAAAATATCGTTAATGTTATTACCAAATGAAACACTAACAATAAATAGGATTACCCCAACAGCGAAATTTATAATAAGGATAATAGTGCTCGGAGAAAAATAAAACGATTGCTTTCGAAATATTATGAAATTAATGATTAATACTACCAAGAAAATTAAAATGCCATCACCTAAATATATCTTGAAAGGAGAGCTAATTATTGGGAATTTTCCTAAAATGTCGTAGAAACCAAAAATTAGGACGAAATAAACTATAAACGCAAAATCATAATTAACAAATACCAACAAAGTAAACAAAAGGGTTAATAATACCCCAAGGAAAACAAATAGATTTGAATATTGATTAATTAATGGTATTGAGATTCCAATGATTACAGAAAAAGCCAACACCGGAATATATAGATACTTATTTTCTTGCAGATTTGATAAAAACTCTATGATCATCTGGAAATTATATCATTCATCCAGTTTAAAGTCTTATTTTCTTGTGCTCGTCCATATACTCTATCTTTCAATCTCTTTGAAAAACCAGGAGTTATGATCTGTTTGCCAGCCAGACATTGCAGGTAAACGCTTATTATCGATAGCCATTGGTAAAAAGAAAACCTCTTGTATTCAACAACTGCTTTTCTTAAAAGAAATTTCGAATTCTTGTAGTCTCTCTTATTGAAGTATGTAAAGGCCCCTATACGGTGCCGATTACCATAGGCACAATTCTTTAACTTAATTAAAGAAACCGGTAAATCCGGACGATTAAATAATTTATCTAAACTCTTTAAAGCGTCAAAATAAAACATTTCTTTTTTCTGTTCTGTTTTTGTCTCTTCATGAATTCTTCTTGTAGCTAAGAATGCAGGTATATATTTACATTTTCCAAATAATCCTAACCGTATGCAAAAATCATAATCCATTGTTGTGGATAATGTTTCATCTAGTGATCCCGTCTTCTGTAAAAGCGTTTTCCGTAAAAAAATTGTTGGTTGAGGGATAAACATGCCTTGACAAATAAGTTTTTCAAAACTGAAATTATGGGATTTATAAACTCCAATAATCTCATCTTTTTTATTAATCCAGTACGCATCACCATATAACCAATCAATCTCTGGATTCTTCTTAAAAATTTCAACCACCTTATTCACTGCTCCAGGTAGATATGTATCATCAGAGTTTATCCAACCAATAATATCTCCTTTAGCAATATTTAGCCCCTTATTGATGGCCTCTGATTGTCCATTATCTTTCTCTGATATCCATTTGATTTGATGCTTCTCCGAATACTTATGGAGAATATTTACGGTTCCATCAGAAGATAATCCATCAATAATAATATGTTCCATATTTGAATATTTTTGCCCAATTACGCTCAAGATCGTCTCCTCTATAAAATTTGCTTGTTGGTAGGATGGGGTAATTATTGACACTAGAGGATTGGTTGGGTCTTGGAATTTCATTTGTACTCTTATACAGACGGCTTTTCCAGACAAAAACAAGCGATAGCGTACCAAGGATCATAATCCCAATTATTTTGTGAAGCAGCATGCTCAGGGACTTCTAACCATAGTTTATAACTTCCGTTGAAGACAAAATACTGGGCTGTCTTGATGATAAATTTTGAAAACATAGATTGGCAACGACCCTTGTCATACAATCTATTCATTGGGTAAGATTTACCTAAACCGTATGGTATCGTGATGTAACAATTACCCTTAGGTCTTAATATTCTGAAAACTTCTTGAACAGCTAAGAAATCTAAGTTTTCATCAGTTTCATCGATTCCGTATCTCCCACTTACGCCTATGTGTTCAAGCGTTGAAATTAATAAGACTGCATCAAATTTTTCATTATCATATTTAGTTGAAACAATATTCCCTCGTTCAAGAATTATATTCCCTTTGGTTATTGATTCTGAGGCATTAATATCGATGGCGTATACTTTATTGTTATTTTCCAATAGCATATCTGTCGTAAGCAAACCATTTTTTGCGCCTACATCCAATACGATGCTATTTTTAATTCCTACAAGAAATTTATAAGCCCAGGCATATTCGATAGTTCGTTCTCCAATCCATGGTTGAGAGGCTACTTTTCGACTATGAAATAGACAATCTTTAAAAGATTTATATTCATTTTTTTTGACCCACATATAAATACTATTGGTAAGAACACAAAATTCTAAAAACCACCCCAGATACTTTTTTGCTTTATCAAACCGATTAATGGTTGATGTAATGATTGGAAATATGTTCAATTAATTTAGGTTCTCCTTTTTTAATATTTGTGTCACCCATTTTCTAATAGGGCTAAACCATGCTATCGTCAATAAAACCATACTAGTAATCGTATTAATAACCACAAGATAAAAAAGCGAAGTGCGATGATTAAACAATGCATTCGATATTGTGATAAAAAATATAGAGGAAAAAAGCAAGGGTAGTAATCCTTTTTTAGAAAAAAGTGATTGATAGTTTAGTTTTTCTACTCGTGCAGAAGAAATTATTAGGTAAAGGCTACCAATTATCAAAGCCAGTGTGACACTAATAACAACACCAAATCCGCCAATAAGAGACCCAAGTATTGAGCCGAAAACAAAACTCAACCCACTTATAATGATATTACTTATTACATTGTTTTTTAACTTTCCGGAACCAATATTTGAAAAGAAAACTGGAACCGAAATTGTATTCATAAACCAACCCACTAAGAGCACTAAGCTAAATAATATAAACTGGATTTGGATTTCTCCAATCCAGATTCGCGATATGCTTTTTATATAAATCCCTAGCATTCCAAATGCAAGTATAGAAAAAAACAAATTAATTTGAAACGACATACTTAATATTCTGTTTTTTCTTTTTATTTCATCTTGTGGTAAATAAGCCACTGTGGGAATTATGACGCGAATAGCTTCGACCATAACTGCCCTAACTTGGTGTATTAACCGGTTTGACATGTCATAAAAACCTAAGACCTCAATTCCTCCAAATCTTGTTATTAAGGATTTTACAATTGGATCGAAGAGCCGATTAATTATTGTATCTGCCTGAAAAACCATACCAAATTTCCACATTTCCTTAATGATGTCAAACCTGAATTTTTTTGGGAATAATCTAAGCTCATTAAGGTGTTTTTTAAGCACCAACCACAACAGGATAAGTAATCCCAGATTTTGAATTATATGAGCAAAGACTACTCCCTTCAATCCATATCGTGGTGTAAAAACAAACACAAACCCAATAAATATGAGAGAAAAGAGGCCGACCGAATAACTGCGTAGATCTAAAAGCAAACAGCTATCTACACCTCCCTTGAGAATACTCACTAACATCGAAAGCCATGCCACTACTAAGACCAGTGGTAATATCTCAATTGCAATTACATATTCATTATCTAGCAACAATAAGTCAAATAAGATTTTAAATACCGGAAATAAAACTATTAATAGAATTGCCATTGACACACCAAGAAATAAAGTTACTGTCTGGATAATACTCACTGCTTTTTCGGAATCATTACTTCCCAATGCAGCTGCAACAAACTTAACAACGCCTGCCGAGAACCCAAAATCCGCAACCGAAGATATCGATGTTATTGATGTTACTAATGAATATATTCCAATTTCTTGAATTCCAAGATGTAGATAAAGGAATCGATATAGGAGAAATAAAGATACAGCGCTTGTACCCACTTGGCTAACAGGACCAAGAATGTTAGAGATCTTCCTAGAATTCCGATTACTTAAATTAGAGTTTATGAGGCCCAACTATTTTTTTAGAAAATTACTAGATAAAATCGATTTTTGTGTATAGTCCTATACTTCAAAAGTTGCCTCATTTTAGAGGACTGACCATTAAAAATTAGAGATAAGTTTCAAATTCATTTTGTCAGTCTGTCTCAGAAATCAGCCGTTGTAACTAAACTACTATCGCCTAAAGGCGATAGGTTTGATGGGCGAATGAAATTCGCCTAAAGTCATCCTTCCACACTGAAGTCTTGCTCTCCAGCATCGAGGTCTTGTTGACCTTGCTTTTCGATATATTCCGCAATGATTGCATCCGTCACATTCCCTGTGCTTGCTACAAAATACCCGCGTGCCCATAGGTGCTGCCCCCAATATGCCTTTTTCAACTCACCAAACTCTTGCAACATCAACCGACTACTTCGTCCTTTCAATCTTTGTACCAATTCACTCACAGCTATGTTTGGGGGTACCGATACCAACAGATGCACATGATCTTTCGCCACATGCCCCTTCTCGATATATACATCCAAACTCGCACATGTTTGTTGGATCAACTCCCGTACTCTCAACCCAATGGCTCCGTGTAATATCGGCTTTCGATATTTCGTTATCCATACGATATGATATTTTAGGTCATATACTGAGTGTGCTGTTTTTCGATATCCCATTCTTTTATTATAACGACTGGTGTTAAAACGGCCTACCTAAAGGCAGGGGGTTTTGACCCTATTTACAGACAAATAAATCTAAAATAGGATACTTCAATAGCTTTCGGAATAAAATTCAAAAATCGTCTTCTTATTATTAATTGTGTAGAATAAATCCTTGATGGTTGGATTTTTCTACTCAGCTACAACTTCCCGATGAATTTATTTTTATTTGTTTTTCTTCCTGCCCCATAATACTCATTGTAGGCAGCGTATTTATTTTTCCTTCCGTAGCGATAAGCGTAAGACGAGTGTTTGATATCC
>MTKZ01033319.1_pt1 | contig 12687 bp, 11 predicted proteins | sample 1042781 | NCBI WGS metagenome assembly MTKZ01 (sample SAMN06212207, study PRJNA360539) | anaerobic digester metagenome | biome: Wastewater treatment plant; material: sludge; isolation source: anaerobic digester fed with sludge from wastewater treatment plant | place: Denmark: WWTP Viborg ...
GGAGTTTATAGAAGCAATCAAGGAGGAGGCATTGGACAAACTGGGTTACTTCCTAAAGCCGGAAGAATTGTTTGCAGAAGTGGCGAAACGTGGGCAGGGAGACAATGAGGATGATGTGGACAAATTTGACGCAAGCAAGACCAATTTTATTTTGGAGGACTTGCAGAAGATCCTCATCAATATTCAGCTGAGTACGATGGGGACGGATAGCGAAGAAGATTTTGACAATCTTTTTGAGGACATGGACCTGAACAGTNNGCACATATTGGGCGATGCGTATGAATATCTCATCGGACAGTTTGCCAGTGGGGCAGGAAAAAAGGCGGGTGAGTTTTATACACCTCAGGAAGTTTCCAAAATATTGGCGAAGATCGTAACCACGGGAAAGAAAAAACTAAAATCTGTTTATGATCCTACTTGTGGCTCGGGCTCTTTGTTGCTGCGGGTAGCTAGGGAGGTGCAGGATGTGGGTAGCTTCTACGGACAGGAGATGAACCGCACGACGTACAACCTTGCGCGCATGAATATGATATTGCATGGTGTTCATTATCGCAGTTTTGATATAAAACAGGACGATACCCTCGAACATCCACAGCATATAGACCAACAATTCGAAGCTATTGTCGCCAATCCGCCCTTTTCGGCGCAGTGGAGTGCCAACCCTTTGTTTACCAGTGATGATCGGTTTAGTCAATATGGAAGACTGGCACCGGGAAGTAAGGCCGACTTTGCCTTCGTGCAGCACATGATCTACCACCTGGCAGACAATGGCACGATGGCGCTTGTATTGCCGCATGGAGCCTTGTTCAGGGGCGGTGCTGAGCAACACATCCGCAGGTATTTGATAGAGAATAAGAACTATTTGGATGCCGTCATCGGATTGCCTGCCAATATATTTTATGGAACGAGTATTCCGACCTGTATCCTGGTTTTTAAAAAATGCAGGGAAAATCCCGAAGACATTTTATTTATTGATGCCAGTGGCAGTGATCATTATGAGAAGGTGAAAACCCAAAATGTACTCAGAACTAAAGATATTGACCTCATCATTGAGACTTATCGATCGAGGACAGAAACAGCAAAATTCAGCAAAAAAGCATCCCTGGACGAAATCGCCAAAAACGACTACAACCTAAATATACCAAGGTATGTCGATACATTTGAAGCGGAGGAAAGTATAGACATAGATGCCATTGCTAACGAATTAAAATCGTTGGAAAATGACATACAAAGTACGGATGCGACCATTGCACAATTTTGTAAGGAATTAAATATTTCAACACCTTTTTAAAAATTAGGAACCATCATCTTCATTAAATCAACTAAATGATTTGAAGAAAAAATAATTCAAATGGAAGAAAGCAACATAATCATTTACCAAACCGAAGACGGGAAAACAAAAATAGAAACCAGATTAGAAAATGAAACAGTTTGGCTTACACAGGCTCAGATGGCGGAGCTGTTTGGCAAAGATAGAACCGTTATTACCAAACACATCGGCAATGTATTTGAAGAGAATGAACTGGATGAGAAAAGCAATGTGCAAATTTTGCACATTGCAAATTCTACCAAAATAGAAGCGGCTTCAATAAAACTACTCAACCACTTAAAGTAATGGAAAAGCAAAAGAATGTACCGGAATTGCGTTTTCCTGAATTTGAAGGGGAATGGGAGAGGAAGAAGTTTGGAGAAATTGCCACAAATCGATCAGGGAAATATAATCCTGAAAAAGAAATTAATTCGATAAAATGCATAGAATTAGAACATCTAGCTTCAGAAACTGCTCAACTTTTGGGATATGTTGACGGTAAAAATTCAGGTAGTATTAAAAACAAATTTGATAGCGGGGATGTTTTATTTGGGAAATTAAGACCCTATTTAAAAAAATATTTATTGGCACCTTTTGAAGGAGTATGTTCTTCAGAGATATGGGTTTTAAAAGGAACTAAAATCTTAAATGAGTTTCTTTTTAGAATTGTTCAAACAAACAATTTTATAGATTTAGCAAATCAATCTAGTGGCTCAAAAATGCCTAGAGCTGATTGGTCTGTGGTTGAAAATGGATTGTTCTCTTTCCCCACCCTTCCCGAACAATCCAAAATCGCCACCTTCCTCACCGCAGTTGATGAAAAACTACAAGCCCTTAAAAAGAAAAAAAGCCTTTTGGAAGTTTACAAAAAAGGGGTCATGCAAAAACTGTTTTCGCAGGAGTTGAGGTTTAAAAATGAGGATGGGAACGAATTTGGGGATTGGGAAGAGAAGAAATTGGGGGAGGTTTGTGATAGAATCACAACAAAAAATAAAGAGAATAATACTAATGTTTTAACTATTTCTGCTCAAATTGGATTAATTAGCCAATTGGAATTTTTTAATAAATCCGTTTCAGCAAAAAATGTCACTGGTTATTATTTATTGCATAATAATGATTTTGCATATAATAAAAGTTATTCCAATGGATATCCGATGGGAGCAATCAAACGATTGAAGAGATATGTTAAGGGAGTTGTTTCAACACTCTATATTTGTTTCCGTTTTAATGATTCTATAAATTTGGATTTTATGGAACAATATTTTGAAATGGGTCTTCAGAATGTTGAAATTGAAAAGGTTGCTCAAGAAGGTGCAAGAAATCATGGACTCTTAAATATCGGAGTTTCAGACTTCCTAAATATTGGATTGATTTTACCCTCTCACTCTGAACAAACCCTCATCGCTAATTTCCTTTCCTCCATAGACGAAAAAATAAATCATACACAGACCGAAATAACAAAAACGGAGGTGTGGAAAAAGGGATTGTTGCAGAAGATGTTTGTATAGAGGTGCACGGCCGTGCCCCTATACACGAACCAATATAATACAAATGGAAAAATATCAAAATAAATACCGCATCCAATCACACCGCAAACCCAATTGGGATTATTCGGCGGAGGCCATGTATTTTTTGACCATTGTAACACAACACAGGGAATGTATTTTAGGAACCATTGTTAATAACGAAATGGTATTGTCCGATTTTGGAAAAATCGTCGAAATGGAATGGTTTAAGTCATTTGAAATCCGGGATGAATTATTATTGCATACATTTGTTATCATGCCAAATCATTTGCATGGAATTGTGGAAATACGCGAAAAATGGGATGGGATGGATGGTGGAACGGATGGTGGAACGGATGGTGGGACGACGGACGTGATTGCGGCGGTCGTTGATTCGACGGCCACCGCAGAGGCACACGGCCGTGTGTCTCTACCGATGAATTCGATCATTCCACCGGATTCCATCATTCCATCGGATTCAATCATTCCACCAAATTCATCCATATCCATGAATCCAATCATTCCACCGGATTCCATCATTCCAATAAATCCAAATGATCAAATATCCACAAACCCGACCGATTCCATCGACACCGATTTATTATCCATAAAACGAAACCCGCCAATTCGATTGCCAAAATCCATTTCATCATTTATGGCGGGATTCAAATCGGCGGTAAATACAAAAATTGATGATTATATTGATGAACATCAATTGAATATCCCAAAATATAATAAAAAAAATCATTTTTTTCAACCCAATTATCACGATCACATTATTCGTAATGATCGTGAATTCGGGATTATTGAAAGATACATTGTCAACAATCCTATGAATTGGGGAAAAGATAAAATTAATGGCTAAACAATCCGAACAAATATTAGAGGAACAGCTCATCGTGCAATTGCAAAAATTAGGATATACCTANNGATTGAAGGGGAAGTCGATCTGTTATTTAACCTTAAAAGGCAATTAGAAAAACACAATGAATCTGCCTTAAAAAAGACCGGAGAAGGACAATTTTCAGTTACAGAGTTTGAAAGGGTTTTAAATATTTTAAACAAAGGTTCTATTTTCGAAAAAGGCAAGACCCTGAGACAAAAGCAGCATATTTTAAGGGATAATGGAGACAACCTTTATTTTGAGTTTCTGAATATCGAACATTGGTGCCAGAATCAATATCAGGTAACCAATCAGGTAAGCCAGGAAGGAAAATATAAAAACCGTTATGATGTCACGATCCTCATCAACGGTCTGCCATTGGTGCAAATAGAACTCAAGCGCAGAGGGCTGGAATTGAAAGAAGCATTCAATCAGGTCAATCGCTATCAGAGACATTCCTTTAGCTCCAATGCTGCCCTATTCCAGTATGTACAGATCTTTATCATCAGCAATGGCGTAAACACTAAGTATTATGCCAACAATAGAAACCAAAGTTTCAAACAGACTTTTTATTGGACAGATATAGAAAACAAAAGGCTTTCCAATATTTTGAATGGTTTTACAGATGCATTTTTAGAGCCTTGCCATCTCAGCAAGATGATCTGCAAATACGTCGTACTCAATGAAACCTACAAGATCCCAATGGTGCTCCGCCCTTACCAATTTTATGCAGTGGAGGCATTGATAGAAAGGGTTAAGTCTCAAGGCCTTGCTACTCAACCCAAGAACGGTTACATATGGCATACCACGGGTTCTGGCAAGACGCTGACCAGTTTTAAAGCCAGTCAGATCCTCATGGCATTACCGCAAGTGCATAAAGTAGTATTTGTAGTGGATAGAAAAGATCTGGATAATCAAACGATAAAAGAATTTAACAGTTTTCAGGAAGGCAGTATTGACGGTTCTGACAATACGCAAAACCTGGTAAAACAGTTTACAGGAACCTATGTGGATAAAAAAGGGGAATCGAAAAACTCAAATCTCATTGTAACAACTATTCAAAAGCTCAATACAGCCATCAGCAAACTCAAATATGAGTCGAAAATGTCTGAGCTGAAGGACAAACGCATTATTTTCATCTTTGACGAATGTCACAGGAGTCAGTTTGGGGACACACACAAACGGATAAAAGAGTTTTTTAGCAATGCCCAAATGTTCGGATTTACGGGAACACCTATTTTCGCAGACAATGCCGCCAAAAATGAACATGGCAAGCGGACCACAAAAGATTTATTTGAGGACTGTTTGCATAAATATGTCATTACCGATGCCATCAAAGATGAAAATGTTTTAAAGTTTTCCGTAGAGTATGTTGGAAGATATAAATGGAGAGACGAACGACCGTTCGCCTCCAATATCGACATTGAGGTAGAAGACATTGATACAAAAGAATTGATGGAAGACGGTGTCCGATTGGAGAAAATAACCGATTATATCATTGCGCATCACAGCCGAAAGACCCACAATCGGGATTTTACGGCAATGTTTTGCATCAACAATGTAGCTACGCTCATCAAGTATGTTGACCTATTCAAAAGGAAAAAAGAAGAAGGTTTACACAATCTGAACATTGCAACCATCTTCAGTTATGGCGTGAATGAAGACGATGCTGATGCCAACGGAATATGAAACGCGGATCAGGATTTTGATCAGGTTGATTTGGAAATGGCTGCAGAACCTCCGGCAGGATATAAAATAAATCTTCACAGCAGGGAAAAGTTGGAGGAGTTTATCGGCGATTACAACAAATTATTTGGGGACAATTTTACGACCAGGGACAGTCAGAGTTTTTACAATTATTTCAATGATGTTTCAAAAAAAGTAAAAGAACGCAAGATCGATATTTTGTTGGTGGTCAATATGTTCCTCACTGGTTTTGACAGCCCGACATTAAATACGATGTATGTGGACAAAAATCTCCGGTATCATGGACTAATTCAGGCATACAGCAGGACGAACAGGATTTTGAACGAACAAAAAAGCCAGGGCAATATTGTTGCTTTCCGCAATCTTAAAAGTAGGACTGACGAAGCTATTACATTGTTTAGCAACAAGGAAGCTATTGAGGTCATTATCATGAAACCGTATGAAGATTACGCAGTCAAGTTTGATGAAGCATTTGACCATTTGATTGCATTAACTCCTACGCTGGAAAGTGTGGATGAGTTGGTGAGTGAAGATGACGAGTTGGAATTTATAAAAGCATTCCGGGATCTGATGAGGATAAAAAATATTCTCGCTTCCTTTTCAGATTTCAAATGGGAAGACCTGGAAATGACAGAACAGCAGTTTGAAGATTATAAAAGCAAGTATCTGGACCTATACGATAAGGTAAAGCGTGGACATGAAAAGGAGAAAGTTTCTATCTTAGAAGATGTGGATTTTGAGCTGGAATTGATCCATCGGGATGAAATAAATGTAACCTATATCATTCAGCTTTTGATCAAATTAAAATCACAGAAACAAAAGGATACTTCAAAGGCAGAACAGGAAATATTTAATTTGCTTAGCAATGAAACGACCCTGCGCAGCAAGAGGGAATTGATAGAGAAATTTATATTAGAGAATCTGCCGGTGATAGAAAATCCGGACGATGTTCCGGAAGCATTTGATAAATACTGGAATAAAGAGCAGGAGGAGGCCTTTTCAAAATTAGTTACAGAAGAAAATCTCTCGGCCGGAAAAACAGAAATCTTAATTGAGAACTATTTATTTGCTGAAAGGCAACCGCTGAGAGACGAAGTCCTGGAACTTATCGATGGGGACAAACCAAGTGTGCTGCATCGAAAGAAATTAGGTGACAGGATATTGAAGCGGTTGATGGACTTTGTGGAGACGTTTATGAATGGGATGATGTGATAGAAAACGGCACTATGACAAAACAGTATGGATAGACAACTACACTGAAGAAAAGAAGGGCTAAAAGCGGCAAAAGTGATTGTTTGAATCGCATAAAAATAAGTTGTGAGGAATGCCGCGAGCATATCGTACCAATAAAACGATTTTTGTATATTTGAACCATTATGAATCTGATTAGTCAAAATATTGAATTTATTAATGCGCTTTGTAAATCACACAAGGTGAAAAGCCTTTATGCTTTTGGTTCTATTTTAACAGACAAATTTAATGATCAAAGTGATATTGATTTGATTGTCGATTTCCGTGATGTGCAATTGCTGGACTATGCTGATAACTATTTTGATCTAAAGTTTTCTCTCGAAGATACTTTAAAAAGATCTGTAGACTTATTAGAGAAAAAAGCAATAAAGAATCCATATTTCAAAAAAGCTGTTGAAAAAGATATGCAATTGATTTATGGATAGTTATATTTTCGCATACCTTTTCGACATTAAAACTTCAATTCAGGAAATTGAAAGTTACTTTCCAAATGGTAAAGTATTTCAATTTTATCATGAAGACTTGAAAACTAAACGCGCACACCGACACCGGTTGACCGACATACAATTGACATTTGCAGAACTAAAAGTGGAAGCTGAAAAACACAAAAGGAGTAGGTCTCAGTGCGTTTGATATTTTTTGTATCTTTGTCTTTTAGTTTAAACAGTAAAAAGATGAAAGCAGCAGATACAAATATAAACTTGGTTGATAGCTACTATACGTTGCTGAAAAGCCTTAGTCCCAACAATAAATTGGAACTTATTGCAAGGCTTTCAAAGTCATTGAAAACTGCGAAAAAGTCTAAAGATAACTCCTGGAAGTCTTTGTTTGGAGCTTGGGAACTTAACCAATCGGCAGACGATTTTGTAGATGAGTTAAAGAAAGACAGAAAATTCACCCGTCAATCCATTGACTTGTGAAAAAGTATCTTTTAGACACCAACATTTGTGCATATTTCTTCAATGGCAAATTCAATCTCACAGAAAAAATTGACGAGGTTGGTTTTGAAAATTGCTGTGTTTCTGAAATAACAATAGCTGAACTAAAGTACGGAATTGCAAAGAGCACACACAAAGAAAAAAACCAAAAAGTTCTCGAAATATTTCAGGCAAAGATTTTCATTCTTCCTATTTTCCCGGCTCTTGACATCTACTCAACCGAAAAGGCTCGATTGAAAACCAAAGGCAAAATGTTAGACGAAACGGAATTATATAATTGACCAATTTTTTGCCGTATAATACCGAGCTGAAATTCGTTTAGGCCACTTTTAATGGTCTATTACGAATTTCCATTCGGTATTAGACGATTTTGATTTACTTATTGGTTCAACAGCCATTTTCAATGTCTTGATTTTAGTAACAAAAAATGTTAGCGATTTTGACCGACTTGACGGAATTGTTATCGAAGATTGGACAATACTCTGATACATCACAGCAGGGCTGAAGTGCAAACTTCAGCTTTTGTGTTTTATGTAAGTGCTGTTAATTTACCCTTATCGATAGCAAGATCCTGTCTTTTGAAAATTGATTGATCTGGATTAGATTCCTACTTTCGGTAGGAATGACAGAATCCTTCTACCCCCATCCCATTGAAATAATGTCTTTCCGAGCGAAGCGAGGAATCTTAATGTGCTAAGTTTTTTCTTTTTGGGCTTTGTACAATTTGTAATACACACGATTTCAATAAATATGAAATGCGTTCTTTTTAAAATCAATATCTTTGGAGAAATTAGAATACATGAATTGCGCAAAGCTGTTGGAATTGGGTGGATATGCGCTATTTTGTGTCGCATATAAATAAGTTACCACTCATTAAAATATGGAAAGTACAGAACGGAAGATAATAGAACTCAATAACAACTATTTTTTCGAAGAATTCACATTTGGTCAAAACAAATTCATTGATCACTCAAATGGACAAGAATTGGAATTTGCAGATAATGTCATATGGATAGATGATTTTTTTCTTATATTTCAAATTAAGGAAAGAAACTCTGAAGTAGAAAAAAATATTGAAAACTGGTTCAAAAGCAAAATAGAAAAAAAAGCAGTTCAGCAAATTAAGAATACGCTTTCATATATAAATAAATATGATGAAATCTTAATTACAAACGAAAAAGGAGTAATACATGATATAGCAAAAGCTAAAATAAATGTTCCATTAAAACTGATTGTTTACAATCCAGGAATAAGTTTCAACCAAAAATTAAGAGATAAGAAATGCTATTTAAGTTCTCAAGTTGGCTGTATCCACTTATTGCACATTGAAGATTACAACCTGATTTGTAATATACTTATAACTCCTTATGAAATTTTAGATTACTTACAATTTCGTGAAAAATTAATAGTAAACAATAAACTTGGTATAAATTATAGAACTGAGAACTATGTCTTAAAGCATTATTTAACAGACCATAATAATTTTATACTTAATAATGAGATTGACAAATTAGAAATCAATTTAACAGTAGATTTAAGTGCTTTTGATATTTCTGACATTGTCAAATATTTTAAAAATAAAATAATTGTAAACTCAGAACGAACTGAATACTATTTTATAATAAAAGAATTGGCGAAATTACACAGATTAGACTTGAAGTCGTTTAAAGAAAGGTTTAATTATGCTCTGGACAAATGTAGAAAGCAAGAATTCGATATTCCCTATAGAATGGTAAGTTCTGAATCGAAATGTGGTTTTGTATTCATACCTCTATTATTCGAAAAAAAAGATAAAGCTCAAAATGGTTTACAAAATTTTACTAAAATCCATATGTACGATCAGCAGTTAGAAAAAGGGATAGGAATGATATGTTATTACAATAGTAAAGAAAGATACTTTGATATTTTTTGGACTTATAAATATGAGCCTTGGGAGAAGGATTTGGAATTTGAAGCTCTAATTTATCCCGAATTTCCTCTCAGACCTATCAGAAAGGAACTTGGATTCAGATATGATATAGAAACAAAATGAATGAATTAACGAGTGGTAACATGCGGTATGATGTCAGCTCGGCTAACGCCGAAGCCGCCACATACCGCCAAAACGTTAGCAGTCAGCTCAAAAGAAGACATTACGTAAACAAATGATAATGAGAGAAAGAAAAAAAATAGCAATAATTGGAGGTGGAATTGCAGGTTTAACATTTGCCCGAAGTTTGACAAACGAAGATTATGAAATTCATATTTTCGAGAAAAAAGAAAGTTTTAGGGAAATAGGAGCAGCCATCAGCGTATTCCCAAATGCTCTTTGTGTAATGGATGATTTAGACTTGTTAGAGGAAATCTTACAAAATAGCGGACAATTTAAAACTGTTTATTTAAAGACCAGCAAAGGAAAAGTTTTAAGTAAGTCCGAACCTAAAAGCGACTACCCTGTAATTTGTATTCACCGAGCAGACTTACACAGTATTCTTTTAAAAAATATTGAAGCTAATCTTTACAATGATTTCTCTTTAAAAGATATTGCTCACTTAGATAATGGACAAATTACCATTCAATTTGAAAATGGAGAAAACAGAGTGTTTGATGCTGTTATAGGGGCAGACGGAATACATTCAGAAGTTAGGAAACATATCATAAATGATGGAGAACCGATTTTTAGAGGATACAGTATTTGGCGTGGAGTTGTAAAAACGAATTTTGAAATAGGATATGGTAGCGAAACTTATGGAATCGGAAAAAGAGTAGGAATAGTCCCAATCAAAGACGGAGTTTATGGTTGGTGGGCGACCTGTAATGAAACGTATATGCAGGACGATAGCCCTGAAGGCACAAAGGATAAATTAAAACGATTATTTGGAGATTGGCATCATCCTATTCCTGACTTAATGAATAATACCGAAGTCATTTTAAAAAACAGTTTAATTGACAGAAAACCACATAAAGGGTGGTCTAGAGGAAATGCAATCTTACTAGGCGATGCTGCTCATCCAACAACACCCAATTTAGGACAGGGTGGATGTATGGCTATTGAAGGAGCTTACATTTTAGCTAAATCAATTCAGAAATATGGATTGACCAAAAAAGCTTTTGACAGATATGAAAACCTTCAATATCCTCGGTCTGAAAACATTGTAAATACAAGTTTGAAATTGGGTAAAATGGGACAAATAACAAATCCATTACTTATAAGGTTAAGAAACTTTGCATTTAAAGCAATGCCTTCAAGTGTGGCAATGAAAATGATAGACAAATATTTTTCATATAGAGTTACAAACATTGAAATATAAAAGCCGAACTGCTAATCGAGTAGACGGCCTCACCAGATTACTCTGATGAGGTGCGCCTCTCACACCACCCTGCGTACGGTTCACGTACAGGGCGGTTCATTAACTTGACCGGATTTGTTGATAGTATTCAAGCATGGAGATATACCCACGCGACTTCAAGCGATTCATGGTCCCAGTAGTGCTGAATATGGAGCTTGCTAGTGCTTCGGCTCTTTACCCCGCACATTCGAGACTTTCACTCCCTAGATAATAAATGTCCTTTCAGAAACCCTTACGCTCTCTGATTTTAGCTACTTTTACAGAGGAGTTTGCCATTCGTGGCACACACAAGGGTTTGGCGAAGAAGACCTTACAAAGATTAAAAAGACCGAAAATGAAATTAAACATACATTTATTTCTTAGCCTTTTAACTCTGTTGACTTCGTGCAATGGACAAACAGCAGATAAGAAAAATAACACAAACCAATATATAAATGGAGACACAGTAAAGGAACTTGGAAGCAGTATAATGGTTGCTTACCAAGACAAGAAAAACGTTTATTGGTTTGGCAGTTGGGAAACAGGTGTTTATAGATATGATGGAAAAACATTGATTAATTACACAACAAAACATGGTTTGCCAAACAATAGAATTGATGAAATTAAAGAGGATAAATTAGGTAATATTTACTTCATTAGTTGTTCACCTCAATCGACAATTGTCAAATTCAACCAACAATCATTTACTACAATTATAGCAACCCAAAGCAATGAATGGAAACTTCAATCCGCTGATTTGTGGTTTAGAAATGCCTATCAATCTGAAAAAGTATATCGGTTTGATGGTAATAATTTTTATGAATTGAAGTTACCAAAACCACCTAATTTTCCAAATTCATTTGAAATCTATAGTATTTATCAAGACCAAAAAGGAAATATTTGGTTTGGTACAAACCCTGTTGGAGTTTGCCGATATGATGGAAAATCATTTGAATGGATTACAGAAGAAGATGTGACAGAATTTCGCAAAGAAGGTGCAAACGGTGTACGTTCCATTTTGGAAGACAAAAATGGTGACTTTTGGTTCAATACAGAATTCCGTTATAGTGTTTACGACAGCACAACATTTATAAGTAATAAATTTTATACTAGACATAAAAGCATTGGCGGTTTAGATGGAAAAATTGAAAGCAATTTGGACGAGTATCTATCAAGTGTAATAGACGATAATAATAATTTATGGTTTGTAACATATCGTGATGGCGTTTGGAAATATGACGGAAAGAACATTACACACTATGCTGTTCAAAATAACTTCAAAAGACATTACTTTATTCAGCATATACAAAGACAACAATGGCGACCTATGGCTTGGAACACACGAGAACGGGGCATATAAATTTAACGGAGAAACATTTGAGAGATTTAAACTATAACAGAAAGAAGAGCAGCTGCTAATCGAATAGACGGCCTCACCAAACTACTTCGATGTCTGCGCGGCTCACACCACCCTGCGCAAGCGAGCTGCGCACCTCAAATTAAAGTAGTTAATCCATCCACGGATCAACCAATTGAGCCGCTCGATACGATCATCAAAGTTCATCGGTATGGCCTTGCGGTTTATTACCTTCAGTTTTTCCTTCAGCGTTTCCCACTTTTTCTTACTTACTACCAGTTGATATTTACCCCGTTCTCCTTTCTTAATGGATTTCAATAAATATGAAATGCTTTCTTTTTAAAATCAATATCTTTGGAGAAATTAGAACCAATTAATTGCGCATAGCAGGTGGAATTGGGTGGACATGCGCGATGGTGTATCAAATGT
>MTKZ01122424.1_pt2 | contig 12683 bp, 12 predicted proteins | sample 1042781 | NCBI WGS metagenome assembly MTKZ01 (sample SAMN06212207, study PRJNA360539) | anaerobic digester metagenome | biome: Wastewater treatment plant; material: sludge; isolation source: anaerobic digester fed with sludge from wastewater treatment plant | place: Denmark: WWTP Viborg ...
ACAGAACAAACATCCGAAATAAAAATAAATAAAAAGAAAAACAAAAGACCTCTAATGATCTGCTTTCTGGGCGGAGCGGCATGGAAAAATGAAGATGAACCATAAATACAGGCAAAAGAAACAGCAAAACTCCTAGCAGAAAACGGATATGGAATCGTAAACGGAGGCGGCCCGGGAGTTATGAGAGCTTCAACAGAAGGTGCACACGAGGGAGGAGCTGGTGTACTGGCGGTAACCTATCACCCAAACAAACCTAAGAGACATTTTGAAGGAGTTGACCCCGAGAACAAATTTGATCTAGAAGTAAAAACGCTGGACTATTTTGACAGAACGAAAATATTGCTTCAAACATCAGACATCCATGTCATATTTAGAGGAAGTATCGGTACTTTAAGCGAATTCGGCATGTCGTGGGAAAACTCTTACATACATGAGCCAAACAACAAACCTATAATACTATTTGGGGATCATTGGAGAGGGATAATAAAATCAATAGAAGAAAATATGAGTGTTAGGGGCGGAGAAACAGAAATATTAAAAATATGCACCACTCCGCAGGAAGTCCTGGAATACATAAAATCGATTGAAGATAAAATTTTAGAATAATCCAAAAAAGAAAAGGGGCTTGTAAACACAATTTTGCACTAATGTTTTTATACGATGCGTGCGCGCCTGGCTTCGAAGATTAAGATTATTGATTCTGAATCATCAAAGCACCGTAAATTGTGTACAAGCCCCTATTTGGTTGGTCCTCTTCTCCCTCAAAACTACCACTAAGAAGCAGGCATAGAAAGGAGAGACGTGCACGGAGGTGAGTTCTATGCACTAAAAGCACCCACTTCTTCAGCTTGTTTAACCAACCGAAGAGCGATTTTATCATAAAATAAGGAAAAAGTCAAAAACGTCGGAAAATACTTCTATGCTATACTTATAACAATGCCCATAGGTAAGAAAAAAACCAGTAAAATATCCCCCGAGGAGCTATACAAAAAATCAAATAAACTTAAACAAACCGTAATTGATATGCTCACTGAAGCCGGCTCGGGACACACGGCTGGCTCCTTGGGAACAGCGGAAATTTTCACGGCTCTTTATTTTCAAATTTTAAACGTAGATCCAAAAAACCCGCATAAAAAGAATCGCGACAGATTTTTGCTTTCAAACGGGCATATCTGCCCTATCTGGTATGCAACTTTATCTGAAAGAGGTTTTTTCCCAAAATCAGAATTATGGAAGTTACGCAAAATAAATTCAAAACTACAAGGTCATCCTAAAATGAATTCCCTTCCTGGAATCGAAAACACTAGCGGCTCGCTGGGCCAGGGTTTATCGCAAGCGATAGGAGTTGCAATATCAGCCAAAATGGACAATCTAAATTACAGAGTTTATTGTATGACAGGTGATGGGGAGCTGAATGAAGGACAGATATGGGAAGCGGCTATGTTCGCTCCAAACAGAAAATTAAACAATATCACTTGGATAATAGATAGAAATAACATTCAAAGCGACGGAAAAACGGAAGATATAATGCCTTTGGAGAATCTAAAAGATAAGCTGGAAAGCTTTAACTGGTTCGTAATAGAAATAAATGGACATAGTATTGAAGAAATAATAAGCGCTTGCAAAATGGCAAAATCGATAACTCAGCGTCCAACTGCTATAATTGCTCATACAATACCCGGAGAAGGTATTGAATTTATGGAAAATAATTATAAATGGCATGGAAAGGTACCAAATAAAAAAGAGGCTATTGCGGCCAAAGAAGAATTGCAATCAATTATTTAGAATAATTTAGAAATTTTCGTAAAAGGAAAAATTATGAATAATAAACAAAAAGCATCATTGAGAATAAGTTTACTGCCCATCGTCATACTTGTCGGCTTAATTCTGGGGGTCGGGTATTTTTTACTAAAAGGAGAAATAAATCTTCCCGATTTTAACAAGGAACCTACAATCCAAAGGATGGAAGGATTTCCTACAGTCATATATACCGACAAAAACATGGAAAAACAAAGAAAGGTAATAAAAAATGAGCAGGAGCTTACAGAATTTCTGAATCTCATCGATGAAACCGGAATGCTCACTGCAAAGGAGCAGATAGATTTTGATAAAAACATGGTATTAGCAGTGGCTACCGAAACAAATGAAGAGACCGGCCACAACTTAAAAATAAAAAAAGTGTACGAGGATAAAAAAGAGAAAAGGATGATAGTGGAAATAGAGGAAACTAATCCCGATAATGACTGCCAAATAGAAATAGATAACAACATCGCGGTAGACATGGTAATAGTATCCAAAACAGACTGGGACATTAAGTTTGAGAAAGTAACCAAAGCAGTAGAATGCGAAGAACAACAAAATCAGGAAACAAATCAGTCCAGCCAGAGCGGTAGCGAAAATTAGACTTATTAAACTGCCCTATGCTAAATCCGAGACTAAAATTAAATCAGGACGTGTTTTTAAAAGACACCACAAAAAGATCTCCCAGAGACGGATTTGGAAAAGGGATGCTTGAAACGGCCGAAAAAAATCCGGCCGTAGTTGTTCTTTCGGCAGATTTATCGGAATCCGTGAAACTCAAAGAATTTATAAAAAATTTCCCCGACAGATTTGTCCAGGTTGGAATAGCCGAGCAAAATATGTGCTCCATTGCAACGGGATTAGCTACGGAAAGAAAAATACCCTATGTTGTTTCCCACGCTGCCTTTATAGCGTACAGAAGCTGGGATCAGATAAGACTCTCAGTGTGCATGAATGGTGCAAATGTAAAAATATGCGGTTCGCACGAAGGATTTTCAAACGGGCCTGACGGAGCATCAGCGGAGCCTTTAGAGGATATTGCGCTAATGAGAGTATTGCCAAATATGACCGTGATAAATCCGATAGATTATGAACAGACCAGAAAAGCCGTGGCGGAAATATCAAAAATACAGGGACCGGTTTATCTGAGATTTTCAAAAGCCGAAATACCCAATATGACANNCCAATATGACAACGGAAGAAACACCATTAAAAATAGGAAATGCGGAAGTCTTTGTGGAAGGGAAAGACATTACAATAATTTCCTGCGGGGCAATAACATACGAAGCTCTGGTGGCAGTAAAAAATCTAAAGGCAAAATATAAAATTGAGGCGGAACTTTTAGTTTCTCCCACTATCAAACCCCTTGACGAGTATAGAATTTTAGAATCCGTTAAAAAAACGGGCTTGGCGGTAACGATCGAAGAACACCAAATAAACGGAGGGCTTGGGGGAGCGGTATCGGAACTTCTGTGCGAAAAACTTCCCTCCCCGCTTCTGAGAATGGGGATGAAAGACTCATTCGGTGAGTCCGGAAGTTACGAAGATTTGAAAAATAAATACGAATTAAGCTCACATCACATAGAAAATAAAGTTTTAAATTTTTTCAGGGAAAAGAAATAAAAATGGACATTCTAACTATTGGAGATTCATGTATAGATATAACCCTTCAAATTTCCTCGGCGGACGAGGTAAGGATAGAAGAATCGGAAACACCTCGGATCTGCTTTATACACGGAAGTAAAATACCAGTTGACCAGTTTTTCTCCTCCGTCGGGGGAAATAGCGTAAATGTAGCAACCGGTTGCAGCAGATTGGGCTTAAAAGCCGGAATATACACGGAAATGGGAGACGACCAAAACGGAGAAAAACTGATAAACGAACTTTCGGAAAGAGGAATAGATACAAAATACTGCATAAAAACTCCCGGAACTACAACTAATGTAAACGCAATAATTGTTTATAACTACGAAAGGACGATTTTTTCATATCACGCACCCAGAGAATACAAAATAAGAAACTGGCCTAAACCGACACTTCTCTACTACACATCCATGGGAGAAGGTTTTGAAAAATTCCAGATGGAGCTGGTAGATTACATTGAAAAAAATAAAGATATCGGCGTAATTTTCAATCCGGGAACCATGCAGATGAAAGCCGGCTACAACTCCATTAAAGAATTTCTGGAAGTAACAAACATTCTGATAGTAAATTTAGAAGAAGCCGTTAGACTTGTCGGAGAAAAACCACTGCCAAAAATGCATATTGACCTGCAAAAACTCGGCCCGAAACTCACGGTTATAACCGACGGAAAAAATGGCGCCAGCGGGTTTGACGGAGAAAATCTGGTTAGAGTAAGCGCTTACACCGACGGAAGAGAAGTAAAGGATAAAACAGGAGCGGGAGATGCTTTTTCATCGGGGTTCGTTTCGGCTATTTTTCATAAAAAAACTCTTAAAGAGGCTTTAGGGTGGGGATCAATCAATTCATTTGCGGAAATAACCAAAGAGAGTGCAGGAACGGGGATATTGACAAAAGATGAAATGGAAAAAATAGTCAGAAAAATAATCTGATCTTCGGTAGTATAATTCAATAAAACATGGCGAATTTTTTTGAAAGAAACAAATCAATTTTCACGATGGGACTGATAATCGCTCTAATATTTGCCGTTATTCTTGTAGCTTATAGATTAAGACCCGGAAAAGAAACCCCGCTTACCGAAATCGGTGAGACCAACAATCAGGAATTCTACAAAGTGACTTATGAAAATGAAGAAAATTACCCGGAAAACTATTCGGAGAGTACAAACGGACAGGAAGAAAGTGGAGAAAATGAAAATCCGGAAGAACCTAAAGAAGAAGTTAATGTTGATGAAATCTTCGGAAGTATAAAAATAGATTACACAACTGAGGGATTCAAGCCAAAAATATTGAGATCGTACATAGGACAAAATATAGAGTGGACAAATAAAACTGACAAATCAATCTATCTACAACAGATAAAACCGACTTACGAAGAGTTTAAACAGCCAATCGAGATAAAACCTAACGAAACTTTCACTTTCAGAATGACACAGCTGGGTATTTGGACATATGAGGAGAGCGAATCCGGGGACTTCGGATCAATAGAAGTCAAACCTTTGCCTAAAAATCTTCCGGTCTCATCCACAGCACCGTCAACGGAATAAATTACTCTTCCCTAAAGGCGCTCGGACAAATTATGTTCAAAGGACAATCCTCGCATTTTGGTTTTCTTGCAGTACAAACATATCTGCCGTGTAGCACCATTGCTCCTGAGAAATTTCTCCAGTTTCTTTTGGGTATAATCTGCATCAGATTCTTTTCAATTTTTCCGGGATCGTGTTCCTTGGTCAGCCCTAACCTTCCGGAAACCCTCTTTACATGAGTATCCACCACTATCCCATCAGCAACACCCCACAACTCCTGCATAATCACATTTGCGCTTTTTCTTGCCACACCGGGAATTTTCATCAGATCTTCCATTTTTCTCGGAAGAACTCCCTCGAAATCGGAAGTTACTACCCTCCCCGCGCTTATTAACCTTTCCGCTTTTCCTTTGTAAAAATTTACACCTTTAATTATTTTACGCACATCGGACAAGTCCGCAGAAGCTAGACTTTCCCAAGAAGGATATTTTTCAAATAATTTTGGCGTAATTTGATTTACCTTTTTATCTGTAGTCTGAGCCGAAAGCACAACAGCTACCGCAAGCTGATACTCATTTTCATGAACAAGTTCAGTTTTCGGATTCGGATATTCCTTTTCCAATATTCTCACTATCTCATCAACGTTTTTTGTATCTGGCATAAGAAAATTATACCTTTGTTTTTAAAGTATTTTTAAAGGAAAATTTATAAAAATTCACGAAAATCTACAAAAGAGAAAGCTGTTTATCCGAAACTTCGGTCCCTTTGCCTTTTTTACCGTCTTCAACATCAAAACCCAATCTTTTTATGAGAGATTTAAAATTATACTTTTCCAAAACTTCCTTAACCTTTATCCTGTTTAAATCGCTGTATTTACATTCTTCTAAATCAATTTGAAAAGGAACATCTAAAACGAGCTGGGCCAATTTTTTACTCATAAGAGCCTGCTCATAACTTTCCAACAATTTATTTTTCAGAGATTCGGGTTCAACTTTTTCGATGTTCTTATAAATTTCTTCCAAAGAACCAAACTTCTGAAGTAATTTCGTGGCGGTGACTTCCCCTACCCCAAAAACACCGGGTATATTATCACTCGGATCACCCCGTAATCCCTTATAATCGGCAATTTTCTCGGCCTCAAAACCAAGCTTGGCATCCACTTCCTTTTCTCCCAACCACTCAAATTCTCCTTTTTTTCCGGGAACCATAATAATATTTCCGTTGCCGGCAAGCTGCCATAAATCCCTGTCGTTGCTTATAACAACAATATCCACTTTTCCCTTAAATTTTGATGCCATTGTACCTATAACATCATCAGCCTCGTAACCTTCCACAACAATCTGCCTAATATTAAAGGCGTCCAGGATTTCAAAAACTTTGGGAATCTGCACTTGCAAATCATCTTCCATAGGTTTTCTTTGCGCCTTATAAGCGGTGAACTCACCTACCCTAAAAGTCGGCTCCTTGCCGTCTAAGGCGGCAACAACATAATCAGGTTTTATCTGATTCAAAACATTTATGAGCATTGAGGTAAATCCATAAATTGCGTTAGTTGGCTGACCGTCGGGGCCGCGAAAAGTCTTCGGGAGTGCGTGATAAGCCCGGTGCAGAAAGTTAAATGTGTCTATAATAAGAAGTTTTTTATTCATTTTTTTATTCGTTCGGGCTAAATTCTTGGAAACAAAACGGGAGCCAGAATAACTTTCCCATTTCCGAAAATTTCCAATATTTTCTGCGAGGTTTCAGGAATAAAAGGTTCACATAATTTTGCGATGTTGCACAACTCACCTATTTCATATCCCAAAACTTCTTTCAATTTATTTTCATCTTTTATAGACCAGGGAGAATTTTCGTTAATGTGTTTATCAAGACCAGCTAATTTTGACCAAACCTTCTGCAATGCAATATCAACTCTGAATTCATCAAAATATTGAGATAATTCTTTACTCAAAATATCGTTTTTTCCCTTATTTGCAACCAAAGAAAAATCGGATTTTTCGGCCAATTTGACCAGTCTCGCAACCGTATTTCCCAAACCGTTAGCAAGGTCGGCATTATAAACCTCTCTAAAATGAGAATCCGAAAAATCCGAATCCTCCACTATCGGGCCGTATCTAAGAAAATAATACCTGACCGGATCAACTCCATACTTCTCTACCAAATCTTTTGGAGCAATAACGTTCCCCAAACTTTTGCTTNNGCGGCTTTCAACATACAGGGCCATAAAAGCGCGTGCATTCTGGCGTTATCCTTTCCTAAAAAATGAACTATTTCTGTATCATCATCCCAGGAATTGACCTGTGGGCCAAAAGTTAAACAGTTGATAAGGGCGTCAAACCAAACCCAAATCACATGATTTTTATCAATTGGGCACTCTATTCCCCACGGAAGCTTTTCTTTTCTTCGGGTGATAGGAATATCTTCTATGGTATCAATAAAAGTATACATTTCCTTATAACGCGAACCCGGCAGAACAAAATCGGGATTTTTTTCATATAAATCTTTCANNAAATCCGGATGAAGAGGACATTTTCCATCTGCTAAATCTTTTTCGGTTTTATAGGCCTCACATCCCTCACAATAAAGGCCTTTGTAAATGTCTTTGTAAATGTACCCGGCATCATAAACCTTCTTAAAAAATTCCGTGGCAGTTTTTTTGTGATCCTCATCAGTTGTTCTTATAAACCTGTCATACGAAATTTTTAGAGAATCCTGCTGTTCTTTGTCTTTTTTTGATATTTCGTCAACAAAATCTTTCACACTCACGCCTTTTTCCCCGGCTACACTATAAACTTTTTGCCCATGCTCGTCGGTTCCGGTCACAAAAAATACATTTTCCCTCCCTCTTCTCACTCTTTCAAACCTAGCCACACAATCTGCCAGAATTTTCTGATAGGCATGTCCGATGTGAATCACATCATTTACATAATCTATAGCGGTTGTAATGAGAATTTTCTTTTTCACAGAAAGATTTTACCAACATGGGTAGTCTCTGTACAGATTTTTATTAAAACAAAAAGAAATAGCCGGAAAAACAGGCTACGCAGAATTACTTTCTCCCCTTTATTTGCACAAAAACTCCGATACACAGAAGCCCGAACAAACATAAATTCAACACTGTCATAATATGAAAGGCGTCCAAAAAGGCCACACCTATAATCACAAAGCTGACAAAAAATCCCCATTTGGAACCTTTTTTATATAAAACTTTTAAATCGGTAAAATTCGGGTATTTCTTTTTATTAAAAAGATAAAAAAGAAGTGAAAAAGTTGAACCTAAAGCAAAAAACAGTACTCCCAGGAAAAGAAAAATCTCCCAATAGGAATCTGGGGATATTGCGAAAAGAAGCAGATACAGCCAAAAAATCCAAAAAATTGTGGTAACAGCAATTCTGAATTTAATAAATTTGGGCATGTTTTGATTTTAACACTCTGGTAGAATAGAAACTATGAATACTCAAACACTAATCATCTTCGCAATACTCATCGTAGCAGCCATATTTTTGATAGGGCAATATATTTTGTCCCAACTAAAAAAGTCCGAAAATCCCGAAAACACCGTTTTAATGGAGTGGCTCAAAGACATGAAAGGAACAATGGAAAAAAATACGGAGGTGATGCAAAGACAATTAAAAGACCAGAGAATGACAATTGAGGAACAGATGAAAAACCACAGAGAGACCTTAAGCCAGCAGACAAAATTCATTTCCGAGCGTTTGGAAAAATCGAGCGACGTAATACGGGAAGTGCAAAAACAATTAGGTGGGATACAGGAGTTCGGTACGGATATAAAAGACCTAAGCAACATCTTAAAATCCCCGAAACTAAGAGGGGGTTTGGGAGAACAATTTTTATACGAAATACTTGAAAGTTTTCTTCCAAAAGATCTCTACAAAACTCAGTACAAATTTAAGGACGGGAATACCTGTGATGCGGTAATTTTTACGGATAGAGGCATTATTCCCATAGATTCCAAGTTTCCGATGGAAAATTTTAAAGCGATGACAACGGCGGAAACACAGCCTGAAAGAGATAAATACAAAAAAATGTTTATATCGGATGTTAAAAAAAGAATCGAAGAAATATCAAGCAAGTACATTCTTCCGGAAGAAAAAACAACCGATCAGGCCATTATGTATGTCCCTTCGGAAAATGTTTATTACGAGCTGATAGTAAATACTCCCGAGGTTGAAGATTTTGCAAAAAATAAAAATATAGTGATGGCTTCGCCGAACACCCTATCCTATTTTCTGAAAGTTCTGCTTGTAGCTTATCAACAGCACGAATTACAAAAACACACGGGAGAAATACTAAAAGCTCTGGCCGGTATAAAAGTGGAAGCAAATAAATTCAACAGCGATTTAAATGTTCTGGAAAAACACATATCCGAATCTTATAAAACTATGGATACGGTTAAAAGCAAGTACACAAGATTTCTTGGGAAAATTGAAAAAATCCATGCTATTGAGGAACCGAAAAAAGAGGAAGGTGAGGAAAACAACGAACAACCGGAGCTTTTGGAATAGGAAATTACAGAATCAGATTTCGCCGTGCCATAAACCACATAAATAGCCATACAAATCCGATTCTTTACTCCTTGTTTAAGGTAAAATATACACATGCCGAAAATTAAAACAGAATTAAATGAAGAACAACTCAAAGCCGTAAAGCATAAATCAGGTCCCATTCTTGTGGTGGCGGGTGCCGGCACAGGAAAAACCAGAGTAATAACGGAAAGAATAAAGTATTTAATCAAAGAAAAAAATGTTGATCCCCAGCAAATACTCGCTCTTACTTTTACGGAAAAAGCGGCTCAGGAAATGACCGACAGGGTCGGCGACATAATGCCGCTAGGGTACGAAGAACCGTGGATTTATACTTTTCACTCTTTTGCCGATAGGGTTTTGAAAGAAAAAGGAATTGAAATAGGAATTGACCCTTCGTATAAAATACTCTCTTCTTCCGATCAGTGGCTCTTGCTTAGAAAAAATCTTTTTGACCTCAAACTAAAATATTTTAGACCTTTGGGAAATCCGACCAAATTTATATCCGCAATTTTAACTTTTATATCAAGACTTCAGGACGAAAATGTCCCACCGGAGGAACTGCAAGAATTCGTTGAGCAGTCAAGATATGAGAGTGATGAAGAAAAACAAAGATGGGAAGAACTGACATATATTTACACCGAATATGAGCGTTTGAAAATGGAAAATTCCGCTATGGATTTTGGCAATCTAATAATGTGGGTGATAAAGCTTCTGAATGAGCGACCGAACATTTTAGCCGAATACAAAAATCAATTTAAACATATATTAGTGGATGAATTTCAGGATACAAATTACGCCCAATATGAACTAATTAAACTTCTCTTTCCGGCAAAGGAGAGGGAGACCGAAAGAAGTCTCCTTGTGGTCGGAGACGACTCACAATCAATTTACAAATTCAGAGGAGCTGCCGTTTCAAACATCCTTCAATTCATGGAAGACTACAAAAACTCAAAAATGATTACACTGATAAAAAATTATCGTTCTACCCAAAAAATACTTGATGCCGCGTACAACCTGATACAAAACAATAATCCGGATACATTGGAGTCAAAACTTGGAATTTCAAAAAAACTGATCGGGCTCGGCCAAGGGCCGAGCCCTGCTATCCTCCAAACAGAAACATTGGAGGATGAAGTAGAACTGGTAATTTCAAAAATCCTGGAAATACTCGCAAAAGAACCCCAATACACATACAAAGATTTTGCAATTCTTGCCCGGGCAAACAATCATCTTGACCCTTTTGTAATGGCGCTTAGAAAATACGGACTTCCCTACCAATTGGTAGGCAACCGTGGTCTATACGACAGAGACGAGGTAAGGGATATTCTGGCCTTTTTGAGAGTGATAATAAATACGCAGGACGGAATAAATCTTTACCGCGTGCTAAACACAGAAAGTTTGGAAATCCCGTACGAAGAAATTTCAAAACTTCTGTCCAAGTCAAGGTATGAAAAAACCGATCTCTGGGAGCAGGTAAAAAACTCAAAAAATGAAAAGGTTGCTTTTTTGGTAAAAACTATCGAAAACTTTCAAAAAAATATTACTAAAAGCACTCCTACAGAAATGGTTTTTGAAGTTGTCAATTCAATAAATTACCTGAACCAATTTTTAGAAGAAGAAACCGTTGAAAACGAACTTTGCGTCAAAAACCTCAACCTTTTTTTGCAAAGAGTACAAAAATTTGAGGTTGATTATCATAACGAAACAGGAGAAATGCCTACAATAGTAAATCTGGTGGATTATTTAGATATGGTTATTGAAGCGGGAGAAAATCCTGCTCAGGCGGAGATTGAGGATATTGACACTATAAACCTTATGACTGTTCACGCCTCAAAAGGTTTGGAATTTCCTGTAGTCTTCATGGTTAATCTTGTTTCCGGAAGATTTCCGACAAGAAATCAGGGGGATATGATAGAAGTTCCGGAAGAATTAATCAAAGAAACTTTGCCAACCGGAAACGAACATATTCAGGAGGAAAGAAGACTTTTTTATGTCGGAATGACAAGAGCTCAAAAATATCTTTTCATGACATTGGGAAAAAATTACGGCGGAAAAAGAGATACAATTCCTAGCGGCTACCTCCAGGAAACAGGTCTGAAAATTCAGGAAATAAAAAGTACGGACAAAGAGAAAAAAGCCAGGCAATCAGGTTTGTTCGGAGTGGAAACAAAGTTTAGAGATCCGAAAATAATAAAAATAGAGGGAAAAGCGCCGGACTATTTGAGCTATTCACAGATAGACAACTATCTGATATGCCCCCTAAGATACAAATACTCCTACACGCTTAAAATACCGGTCCCCCCGAATCACGCTTTAAGCTTTGGAACAACTATCCACGAAACGTTAAAGGAATTTCACATCAGAAAAATGTTCGGAAAAGAAATGTCTCTTGATGAGTTGCTAAAAATATATGAAAAAAAGTGGATACCATTGGGATACAAAGATGAAAAGCACAGAAAAGCCCAGTTTGAATACGGAAAAGAGGTTCTGAAAAAATATTACGAAGAAAACAGCAGTCTAAAGTTCAAACATCTGGGATTGGAAAAAAACTTCGTTCTTGATATAGACGGCACAAAGCTTCGCGGAAAAATAGACAGGATAGACCAGCTACCGGATGGAAAAATAGAAATAATAGACTACAAAACGGGAAATACCAAAACCCACGNNGTTGACGACGACGTTCAGATGACTATTTACACTATGGCCGCAACCGAAGCTTTAAAAATAAAACCAGACATCTTAAGTCTTTACTATGTTGAATCGGGAACAAAGTTGTCTACGAAGAGAACAAAAAAGCAGGTAGACGCTGAGAAAAAAATTATAAAAGAAGTTGCCGAAGGGATTAAAGAAGGTAATTTTGAACCAAAGCCCGGGCGTGACTGCGAATGGTGTGATTACAAAGAAATCTGTCCTTTCGCCGAAAGGAGATAAGGAGAGAAAATCAGATTCCGTAAGTTTTGGAAAATTTCACAAAAACCAAAGATCTGAAAAAACCGGATTTTAGTCTTAACTTAAATCCGGATAAGTCATAAAGACAGCTCAGAGAACTTGGATAAAAATCTGAAAAACGGATTAAAGTATTTAATATAAGGATAGGGAAACTCTATCCTCTCTCCTCCGAACTTTTCCTTAAAAAGAGAAAAACCTCCCCAATTTTTTGTAACGTGTTC